>Ga0326728_10015625_pt1 | contig 15733 bp, 15 predicted proteins | sample MB3enrmetagenome_FD_207602 | JGI IMG/M metagenome (GOLD analysis project Ga0326728, IMG submission 207602) | Lab enriched peat soil microbial communities from McLean, Ithaca, NY, United States - MB31MN | ecosystem: Environmental > Terrestrial > Soil > Wetlands > Peat | place: USA: New York...
CCAGCACCCGTGCAACCAGCGCCGTTCCCACTGCCGCGGAGATGAACGTGATAAGGTTGAAGAGCCCCATTCCGGTTCCGGTTTCCTGCATCTGGAGGGTCTGGGAAACGCTGTTGATGAGACCGGTTTGGATAAGGGTGAAGCCAATGTAAGTCAACAGAAGGGAGCCGGAGACGAGCCACGGCGAATCGCTAAGCAAGAGGGAGATCAGGAGCAGGCTCACGACGAGAAGCAGGATTCCGATCCCTACAACGAGGCGATTGCCTCGCTTGTCCGCGAGATTCCCGCCGAGCCTCCCGAAGATCACGCCGCTGATTGCACCGGGGAACATCAGGAGCCCGATTTCCCGCGTGCTCAGGCCGCGCAAGCCTGTGAACATCAGCGGGATAAGGAAAATAATTCCGATGGACGCGCTGAAAACGAGGAATCCCACGACCATGCCGGCTCGGAATCGCACGTTCGCAAAGAGCGCGGGCTGAATGAAAGGATTTAGAGTCCGGCGGATGTGGACCGCGAGGATTGCGACGGCAACGGCGCTGCCTGCCAAGTAGTACCAAGCGGAGAACGACAGGAAGAAGATAAGCGCCGTGATGCCCACCGCCACGAGGAACGCGCCGAAGATGTCCACCCCGCCTTCCCGCTTCTTCTCCGAGGGGAGGAGCCGGAGAAAGAACGGGATCGAGATGAGGGTGAAAAGTGGGATCGCGAAAAGGAACGGCCAGCCCAGTGTTCCCGAGACGAATCCGCCGATGACAGGGCCCACTCCCGCCGCGAAGGCGACTACCGAGGTGATGGTTCCGAACACTCTGCCACGCTCATCTGCGGGGAAGTAGCGTGCGATAATGACCATGATGAGCGCCGGAAGCGCCGATGCCCCGGCACCCTGGACAGCGCGCGCAACGATAACTCCCGCATAGGAGGACTGCACGGCAAATCCCGCCGCGGATGCCCCCGCGTACATGCAGATACCGACGAGGATCAACCGCCTGATGCTGTAGATATCTGACAGTCGGCCAAAGACAACCGACCCCATCGCGAAGAAGACGATGAACGCCGTCAGCACCCAGCTGACACCGGACGGCGTCAGCGAGAAGGCTTTCGAGATTGCTGGCGTAGAGACGTTGAAGACGGTCTCGTTGAGGACCGCGAAGAACACGAGGTAGATGAGCCAGGGAAGTGTCTTCCCGGCGTCGATTGTCGGTGATGGTGAGTGCTGTTCAAGTACTGCGGCATCCATGATTGCGCCATCTCCTTATATGCAGAAAACAAGATACAGCAAATTGCACAAAGATCGACAGTATGTCAACAGTATCCGCCGCACGCCCACCGAAGCCCACCCTTTCAGCTTTAGACTATGCCGAGCGCAAGAGGGACAATTTCGCCAAACTCACATTAAACTTCGAGGCCCATAATTTGGGACTCGGCATAGAGCATGAACGGGATCACAAAGATGTCCCGACGACCACCGAGAAGAGACAGAACCCACACGCCGCTGCTGAACCGTGCGTTCATGAAAAGCGACGGTTTGATGAACGGGTCCCGCGCGGTGCGGATCCTCAGGGCGAAGAGCGCCAGCAGGCCAAGAATGGCGGCAAGGTTATACAACTGGCAGAAGTTCAGGTAGACGATCAGGGCATCCACGGTTAGCGCGACGAGGACGGCGCCAACGACGTCCACTGTGCCTTTCCTGCGCGGCTCGCTAGGCAGCTCCCGATTGAGGAACAGAATTGAGATCAGCATAAGAACAGGAATCAGGAAAAGATACGCCCGGGAGAGCGCGTCGGAAACAAGGCCGCCGAGGACCGCTCCCAGGCCCTTTCTGCCCCTTTCGGACGGCTCGAAGTACCTGGCAACCACCACGACGACAAGGGCGGGAATTGCCGAGCCGCCGATTCCTTAGATTGCGCGGGCCACAGTAATCAGCGGATAGGAAGATTGCAACGCGAATCCCATAAGCGAGCCGACGTTGTAGGTCAGCACTCCGACGAGGATCAGCGCACGCAGGCTGAAGATATCTGCAAGCCTGCCGTAGATGACCGAGCTAACGCCGAAGAACACCATGAAAATGGTCATCATCCAACTGACACCGGATGGCGAAAGAGAGAACTGGCGGGCGATCATAGGAGTGGATATGTTGAATACCGTCTCATTCAGAACGGCAAAAAAAAATCACGTATGTAAGCCAGGGAACTAGTTTTCTGTGGTCCAGCGTCCCTTCGATACGCAAGTTGTTCATCATTTCTACGCAATTAGGAAGGGGCTAACATACAAATGGCGGACCGTGTCGACAACCGCGCCTCTCCCTTCACGCACGGTAGTCGTCGAGACGAGCTGAAATCGACAACGGGGGGCTAATCTTCCGCCGGATCGTCCGAGGGCTGGCGGAGGAGCGTGAGGTGCGCGGAGCTCGGGAACGCTTTCTGGCAGACTCCCCGATGGGACAGCGCCTGCTCGAACCGACCCAGCCGGTCTAACGCCGTAACGAGGTTGCAGTGGGGCTCGGGATAGTCGGGCTCCAGGGACAGGGCCATCTCGTATGCATGCACGGCGTCCTCCAGCTTGCCCAGGGCGACTAGCGAATTGCCCAGATTGTTCCACGCCTCCGCGAAGTTATGGTCAGCCTCGATTGCCTGGAGGTAGCTCTCAGCGGCGTTCCCTTCCTGGCCGAGGTCGTACAGCACGTTGCCGAGGTTGAAGAAAGCCTCCGGCTCAGGGGCGGACTCCACTATGCGGGAATAGAGCTTGGCGGCTGATTCGAGTTCACCCCGTTCTTCAGCCTCGACTGCCTGAGAGAAAAGGCTCCCGTCTTCCTGGGGGGCGAGGCGGTTCGCCGGGAAAGCGGACACAAGCGGAACCCTGCCATCGACATCGTCTTTGCTCCCCGGCTGGAAATCTATCAGCCGCTGCCCGCTGGGCTCGACCCAGCTGCCGTCCGGCAGGCGCAGGCGCAGGCCCGTGGCGTAGGACTCGAGCCGGCCGAGAATTCGCCCGCCATCAGGAAGCCAGCGAGCAACCTGGGAGAGGCTGCGATGGATCTGGGAGGCGGGGACTCCGGACGCGGTCAATCTGCTCAGATTGCGGGCAGTCAGAATGTCCTTGAACTCGAACCAGGCAAGGCGGTTGGTCAGCCGAGCCGGCTGCAGCAGTCCCTTGCGGACCCACGCGCGTACCTCTGGGAGCGGGACCTCGACGATGCGGCTCACCTGCTCCGCGGTATAGAGCCGGGAAAAGTCCTCCAGGTCGTCCTTGGCGCCGAGGAGGTTGAGGAACTCGATCTCGTCCACGAGGCGGATCCCGGCCCCGTTTCTCTTTAACTCCTGGAAAAGTGCCATGGAACGGGAAATCCCGCCGTCCGCGGTGAGGTGTCCCTGGGCGCCGCCGGCGACAAGGATGGACGTTGCTGGTCCGGGCTCCCGTGCGTGTCTTCCGCCGGCTCTCTGGATGCGGTCGATGGCCTCCGAGCGGCTCATGGAGAACAGACGGCCAGTCACGGCCACTTCCTTGTCTGTCAGTGTTGGGGCTTCGACCATGCTTCGATGAGCCCCTCGAATACGGGCGCGCGAAGCAGGCCCGCTTCGGTGAGCTCTGCGTAGCTTACCTCGCAATACAGCCCTGGCTCAACCCACTGGGAGCGCTCGGGGCACGGCACTAGCGGCGCAGCGCGGGGATGCTCTCGGAGGAGCGAGTTGATCTGGTCACGCGCGGCCTGGGTGAAGCCGCCTCCGACACGTCCGATATATCGAAGCGGCCCGGGCTTCTCACCGGGGAGACCGCTCCCCGCGACGAGGAGGCTCTGGAAATCGTTCCCTGGTTTCGGAATGAACCCGATGATCACCACCTGGATGCGAAGCCGGCGCTTGATCTTGACCCAGGATCCGTTGCGCTTTCCCGCCGCGTAGACGCTGGACAGCCGCTTCGCCATCACCCCTTCGAGTCCCTGGGTGCAGGCTTCCCGATAGAGGGCCTTCCCGTTCGTCGGGATGCCTTCGGAGAGTATGAGTTCGGGGCATGACAATGGCTTCAGGAATTTCTCCAACAGCGCGCGGCGCTCCGCGAATGCCAGGCCCAGGCGCGACTCGAACCGTTCATACATGATGTCGAAGGCGACGAACTTGACGGTGGAGTTAGCCGGCTTCCTACCCCTTGCCAGCATTAGATCGAAGTCAGGCTTCCCGTCCCGGAAGGCCACAATCTCCCCGTCCAGGGCAAGTCCCGGCGGGAGGGCTCCGAGCGTGGACAGACTAGGGAAACGCTGGATGAGGTTGATGCTGTTTCGACTCATCAGGCGCACGGCGCCGTTCTCTACCATTGCGGCGGCCCGGAAACCGTCCCACTTGAACTCGAAGAAGTAGGCGTCGGAGTCGAATGGCTGACCGTGAACGGCCAGCATGGGAGGCACAAATTGCGGAAGCGACGTTGCCAATCTCTTGTGAAGCTACAGAGGGCGCGTCGCGGCGTCAAGGACGCTCTGGACAGAAAACCCGTCTTCCTTCAGATTCATTCGTATGAGTGAAGTCCCGTCTACCTGGAACGAACAGCGCTCGGTTGAGTCCTTCGAGGTAGACATGAAAGGCAGGCTCAAGCCGCACATGCTCTTCGCGTACCTACTCAACAGCGCCTGGAAACATGCCACGCGCGCCGCGCACGGGTACGAGGACCTTTTGGGCCGCAACCAGATGTGGGTGTTGACGAAGCTCCAAGCCGCCATCACGCGGCTGCCCGCGTGGGGGGAAGAGATCCGCATCGAGACGTGGGGAAAGGGGATTGAGAAGCTCTGCGCCTTGCGCGACTTTGTCGTCTCCTCCGCTGACGGGGGGAAGCTGGTCTCCGCCACATCCGCCTGGATGATCCTGGACAAAGAAAGGCATCGACCTCTGCGCATCGACCAGATGAGCTTCCCTTGGAAACCCGGCAGGAACGAAATGGAAACGAGGTTGGAAAAGGTCCCCGCGCTGGAAAAATCAGAGAGCAGGGCATCATTTCGGGCCGTGTTTTCCGACATCGACGTGAATGAGCACGTTACGGCAATGAAATATCTCCAGTGGATCATGGACAGCCATGAGCCGAGCCTCCTGCGGAAAATGCACCTCTCAAGCCTGGAGATCAGCTTCCTCTCGGAGGCCGTCATGGGCGATGAGGTGACGGTGTACAGCGAGCAACGGGACGGCCACGAGCTGTGCAGCGTCCGGCGCTCGGCCGACGAGAGAGAACTCTGCCGTGCCCGGCTGGAGTGGGCCGGCGGATAGTGGACTGTAATCCGTTCCCGCCCGGTTCATATAGTCTCCCGCGCTGGGGCGGGCAGGGAGCGCGCTTTTAACGGTCGGGCTTCTTACGCTTCCTGGTGGGGGCCGGCATTTCGGCAAGTATGCCGTCCTACAAAAGTCGCTGCACCCAGAGGAGTCCTTTTGCCAAAAACTTCCGATAGGCCTTGTCCTGGAGGACTTCAGGCCGGTGTCCGGGGGTGAAGCAGAAAACGTGGCCGGCGCCGCATTCGTGCGCCCAGGCGGCGGTCGAGCTGCCGTAATCCGGCGAGTATGTTTCCAGCAGACGCGTGGTGCTGTCGGCATCCACCCGAACGAAGTACATCTCGTCGCGCAGCAGGATCTCATGGAACTCCGAGAGCAGCGCATGGTTTGCACCTGTGGAACGGAGGCGGAACTCGGAGTGCTCTTCCGGGTGGGTGAAGAACGTCCCATGAAGCGTTGAGCCGTACGGTCCGGCATGCTTGTAGGAGGCGAGGCCGGCGTGCAGACCCACGAGGCCCCCGCCAGCGCGAACAAAAGCCGCAATGGCGTTTTCGTGGCGTTCCGAGCTCCATACCTCTTTGGATACCGTAGGCGCGACGCGCCCTTCGCGCGCTATTGCGAGGACCTTGTAGTCCGAGAGCTTGTCCCACGGCACACGGAGCGGCTCGGTGAAGAAGTCGATTGCGGCATCCGCCGCCACCCCTTCCAGCGCGGCTTGCATGGGGCCGGGTTCGTGATAGTGGTCCCCGATCAAAGCGGCAATCCGTTGTCCGTCATCCATCGCGTTCTCCAGATAGCAATGCCTACATCATTTCGACTTGACTGTCACTCACGCGCGTGATAGTCCGAACGCCATTATGGCGGTTGAATCCAAAGATGTCCGAGTCTCAGGGAAAAAGGTACGAGTGTGGGTGGGAGGAAGCGGCCCGGGGCTCCTTCTCCTTCACTCCGCCTGGGGTGATGCGCGTATGAGCTGGAGCGCGGTCTGGGAAGAGCTGGCTCGATCATTTACCGTTGTTGCCCCCGACATACCGGGGTATGGAAGTTCGGACCCTGCGGAAAGTCCCGGGGTCACGGGAAGCGCCCGCGTGATCGAGAAATTGCTGGACGGTCTCGGGCTGGGCCAGGTCTCTGTTGTCGGAAACTCCATGGGAGTGGCGTTCGCCATTGAGCTCGCCTCGTTCTCTGCAGCGCGCGTGAGCCACCTCGTCGCTGTCAACGGCTCTGCGCTGCCCCACATCCCCGGCTTCCTGAAGGCACTCATCAGGCGTCCCTTCGTAGAGAAGCTCTTTCGGCGGCTGATTCAGAACATGTCCTGGTCGGAGCAAGCGTTCTCAAGGGGGTTCCCCAACCCGAGCGCCCTGCCAGCCGGCTTTCTGGACTCCGTGAGGAGGATCAAGGACAAGCACGGCCCACTTTCGTTCGACCTCGTCATGAGTCAGAAAACCGCCCAGTCCCGGCCGGCGGTCCCTGTCACGGTCATCTGGGGAACGGGGGACAGGCTCGTCCCCCTAAGGCAGATGCAGTCATTTCTGAAGTGGCTCGGACCGCATGCGTTCGTCCCCTTGGAACGCGCCGGCCATATGCCTCAGCTCGAGCAGCCCCAGCAGTTCGCCGCCGCGCTTGGGAAATCTATCCCCCGCTCAACGCTCCCAGGATGAACACATCGTCTCCAGGGGAGAGGGGGCAGCCGAGATCCCGCACGAGCGTATGGCGCACGAACACGTTTATGTGGGGGCGGATCCGGTCCTGCTCGTCTATCACACGAAATCGTAGGCCGGGAAAGCGGCGGTCAAGATCGGCCATCAGCTCGGCGAGCGTGCTGCCCTCTGCGTCGACCGCGGATTTGCCCTGCGTGTAGGAATGGAGGTGGGACGAGACACGCACGTTCATGGTACGCCCACCTCCAGGGAAAGAATCCGAGGCAGATGGCTTGCGATGAGACGCCAGCTTGTGCCCTCGTCGCGGCTTGCCCAAACTTCACCCGCGGTAGTTCCCAGGTAGAGCCCCACGGGGTCATGCGCATCGCATTTCATCGCCTGGCGGAAGACAGTGAACCAGCCGTTGGACTCGGGGAACCCTCTGGCTTGCCGGACCCAGGAAGTACCGCCGTTTCTGCTGCAGAAGACCGCGGGTTTTCCTCCCGGGCTCGTCCGCGGCCATACGCTCGTCCCGTCCATGGGGAATACCCATAGCACGTCTTGCTCGCGCGGGTGGGCGGCGATGGGAAAGCCGATATCCCCGACGGCCGCGGGGAGATTGCGCCCTATGCGGTCCCACTGCGTTCCAGGCCTGTCCAATCGATACACGCCGCAGTGGTTCTGCTGATAAATCCTGTCTGGGTTCGCCGGACTCAACACGACGCAGTGGGGGTCCTGGCCGTACTCGGGAGAGGTGTTGGGCAGAAAACACGCCAGAGAGCCTCCGTTCATCGGTCGCCAGTTCCGACCCGTGTCCGGTGTTTCGAAAAAGCCTCCCGTCGAAAGAGAGACGTACATATGCGCGGCGTCGCGCGGATCGATGAGGACGGAATGCGTGATGGCTCCGCCCGGCGTTTCGCCAATGTTGGCCGGGTTCTGCTCTTTCAACTGAGCAACATAGCGGCTGAACTTCTCCTGGTGCTCCCACGTAGCCCCGCCGTCTTCGGATCTGAACAAGGCGTGAGGGACTGTTCCTGCCCACCATACGCCGGGCTGGCTTGCGTGGCCGGGTGCCAAAAAGAAAGTCCGATTGACCACGGGGCCGGTCTGTCCGTCCGGCGCTTTGGGGAACGCGGGCGGCTGTCGGGCCTCCAGCCAGGTGCGGCCCGAATCCTTCGATCGGAATACCGTGGGGCCGAGGTGGCCGGTCCTCGCCGCGAGGAGCATGGTTTTTTGGTCCCGTGGGTCACGCACAAGATGGTTCGTTTCAGACCCGAGGAAATGCGGCTCTCCGATGGTCCAGGCGCGTCTGGCGTTGTCCCCCTTGATAATGAAAGCGCCTTTAATCGAGCAAACGTAGAGCTCCACGAGCGTCGTGCGTGCGCTTGGGCCTCGCCGAACAGCGGCTGGACGCGCGGCAGACTTGCGTGCAGGTTTCGCCGATTTCTTTTTCAGTGACGTCTTCGTTGCTGCCTTTGTCTTCGTCGGCATGGTGGGTAACCTCCGCACAGGGGATTTGAGTTTAGGCCCAAAACTAAGGTACCCGTCGAAGCCCAGCCGGGGCAACGGAAAATTGGCTTATCGTTCCTTCCATATGCTTCGAAGCGTGTAGGCCCCCATCTTCGGCCGGCGGTCCCGCGTGAAGACGCCTTTCAGGTTCATGCCTCCGAAGCGCTTCACTTCCTGGGACGTCTTGAAGTCGCAGAGGTTCCAGACATGCTCACCCACGACAAATGGTTTCGACCTGAGAACTTCGATGGTTCGCTTTAGCAGCTCGGCCTGGTACTCCTCGCTGAACATCTCAGGCTCGACTGCGTGATTTCCCGCGATGGTGTCCGCGCCGAACTCCGTCATGATGACAGGTTTTGGGAACGCCTCATGCAGCCGGTCTAGCTCCTCGGAGAGCTTCGCGCAGCCGTCGCTGATCCTTCCCGATCTTGTGTACCAACCCTCGTACCGGTTGAGACACACAAGGTCGCAGAACTCGAACGCTTTCTCATTCACCCCGAGGTAACTCACGACGGTGACCGGGCGGGAGGAATCCAGGGCTTTTGCCGTGTCGTAGAGGTCGCGGAAAAACTCTGCCGCTCCCGGGCGGTCGGAATGCGGCTCGTTGGCGAGGCTCCAGGCGATCACGCTGGCGTGGTTCTTGTCCCGATCGATGAGCTGCCGGACAAAACTCCGGCACAGCTCGAGTCTCCTTTTGAGTCCCGGATCCTGGAAAAAAAGTCCTACGGCCGGGGTTTCGTCAATCACGAGAAATCCGAGCCTGTCTGCAAGATCCATCATCTGTTCTGAGTACGGGTAGTGCGTGGTCCGAAAAGAATTGGCGCCCACCCATTCCATGAGCGAGAAGTCCTTGACGATGACGGGAGGGAGGAGGCCGCGTCCGACAACGGGGAAGTCCTCGTGCCGGCCGAAACCTTTGAGGTACAACGGCTTCCCGTTCAAAAGGAGCGCTTCCCCGTCCACAGCCACTGTACGAATGCCGACGGGCAGCGTGTATCGATCAACGACGCTACCGGCCTCGAGCTGTTCGACGGTAAGGGTGTAGAGAGCCGGCGTGCCTGGCGCCCAAAGGTTTGGATTTGGCACGGATATCTCGAGCTCTTCCGCGCCCTGCGCAACGCTCTGGAATCCAAATCCCGAGAGTCTGGCGCGCACTGAAGCCGCGGGGTTGCCACATCTTACGCGGATTCGGACGCGGGCCACGTTTTTTTCAAGCAGTGTTTCCACAGCGACGTCTTCTATGGCGCCTCGAGGGACGAAACAGATTCGGACAGGCCGCTGAATGCCACAGAAAGGGAAGAAGTCGAAAGCGGCGGGAGGGTAGAGGAGGTTGCCGAATGAATCCGGGGGGCCGGCGTGCACGTTGCCCGGTGGAACCCGATCCGGAGCCAGGCGGCCATCGACCCGCACAACAAGCGAGTTTTCTCCTGCAATGAGCAGGCCGGCGGTGTCCCACTGGAACGGAAGATGCCCACCTTCGTGATCGCCAACTTCCTTTCCATTCAGCCAGACTTTGGTGAGGTAGTTTACCGAATCGAACCTGAGAAAGGCCTGCCCCTCCCTCCACACTTGTGGGAGTGCAAAAGTGCTCTTGTACCAGGCGGGACCGAGAAAATCCCTTCCGTCAGCAAACTGGTCATTCCAGCTTGCCGGCACAGCGATCGGCCTCCCGCCATCGAATCCCTCGCTCCAGCCTTCGGCCTGGCCGTGGTCTTCATGATCGAACCTCACGTCCCAGAACCCCGAGAGGTCGAATACCTGCCTGAACTCATTCGTGCGAGGACTGAGCATTGGGATCTCCTTTCGCGTGCGATCGCGCTTGCAGTCAAAGGTGCGGCAGTATATTCTCAGCAGTCATATTTGAAAAGATCTCCTGGATACCTATACTAGGTGCAGGAACAGAATCATGGCCATTAGCGTCGTGCGGCTCGGCACTCCGCGCAGGAAGGATGAGGGAATTCGGGTGGGGATCGTCCGAAGACCGCCCCGCGGCGTGCGCAAGTCGGACTATGCGAGGCTCGATTTCTACGATATCTGGCTCCCGCAGATCGCTCCGAGCGCAAAGCTCGTGAGCTGGATCAAGGGGCATTCCTTCACTGCATCGAGCTGGAAGCAGTTCCAAAAGCGGTATCTTCATGAGCTCGCTGCTCCCGACAACCAGAGACTGCTGGATCTGCTTGCCGCTTTTTCGAAGGAGACTGATTTCGCGATCGGCTGCTTCTGCGAAAATGAAGACCAGTGCCATCGATCGATCCTGAGAGAAGTGCTGGCAGAACGCGGCGCCGTTATGAGGAAATGACGTGAGAAAGTCGACGTGTTCGCTAATGATGCTTGCGTTTGCCTGCGTTTTGGCAATCAGCTGTCAGACGACACCGCCCCCCGCATCAAAACCGCAGCAAACAGCCCAGTCGCAGCAGGCGACCGCCCAGGGACAGCAGTCTGCGGCCGCCGCGAGGTCGCTGACAACCGGCCAGGCGCAGTCGACCTCCGAGGAGCAGCAGCCGGCTCAACCGCAAGGGCCGAATCTTGCGCGGAATGCCGCTCGAAGCATTGTGGCGGGCCCGCCAGGGAAGCTTGTGAGGGCTGTTTCGGCAGAGGTGAACAATCTTCTCCACAAAGTTCAGTCCATAGTGAAGAGGCCGGGAACAAGGCGGACCGGCGGTGCTGTTGACAAGCTCACGTCATGGCTCCACGGCTTGCGTACGCCGCCGGAGGACCTCATTGTAGCCGTACTGGCCGCGGCGATCCTTGTGGGAGGCGGCACAATGACTGTAGCCGCAAGACGCGCCGGACGGCGGAGAAGCTAGACAGCCTTCCTCTTTCGCACAGTAGCGGCAGCCTCCGCGCTCTTTCCTGATCCAGAGCCACTCTTGGCCGTCTTCGCGCTGGGGGCCTGCTTGAGGCTCGCCTTCACCTTTTTCTTCTCCCCGTTCTCCACGCTGCTGCCGTCGCCGCTTGCCGCCTGCGCCTCTGCGACGCTGCGCTTGAGAGCCTCCATGAGATTGATGATCTTTGGCTCCTCGGGATCACGCACCTGTATCACTTCCTTGCCCTCGATCTTCAGCTGGATGAGCTTGGTAAGTTTCTCCTTGTAAACGTCCCGATACTTGCCGAAGTCGAAGCTCTTGATCATTGATGCCTTGATTAGCGTGTCGGTAAGAGAGACCTCCGCTTCGGAAAGCTCGGTCTGGGCGATCTCGTCCTTGAACGCTGAAGCCGCTTTTACCTCGTCCTTTCGGATGAGGACCGTCATTGCCAGCACCCCGTCGATGGGCCGTAGGAGCACTACCTGCTCCTTCTGGCTGATGACCACTTCGGCAACTGCGCATACAGTGTTGGCTTCCATGCTCTTTAGAAGCAAGCTATACGGTTTCTGGCCTACCGGGCCGTCCGGGGTGAGGTAGTACGTTCGGCCGGCGATGTATATGCTGGAAAGCTCCTCAGGCTTGATGAAGCCATCGATGCGCACCGACTTGTCGCTCTCCGTGCGCAGCTTGTCCAGCTCCTCCTCATCCACGATGACGTATTGGCCCTTGGCGTACTCGTAACCCTTGACGATCTCATCCTGGGTGACCTCGCCCACTTCGGGCGCGAACTTTCTGTACTGGATTCGCGTATGGGTTCTTGCGTGAAGCTGGTGGAGTGTTATGTCGCTGCCAGTAGCGGTGGCCGTATAGGCTTTCACCGGAACGGAAACGAGGCTGAGTTTGAGAAAGCCTTTCCACGATGCATGCGCTGCCATCCTGCCCTCCTGAGGCGCGGTGCGACGCTGCGCCTTTCCTGCGGTTCGTCGACTACCCTTTTCTGGGCCCAGTTCAAACGGCGACTCTCCCCTCCCGATGTGAGAAACTACAAAGCGATCCCTCGAGAGTCAAATCGCAGTCACCAGGGAAGTGAGCCGGAAGCAGCACAGCGTGCCGCGCTCCCTCTCAGTGTCGGCACTCGCGGCAGTCTGCTGTATGCCGGTTTTGCTATATGTCGGACCGGCCCGCCACAATTGACGGCTTTGCACCTTCCCCGGGGCTGCCCGCAGTCTGTCCGTTGGCCCTGTAATTGCGAATGCAGACCCGGGCAATTGAATAGTCGCGCGAAAGGAGAGGGAAGAAATGGGTCAGAAGAAATATGCGAACCTCACAGCCTCAGGATAAGATTCACGGCGCGGGAAAGCCGCTGATCGTCGTGCAGGCGGGAGTCGCGGGGATTGCGATGGTTGGGACCGAAACTGCCGGCGTTCTGCCGGACACGGATGGTGATTGCCCCCGAGCTTCAGGGCCACGCACGAACTGCAGGATTTGACCGCCCGCTTCGCTTCGAGACGTTAGCAGATGAACCGGTAGCTTTGATGAAGCATCTGGGAATCGCGAAGGCGGATATTCTGGGCAACTCCCTCGGAGGCGCCGTCGCCATGCGGCTGGCCGTTGAACATCCCAAAGTCGTGGACTGTCTCGTCTTAGGGTCCCAGCCTTTCAAGCGCGCGAGATGGTACCCGGAGGTTCGCGCTGCGTTTGATACATGACTTCCGCGGCGGCTCAGGGGATGGAACAACCTCCGCCCTTTATCCCTTGATCAACTGGGAAACGCTTTTCGCCAAGCCCTGCGTGCTCCTCCGGCAGGACTACGATTAGTCAGCGGGACTCGCGGACATCAAGGCGCCGGTGCTCCTAAGCTTTGCTGAGGACGACGCCATCGGCACAGCCCACATCTTGGAGTTCTACGGTCTTCTCGGCGGGGCAAACCCGACGCCGCGCTGGAGACGGTGCGGGCCGCCCGGGCGCGCAGCTCGCCCTCGTACCCGGCGCCACGCGCTACACCATTCTGTCTTCCCTCACGGTTTCGTATATCGTCGAGCGTTTCCTGGGCGAAATGGGGAATGGTGATGATGTCACAAACCCGACAACGATGCATGAGGTCCTCGTTTCAGTGTTGTTTCGGGTCGAAGCGGCCTTGCCGAAGAACTGTGGGGGTGCGCGTCTTAAACGGCCAGGTACTCGCCAGTAGCTTGCGAGCAGCCCGTGGGTCATCGATTATCGATCCAGAGTCATGGCCTGGATCGCCAGGTCCTGGAGAAACGCGGTGAGGTAGGCTCCCGGGAGCAGGCTCTGGACAGGGCGAAAGGCACACCAAGGTTTCTCCCATGCATGTATTGCAAGCTTCCCCCTGCTTTGCCTTGACAGCGAAAGAGGAAAGCCGAAGACTGTGAGAGGGCCGGCAAACTGGGCCCGAGAAAAGGAAGCTATGATCCTTGTTGTCGGCATCCTCGCCGCTACCGCGCTCCTCTCCGGTCAGCTGGCTGCGTACGTGGCCGTCCGAAGCCGAGGCTCGAGAAGCGCCGTTGTCATGGCCTTCCTCATGAGTGCGACGGCCTGGTGGTCCGCGTGGAATATCTTGGAATATCTGGCCCCTGGTCTGACTGCCAAGCTCTTCTTTGCGAATCTGGAGTACCTGGCAATCGTCGCGATCCCTGTTCTCTGGTTCGCCCTCGGATCATCGCTCGAACAGGAGAAGCGTGGTGGCACGGCCAGGAGGCAGCCGCTAGCGATATGGATCGTTCCTGCCGCCACGGCAGTCCTCGTCTGGACCGACCCTTACCTGGGTTTCGTGCGCCACTCGTTCCATATGGAGGTGGGATCAGGTTTCGAAGTGATCGCCAAGGAGTTCGGGCCATGGTTCTGGGTGCATTCCGCCTATTCCTACATCTTCCTCATTGCCGGCACCGTGCTCATCCTCAAGGCTTTGCATTCCAATCATGGCACCCGAAGAGCCCAGCGGATCACGCTAGTGGTGGGCAGCCTGCTCCCCGCGATGGCGAACCTTGTCTATCTGGCGAGGATATTCCCCCTTGGCGGTATTGATCCGACTCCCCTCGCTTTCTCACTCACGGGGCTCCTGACTGTGCTCAATCTCACTCGATTTCGCTTCCTCGCTCTAGTGACAACCGCCCAGGCAGCCGCCATCGAGCAGTTTCGAGATGCGGTCTTTATCATCGACCGTGACGGACATCTTGCCTTCATGAATGCTGCAGCTCGCACTTCCTTCCCAACCAATCGAAGGGCCATCGGCGAAACCCTGATTGAGATCGGCCCGCCCTATTCCCAGCTCCCTTCGACATCCGAAACCGGAAGTGATACGCGCACCGAGGAGTCCGTGCTGTCCTACGGCGAGCGTCTGTATGAGACGCGTACAGGTGACATTGTGAAGCGCGGGAGACGCATCGGCTCTGTGGTGACGTTTTTCGACGTGACGCGCCGCGTGGCCGCAGAGGAGGGACTGAAAAAGGCAAATCTGCTCCTCGAGCAAGGAATTGCGGAAAGAACGAGGGCCCTAGAAGAGAGCAATCTCAAACTCACCGAGGAGCTTGAGAACCGTAGAAAGGCAGAACGACAGCTCACTTACGACGTTCTCCATGATGCCCTTACCGGTTTGGCCAACCGCAGCCTCGCGCTGAGCAGGATCGAACAGCTCCTCATGCGCAGCCATCGCGATCCCACAATTTCCTACGCGATTCTGCACTTGGATTTCGACGGTTTAAAGTCGATTAATGATAGATTCGGTCGCAGCGCGGGAGACTCGTTCCTTTGCGAGGTGGCCTCACGGTTGAAGCGAAGCATACGGGAGGTCGATCTGGCAGCCCGCGTGGGAGGAGACGAGTTCGTCGTTCTCCTGGATGGAATCACTACCACGGACAACCTGGAAAAGATCACCGATCGTGTCGTCGATAATCTAAGCGTCCCTATCCATTTCGGATCGAGCGCGGTGATTCCATCGGTAAGCATCGGCACGGTAACTGGCCGATCCGACTACAAAGATCCGCATTCAATCCTGTACGACGCGGAGATCGCTGTACATAGGGCCAAATCCTCAGGCAGGAACATGCGGGTGGTTTTTTCGGAAGAAATGCGCCTTCAGGTCAACGAGCGCAACCGGCTATCAGACGCGCTGCGGGCCGCCATCGCTTCCGGCGAAATTACCCTGGCCTTTCAGCCGATTGTCCGCATGGACGGCTCAACGACCGGCTGGGAAGTGCTGGCGCGCTGGCGACACGAGGACCTGGAACCCATCGGCCCGGATCGGTTCATACCCATCGCTGAAGAGTCAGGTCTGATCATTCCGCTGGGCGCTTACATCCTCATAGAGACCTTGAAAACCATCGCCGCCCTCCGCAGCGAAGGCCTTCTTGATGATGGCAGACCGGAAGTGGCGTTTTTTGCCGTCAACGTCTCAGCCATCCAGTTCGGACAGCAGGATTTCTCGGAGTTCGTCCTTTCCTCCATAGATCGGCTGGCGCTCCCGCACGCTATGCTTCACCTGGAGCTCACCGAGAGCGCAATCATGGTAAAC
>Ga0326728_10015627_pt1 | contig 15730 bp, 9 predicted proteins | sample MB3enrmetagenome_FD_207602 | JGI IMG/M metagenome (GOLD analysis project Ga0326728, IMG submission 207602) | Lab enriched peat soil microbial communities from McLean, Ithaca, NY, United States - MB31MN | ecosystem: Environmental > Terrestrial > Soil > Wetlands > Peat | place: USA: New York...
ATTTCGCTGATCGGCCCGACACTCCGCTATTCCATATCGTGGGAAGAGCCGCCTTTGCCTCCGAACGCGACTTACGAAAAGCGGGTGATCTATTCTTTCTGGCACCGGGCAGTATTCGCCAGCGCGTGGTTATGGAGAAAAACCGGCATCGCAGTGATGGTGAGCCGCAGCTTCGATGGGGAATACATCGCCCGGACCATTGAGAAGCTCGGCTTCGTCGCGGTGCGTGGATCGAGCAGCCGCGGCGGCGCGCAAGCCCTGCTGGGATTAAAAAGCCAGCTGGAACAGGGGAACCTGGTGGCGTTCACGATTGACGGTCCGCGGGGACCGAAATACGTGGCCAAGCCTGGCCCAGTGCTGCTATCGCGTGCCAGCGCCTCTCCCATGGCAGCGTTTTATGTCGCGCTCAGCCATGCCCGGGTGCTGAATACATGGGATGCGCTGCTGATCCCAAGGCCATTTTCGAAGGCGCTGGTGCGCTTCAGCGGCAAGATACAAGTTCCCGCCGCCGCCGATGATGCGCAAATGGCGGAGTTTCAGCGGCAGTTGCAGGCCGCGCTCGAACGCGTCACCCGCTTCGCCGAGGCTAACGTTGCCCGAGTCGGATCGGCAGAGTTTCCCATCGTCAAGAACTAAAGTGGAGAGCCGGGCGTCTCCGCCCGGCCACCCGACCTTTCGATCGCTCCGGGCAGGCTCGCGAGACGCCCGTCGCTCCACTGCCGTTTGACTTTTTCTCGGACTGCCCGGTAGATTTGCAGGGCTGCTGCTTTTTGTTCTTTCTAAAAATTAGGTTCGCGCATGATCGTAGGCCAGCGACACGCTGGCGCTATGGGAAGCGGGTGTAAATCCCGCGCTGCCGCGCAACTGTAAGCGAGGAAATCGCAACCGGTCACTGGGGCTGCCCAAACAGGACAACCCGGGAAGGCCGGTTGTAGTAGCCGGATGCTGGGCTGAAGCTCATTCGAGCGAACGCTCACGTTCTGACTCGCAAAGCCAGGAGACCGGCGTGAACCGCCCACACCAACCCCTTTCGCGTGATAAAGGAGACGTGACATGCGGTTTTCTCGTATATTCGCCAGTATATTTTTCCTCTTGGCCATCGGTCTGGTGGCTGCCGCTTCCGCCGAAATCAAAATCAAGGTTGTCGATCCTCAAGACGCCGTCGTCACCGGCGCCGAAGTGCAATTGCTCAAGCTGGGGAAGGCCGTTCCCGCCGCCGTGCAAAGCACATCCGCCGAAGGGCTGGTGATTTTTCGAGTGGAAGCATCGAGCTCTTATCGGGTCCAGGTGCTAGCTCCGGGCTTCGCGCCAGAGACGGTGGACCTTTCCCCAACTGCTGACGTCATCACCATCAAACTTCGCCTGGCAACGGCAGCGGAAACCGTGGTCGTGACCGCGACCCGCACTCCCGTTCCCAGCCAGGCCGCGGGCGCCGACGTTGACGCTCTGAGCAGCCAGCAGTTGGAAGCGATGCAACCGGTGGCCGCGGACGACGCCATGCGCTTCCTGCCGGGCGCGGTCGTGAATACGGCGGGGCAGCGCGGCGGAATCTCGTCTCTGTTTGTTCGCGGCGGCGAGTCCACTTACAACAAAGTGATTGTCGATGGGGTTGCGGTCGACAACCCGGGCGAAACGTTTGACTTTGGCACCCTGCCGCTGGCGCAAGCGGACCGTGTGGAATTTGTGCGGGGCGCGCAGAGCACCTTGTACGGTTCCGATGCCATGACCAGCGTGGTGCAGGTGTGGACGCGCATCGGAAGCACTGCGCAGCCGGAGCTGCGTTTTGGCGCCGACGGAGGAAATTTCGGAACGGCCAACGGCTACGCGTCTCTTGCTGGCGCTCACGGCCGTTTCGACTATAACTTTTTTGGCGACCAGTTCAACAGCAACGGGCAGGGCGTGAACGACGCTTATTCGGATTCGCTCCAGGGCGCGAATGTCGGTGTCAGGCTGATCGACGAGGTCTCCTTGCGCGTGCACATGCGCCACTCCAATAGTTATACCGGTGTGCCGGGGGAATGGGATTTCAACGGCGATCCGCTTCTGCAGCCCGATCCGAGCGAATGGTCGCACCAGAACAATCTTCTAGGGAGTGTGGAACTTACCGTCGGCGCGCCCTCCGGCTGGCAACACCGCTTCACCGGGTTCGACTACCTTTCCCGTTACACCGACGTAAACTTCAGCAGCAATCCTCTCAACTACGACGACTTTCCGGGTCACACGTACAACGACATCAATCGCGCCGGATTTGAATACCAGGGAGACTATTCCGAGCGAACTTGGACACACTCCACCTTCGGATTTCGGATCGAAAACGAGAACGGATTCGTTGGCAGCTATGGCGCACAAACTCCCGGGCAACGCCTCAGCCAGGATGCATACCTGCAACAGCAGCTCACGCTAGGCAGGCTGTCCGTCATCGCGGGGGGACGTTTTGTCCACAACAGCACATTCGGCAATACGGGCGTGCCACGGGTTGCTCTAACTCTGCTGGCGTTACGCGGCGGAGAACTTTTTTCCGGAACGCGTTTGCGTTTTTCCTATGCCACGGGGTTCATGGAACCCGCCCTCTATCAGACTTTTGCCAATCTTCCATACTACGTCGCGAACCCTGGTTTGTTACCGGAGCGCACACGAGCCTTCGAAGCCGGTTTCCAGCAAAATTTGTTTGCCGGCCGCTGGGCCTTGAACGCGACCTATTTTCATAACCTCTTCCATGATCAGATCGAATATGGAACCAATCAGGCCGGCCTGGGCCAGTTTTTCAATGTGCAACGATCGCTCGCGCACGGCGCTGAAATCGAGTTGCAAGGAAGGATCTGGCGGAAGTTGTCCCTGAACACAGCCTATACCTATACCTCGACCCAGTATCTGCAAGCTCCTCTCTGCACCCCGGCGAACTTCTGCGATCCTGTGTATGACACGGGAAATCCGCTGCTCCGCCGCCCCAAGCATTCGGCAACAACGATCCTTAGCTATTTGGGCACGCGCTGGGGCGTGAATCTGGGAGGGAGCTTCGTGGGCCGTCGCCCGGATTCCGACTTTGATGGTTTCGGTATCGACCATGCTGCTGGCTATGCGCGCGTCGATCTGGGCGCGTGGTATGCGATCAACTCGCGAATCACGGCATATGCGAATGTCTCGAACGCCCTCAACGATCACTACAACGAAGTGGTGGGATATCCGGCGCTGACGGCCAACTTTCGCGCGGGGATGAGGTTCCGCATCGGAGGCGAATAAATCTAGCGGCGGTTGCTGGTCGTTTCTTGCGACTCGTCGTCGGACTCCAGATCGGCGGATAGAAGATTATCCGGCGCGGCTGGCCTGCGGGGCGGCGCGGAGGTTACTCCGCTGAAGTAGCGGAGGCGTACCTCGTGGAGTTTCTCCACTTCCTTTTCGCCCAGCGGCTGCTCGTTGCCGAGCATGTGCGTCACCAGCGCGATTTTCGCGAAGTGCTCCACCGTCTCCATTTTCATGTAGGCATTTTCGAGCGAGGACCCAAACGTTACCACCCCATGATTCGCCATGAGGATGGCGTCATGGTTCGGGATCAAGGGCTCGAGAGCATCGGTCAACTCGGGCGTTCCCGGAGTGCCGTAACGGGCCAGCGGGATCGAGCCCAGGCCCACCACCACCTCGCACACCAGTGGACGGGCCAGATCGTATCCCGACGCGGCAAACCCGGTGGCGGTCGGCGGGTGCGCGTGGACGATGCCATTTACGTCGGGGCGCAGGCGGTAAATCAGCAAGTGCATGGCGATCTCGGTCGAAACTGCGCGCTTGCCCGCGAGGCGTTTTCCGTCCATATCGACGATCACCATGTCGGAAGCGCGCATCCTGCCCTTGCATATACAGGTGGGAGTCACCAGCAGGTGTGTTTCGTCGAGGCGTACGGAGAGGTTCCCGTCGGTGGCCGCAACAAAACCGTTTTCGTGCAGCAGGCGGCCGTACTGCACGATTGAAAGTCGATGTTGACGGTCCTTAGCCATTAGAACCAGCCATTAAAACCCCGCGTCGTTATGTTACCGCACGCCTCGGAAGCCTTACAACCATTTGTACGTCAAAATTGTGTAAAGAAAAGAAAAGAGACGACGACGCATTCGGGAAGACGAAGCGTCTGGTGGGGAGATTGCCCTCAAACCCTATAATCTCCTCGATGCTCGTCTCAGACTTCCAGTACGATTTACCGCCCCAATGCATTGCGCAGCAGCCGTTGGCGGACCGCGCTGGATCGCGCCTGCTCCACCTGCATCGAAACCCGGGGAGTTGGCAAAGTCGGGTATTTCGCGAATTCCCCGAATTGCTACGGTCCGACGACCTGCTGGTCTTGAACAATACGCGCGTGTTTCCTGCCCGTCTCTACGGCCACCGGAGCGGACAGCGGGCGCATCCCCTGAGTGCGCGGAATCCGGCGGCACGAGACTTTCTGCGCGGGCGGATCGAAGTCCTGCTGACCCGCCAAGTGGCGGACCATCCCAATGAGTGGGAGTGCCTGGTGCGGCCCGGGCGGAAGATCGGCCTCGGCGAAAAACTTTACTTCGGCGACCTACCCGAGGGCGCGCCACACGTACTGGAAGCCGAGGTCACCGAGCGCGGCAGCTTTGGGGAACGGCGCATCCGATTCGAGCCGGTTCCAGATTTCTTTGCTCGCGTCGACCGCATCGGACACGTGCCGCTTCCACCCTACATTCACCGCGACAACGATGACGACAGTGACCGGCCAGCCGACGAGGAGAGAGACAAAGACCGTTACCAGACCGTGTACGCTCAGGCGCGGGGATCAGTGGCGGCGCCCACGGCCGGTCTGCACTTCACGCCGGAGATCCTGGAGCGGATTCGCGGACGCGGGATTGAAATTGCCGAGATCACGCTGCACGTCGGCCTCGGCACTTTTCAGCCGGTGCGAGTGGAGAGAGTGGAAGATCACAAACTGCATCGGGAGTGGTATGAGATTCCGGCGGAGGCGGCGCGAGCCATCAATCGGGCGAAAGCCGGGAAGCGGCGCGTGGTGGCCGTGGGCACAACCACGGTTCGCGCCTTGGAGTACGCTGCCGCGCTTACTGGGGAACGGGCCAGCGAAGATCAGGTAAAAGCCGGGCGAGGCGAGGCGGATGCGTTCATCTATCCAGGCTATCGTTTTCGCATCGTGGACGCGTTGCTGACAAACTTCCATCTGCCGCAATCCACTCTACTGATGCTGGTTTGCGCGCTGGGCGGCAAAGAGTTGGTGATGGCCGCGTACCGGCACGCGGTCGAGGCGGGGTATCGATTCTATTCTTACGGAGATTGTATGTTCGTGGAGTAGCGCAGTGTAATTGCAGCGACGGGTATCCCCGCCCGTCCCCATATGGATGAGCGAGCTACCCGGATGAGCAAGCAATCCTGCGATGCGAAAGTATGTAAACTGATCTCAAGTTGATCCAGTCCAACATGTGTCGCGCCCTATTCACGATGGTGGTGATTGCCCAGAGCCTTTTCGTCACAGCGCAGACGCAACCCAAAGCCGCGCCCATTGCCAAGCCCGCCGCGACGCCTAGCGAAGACACTCAGCTTTACCAAAACTCCACTTTCGGATTCCGCTTTCGGATTCCCTACGGCTGGGTCGATCGCACCAAAGAGATGCAAGAGGGAAATCAGGCGGGTAAATCAGAAGTCCTGCTGGCGGCCTTCGAGCGTCCTCCCGGGGCCACCGGAGACACCGTCAACTCTGCCGTCGTGATCGCCTCCGAGAGCGCAGCGTCCTATCCCGGCCTCAAGAAGGCCGAAGACTACCTTGGCCCGCTTACGGAACTCGCGACCGCCAAAGGCTTCAAAGCTGACGGCGAGCCGTATGCGCTGGAAGTTGAAGGGCGGCAACTGCTGCGCGCTGACTTTATCAAGCCGATCGGCGATAAACTTACCATGCGCCAGTGCACGCTCGTCCTGCTCACGAAAGGCCGGATCATTTCGTTTACCTTCATCGCCGGCAGTGAAGATGAACTCGACGACCTGATGGACGGTCTGCACTTCGGCGCCGCAAAATCGTCTTCACATCCGAACTAAAATTCGTCCCCGTGCGCGTAGCCGGATTGCACTTCAAACCACGTCCCTAAGAGCAACAAAAAGCGCAGTTTATGGTCTCGATTCCGGCCTCAAAACAACCGCCGTTTGTGTTAAAATACATGGAGCTCTGGTGACAGCTAAATAGCAGAAAATTCAATAAGTTGAGCTCACCCGAGCACTCCCGGAATCGTCCCTCCAGCCAGGTGTCCGATCCGGCATTCTCCACGGAGCAGAATGGCCACCAAAGAACTGCAACCCGAACTCGTTGATGGGAAGACCGTTGACGCCAACAACGACGCGCAGAATAAGAACGGCAAACCCAACGGAGACTACAACGCCGATTCCATCAAAGTCCTCGGCGGCATGGAAGCCGTGCGCAAGCGTCCCGCCATGTACATCGGCTCGACCGGAGAACTCGGCCTGCATCACCTGGTCTACGAAGTCGTCGACAACTCGGTCGACGAAGCGCTAGCCGGATACGCCGACAAAATCGACGTCACCATCCATCTCGACAACTCCATCACCGTAGTCGACAACGGGCGCGGCATTCCCGTCGACAACATGGATATCGACGGCGAAAAGATTCCTGCCGCGCAGGTCGTAATGACCACGCTGCACGCGGGCGGTAAGTTCGACAGTAACTCCTACAAAGTTTCCGGAGGGTTGCACGGAGTAGGAGTAAGTTGCGTCAACGCGCTAAGCGAAGAACTAGATCTCGAAATCTGGCGCGACGGTTTCACTTGGGAGCAGACTTACTCGAAAGGCGAGCCCACCAGCAAACTCAGGAAAACCGGTGCGGCCAAAATCAAGACGGGCACCAAAGTTCACTTCGTGCCCGACAAATCGATTTTTACCACCACCCTCGAATACAACTTCGACACGCTCTCGCAGCGCTTGCGCGAACTGGCATTCCTGAACAAAGGCCTGGTCATCACGCTCACCGACGAGCGCCAGACCGACTCCAAGACCAACGAAGCCAAGCGCGCCGAGTTCAAGTACAACGGCGGGATCGCCGAATTCATCAAGCATCTGAATCGCGGCAAGCAGACGCTCCACGACAAACCGATCTACATGGAAGCCGACAAAGATCAGGTGCACATCGAGATCGGCCTGCAATACAACGACGCCTACTCGGAATCCGTTTTCAGTTTTGCCAACAACATCAACACTGTCGATGGCGGCACGCATCTCTCCGGCTTCCGCACCTCGCTGACCCGCACCATCAACTATGCCGGGCAGCAGATGGGCCTGTTCAAAGACGTAAAAGAAAATCTAACCGGAGATGACGTCCGCGAGGGATTGGTCGCCGTCATCAGCGTAAAGCTGCCGCAGCCACAGTTCGAAGGCCAGACCAAAGGCAAGCTGAATTCCGACATAGCCGGCATAGTGCAGGCCGTAGTCAACGAAAAGCTGGGAGCGTTCTTCGAGCAGAACACCGCCGTCGCCCGCAAAATTATCAACAAAGCCATTGACGCCGCGCGCGCCCGCGAAGCCGCCCGCAAAGCCCGCGATTTGACCCGCCGCAAAGGCGCGCTCGATGGCGGAGGACTTCCCGGCAAACTAGCCGACTGCTCGGAGCGCGATCCCAACCGCTGCGAGCTTTTCCTGGTCGAAGGAGAATCCGCAGGCGGCACCGCCAAACAGGGCCGCGACCGCCGCTTTCAAGCCATCCTCCCGCTCAAGGGAAAAATTCTGAACGTGGAAAAAGCGCGCTACGACAAGATGCTCGCCCACGAGGAAATTCGCTGCCTGATCACCGCGCTCGGCACCGGCATCTCGAAGGAAGACTTCGATCCGACGAAAGTTCGCTATGGCAAGATTATTTTGATGACCGACGCCGACGTGGACGGCTCGCACATCCGCACCCTGCTGCTGACGTTTTTCTTCCGGCACATGCAGGAGCTGATCAAGCGCAGCAACGTCTACATCGCGCAGCCGCCGCTCTTCGGCATACGGAAGGGCAAGTCGCACCAGTACATCAAGGACGAGAAGGAGTTCGTCAAGGTCATGGTGAAGCGCGCCTCCGATGGCCTGGTCATCCGCTACGGCGAAGGCGCGGCCAAGCTGGAAGGCGCGGCGTTGACTAAGTTCATCACCGTGCTGAACGAGTATCTCGGATTTCTCGACAAGCTAAACAAGCGCATACGCGAAGAGCAGATCACCGCGCTGCTGCCTAAGTTGGACTTAGCCAAGCGCGCCGATTTCGAAGGCGACAAGAATACTCCGCCCAAGAAAATCGAGAAGCTCGAAAAGGAACTCAAGCGCCGGCAAAAAGATTTGAAGCTGAAGAGCGTGGAGACGCGCTTCGACGAAGAACATAATCTCTGGGCGCTGATCTTCGTGAACGCGCAAGGCGCCGAGCACATCGTCAACTGGGAACTGGCCGCGACTCCGGAATGCCGGCAACTTATCGCCAAGTTCAAGCAGATCGAGCAATATCTCGAACCGCCCTTCGTGGTCGAGAGCGTCCCGAAACCCGCAAAGGCGAAGGCCAATGCGGATAAGACTGACGGCAAGAATGAAGACGCGAGCGAAGACGAAGTCGAAAGCAATGACGAGGCCGAGAACCTGAGCGCCTCCGAAAAGGAAGAAGCCGAAAAGGCGCAGAAAACGTCCGGCAAGCCGCCAGCGCTTAGAGTAAGAGCGAAAGAACCCGAGATCGTAGAGAAAAATACTGCGCGCGAACTTTTCGACTACGTCCTGAACGAAGGCCGCAAGGAGTACACCGTGCAGCGCTACAAAGGCCTCGGAGAAATGACCGCCGAGCAACTCTGGGAAACCACCATGGATCCCGAGCGCCGCACCCTCCTGCAGGTGAGGTTGGAAGACATAGCCGAGTGCGAAACCATCTTCACCACCCTGATGGGCGAAGACGTAGAAGCGCGCAGAAAATTCATCGAAGACAACGCGCTGGACGTGAAGAACTTGGATATCTAAGTAGTGTGGGGCGGGCGCCTTCGCCCGCCGCTGTTGATTTTGATTGTGATTGTGTGGGGACGGGCGCCTCGCCCGTCCAAGCAAGCGTCGCCAGTTGCCGCGGCAGGCAACGCAACAATCAGCGTGGGATCGGGATAAGTGGCTAAAATGGCACCCGACAACCAAAAAGACGCGAAGGTGGCCGCCCCGTTCGAAGACGCACCTAATAACGCCAAGCCGCAAACCGTGACCCGCTCCGACGGCGTCACCGCATCAGAAAGATACCTGAAACGGTTGTGCGACCATAGTTTCTTGTCGCTCTGGAGTTATCCGGGTGTTTTCCGTGACCAGGGTCGCCCCGGAGGCAAGGGCGACGGCAAAGAAGTAGCCGACCTGCTCGTGGTTTTTGAGAATCACGTCATCATTTTCAGCGATAAACACATTCAGTTCGACACCAGCAGTCTCGAAGTTGCTTGGAGCCGCTGGTTCAAGAAAGCCGTTTTGAAGTCTGCCCAGCAAGTCTGGGGCGCTGAACGCTGGATCCGACAATTTCCGAAGCGGCTGTTCCTAGACAAAGCCTGTGCAGTTCCTTTTCCTATAGATCTTCCCGATCCCGCCAACGCGATTTTTCACCGCATCGTCGTTGCCCATGACGCATCTCGGGTTTGCCGAGAGCGCTTCGGCGGCAGCGGCAGTTTGATGCTGGATACATACCTAGCCGGAAATGAACATCTAAAGAAACCGTTTGTCATCGGTCGCATCGACGCCGCTAAGGGTTATGTGCATGTATTCGACGATACGTCGCTAAATGTCGTGATGACGTATCTGGATACCGTCAGCGACTTCGTCGCCTACCTGACGAAAAAGGAACAGCTCCTAACAAGCGGAGTGCACGTGCTCGCGACCGGCGAGGAAGAACTTCTAGCGGAATACGTGGGAAACCTGAACGACGAGGGTGAGCACGATTTTGTGTTCCCCAAGGACGCGGACGGCCTTTTTTTTCCTGAAGGACGCTGGGCAAAGTTTTTGAGAAGCGAAGAGCGGAAGGCGCAGATAGAAGCCAACCACATTTCCTACTCGTGGGATTTATTGATTGAACAGTTTTTGCATCACCTCATGTCAGGCACCCAGTACCAAGCTGATTACCCCGAGATTAGCGAACAAGAGAAGTCATTTCGCTGGCTAGCCAGAGAGAATCGCACGCGACGTAGGATGCTCGCGAGCTCAATCCACGAGTTGCTAGGAAAGACACCAGCCGACTATCGAGCCTCCAGGCTTCTCAAGCCGTCACGGCCGGGTGACCCATACTTCGTGTTTCTTTTGCTGCCCCGCTATTCCAGCGTGGAGGAGAAGGACTATCGCAGAGTCCGGGGGGAGATGCTACGTGGCTACTGCCAGGTCGCGAAACTGCATTGTCCAGATGCCCAGCACATCATTGGGATCGCTACCGAGCCATTGGATGGCGACGACCGACGGTCGGAAGATTTTGTGCACCTCGACGCGACCGAGTGGAACGAAAAGCTAAACGAACAAGCCCGCGCTATTAAGAGAGACCTTGGCATCTTTGTAGACGTGCAGACCTTCGCAGGGCGCGAGCAGGAGTACCCGGTGGAATCCGGGGCATCCAAGCGCGCTACCGTTTCCCGAAACTCTCCTTGCATATGCGGAAGCGGGAAACGCTTCAAGCGATGCTGTGGAGAGGGAATGTTCCGCAAGAAGAAGGGTAAATTGTTTCGGAACCTCGAAGATTGAACAAGCGAATCGCTGGCAACGCCACGCCCACTCCTCAGAAAGCCGCAACCCGTCCGCGGAAGCAGGGCCTTTGCCGTCCTTCATCACAATCAGCCGGTGTGCGCCGTCACAGACGCCAAACTCACCCGATGCGAGAATGATCCCTGATGGGCCAGGTCCTAGGTGCGCTTGTCTCGTGCACGCTCTTTGACAATCGAAGATCATTGCCAAAATTGAGGCGATGAGGAAGCCCTACTTCTGCCAAATTTCGGGGGAAAATGGGGATCAATCCCGCTAAGCCCTTATTCCTGAATACTTTGACAATAAGTCCTTTGTATTCAGATCTTTGGCGGGAAGCGTCCCTAAACCCATGATTCCAGACACTATGCGGAGGGGGTGGGGGGGTAGGGGGGTGGGGGGGTGGCGTACTTCACCTCCGGATACGCCCGGTCAAACAGGACCCACAGCGCTCCGATCACCACGAAAACGAGGTAGCTACCCTCCGGCCCAACCGAGCCGCCCGTTAGCCATTCGGGACCGTGCAGGCTGGAGTTGATCAGGTGCCCGGGCAAAAGCGCGCCGCTGTCGGGAACGGAGTACAGATAGCTTTCGCCCCAATCCCACGCCATGTGAAAGCCGACGGCCCACCACAAATCGCCCGTCCGGCGCAGCGTCAGGCACAAAAAAAAGCCGATCATTCCCGCCGCTACCAGCCCTGTTTTCGCTTCGCCCGGATTGCCGCCGTGGATGTAGCCGAACACAACCGACAGAAGCGCTGCCGCCGGCCAGAAATTCATTCCGCGCGAGAGCACCCACTGCGAGTAGCCGCGCATCAGGAAATCTTCAAAGAATCCCGTGAGCAGAAAAAGCACGGCGTAAAACGCGGCAAATCTCCAGATGCGCGCGCCGTGCAAAGCCAACCCGCCGAACTCAAACGCTCCCGCGCCGCGCAACGCCAGCATCAGGACGCTCAGCGATCCGATCCCCCACAGCGTCCCCACCCAGAAATTTCGCCCGAAGGCGCGCCGAGCGGGCAGGCCGAAGTCGCCGAAGGGCCGGTCTTCGATACGGGCCATCACGAAGCCAGGCAAGATCGCGGCCAGCATCATGCTGGCTTCGATCATCATGCGCCACCAGAGGACGCTTACATGCGACCGGAGCGACAATATCAGCCAGCCTTCCAATTGAAAAACAACAAACCCCATGGCCAGATAAATTAGCCAGCGCGTGCCCGGATACATTCCCTTGGCGCCGAGAAAAACATCGCGTAATGGAAACTCGCGCCGCGCGCCTGCCGTTGATAGAGACGACGATAGAGACGACGATTCAGGCGACAGCGGAGACGCCGGTAACAACTCCGGTGAAGATGAAGACGCAGCCAGCTTTGCGCCATCCGCGACTGGCGGCTCCGGCTCGGCGGAAGAAGGGGACAACGGTTCGGTATCCATCTTTAGTTATCCAACGCTGTCCCGGACATGGTAAAACACTCGGTCCCCTCTGTTGGGCAAATGTTGCGACGATTTTTGCATTCCGATGCTTTCCGCGGTCCGCAATTTGCGGCGGCGGCGCTGCTGCTGGCCTATCTTCTGCAGTGTGGCTGGCTGGTGCGCGTGCAAACGCTGCATGCCGCGGCGCAGGACTCCGACCAGGCTCTGCGCATCGACCAGGGCCTCAAACAATGGAACCGCGGGGCCGTCGCGGGAACTCCCGAAGCTCTGCGCTCGAAAGCCACCGCCGGAGCACCGTCTGCGGGGCGAGCAAGTTATCTCCGCGAGCGCGACGGATACGACCAGGACCGCTCACCGCTCTACTATCTCGTCGCCGCCGCGCCGCTTCTGTCGCGTCCGGGTTCGTGGTTGCCGGGTTCCCTTCAGCCGTTTCTGGCTGCGGCGCCTTACATGTTCTTCGGGGTCATGCTTGGAGCCTCGCTTTGGTATGTCGCGCGCCGGCTTTACGGCAATGCTGGGGGATATGTCGCGCTCGCACTCTACTGTTTTTCTCCGGCGATGATTGTGAATGTGGCTGGATCGCAGAGTCTGGGTGAAATGGGCGCAGTGTGGGGAGCATTCGGAACCGTCTTTACTGCGATTGCGGTGGCGCACACCCTCTACGCTCCCCGCGAAGTTGTGCTGTGGAACTGGCGGCGCATTCTGCTGCTGGGGTTGTCTCTGGCGCTGGCAGCGGGTAACCAGTTCTCTCTGGCAGTGCTGGCGCTGGTAATTTTGCCACTCATGTTCTGGGTGGCGCCGGTGCGACCGCGCGCTGTGCTTGCAATCTGGATCACAGCAATCGCAGTTGCCCTGGGGCTATTGTTTAGCGCCTACCTTTTCCACCCAGCGTTATTCTGGCAAGGAATGCTACATGCGTGCTGGATGAACTTTGAACCGGCCGCGTTTAGGATGCTGGCCTCCTACCGTAACGCTTGGCAAACGATCTTCGCCGGCAGCCCTCCGCTGATGCTCGCCTTGCCCGTGGCGCTTGTTGCATACGTCGGATGGAAGCGCGCCCGCTATTTCGGCAACACCTCGCCCCTGCTGATCGCGGCATTGTTGCTCATTTTGGCCCTGGGCGCTCCCGATTTTCCGGGGCTGGGATTTCATCTGACCATGCTGGTGTTTCTCTTCGTCTTCGTCAGCGGGGTGTTCGCCGATCTGCTGGAGACTCGACAAAGCGTGCTCGTGAGAGCTGGCTTGTGTGGATTGCTGGGCGCCTCCGCCGTTTGGAACCTGTGGGAGTTGTGGCGCGTCTGATATTTCGTAGGGACGAGTTGCGGCAGTCTCCAGCGGCGGAGAGACGGGGCAAGCCCCGTCTCTACAGGATAGAATGACTTGAGCAATAATCAAGCATGAGCACTTCTACACCGACCCAGACTCCGATATCGAAGACGATCTATGTGACGCGCACCGGCCTCCCACTCAGTTTCAAGTTCGAATGGCCTTTCCGGCACGCCACGTCGGGCGCGGACTTCGACGTCCTGCACGCAGCGATCATGCTGGAGAACTCCGGCGGCTTGCGCGCGCTCGTGGCCGTGAATCTTTCGGTTACGCTGCGGGAAGTGCTGCCTTCGCTTGAGCCGAAAGATACGGAAGCTCCCGTCATCAATGCTCTGCGCAAAGAGGTCGACCGCAAGCAGACGGAGTTCGTGAAATCCGGCAAGCTGGTGCCGCTGCCTTTGTCCAGCCGCCACTACAGCTTCAAACTCAAGAAGTGGACTTTCGGCACGGCCAGCGACGAAGAGATCACACGAATGATCGAGCGCAAAGTGTACTGGCAGACGCGTCTGGTCGGCGGAGATGTGTGGCTGGGCGATCCGACCGAGGCTCTCTACCTCGATACCAGCACCGATCACATGGTCGAAATTGCTGCTGGACTGGCGCAGCTGGGACTCTTCAGCATGGCTCGGCGTTACGCTACCGCGCTGCCCGCTTTGATGGATCAAAAAGGACGGTTCGAATCTGAGATGGCTGCGGCCCTTCAGCAGTTGGAAGATAAGCACGCCTTCGAGCGCGGCTAGAGTAGATCGACAGTTGCTGTGCCCACCGGCAACAGCCGAGCTGCGCTCGGCCTGGACGGCCGAGGGCGGCCGTCCCTACGCGTTCTGGGTACAACGACGCTAAGTCCGCGCTAGCCGTCAATACGAAGGAGTTGGCATCGCAGTAGAGAGCGCGCTGCCGCGATAACGGTTGGTTCGTCCACATTGAGATCGCGAAGGATTCCGATCAAATCCGGCACGGGGATGCGCCCTTCCGTTTGAGTCAAGAGCTCATGCTCGACCGGATCAAGCTGATGTTCGACCTTCAAGGCCTGTCCCAGCAAAGTTGCCTTGGCTTTTGCAGGGATGTCGCTGCCTAGCACTCGTGCGTCGAGAAGCGCTATGGGTCCGGCGCGGCGCAGCCAGCCGCGTTTGAGGACCTGTTCCCAATCGGAGCGCCGGGTGACGCGTTCGGCAAGAAAAGCTGCATCGATCTCCGCACCGGCGGCTCGATGTGGCGAGGGCGATTCGTCGACGCGCTCCCAAGGCGGGCCGCAGGCTGCGTCACTCCACTGAAAAGAGATGACCAGGGAGACGACCCGGACATAGCCTTGGTCTCGAAGATTGCTTGCCCATTCTTGGATTGAGTCTAGAAAAGCCTGGTAGGAGTCCCCTTTGGCATGTCCGACGGCATACTCCATCGCGGTGTGTTCACCCAAGCGGAGGATATGGATATCCATCGGGGCGCCGTTAAGCCATTCGCGCAAGCGATGAACGAGCGGCTCATTATCACGCTCGCCGAGTTCAGTGACCACCTGCGCGATGCCGCCCGGCGCGAGGTGATGGGGCAGGCCGGCGACGATTCGTTTCTGGATATCTTCTCCGGACCGGCCGCCATCGCGAAAGCGGACGGTGTCGAGGGGCGAGGGCACGAACGGGGGATTCGCCGTAATTAAGTCGAAGCTTTCGCCACGCACGGGTTCGAAGAGATCGCCGACTACAACTTCCAGATTGGCGACGCCCGCGGCTTGGGCGTTGAAGCGCGTGCAACGGGCCGCGCGCGGATTGATATCGGCGGCAAGTACTTGGTCGGTGTGAGTGGAAGCGAGTAGCGCCTGAATGCCCGAGCCGGTGCAAAGATCGAGTGCGGCGCGAAACTTGCGGCGTGCGGTACAGTGCGCAAGATTGCGGCTATCGTGGCCGACGGCCATCACGTGATCGGACGGAACCGCGGCGTAGCCCGGATGCGGAAGCTCGGGCCAGTCGTGGTCCGAAAAGATCAAGCGATCGCCGACGGGAAATAGCGAGGCACGAGCCCGAACCTGGCCCGTCTCATCAATTGCAATTATTCCGGTTCGGATGAACACATCGCGATCGGAGCGAGAGAACAGCCGATCGAGTTCATCCGCCGGAAGAATGCCTTGCAAGAGGAAGAGATCGATTGCCAGCGCGAGCGGATCGCGGATGGCCAGACGCTCCGTGCGGTACGTCGGCCGGTGACGCCACTGGAGGTGGGAAAGGTCCTCCAATCGGAGGCGCTCTGTTGCAGAGCTTTCGGAGTATCCGGCG
>Ga0326728_10015628_pt1 | contig 15730 bp, 10 predicted proteins | sample MB3enrmetagenome_FD_207602 | JGI IMG/M metagenome (GOLD analysis project Ga0326728, IMG submission 207602) | Lab enriched peat soil microbial communities from McLean, Ithaca, NY, United States - MB31MN | ecosystem: Environmental > Terrestrial > Soil > Wetlands > Peat | place: USA: New York...
TATGGTTGGCCGATGTATTGGGGCGGCCCATACATGTGGGGACAGCATCCCTACATTATGAACGACCGCAAAAATTGGAGAGAATTCACCCATCGGAAAGGGTGGGATTCTCATTTGCGCAGCACTCAAGATGTTAGCGGCTACGTCATCCAAGCCACAGACGGCGAGATTGGCCACGTCGAGGATTTTATTATCGATGACGAGACGTGGGCGACGTGGGCGATTCGGTACCTTATCATCGATACACAGAACTGGTGGCCGGGAAAAAAGGTCCTCGTTTCACCGCGATGGATCGATCGCGTTAGTTGGCTAGAGTCGAAAATATTTGTCAATGTTCTCCGAGAGACCATCAGGCAGGCGCCGGAATACACGGAGGAGTCTCTGTTAACCCGGGATTATGAGACCAGATTGCATGGACATTACAATCGCCAGGGATACTGGGTGGATGAACCGGCTGTCAAGGAAGCACTCCCGTTGAAGTAAACGCCGGAAAGGAATTTTCTTGCAGGCCTGACTCGCTCGGACGTAAAAGGCGGGACGTCCGCGTGGCAGAAGCGGACGCCCTGTTTTACCACAGGTCGAGACATGGATCGATGCGCTGACGGCGGTGTTGGACGCACTGGGCACACTGGTGCTTGCGGGTGGCATCGGAGATGATGCGCCCACCGTTGGCGTCATTAGCAACGGCGAAGAATGCATGATAGCCAAGATGGTTTGCCGCATTCTCAACTTTGGCTGAAAAAGGAGAATTGAACCATGGAGACCCAAACTCTTTCCCCGGAACTGCTCCACAAGATGAACGCTTATTGGCGAGCCGCCAACTACTTGTCGGTCGGCCAGATCTACCTCTACGATAATCCATTGCTCCGGGAGCCATTGAAGCTGTCGCACGTGAAGCCCCTGGTGGTCGGGCACTGGGGTACGACGCCGGGTCAAAACTTTATCTACGTGCACCTGAACCGGGTCATCAAGAAGTATGATCTGGACATGATCTACATCTCCGGTCCCGGGCACGGTGGCCCGGCCCTGGTCTCCAATACCTACCTCGAAGGAACCTATAGCGAGGTCTATCCGAACATCAGCCAGGATGAGGCCGGGCTGAAGAAGCTGTTCACGCAATTCTCGTTCCCTGGTGGGATTTCCAGCCATGTTTCGCCGGAGACGCCGGGGTCGATTCACGAGGGTGGCGAACTGGGGTACTCTCTCAGCCATGCCTTCGGGGCTGCCTTCGACAATCCCGGCCTGATCGTCGCCTGCATCGTTGGCGACGGCGAGGCGGAAACAGGCCCGTTGGCGTCCGCATGGCACTCCAACAAGTTTCTGAGCCCGATTGAGGACGGAGCCGTGCTGCCGATCCTGCATCTCAACGGCTACAAGATCAACAACCCGACCGTCCTGGCCCGCATCGAGCATGAGGAATTGGAACAGTATCTGAGAGGCTGCGGTTGGACGCCCTATTTTGTGGAAGGTGACGAACCGGAAAAGATGCACCAGCTCATGGCCGCAATTTTGGACCAGGCCATCGAGGAGATCCGGCAGATCCAAAGTAATGCACGGTCAAACAAAGACTCCACCCGGCCGCGCTGGCCAATGATCGTCCTCAAATCACCCAAAGGCTGGACGGGCCCGAAAGTAGTCGACGGTTTTCAAATCGAGGGCACCTCCCGGGCGCACCAGGTGCCACTGCTGGTGGATTTCGATCACCCCGATCATGTCACGCTGCTTGAAAGCTGGATGAAAAGCTACCAGGCAGAGGAACTCTTCGATGAGAGCGGACGTTTTCTACCGGAATTGGCCGCCCTGGCGCCCGAGGGCAAGCGACGGATGGGAGCCAATCCCCACGCCAACGGTGGAATTCTGCTGCGTGATCTGCGCATGCCGGACTTCCATGCACACGCCGTGGACGTGCCTTCACCCGGTGTTGTTGAGGCACAGGATACGCTCGTATTGGGCAGATTCCTGCGAGATGTGGTCAAGCTGAATCAGGATCAGCGCAACTTTCGGATCTTTGGTCCCGATGAGACGCTCTCGAATCTTTTGGGGGCGATCTTTGAAACCACAAATCGCCAGTGGGACGCCCGAACAGCGGAGAATGACGAATTTCTGGCGCCGGCAGGAGGCGTGCTGGACTCGATGCTCAGTGAGCACCAGTGCGAGGGTTGGCTTGAGGGATATCTGCTCACCGGGCGCCATGGATTGTTCAACAGCTATGAGGCGTTCGTCCGGATTGTCGATTCGATGTTCAGCCAGCATGCCAAGTGGTTGAAGGTCACAGCACAACTGCCGTGGCGGCGGAAGATCGCCTCGTTGAACTACCTGTTGGCCTCTCATGTCTGGCAGCAGGATCACAACGGCTTCACGCACCAGGACCCCGGTTTTCTCGATCACGTCATCAACAAGAAGGCCGATATCGTGCGTGTTTACCTTCCGCCCGACGCCAATTGCCTGATATCGGTCTTCGATCACTGCCTGCGCAGCCGGCACTATGTGAATGTGGTGGTTGCGGGAAAGCACGCCATGCCTCAATGGCTGACGATGGATGAGGCAGTTGTGCATTGCACTGAAGGAATCGGCATCTGGCAGTGGGCAAGCAACGACCAGGGTGGCGAGCCCGATGTGGTGATGGCCTGTTGCGGAGACACGCCCACGCTGGAAGTCCTGGCCGCTGTCACTATCCTGCGCAAGTATCTGCCTGACCTGAAAATCCGGGTGATCAACGTCGTCGATCTGATGAGATTGCAGCCGCGCACCGAGCATCCGCACGGGCTGAGCGACATTGATTACGACTCGCTCTTCACCAGAGACAAGCCGATCATCTTCGCCTTTCATGGATACCCATGGCTGGTCCACCGGTTGGCCTACCGCCGGAGCAACCGCAACCTGCACGTCCGAGGCTACAAGGAAGAGGGCACGATCACGACGCCCTTTGACATGAGGGTGCAAAACGATCTGGACCGGTTCCACCTGGTGCAAGACGTGGTCGATCGCCTGCCGCTGTTGGGCGCCAAAGGAGCCTATCTGAAGCAGATGGCTCAGAACAAGCTCATCGAACATAAACAATACATCGACAAGCACGGGACAGACCTGCCGGAAATTCGTGACTGGAAATGGGAGACAGGCCAGGCGTACCCAATAATATGATCATCTATCATATCTCTCTTTCAACGTTGGAAAAAAGGGTGCTCTTTGGACTGTAGAATGCTACGATAGAAACGATCAAGCAGGATGGGGAAATAACATGCCGGATGAAGCACGCCACACGAGTCAAATACCGCTGTATCCGCTGCGATTCGAACCGATCTACCAGTATCGGCTCTGGGGCGGCCGGCGCCTGTCCGATCTGCTCAAGAAGCCACTGCCTGGCGACGGCCCCATCGGCGAGGCTTGGCTGTTGAGCGACCGCGATGACCACCCCAGCCGTGTCGCCGAAGGGCCGCTAAAGGGCGTGACTATCGCACAATTGCTCGAGCAGTCTCCAGAGCAGTTGCTGGGAAAACTGGCCGGGCGTTTTCAGCGGTTCCCCCTGCTGCTGAAGTTTCTAGACGCCCGAGAAAAGCTCTCGGTTCAGGTGCATCCATCGGATAAGCAAACGGACTATCTTCCAGCGGGCGAGCACGGCAAGACGGAGGCCTGGGTCGTACTGGAGGCGGGACCCGCAAGCCGTATCTACGCAGGGCTGAATCCAGGCACCACCGAGGAGGATCTGCGGCGAGCGCTGGCGAGCCGGACGGTGGCGGACCACCTGGCCAGCTTCAAGCCGCTACCAGGCGACGGCGTCTTCCTGCAAGCCGGGACCGTTCACTCGCTGGGCGACGGCCTGGTGGTTTTTGAGGTGCAGGAAAACAGCGACGTGACGTTTCGCCTGTATGATTGGAACCGCCTTGACGTCGAGACAGGCCTGCCGAGAGACCTGCAAGTCGAGCAGGCAATTGCCTGCATAGATTTCGCCCAAGCCGTGGTCGGTCCGGTGGCGCCGATGGTGGAGACAGCAACGCCGGTGTTGCGTGAACGACTCTTTTATTGTGAACATTTCGATTTATGGCGTTTCCGCGGAGAAACACCGTTTGTGGTCGGGGTGGCGGGAATGCCGCGTTTGCTGGTCTGCATCGCCGGCGAGGGTCAGTTGGAGTACAACGGCGCTTTTTATGGCGCTGGTAAAGGCGATGTGCTGCTCTTGCCGGCCGTGGTTGGAGCGTGCTCCTACCAGCCGCGCGGTGAAGCGGTCCTGTTGGAAATTGCCTTGCCGGAAACTATCCAGGTCAAGGTTTAGGCCAGCAGAACACCTTGCGAATGGAAACCGACGCTGGGGCATAAAGTTAGACTAAGGCGAAGAAAGGAAAAATGAAAAAACTAATTGTTTTTGATCTGGATGGCACGCTTGCTGAAAGCAAAACATCTCTTGACGTTGAGACGGCAACACTTCTCAGCGCCCTTCTTGGCATAGTCAGGGTGGCAGTCATTTCCGGCGGCAACTGGCCGCAATTTGAAAAACAGCTGCTGGCAAACCTTCCCGACCAGGAAAGCCTGGAGCGTCTTTCCCTGCTTCCTGCCTGCGGAACAAAGTTCTACCAGTATCAAGCGGGCTGGGAAAAGCTCTATTCGGAGGATTTCACCGCAGAGGAAGAAGAGAGGATTATCGGTTCCCTGAAGAGGGCGGTCGATTTATCCGGCTTCAAGGCTGAAAGGGTTTGGGGAGAACAGATTGAAGACCGGGGCAGTCAGATCACCTTTTCTGCATTGGGTCAGGAGGCCCCCTTGGAGGAAAAGAGAAGATGGGATCCGGACTTTACCAAGCGACAGAAGATCAAGGCGATCCTGGACACCTTTATTCCGGAGTTTTCTGTCCATCTTGGCGGCATGACCTCGGTCGATGTCACCAAACCGGGCGTTGACAAAGCTTACGGAATTGGGAAACTTCGGGACATCCTGGGCATTGCGATCGCCGAGATGATTTTTATAGGGGATGCCCTGTTTATCGGCGGGAACGACTATCCGGCCAGAGGGACAGGCGTGGTGTGCATCCAAGTCAGAGATCCCGATGAGACAAAACGGGTCATTGAGGCGATTATCGCTTGTTTGGGTGGCATTCAGCAAGCAAGACCCGGTGAGGAGGAGAGCCGATGACCGGATTTCAGTTGCAGCGATTGGGGTTGGTGATGGAGCCGGAGCCGGGCAATCCCCTGGAGGCCGAAGGAGTCCTGAATCCAGCTGCCGCTCGTGGCCCTGATGGCGAACTGTACCTGTTTCCACGGCTCGTGGCGCGGGGCAATTACTCGCGCATCGGGATTGCCCGGGTGCTGTTCAACGAGGCTGGCGACCCTGCCGGTGTCCAGCGGATGGGCATTGCACTGGAGCCGGAAGCGGATTACGAGTTACGGCCGAACGGCGGTGGCTGCGAGGACCCGCGCATCAGTTTCTTTGAGCCGTTCAAGAGCTATGTAATGACTTATACGGCATTATCGTCCCATGGTCCACGGATCGCCCTGGCGCGGTCAAAGGACCTGCTCCACTGGGAGCGCTTGGGGCTCGCCACCTTCGATCCGTACGACGACGCCGAGTTCGATGGTGTGGACGACAAAGATGCCAGCGTCTTCCCCGTCGCGGTTAACGATCCAACAGGACGATCGGCGCTGGCCATGTTACACCGCCCGCTCTTTCCCGGGACTCGCCCGGAGGAAACCGCACGCTACCCCGCTTCACGAACGGCGGATCTTCATCGGGAAAGCATCTGGATTTCCTACTGCCCAATGGACATGGAGGGCCGTGAGCCGCATCTCCTGGGCCGGTTCACTTCACATCACCGGCTGGCGAGTCCGGTCTCGTCCTGGGAGCGGCTCAAAATCGGCGGTGGCACTCCCCCCATCCTGACCCGGCATGGCTGGCTGATCATCTACCACGGCGTGAGCGAAGTGGCGGAGTCAAGCAGCGAGGGCCGCCATCTGTGCTATTCGGCCGGGGTGATGGTGCTCGCGAAGACGCACGCCAGCCGTATCTGCTATCGTTCTCCGAAGCCGGTGCTGACACCGTCGTTGCCGCAAGAGCGACAAGGGACCGTCGCTAATGTCGTGTTTCCCACCGGCATCGACCAGCGCCTCGATCTTGGCGCACCAGATCGTTTTGACGTTTATTATGGGATGGCCGACACCCGGATCGGCGTGGCACGCCTTGACGTACCGGCTTTCCTCCCGCCAGGGGCGCTCGCCGATCAGCCGAAAACCCATCTGCAGCCGTGAGATCAGCGGAATGATGCATACGAGGCGGCCCCAATATGACCGGGGCCGCCTCTATCTGTTATATCGCTCTTGCGAACTGGCTGTAGTACAGGTCGTGATAGAAACCCTTCTGAGCCAATAGTTCCTCGTGGTTGCCCCGCTCGATGATCTCCCCGCGATCGATCACCAAGATGCTGTCCGCCTCCCTGATCGTGCTCAGGCGGTGGGCGATGATGAGGCTGGTGCGTCCCTGCATCAAGGTCAGCATGGCCTGCTGGATGTATTTTTCGGTGCGGGTGTCGACGCTGCTGGTGGCTTCGTCCAACACCAATATGTCCGGGTCGGCGAGGATCGTTCTGGTGATGGAGAGCAACTGCCGCTGACCATGGCTCAGGTTGCTGCCTTCCTCGGACAGGATGGTGTCGAAACCTTCGGGCAGGTGTCTGATGAAGTGTTCTGAATTGGCCATCACGGCGGCCCTCTCGATCTCCTCGTCGGTGGCCTCGAGGCGGCCGTAGCGGATGTTCTCCCGCACCGTGCCCTTGAAGAGATAGGTGTCCTGCAGGACGATCCCCAGCTTCCGGCGCACGCTGTCCTTGTCCAGGTTGCGGATATCCTCGCCGTCGATGGTGATGGCGCCACTGTCCACATCGTAGAACCTGGTGAGCAGGTTGACGATCGTGGTCTTGCCCGCCCCGGTATGGCCAACCAGGGCGATGATCTGTCCCGGCTTGGCTTCGAAGCTGACGTTCTTGAGCACGGGTGTGCTCTGATCGTAGCTGAAGCAGACCTGGTCGAACGCCACCCGGCCCTGCACAGCGGCGATCTCCTGCTCCTGGTCGTCCCGGTACTCACCCGGCTCGTCCATCACCTGGAACACCCGCTCGCCCCCGGCCAATGCAGATTGCACGGTATTGTAGAGGGAGGCGATCTGGTTCAGCGGGCTGGCGAATTGCTTGGCGTAATTGACGAAACTGGCGATCACCCCGATGGTGGCCAGGTCTTTGACGGTCATCCAGCCGCCGATGCCCACGATCAGGGCGAAGGTGACGTTATTGAGCAGGTTGCCCACCGGAATGATGAAACCGGAAAATACCTGGGCGCGCAGGGCGGACTGCTTCAGTTTCAGGTTGGCGGCGCCGAATTCGGCGATGGACTCCTGCTCGTGGACGAAGGCCTTGATCGCTTTCTGCCCGGTGACATTCTCCTCGATAATCCCGTTCAGGATCCCCAGGTTGGTCTGCTGGTCGATGAACCCCTGCAGAGTATGCCTGGCGATCCCCCTGGTGAGCAGTGTGAACATGGGGACGCTGAGCAGGCAGACGATGGCCAGGCGCCAGTTGATCAACAGCATCACCACGGTCACGCCGGCGACGGTCAGCACGCTGGAGATCAGTTGCACCAGGCTCGGGTTGATGGTGTTGTCGATGTTTTCGATATCGTTAGTGAACCGGCTCATCAATTCACCGTGCGGCCGGAGGTCGAAGAACCTGATCGGCAGCGACTGCACCTTGGCGAACAGGTCGTTCCTCAGACTTTTTACGGCATGTTGGGCGACGTCGATCATGGAATAGGAAGAGAGCAGGGTCACGCCGGCATCAGTCAGGTAGATCAGCAGCAGGACCAGGGCGATCACCGCCAGGCCGCCCAGTTTTTTGGGGATGATGTAGTTGTCGATGGCGATCTGGGTCAGGTAGGGGGCCAACAGTTCGAGCCCGGTGCTGAAGGCCACCAGCAGGAGCACGAGGGTCAGGCCAACTTTCTGCCGGCCGAGATAGGTGAGGATTCTCTTGAAGGTGCCTCCTACGTCCTTGGGTTTCTCGGCATAGGCCATGGCGGCGATGCTTCCCCTGTGGCCCCCGCGGCCGCCGCCCGGTCTTCCAAATCCTCCCGGCCTGGCTGTCACAGGCTGCCTGGCCGGTACACCCGCTTTGTCTGCTCTCTCTTCAGGCATATTGCAGGCCACCTTCTCCCAGTTGCGATTGGTAGATATCCTGGTAGATCCCGCTGGTCCGCATCAGCTCTTCGTGGGTGCCGATGGCATCGATCAGCCCGTTGTTCAAGACGATAATCTTGTCGGCGCCCTGCACGGAGGTGATCCGCTGGGCGATCACGAACCGGGTGGTATCCGTTAAGACCGCCTTCAGGGCTTGCTGGATCCTGGATTCGGTTGTCAGGTCGACGGCGCTGGTGCTGTCGTCCAGGATCAGGATGCGGGGCCTGATCAGAATTGCCCGGGCAATCGCCAGCCGCTGCTTCTGTCCGCCGGACAGGTTCACGCCCCGCTGTCCCAACTTGGTGTCGTAGCCCTCCGGGAGCCCGGTGATGAATTCGTGGGCCTGGGCGACCTTGGCGGCGGCAATCACCTCTTCCCCGGAGGCCGCCGGTCTGCCGAAGCGGATGTTCTCCCTGACAGTTCCCGAAAACAGGATCGACTGCTGTAGGCAGACGCCAATGCCGCGGCGCAGGTCCTCGCTCCGGTAGTCCCGGACATCGATGCCGTCGACCAGGACCTGCCCGGCCAGCACGTCGTACAACCGGGGAATCAACTGCACCAGGCTGGACTTGCCCGATCCGGTGGCACCCAGGATGGCCACGCTCTCACCCGGTCTGGCGCTGAAGTTGATGTCTTTCAAAACGGGGGCTCCGCTCTCCCCGCTATAGCCGAAAGTTACGTGGTCGAAGGTCACAGCGCCCCGGATCTCGTGCTGCACGGTCTGCTCCCGGTCCACTATGTCCGGCCTGGTCTCCAGCACGTTGACGATACGGTTCGCCGAGGCCTGCGCCCGGGAGAGGAACATCAGGATGAAGGCCACCAGCATCAGCGAGAACAGCAGCATCAGCAGGTAGTTGATGAAAGCCATTACCTTACCCACTTCCAGGGTGCCGCCAATCACCTGCAGGCCCCCGAACCAGACCACGGCCACCACGCCCAAGTTGGTGGCGATCATCATGAAGGGGGAGAGCAGGGCGATGGTCTTGGACGCCTTAACGGTGGTGCTGGTCAGGTCCTCGTTCCCCCGGTGAAATTTTTCGATCTCGTAGTCAGCCCTCACAAAGGCTTTGACCAGCCTGATGCCCGCCAGGTTTTCCTGAACAATGGTGTTCAGGTTGTCCAGCCGGCCCTGCACCTGCTTGAACATCGGATAGGCTCTATTGGTCAGGTACAGCAGCACCATCATCAGACTCGGCACTAGAGCGAAGAAGATCAGCGACAGCCGGGGGCTGATCAGTACCGCCAGCACCACACTCCCGATTATTTGCACCGGCACCCGGGCGAGCACCCTCAGGGACAGCATGATGAGCTGCTGGATCTGGGAGACGTCGTTGGTCAGCACCGTTACCAGGTGACCGGTGTTCAGCCGGTCAAGGTTTTTAAAAGACAAGGATTGCACTTCTGTAAAGAGATCGTCGCGGAGATCAGTGCTGAGGCCGAGGGCGGCGACGGTGGAGAAATAGATGCTGCCCAGGCCGCAGATCAGACTGACTCCGGCCAGGCCGATCATCAGGATGCCGCTGTGGATGACGTAGCCCAGGTTCCGGGAGGCGATGCCGATGTCCACCACGTTCTGCATCAGCTTTGGCTGGGTCAGGTCCGCGGACACTCCCAGGATCATGAACAGGGGCGCCAGAATGGCGGCCATCCGGTAGGGGCTCAGGTATTGCAGAATCCTCTTGAAGTCATTCATGTGCAGGCTCCTCTAGCTCAGGCAAGACCGGGGCAAGTACTACTTTCAAGCGAGGGCAAGGCTGCTAAAGCTGTTTGTTGTTGTGCGTACAATAAAAATATCATGTTTCAGCGAATAGCATCAAGTATATCCTATCTTCATCTTTTCGGATCATGGCTAGGGCTTCCATGACGCTCGTTAAGGCCAATATTATTATTGACAGGCAAGTCCCGGATGCTATAATAATAAAAGAATCCTTTAAGGCTGGTCCTGTGAGACCAGGAAGGAGGAGAGCGTCTTGATCAACATGATCATAATCTTGATGGAATGAAGCCTGCTTGCAAGGGAAACCTTGTGAACAGGCTTTTTAATTACTGAATGCGCGGTGACGGGGTTTGCATAAGAAGAAATGTTAGGGGGGAATGCCCGTGGAGATGCAGGAAAAGGCCCAGATCATGGATGACGAGGGGATCAGGCGGGCGCTGACCAGGATCGCCCACGAGATCCTGGAGCGGAACAAGGGAACCCGGGACCTGGTTTTGATCGGGATCACCAGACGGGGCGTCCCGTTGGCCCAGCGGATCGCCGCCCGCATCAGGGAGATCGAGGGCACCACGATCCCACTGGGGATCGTCGATGCCACCCTTTACCGCGATGACCTCAAGAAACTGTCCAGTAGCCCGGCTCCCGGGGCGACAGACGTACCCTTCGACATCAACGACAAAAAAGTAATGCTGATCGACGATGTGCTCTTTACCGGGAGGACGGTACGGGCCGCCCTGGACGCCCTGATGGACCTGGGGCGCCCACAGTTGGTGCAGTTAGCGGTGCTGGTGGACCGGGGGCACCGGGAGCTGCCGATCCGGGCGGACTTTGTAGGCAAGAATGTTCCCACCTCCCACCGGGAGGTCGTTTCCGTGCAGATGATGGAACTTGACGGCAGGGATCAGGTGATCATCAAAGAGCCTTGCGATTAGAAGCGAGTCTCGCTCGCTTTTTCAATACCTGAAAAGCGCGAAACATTGCAGTTGAAGAAAACGGTAGAGAGGAGTATAAAGCATGATCGCTTATCTGGCCTTGGAAGACGGCACAGTACTGCAGGGGACAGCCTTTGGCGGCGAGGGGCGCCAACTGGGCGAGGTGGTTTTCAACACCAGTATGACCGGATACCAGAAGATTCTCACCGATCCCTCCTACTGCGGGCAGATCGTGATGCTCACCTACCCGTTGGTGGGCAACTATGGCGTCAACCAGGATGACTATGAATCACCCCGGCCGTGGGTGCGGGGCTTCGTCATCAAGGAACTCTGCGACTACCCGAGCAACTGGCGTTACTGGATCAAGCTCGAGGAATTCTTGAACAACCACCAGATCATCGGTCTGGCCGGGATCGATACCAGAGCGCTGACCAGGCGGCTGCGCAGTTTCGGGACGATGCGGGGCATCATTGCTACCGGGGAGCAGGATCCTGAGCGGCTGGTTCAGGAGGCCCGATTGTCCCCATCGATCTCCGGGCAGGACCTGATCACCGAGTGCACCACCAGCGAGACGCAGACCCTGGGCGACGGTGACCTGCAAGTGGTCGTGGTGGACTTTGGGGTCAAGCAGAACATTATCCGCTGTCTGCTGCAGCGGGGCTGCACCGTCCACCTGGTTCCTCCGGCAACTACCGCCGAACAGATCCTGAGCTACCAACCGCAGGGGGTGGTGCTCAGCAACGGCCCCGGAGATCCCAAAGATGTCGGGTACGCGGTGGAGATGACCCGGAGCCTGATCGGCAAGTGCCCGGTGCTGGGGATCTGCCTGGGGCACCAGATCCTTGGCCTGGCCTTCGGCGGCGATACCTACAAGCTCAAATTCGGGCACCGGGGCGCCAACCACCCGGTCAAGGAACTGGCCACCGGCAGGGTAGCCATCACCTCGCAGAACCACGGCTTTGCGGTGGACGATGGCAGTCTGCCGTCCGACGAAGTGATCGTCAGCCACCGGAACCTGAATGACGGTACGGTAGAGGGTTTGCAGCACAAGACCCTGCCCGTCTTCTCGGTACAGTACCACCCGGAGGGATCTCCAGGCCCCAAGGACTCCGAGTACCTTTTTGATCGCTTTCTGGAGATGATCAACAAAGAGTGATGAGTCATGAGTGATGAATAATGAGTGGAAAGACGGAAAACCTCCGCAACTTATAACTTATCACTGGAATTCGTGAGGAGGGTCAAACATGCCCCGCAATCCGGATCTGAAAAAAGTGCTGGTCATCGGATCGGGTCCCATCATTATCGGCCAGGCGGCTGAATTTGACTATGCGGGAACTCAGGCCTGCCGCGCCCTGAAAGAGGAGGGCCTGGAGGTGGTGCTGGTCAACAGCAATCCGGCCACCATCATGACCGATCAGGAGACGGCTGGCAAGATCTATATCGAACCGCTGACAACGGAGTTTCTGACCAGGGTCATCGAGCGGGAGCGGCCGCAGGGTCTGATCCCCACTCTTGGCGGTCAGGTCGGGCTTAACCTGGCGGTTCAGTTGGCGGAGTCCGGGGTCTTGCAGCAGTATGAAGTGCTGCTGCTGGGCACCCCCCTGGAAGCGATCAAGAAGGCAGAAGACCGGCAGTTGTTCAAGGATATGCTGCAACTGATCGGAGAACCCGTACCGGACAGCAGGGTAGTGAAGTCGGTCGAAGAGGCCGTGGACTTTGCCAATAACAATGGCTATCCGGTAGTGGTGCGCCCGGCCTATACCCTGGGTGGGACCGGAGGGGGTCTGGTCAACGATGAATCCGAGCTGAGGGAGATCATGAGCCGCGGCCTGACCCTGAGCATGATTGGCCAGGTGCTGATCGAACGGAGCGTGGCCGGTTGGAAGGAGATCGAGTATGAGGTGATGCGGGATGGAGCGGACAACTGCATTACCATCTGCAATATGGAGAACATCGACCCGATGGGGGTGCATACCGGAGACAGCATCGTGGTGGCCCCATCCCAGACTCTGACCGATCACGAATACCAGATGCTGAGGACGGCATCGCTGAAGATTATCAGGGCGCTGGGGGTGGAGGGCGGCTGCAACATCCAATATGCTCTCGACCCGTTCAGCTTCCGGTACTACGTTATCGAGGTCAATCCCCGGGTCAGCCGGTCCAGCGCTCTGGCATCCAAGGCCACCGGCTATCCGATCGCCCGGGTAGCCTCGAAGATCGCTCTCGGGCTGCGCCTCGATGAGATCGAGAATGTCGTCACCCGGAAGACCTGGGCCTGCTTTGAGCCTGCTCTGGACTACTGCGTGGTGAAGATCCCCCGTTGGCCGTTTGACAAGTTCCGGAGCGGCGACCGCACCCTGGGCACCCAGATGAAGGCCACCGGAGAAGTGATGGCCATCGACCGCACCTTCGAGGGCGCCCTGATGAAAGCGGTGCGATCGCTGGACCTTCCGAACGCCGGTCTCTCCTACCCTGGCCTGGGCAGCCTGGACGACCGGGAACTGCTGCACCGGCTGGCAACTCCTACGGACGAGAGGCTGTTTCTGGTGGCGGAAGCCTTCCGGCGGTTTGGGAAGCAGGCGGGTGCCCGTCCTGGCGGGCGCGGGAGCCTGAAGTGTGAAGAAAGAGAAGGGAAAGAATGCGAAGTTCATGCTCAGGCCAACGGGGATCCCACCTCCCACATCACACATCTCATTTCTCAATTGACGGGCATCGACAATTTCTTTCTGCACAAGATCCGGGCGATCACCGATCTGGAAAAGACGTTTGGAAACCTTCGCAATACCGGTGAACTGGATCCGGAAACAGTGCGGCAGGCCAAGCGGTGCGGTTTCAGTGACCTGCTGATCAATCGCCTGACCGGGATCTCCGTTCCGGAGATCAGGCAGTGGCGTTACAACAGAGGCATCAGGCCGGTGTACAAGATGGTGGATACCTGCGCCGCCGAATTCCAGGCGGAGACGCCCTACTTCTACTCGGCCTATGACTCGGAGAACGAGGCTGTGCCCACTCCCAGGCGCAAGGTGCTGGTAATTGGCGGCGGTCCCATCCGGATCGGGCAGGGGATCGAATTCGACTACTGCTCGGTGCACTCCTGCCTGGCTCTGAAGCAGGAGCAGGTCGAGGCTCTGATCATCAACAACAATCCGGAAACTGTCAGCACCGATTTTGACACCGCCGACCGGCTCTATTTTGAGCCCCTGACCCTGGAGGACGTGCTGCACGTGGTGGAACTGGAACGGCCGGATGGGGTGATCGTCCAGTTCGGGGGGCAGACCGCCGTCAACCTGGCCGGCCCGCTGGCAGCGGCGGGGGTTCCGATCCTGGGAACATCCGTGGACAAGATCGACGAGGCCGAGGACCGGGATCGGTTCGAGCAGTTGTTGTCCGGGCTGGGAATTCAGAAACCGCCCGGCCGGGGAGCCGACGGCCTCGCAGAGGCCAGGGCGATCGCCTCCCGGATCGGCTACCCGGTCCTGGTGCGGCCCTCCTATGTGCTGGGTGGCAGGGCGATGGAGATTGCCTACGGCGAGGAGGACCTGGAGAGTTACGTCACCAATGCCGTGGAAGTCTCTCCCAACCATCCGGTGCTGATCGATAAGTATTTCCAGGGGCAGGAGATCGAGGTCGACGCCATCTGTGACGGCAGAGAGGTCTTGATCCCCGGGATCATGGAGCATGTGGAGCGGGCGGGGGTGCACTCCGGAGACAGCATTGCTGTATATCCGGCGCGCCTGGCGCCGGAGGTCGTCGACCGGATCGTCGACGATGCCACCAGGCTCGCCCTCGCCCTGCAGGTCCGGGGCATCCTCAACATTCAGTTTGTCTATTACCAGGGCGAGGTTTACGTGATCGAGGTCAACCCCCGGGCGAGCCGCACGGTGCCCTACCTGAGCAAGATCACCGGAATCCCCCTGGTTCGTCTGGCTACCAGGATCATGCTGGGCCGGACGCTGCCTGATCTGGGCTACGGTGGCGGTCTGGCCCGGGTGCCCTCCGGGCGCGGTGCTCTGGTGGCGGTCAAGGTGCCGGTCTTCTCCTTCGCCAAGCTCACCCGGGTAGATACCTGCCTGGGGCCGGAGATGAAGTCCACCGGCGAGGTCATGGGTGTGGACTACACCGTGCCCTGCGCCCTGTACAAGGGCCTGATCGCCGCCGGCTGTTCCGTGCCGCGCTCCGGTTCGATGCTGATCACCATCGCCGACCGTGATAAGCAGGAGGCTCTGCCCCTGGTGGAAGGACTGTCCAGACTGGGGTTGGACTTTTATGCCACCCGGGGCACCGCCGCCTTTCTACGGGAGCGGGGGCTGGCTGTCAAGGATGTCCACAAGATCGAGGAGGGATCGCCCCACGTGGTTGACCTGATCACAACCGGACGGGTGAACTTCGTGATCAACACTTACAGCCGGGGACAAGTAGCGGCCCGGGACGGGTTCCAGATCCGGAGGGCGGCGGTGGAGCATGGGATTCCCTGCCTGACCTCCCTGGACACTGCCCGGGCCCTGCAGGAAGTGATCGCCTTTCTTCAGGGCGGCGGGCAGAGTTCCCTGATTTCCCTGAACGAGTATGCGCAGGGCGGGAAACAGCGCCAGGAGATCGAAGACTGTCCTGACAGAAACCAGAGGCAAGATGTTGGAAGCAGGAGAAGCAACTATTAAGGATTTCTTAAAAAGGATGGTAACCATGGGTGGGACTGGGGAATACGAGACAATGGTGATTGAACAGGCAGTCCTGTCCCGGGACGTCTTCCGGCTGACCCTGGAGGCGCCGGAGTTGGCTGAGGCTGCCTGGCCGGGCCAGTTTGCGATGCTGGGCTGCGGTTCCGGGATGGACCCCTTCCTGAGACGCCCACTGAGCATTCACCGGGTGCAGG
>Ga0326728_10015629_pt1 | contig 15730 bp, 11 predicted proteins | sample MB3enrmetagenome_FD_207602 | JGI IMG/M metagenome (GOLD analysis project Ga0326728, IMG submission 207602) | Lab enriched peat soil microbial communities from McLean, Ithaca, NY, United States - MB31MN | ecosystem: Environmental > Terrestrial > Soil > Wetlands > Peat | place: USA: New York...
CCGTCCGCATCGCGCCCCAGCCGGGCAAGCTCCCGTACCTCATCAGCCGCACGCCTCACCCGGACGGTTTCATTGCTCTCGACCTCAAATTCGAGGGCGGCCGCTGCCGCGGCGCCGTCGAACTACCCCAGCCCATCACCGGGCTCTTCCTCTGGCACGAGCGGGAACAAAAACTCGCCGCCGGCGCCAACGCCATCGACCTGGCGCCGTAGGCTGGAGTTTGTCCTTACGGGACCAGTTTGTCGGCTGGACCCCGGAGCAGCGCCAACGTCGCTTGCCCTACTGACCTACGACCCGGAAAAAGCCGCATCTCCCCGCCAAGGGCAGGGAAACCCTTTGCCCGCTGGTGGTGACGAGTGACGTCCACACGCCTGTGGACAGCGAGTCGGTGCCCTCGATCGTGAAGGGCGGCGCGCCCCCACTCCAACTCAGCACCAGGTTCGTGCCTGCCGGTGCAGCGCCGAGGGCAAAGGGCTGGCCGACGGTCAGGACCACCGCAGCATAGGCGACCGCATGCACTCCATCATCCGCGCTGAGCATCAGCGTATAAGCTCCCGGCGCGCTGAAGCTGACGGGGGTGTTGGTCTGGGATGGGTTCGCGAAGGTGGCGGCGCCCGGGCCCGAATAAAGCCGCCACAGCACCGCGGGGGGACTGCCCGCGTAGTTGACAAAGCCCTGCAGTGTGGCCGGCGTTCCCAGCGCCACGTATCGATCCGCTCCGGCATAAGCCATTGGGGCGCCCGGTGAACGCGGGCCTTCATTTGGCCCGGTGGACTGGATCACTTCGAAGTTCGTGATGCCGATGCTGGAGAGGTCGTCAAACGCACCAGCGGGCCAGCGGTCATCCGGGGTAATGGACAGGGAGAAAAAGTTTCCGTTGTCAGCCACCAAGCCGCCATATTTCTTGAGCCCGAGCAGCACGGCTTGCTCCTCCTTCGTCCACGTCGGCGGGATGGTGAAGCTGGCCTTGAGGCGCAGACGCTGGCCCATGGCGGGCAGGTCTGCGTTGGTGTTGGCGGAGGACGCCGCGTAATGATTGGCTGGATAAATATACGTGTGGTAGCGAGTGCGTTTGACGACGAGCCGGCAGGCGTGCTCGACCATCCCGCGCTCGCATTCATCGTATCGTACCAAGGCCGGGAACATCGGCAGACCGGCAGCGTCGCCGGAAGTCCAACCCGCCGGGCGCTGCCCATTGGTGTTCAAGTTGAACATCGCTCCGTTGGCCGCCTGCCAGTTCGTCCCGGATAAGAGGGCTTCCCACGTCTCGAAAAGCCAACCCGTGCCCGGTTGAACCACGATCGAATGCCGGTCGCCGCCCAGGCCGAGCGCATCCTGCTGGGCCTGAAGGAGGGTTTCGCCGCTCGTTTGGGTCGGCCAGCCTTCCACCGGCATATTGCCTGGGATCGGATAGCTTCCGTCAGGCGAGACGCCGCCGTTGAGGTCCGACTCGTCGGGATAATCCACGAACTCGATGGGCACGAGGGCTTGGTCGTCCGGCGCCAGCACGAAATTCATCTCGAAGAATCCCCGCAATGAACGCCGGCTCGAACTGAGGTCGGAGATAATCTGGGCGATCATCGCATCCGAGTTGGTCAATAGGGGCCGGCGGGAAATGTCCTCGTTCCAGGCACTCGTGACCGGGAAAATGGACATCGCCGAAACGATGCCATCTGCCTCCGGCGTATCAAACAACACGGCGTTGGTCACCACGGGCAAGGGTCCCAGGATGCGCCCCTCCTGGTTAATCCGCTCTGCGGCCGTCGCGCTGGCCAGCCCAGTCAGGCCGGCCACGGCCAAGGGCAAACAGGCTCTCAGTATGGCAATCACGATCCGCCCCAAGCTAGCAGCAAGATCAACGCCACGGGCGCCAGCAATGGACACTGGACAGTAAGGCGCCGGCCAGGAACATAGGATCGGTGGCAACATCCATAATCGCCGCCGCGCGGGTGTAGGAAGGGAACGAACGTTTCGGGCCCGGGTTAAGGCGCCGCTCTCCCTGGCGGCCCCCTCTTCGGCTCGGCCTGGCCCGCGAGCCGTTCGTTCGGTCCCCGTAAGCGGCAAAGTGGCTGGCGAAACAATCATTGTGATGGTTGCAACGAATCACCCACACTTCTCCGGGCGATTCGTTGCGGCCATGTCCTCCAATTTGGCCCGAAAAACCTGGCGATCTCGCCTGGGGACGGGCCAGCTCCGAGTACCGAAGACGCATTACCCGTTGGGCCATCACGTTCGGCTTTACTGCCACAGGCAAGCGCACTTTGGGTAGGCTTCGCCTTCCATTCGGGTCGGAACCTTCCCCAGGTACCGGGCTGAGCGCCGCTATAATCGGCGGTTCGCCCTGAACCAGCGCCATCAGGGCCTGGACCGTTTCCGGTCAGGCCCGAAGCTACGTGCAGCCATCCACTCTGAGTGACGCCCTCAGGGCCGCGCAGCCCGTCGGGCAGCTTCACGTTCCGAGTGCTCAAAGGCGTCAGCGAATTGATCCAATTCCTGGTGCGTCATGCCCAGGGCAAGTCCGGTTTCGCGCCAGCGGCAGAGCGCGCGCTCAATCCGCCCCAGAATCTCATTCGCCCGGGCGCGTTGGATCCGGAAATAGGGGAGGACGGAGAGGAGCGCCTGGATAGTGGCCCCCGGGCCGGCGTCCTCGGAAATCCAGGTCTTGAGCTCACGCACCCAATCCGGGAAAGGGTTGATGTCAAAGGCGGGAGAAAGCCGCCATTGTCCGCGGCTGGCATGAAGAAACCCATGGTTGTGCAGGTGATCATCCACATTGGTGATCAAGACAGAATAGGCCATGCGTCGCCAAAGCTCTTCAATGTCGGACTGGGCGTCGGCGCCATGGATGCGCAGTGCGTCGACAAGCTCCGTGTAGAAATGTTCCTGCGGATCCGCAGGGTCAACCCCCAGCAGCGTTGCGGCGGACACATACGGAATTCGACCGCCACTACCCGTACGGTCAAAGCGCCGGATCAGCGCGACTGGCACACCGTCGCTGTCCACCAACCGTGCTTGCGCCACCTGCAATCCGGATGCGCTGGCAAGGCGCATGGCCAGCACTTCACCCTTGGTCACGGGACGTTCGTCCTTAACGCTGGGGAACTTGCCGACGGCTAGCTGGCCATCGTCGTCGACCACCGTGCACTTGGGGCGCATGCCGCCCAGGGACGTACCCCGCCCGCGGAGATACGCGAGATCGGCGGCTGTTTCGTTCTCAGTCTCAACCGCACGGGTCGCGCTGAACAACTGCTTCAGTTCGATGAGCGGCGGGGCCGTGCGCCGACCGGGTTCACTCGCCCGACAAAACACACCCGACTCATCCTGAAAACGCAGCGCGCCGACACGGCTGGCATCATCCACCGCGAGGAGGAAATCTATGGCCCGGAGCTGAACAACCTCCGGCTCCTGACCCGCCTGGCGGGCCGTCTGACGACGCTTGGCGTGATCGCGCAGGATGACACGCCGGGCCCAACCATCAGGCTCGGTGTCGGCGAACGCCCCATGAAAAACCGAACCGTTTTGGAGTCTGCGATGAAACTGGGGACCTGCCTGCAGGGGAAGGGCAGGCTCAAGGGCAAATCGGTTGGCTGTGCCCAGCCAGCTCTCCGCATACGCAAAAGCCGCGTGCTCACGAGGGCCGACAGCGTCATAATGCAAGGTCCCTGCCCGGATTGGGCCATCGCCCACAAAGACCTTGATCGTTCGTTTCATAACGGCGTGGGCGCTGTCTTATTGCGCACCCGCTTGGGCAAACGCTCCTCGTCCAACAGCAGTCCCGCTTCGTCGCGACGAACATCGGCCAGATCGCCAAGAGCCTCGCCGAAACCTAAAACGAATAGTGCCATCGCATAGGCACCCATGGCCACGACCGGCTCGCCTTTTTCAAGGCGTCCGTACGTGCTTTTTGCCAGGCCGGTTCGCTCCGCCATCATCGCCACCGTGAGATGGCGCTTTCGGCGAGCCACTGCCAGATCGTGGCCAAACTTGGACAACGAACGGCGTAGCGTCGCTGGTAGAACATCGTGTATCGCTGATCGCATTTACGAAATCATACATCGTATTCCAATTCATGTAAAGACTCATATATCGGTCGAAATGTAAGGATAGGACGCACCTTTTCATTTTGGTAAACGCCAGGAAACGGGGGACTTGGCAAAGATGAGCGCGTGCAAGCGATCAGGGCCGCCATTGCGGTGGAGGAAGCGTTTTTGGAACTTGCGGGTGGTGGCACGGCTGCAAGGATTGATTTTGCGGCATTCCAAGTGGCTACGGCAAACCATTGGCCTTTCCAAGTGACCGCGTAGCGCAAGTGCTCCCCCACCAGTTTTGCGCTGTGCAAGTAATGGTGCTCGATTAGAATCTGATCACATTTCTGAATGTCCTCGGGCCGGACGAGCAACTTCACGGTCATGCCCAACAACACGGTTTGTTCGTCGGCGGTGGGCCGACGAAAACAAACTTTGCCTTTTTGCAGTCCCGGAAGGTAAAAAACTTCTCGTGGGTGGTCCCGCAAAAAGTGCTAAGGATTTAATTGGCAAATAGTTAGCGAGGAGGGCAGACGCGCCCTAGCTCCCTGGCAGGGCCGGTGACAAAGTCGCTGCAACTCGTTGCCAATCAGCGGGACGTAGCGCACGCTTCCAAGCCTGCCGTATTGCCGATTTCCAATCGGCGGGCGGCCGCAAGTTGCTGGCGCCCCGCAGGTTAGAAACCTGCGACACAGCAGATTTGGAAATCTGCGCTACGACTTTGTCAATGGCCGTGGCCGGCCCCTTTTCTTCCATTTTTTCGGTGTTGACAGCCACCCGCCGGCCCCCATAATGGCGGTAAATGCGGGCAAAAGTAGTCCCGACGGACAAGTAATTCTGCCCGATTGGCGGAGCCAATGGGCAATTCCCTGTCATTTGAACCATAGAATCCATGAACATGACCAAACACACACAGAAAGATCGACGCTTCCCCGTAATGCCCGGACCCACGGGCAAATCCAATGAAACAGTTCTTTTCCCCCAAATGGCGGCCAGGAGAAGAACCCTCGCCCTTTCGGCCATGCCCTTGCTCGGGCTTGGCGCCATGGCGTTTTTCACCGGGTGCCAAGTTACGGTCAGGGAGCCGGGCGTCGTCGTGAGTCCGCCGGCGGTTGCCGTCGAAACTCCAGCCGTTGTCGTTGCGCCGCCCGTGGTCGCCGTTACGCCCGGCGTCACCGTTGACGTAGCGCCCGTAGTACTAGAGGAAGGCATCGCGGTCAACGGCGTGGTAGTCGCGCCGCTCGTGGCGCCGGAGGAATACGTGCTGATCGGCGGCCGCTATAGCTACTGGAACCCGTCGCTGGGGCGATGGTTCTATCGTCCCGCTGGCTGGCGGCCCCCGGCGGGCTACCGCGTGAGGGAAGCTCGTGAGCTCCGAGAGCTTGGCCGACTCCACCAGGAGGTGCGTCATGAGCAAAGGGAGCTGAAGCAGGAGCAACGGGACCTGCGGCGAGACCAAAGAGACGTGCGCCAGGAGCAGCAAAGGATGCAAGAGCAGCAGAAGCGGCAACAAGAGCAGCAGAAGCGGCAACAACAGCAGCAGAAGCGGCAAGAAAAGAAGGAAGAAAAGAAAAAGGAGTAGCGGCACCGCCGCGCTGCCGAGTTCCGATTCCGGCCGCTAACCGTGGCTGGCCGCGGGTGTCCTGGCCGCGCCAGGGCGCCCGCTGATTTTACCTTGGCCCTAGAGGTGCGCCATGTGCAAGCCGCCGCGCCGCCCCACCCCGGCTACTGCGTCTGGATCCGGTAATACAGGTTGGGCGGGTTTCCCGATTCTGTGTCCTCGAAATCATAAAGTCCGCCTGGCTCGGGCTGGGCGGTGCCGAGCGCCGACCAGTTCAGCAGGTCGGTCGAGGCTTCGACGACGTAGGTCCTGGCCGGATCCGCCGAGAATTCCAACACCGCCACCCCATCGTAGTACAGGAGGTTCAGATCGGCGACGGGCATGGGTGGATGGGCGTAGAGGTCGGCCACGCGGTGGCTGCGATAGGCCCAATAGCCGGCGTAACCCGGGTCGGTATTGCCGTAGTCAAAGATGGAGAGATCGAACACGACCTGCGGGTTTGGGTCGTGGGTGACTTCCTGGATGCGCACCAGCAGGGCGTTGGGCGCATTGGTGTCCGGGGAAGCATAGTCCACATAGGAGACGGCGCCGAAGTCAATGAGCACGTTGCCGGTGTTGGTCTGCCAGTCGGCGCTGCCGAGGAAGTCGGTGAACAACGGCTGGGGCACGGTTTGGCCGTATTGCCAGACCTGAGAGACCTCCATCGTCTGCTCGTTGATTTGGTATTCCACGGCCCGGCTGTAATTGTTCGAGTTGGCCACGGGCGGGTCAAACGGGCAGGCCCGGTAATTGCCGTCGTCAAAAAGGAGCAGCGTCCCTTGCGGGGTCAGCGTCGGCGCGTGCTGGCCGTAGTTCCATGCGAAGGGGGTGCCCACCGGCGTCAACAGGTAGGGCTGCCACTCCGGGCCCCAGTTCTCGGGCGGCCCGAGGATCCACACCAGTTGGCCCGTGGCGCGGGAAAACTTCACGACGGCGTTCTGGTGCCGGAGGGAGGCGATGATGGAATCGTCGCTCGGGTCCTCGATTACCGCATTGGCGTGCCCCCAGTCCACGCCCAGGATGTCCGGAACCGTGAACGTAAGGTAAGTGACCCGCACCGGGTCCAGCAGGTCGAGCAACGACCAGTTGTTCAGCAGGGCGCCGTTGGTGGAGGACATTTCGATGATGCTATTGGCGGCGACCGTGGTCAGTTGCGTTGGCGCATTGGGGTCCGTCGCGCTGGACGGGAACCCTTGCACCACCTGGCTGTAATCATTGATGTAGAGAATGGTGTTGTGGGCGGTCGGCACCCCGTCGTGCTCGTCAATGGCCAGGTTGTCGGGCACGGTCCAGGTGTTGACGACTTCGCCCAGCAGGTTGACTTCACTGAAACTAGTGGCGCCAAACACGAAGAGGTTGCCGTCGGGCAATTGCCGCACGTCGATGCCGACCAGCACCTGGCTCATGGGGCTGTACCAAACCACCTCGCCCGCATTGTCCACCAGGACCGTATAGGGGGAACTCGCGGTGGCGTTGAGGACGCGGAACAGCGTGTAGCCCGGCTCCATTCTCTCCGGTTCGCTGATTAGCACGTTGAGCGTCGGAAAATCCGCGGGCAGCGGGGCGGTGACGAACACCGCCGGCGCCGGGGCCGTGAACGCGTTCCGGAACCGGTCCCACGCCGTCACCCGGATGAGGTTGGTTTGCCCGGGCCTGAACCCGAACAGGGGCACCGCATGGGTCGTGCCATAATCATAAAAATCCCGCTGCCAGGTTCCAATGCCGTCCGTGACGGATACGCTCAGACGCGCGGGCACATCGGTGGTGAAGGCCAAGATGCCGGCCAGGGGAGCCATCGGTGCATTGGTAAACCATGGCCCCGATAAGATGGTCACCGCCTCGGCCGGAGGGGCCGCGGCGAGTCCGAGGAAGAGGACCGCAATGAGTTTTGATTGTTTGCTGTTTGATTTCCTTTTGTCATTCAGTTTTTCCATTTCGTCGCTTTCCACTGGGATTCCAGACCTCCTGGCGCCTTGGGGGGAAAGACGCCGGGGACGGGTGGATGGTTACGGGCGCGCGACGGATTTCTTCGAGCGCCCATCCTGCCGCCTCAAGGCGGCGTTCCGCTCCATCGTGGGACGCCGCCTTCAGGCGGCAGAGAAGAATCCCGTCGTGCACCCAAGGATTACAACCCTGGAGTTCCTCTATTGACGCCGCGCCCGCGAGCGGCTTTGTTTTGAGCCGTGCAGTTCTCGAACGAATGACCTATGAACCACCCCCAAGCCGCCGCCTCCCGCCGCTCGTTTCTCTCCCGCTCCCTGGCCGCGGGTGGACTCGCCGCCGTCTCTCTGCCCGGCACGGCCTGCGCCGTGGACGCAACGCCGCCGGGCGGCGCGTTGAACGTGAGGGATTTCGGCGCCCGCGGCGACGGCGCCGCTTTGGACACCGCGGCGCTCCAGCAGGCCATCGAGGCCTGCGCGGCCCATGGCGGCGGAACCGTCTGCTTTCCCCCCGGCCGCTATCTGAGCGGCACCCTCCGGCTCAAAAGCCGCGTCCGGCTCTGGCTGGAGTCCGGCGCGACGCTCCTCGGCAGTCCCAGGCTCGCGGACTATCCCGCGACCGTCCCCTCGCTCGCCTCCTACACCGACACCTACACCGCGCGCAGCCTGCTCTACGCCGAGCAGGCCGAGCAGATCGGCATCGCGGGCCAAGGGGTCATCGATGGCCAGGGCGCCGCCTTCCAGGGACCCTACCAGGTCCGGCCCTACCTTCTGCGCGTCATCGGTTGCCGGGACGTCGCGGTGCGGGATGTCACCCTTAAGGATTCCCCCATGTGGGTGCAACATTACCTGGCCTGCGACGGCGTCCGGCTGGACGGCCTCACCGTGACGAGCAAGTGCAACGCCAACAACGACGGCATCGACATCGATGCTTGCCAGCGCGTCCGCATCTCCAATTGCGACATCCGCTCGGGCGACGATGCCCTGGTGCTCAAGAGCACCCTCGACCGGCCCTGCCGGCACGTGGTGGTGACCAATTGCGTCCTGAGCAGCGACTGCAACGCCTTCAAGCTCGGCACCGAATCCAACGGCGGCTTCGAGAACATCCTCCTCAGCAACTGCGCCCTGTATGACACCCGGCTGGCCGGCATCGCCCTCGAGCTGGTCGACGGCGGCACGCTCGACGGCGTGAGCATCTCCCACGTGACGATGCAGGACGTGCGCGGACCCATCTTCATCCGCCTCGGCGACCGGGCGCGCCCATTCAAGCCCGGGATGGCTCGGCCGGGCCTGGGCCGCCTGCGCAACGTCCGCATCAGCGATGTCCAGGCCCTTGGCGCCGGCCCGATTGCCTGCTCCATCACCGGCCTGCCCGCACAGCCCGTCGAGAACATCAGCCTCAGCCACGTCCGCATTCGGTTCGCTGGCGGCGCCAAGGCCGCCGACCCCCGCCGCCAGGTGCCCGAGAAGCCCGAGGCCTATCCCGAGTATTCCATGTTCGGCGTTCTGCCCGCCTTCGGCTTCTACTGCCGCCATGCTCGCAACCTCTCTTTTCATGAGGTCGAGGTGGAGACCGCCGCGCCGGACCCGCGGCCCTCGCTGGCCTGCGAAGAGGTGGACGAGCTGCGCCTCGTCGCCTGGCGTCCGCCGCCGCGCGCCGCCGCCACCCCGCCCATCCTCTTACGCAATGTGCGCCAGGCCGCGATTCAGGGCTGTCGCGCCCCGGAAACTCCCGGCGCCTATCTGCGCGTCTCGGGAAAGACCAGCGCCGGCATCCGCCTGTTCGCCAACGACCTCGCCGCCGCGGCCAGGAGCGTGGACCTCGACGCGGACGTGCCGCCCCAAGCGGTTGCCGTCGCCGGCCAGGCCGAGGGGCGCTGAGCGCCGCAAGAGGGCCGGGCGCCGGGCCGGCCTTGCCCTCAAAAACGCATTGCTTCCGGCCGCCCCGCCGCGTACAAGGAAACGTCAGGCCATGCGCGTGCTCGTAGTGGAAGATGAAAAGAAGACCGCCTCATTCATCCGTAAGGCGCTGCAAGCCGAAGGCTTCGCGGTGGATGTCTGCCACAATGGCGCCGAGGCCCTGGCCGCGCCTGGCGCCACGCCTTACGACGCCATCGTCCTGGACATCATGCTGCCCGGGCGCGACGGCTTGAGCGTGCTCCGCCAATGGCGCCAACAACGCAACTCCACGCCGGTGCTGCTGCTCTCCGCTCGGGGCGAGGTGAACGAGCGGGTCGAGGGGCTCGACGCCGGCGCCGATGACTATTTGCCCAAGCCCTTTGCCCTGGCCGAATTGTCCGCCCGCGTCAGGGCGTTGACCCGCCGCGGCGCGGAGAACAAGTCCCCGGTCCTCTCGGTGGCCGATCTCACGCTCGACACCGTCACGCATCGCGCCCAGCGCGGCGGCCGGGAGATCGACCTCTCCGCGCGCGAATACCGGCTGCTGGAATTCCTCATGCGCTCGGCTGGCCGGCTCTGCGGCCGGATGATGATTCTCGAAAAGGTCTGGGATTATGACTTCGACCCGGGCTCCAACCTCGTGGACGTCTATATCAAGCGGCTGCGCGAAAAAGTGGACGCCGGCTTCGAGCCGAAATTGATCCACACCGCCCGCGGCACCGGCTACGTCCTCAAAGAGGCGCCATGACCATTCGCACGCGCATGACCTTGTGGTACTCCGCGGGGCTGCTCCTCTCGATCCTGGTGATCGGCGTCCTTGCGCTGGACGAACTATACGAACCCAAGGGACCCTCGGCCCAGTACAGCCAGGGCATGCAGGATTATGTGGGCATTGTCCTGTGGATCGGGATTCCCACGGTCATCCTGAGCCTGGGCGGGGGCTGGTGGCTGATGCGCAAATGCCTGGCCCCGGTGAGCACGCTCACCGAGGCGGCCAAACGGGTCACCGAACACAACCTGGACACCGCCCTGCCGCGCACCGGCAACGGCGACGAATTGGACCAGCTCACCGCGGTGCTCAATGCCATGACCGAGCGCCTGCACCAGTCCTTCACGCGCGTGCGCAACTTCACCCTGGCCGCCTCCCACGAACTCAAGACCCCCCTCACCATTCTCTGCGCCGAGACGGAAACCGAACTCCACGACGAGTCCCTGGCCCCGGCCCAACGCGAACGGTTCGCCAGCCGCCTGGACGAACTCCACCGCTTGGCCCGCATCGTGGACGGCCTCACCCTCCTGGCCAAAGCCGACGCCGGCCTGGTCACCCTCACGCTGAAACCGATTCGGTTCGACGAACTGGTGCGCGACAGTTTCGCCGACCTCCAGGTTCTCGCCCAGGCCTCCGGCCTCCGCGTCGAGTTGGCCGCCTGCGAGCCCGTCGCCGTGCAAGGCGACGCCCACCGCCTGCGGCAACTGCTGCTCAACCTGGCCGACAACGCCGTGAAATACAATCAGCCCGGCGGCTTCATCCGCATGGCCCTGCGCCGCCGCGGCGACGCCGCCGAATTCACCCTGGCCAACACGGGGTCCGGCATCGCCCCCGAGGCCTTGCCCCGCGTGTTCGATCGGTTCTTCCGCGGCGACCCCGCCCACGGCCATGAGGTCGATGGCTGCGGCCTGGGCTTGAGCATCGCGCAGTGGATCGCCTCCGCCCATCACGGCCTGCTCCGCCTCGAGTCGGTGCCGCTCCAGCTCACCACCGCCACCCTCCGGCTGCCTTTCCCCCGGGGAGAGGCCTAATGCGCCCCCGGCCCGCCCACCCCGTTTCTTCCGGCTTGCGCTCCGGGTCCGCGGCCCGTAGCCTCCCGCGCGATGAAAAAGCAATCGAAAGAATTCTTTCCCGGCATCCCGAAAATACAGTACGAAGGGCCAAGCTCGAAGAACCCGCTGGCCTTCAAGCATTACAACCCGGACGAGCTGGTCGAGGGCAAATCCATGAAGGAGCACCTGCGCTTTTCCGTGGCCTATTGGCATACCATCCGCGGTCAGTTGTCCGACATGTTCGGCTCGGGCACGGCCGTGCGGCCGTGGGAGGACGGGACTGATTCGCTGGAGATGGCCCGGACCCGCGTGCGCGTCGCCTTCGAGTTCTTCGACAAGCTCGGCGCCCCCTTCTATGCCTTCCACGACCGCGACGTCGCCCCGGAAGGCAACAACCTCCGGCAGACCAACCAGAACCTCGACGCCATTGTCAAGGTTCTCAAGGAGGAGCAGCAGCGCACCGGCGTCCGTCTGCTCTGGGGCACCGCCTGCCTTTTTGCCCATCCCCGTTTCGCCCTCGGCGCCGCCACCAGTTGCAATGCCGACGTTTTCGCTTACGCCGCCGCCCAGGTCAAAAAGGCCATCGAGGTCACCCATGAACTCAACGGTGCCGGCTATGTCTTCTGGGGCGGACGCGAAGGCTACACCACGCTCTTGAACACCGACCTCAAACGCGAGTTGGACAACCTCGCCAGGTTCCTCCACCTGGCCGTGGACCACAAGAAGGAGATCGGCTTCCAAGGCCAGTTCTACATCGAACCCAAGCCCAAGGAACCCACCAAGCACCAATACGACTCCGACGCCGCCGCCTGCCTGAACTTCCTGCGCGCCTACGACCTGCTGGGCGACCTTAAGTTGAACATCGAGACCAATCACGCCACCCTGGCCGGCCACACCATGGTCCATGAACTCGAGGTCGCCATCGCCGCCGACGCCCTCGGCTCCATTGACGCCAACACCGGGGACCTCCTGCTGGGCTGGGATACGGACCAGTTCCCCACCGACATCTACCTCACCACCCAAATCATGCTCGAGATTCTCAAGATGGGCGGCTTCTCCACCGGCGGCACCAACTTCGACGCCAAGGTCCGGCGCGAAAGCTTCGAGCCCGTGGACCTCTTCTATGCCCATATCGGCGGCATGGACGCCTTCGCGCGCGGCCTCAAAACCGCCGCCGCCATCCGCAAGGATGGCCGCCTGGCCGAGTTCGTCCGCCAGCGCTACAGTTCCTGGGACACCGGCATCGGCGCCCGCATCGCCGCCGGCAAGGCCTCTTTCCAGGACCTCGAGGCCTACATGCTCAAAAAGGGCGAACCCGCCCCCAACGCGAGCGGCCGCCAGGAGTACCTCGAGAACCTCATCAACGAGTTCATTTAGGGACCGCGCAAAAACTCCACGCACACCGGGCTGCCCACCGTGATTTGCTGTCCGCTGGGCGTCAGGCGTCCCGTCTGCGGGTCGAGCCCGAACACCACGACGTTGTCCGAATCCTGGTTTTCGGCCAGCAGCCAGCGCCCGGTGGGATCGATGGCGAAATGGCGCGGCGTCTTTCCCTGCGTGGACTGGTGCTCGAGCAGCGAGAGCTTCCCCGTCCCGGCATCGATGGCAAACACTGCAATGCTGTCGTGCCCCCGGTTGGACCCGTAAAGGAACTTGCCCGAGGGGTGCATCTGCACTTCCGCGCAACTACTCTGGCCCGCGAAGTCCGCCGGCAGGGTGGAAACCGCCCCGATTTCCTTGAGCGCCCCCCGCCGCCTGTCCCACGCAAGGGAAGTCAGGCTCGAGCCCATCTCGCTGATGACAAAGACCAGGCGGCCGCTGGGATGAAAGACCAGGTGGCGCGGGCCGGCGCCGGCTTTGAGCGAAACCGAAGGCGGGTCGTTCGGGACCAGAGTTCCTTTGGCCGCATCGAAGCGGTAAACCAGCACCTTGTCCAGGCCCAAATCGCACGTCAGCACGAAACGACCGGTGGGATCGAAAGTGATGAAATGGGCGTGCGGCCCCTCCTGCCGCCGCGGATTGACGCTCGCGCCGTGGTGTTGAACTATGGCCGCGGGTTCCCCTAACGACCCATCGGCCTGGACGGGCAACACCGCGATGCTGCCGCTGCCGTAATTGGCCACCAAAAGCCATTTGCCCCGCTTGTCCACCGTCAGGTGACACGGCCCGCTGCCGCCGGAGGGTTGCTCGTTGAGCAGGCTCAGCTTGCCGGTATCGGCGGCGATGCTGAACGCGCTCACCATGCCCTGCGGCTTGCCCTTGAAATCACCCACCTCCCCCGCCGCATAAAGAAAGCGCCCGTTCGGATGCGCCGTCAGAAAGCTCGGGTTGGTCGTCCTGGCCGCCAACTCCGGCGCCCCCAGCCGCCCGCTGGCAGGCTCGAAGCGCGCCAGGTAAATCCCCTGGCTCTTGGCTCCGCTGGTATAAGTGCCGATGTACAAGGAAACCGTCCCGTCCGGCAGAGCCGAGGCCGCGGTCGTGACGAGGCAACAAAAAAGCGCGCCGGCCGGTATCAGCCCGACGAGCCGCAGGTGGTAGAGCAGTTTCATACGCGTAGAGAACACTAACCCGACCGAATTGCAATCGCCGATTCCCCGACGGGCCCGAGAAAGGCACGGCCACTGACAAAGTCGTAGCGCAGATTTCCAAATCTGCTGTGTCGCAGGTTTCTAACCTGCGAGGCGCCAGCAAGTTCCGGCCGCCCGCCGATTTGGAAATCGGCGATACGGCAGGCTTGGAAGCCTGCGCTACGCTCCGCTGATTTGCCACGACTTGCAGCGACGTTGCCAACTGCCCCGTCCGAGCCCGGCGCCACCTGCCACACTTGACTCTGCCCGGCCGGTTTTGTAACAGGCCAGGGTGCAAGTTAATGAGACCAAAAGCCCGGGATTGTTGCCCTTGGTGCTCGTGCTCTTGGGGCTTTTGTTCGCCTTCCACCTTGGCGGCGCGTTGCTGGGCAAACCCCTGTATCGCGCCAGCCATTTGGGCACCGCCCTCGAGTACGCCCACGGTTCCATCGATCTGCTGCGCCCGGTCATCGTCGGCTTCAACGCCACCGGCACCCCCACCGCCCTCGAGCTGCCCGTCTGGCAGGCGGCCGCCGCCCTGGCCTTCAAGCTGGCCCACTCGACCTGGTACGGCTGGGCAAACCTGGTATCGCTCCTGTGCTTTGCCACTTGCCTCTGGCCCTTGGTCCAGTTGGCGCGGCTTTATGTCGGCCCGCGCGCCGCCGGGTGGGCCGTCGCCTTTTTCCTGGCCGAACCCTTGGTTGTCATCATGGCCGGAGAGGCCGCCACCGACGGCCTCTGCCTGACGGCCATGCTCTGGTTCGTTTACTTCGCCGACAAAATGGTCCGTACCGGAAACGCTTGGTGGTGGTGGCCCGCGGCTTTGCTGGCCGTGCTCACTGCCCTCCTCAAGGCGCCGTTCTTCTTTGCCGCCGGGCTCTTCACCCTGTGTCTGCCCCTGGCCAATGGCCTCCGCCAATTGCGCCCTTATCTCTTCCTGGCTGGGCTCGGCGTAGTCGCCTCGACGGCCTTTGCCCTCTGGACCCGCCACGCCAATTCCCTCGCCGCCCAGGCCCTTTACCCCTATACCGAGCTGCGCCTCTCCCGCAGCCCCTGGCTCGTCCACTGGTTCTTCGGCGACCTACATTACCGGCTCAGCCCCGGCCCTTGGCTCAAGGGCGGCTGGCGCTTTCTCCACGCCACCCTCGGCACGCTGCCCCTCGGCGCCTTGCTCCTCCTGGCCCTGGTCCGCCCCGCCAACCGCCTGCCAAAGCTCTGGCTCCTGGCCACGTTGCCCACCACCCTGGTCTTCACGCACCTGGTCCTCGAACACTGGCACTTCTACCTCATCTGCGCCCCTCCCGTGGCCATGTTGTGTGGCGCCACGCTCGCCCGCTGGGAAGACTTCTGGGCGCGCGAATTGCCCCTCCCCGCCCTCCAATTCGTTCTGGCCGGCGCGGTGCTCGTCTCCTCCGCCATCGATGGCGTCATCACCATGAAGATAGCCGGCGATTATGACTACTTCCCGCAGTACGTCAGCGCCGCGCTCCTCCGGCACACCGGCCCACGCGACCGCCTCCTGGTCTATACCTGCGACCCGCTCTGGGGCGGCGAAGTCTTGTTCCGCTCCCAGCGCCAGGGCCTTTGCGTCTCCACCCTCCAAAGCCAGCCCAACGGCCCCGCGCCCAAGGGACTGTTCGACCTCCTCGAAAACCCGGCCGACCTCGACCGCCTCAAATCCCTCGGCTACAACAAGCTGGTTCTGGTCAGTGAGTCCCCGGTCCGCTACGCCGTCGCCGCCTGCAATCCCGGCAGCAAACGAAGACGCGCCCGCTATCCTGACCAACTCCCCGCCAACGCCCAGGCCTGGCCGGACGTCTATCGCACCGAAGACCTGCTGATCAAAAGCATTCCGTGAAGTCCCTCATTGACCGCTTG
>Ga0326728_10015630_pt1 | contig 15730 bp, 15 predicted proteins | sample MB3enrmetagenome_FD_207602 | JGI IMG/M metagenome (GOLD analysis project Ga0326728, IMG submission 207602) | Lab enriched peat soil microbial communities from McLean, Ithaca, NY, United States - MB31MN | ecosystem: Environmental > Terrestrial > Soil > Wetlands > Peat | place: USA: New York...
GTCACTGGCCAATCCCATATCTTCTGCATCTTTGAGGACAGACAAAGCTTCTTCGGCAAAACCTGCCTCGAGGGCCACCATAACGGCCATCTCGAATACGCTTGGGTTTCGTGTCTGGAGCGCTATCTCTCGATAAAGAGGCAAAGCCTTGTCATAAACCCTATTTTGATACAGGAGCCCTGCTAATTGCAGTCTTACTGACAGTGAACCAGAATTGACCGCTTCCTTCTCTAAAAAACCGAGAGCGTCTTGAGGTCCTGTCATCCTGAGGAGCGAAACCGTCTTGGCGAGCATCCAAGATTCGTCATCCGGAAAGCTCGTCTTGAGCTGGGATACAGTTTCGTCAAAGAGATCGTGCAGGTGCAACTCCAACTGACAATATGCCTTCATCAGAAGGGCTGCTTTTACATGTTCATCTTGAGAGGCCCGCTGAAGTGTTTTCTCCACGGCAGCAAGGGCGTCGTCCCAGGCACCAACTTGCATGCAAATAACGGCAAATCTGGCAAGTGATTCGACATCTTCTTCGCCAGCAAGCTGCCGCGCTTTTTGGACCATTAGTAAGGTACGCCTGTTTTGACCACGGGCTGCCGCGATTGAAGCCGCTGTAAACCACGCGTCACCTTCACCTCGAACGGCCTTCCACCCCTTTCTCAGCGTCTTATGTGCCAATAAGGGCTCGCCTGAAGCCAGATAGACCTTTGAGAGGTTTACCAAAGCCTGTCCTATTTCGCTCGTCGGCCTGCCGGCCTTGCTCAGAAGATCTATGCCTCGGGTAAGATCATCGGATGCAGCAGCCAGGAGCAGCTTGTTCATTCTCAGTTCTATGTCGATAGGCATCGCTATAGTGACAAGATTCTGTGGTGTTGCTTTTTTTACATAAATGCCGGCGGCGTACAGATAGGGATAGGGTCCGGGTGACGTCTTCCCCTTCAACTCATCAAACAACTGCAAGGCATCGTCATCAGCTCCGGCCCGCGTGGCAAGTATCGCTATGTTGAGCTTGATTTGATCATCTTCTTGTTGTCCGCCATGCTCTTTGAGCCATTTATATCCAGCCGCATATCCCGAAAGATGAGCGAGACACTCGGCATACATTATCTTGGCGTAAGGCTCTGTCACCTTTTCGGCAAGGGGCTCAAGTACGGCCTTCGCCTCAAGCCATTTGTGTTCTGAGCACAGGATTTCAGCTTGAAGGGCAACAGTCTTAGGATTGTCGGGTTCAACCATGAGGGCCATTTTGAACCAGTATTTAGCAGCATCCAAGTCATTCAATGATCGGAGAAACGATGTAGCTGCCAGCCTAAAAATACTGCCCGAGATTTCCACATCGATGTCTTCTAGAACTCCTTCTGTCTTCTTGGCAAGCCCTTCAATTCGCGTGTGCAAGCCTTCACCGTGCCAGGCTCGGACCTCGGCAAGAACCCAGTCTCGTTGTTCCACGAACTCTCTTTCGATCACAGAAGCCACCTTCTTGTAGTGGAGTTCCGAAGTAGACAAGGGCCTGGCCAATGTTGTGCGGAGTTGATCAAACTGCTGAACCATTCTCTCATCAAGAGTTTTGAACCCTTCTAGTACCACACGCTGAGTGGTCGTGCTTTCCTCTCGCACGAGAGACGCCAGGGTCAGTCCTTGAAGTTTGGGGTAAGCCAGACATTCTTCTTCGAAGTATTTCAGGAACGTAGCTACAACGAGGTCTGCTTTTGGCAAAAACTCTGGCCAATTCTCGCTCAGTTCTTCAATCATTCGTTTCTCAAGAACACCTGAATCTGGCAAGCCCTGACCCGCCATCTGTTTTTCTAGTTCTGTTTTTGCTTCAGGTGAATCAAACCGAAAATTCATCTCGACGAAGTTGGCACTGGGAAACTCCATCTCAAGAGCCTTCGAGGTTTTATGAATTGCCTCTGTTCGGGCCCTATCCACCAGGGGGAAAAGACGGTCAAATACCGACTCTCCGATTGCTTTTGCAACCATCGGAGCCGTCATTTTCCCAATGATAAGCAGCAGATCGATGGGCATGTAATATTATATCAGGCGCAGAAGGTGAGGGAAAGCTCTAAACTTTGGCCCCGTGGTTTCACTGTAAAGCAGAGGAACTGCTGCGTGCCAAAGGATGGGGCCTCACAGGTGGGCGCTAGGAACATTGTTTCACTCGTTGCGTCGTGCCCGTGGCCAATGCCCCCTCAGTAAATCTCACAGTTGTCCGGCTTTCGCTCACGCGGCCCAACGGGAAGCTAACCGGGAGCCCGCTTCTTGGGCGATCCGGTTGAGCGACTTCTTAGGCCGGTTGACTTCTTGGCCAGGTCAATAAGCGATCTCAATGCGTCATTGACAGCTTCTTCGTCAGGGAAAACCCTTGCAACATCGGGGCTGAGAAGGACTAGATTGGTGCCTTTCTCATAAGACTCGAAGTATTTTCCCCGGATGCCTTGACCCAGGTCTTGTCGGCTGTATTCCGGGCGGAGATCGTCGGACTTAGTCTTCCTCATATATTCTCCTTTCTTTGCCGTCCATCGGACGCGAACTTATGATTCTCGTTCGGCCTTTACGTTCTGTGTGGGAGACAATGAGCAGGCGTTTCTGCAGCGATTGTCCGAAGGTGAGATATCTGTTCTCGTTCTCAGAATGATCGGGGTCTTCAAATGTTATAGCGAGACGGTCTCCGAAAACCGTGGCAGCCTCCTGGAACGTGACACCATGTTTTCGATAATTTTCATCAGCCTTTTTCTCGTCCCATTCAAATTCCATCGCTGCCCTCTCGGTGCCAATATTATATCAGAAAGCCTTGGCTTCCGGACCATCTCGGAAAAAGAAGTTGCACTGGTAGTGAAAAACATGAATAATAGACCTAGGAAGTGCTTCAACTACCAGACACCCTACGATGTGTACCGTAAGGGTCTACTTGGATCGCCCCAGGGGACGTTGCGCGTGGGGCGGTAGGTACGTTGTTGCAAAGGTTGCGTCGTGCCCGCGGCCAATAATTCTTACGCGATAGCGTCCAGACCCTTTTTCTGCAACCAGGGTCAGCAGCCGCTTCCTGGCTCTACTTCGTGGTTCCAGATAGCCTCTTTACGTTCCGGCACGCAAAGTCCAGCCCCATTTTGCATGCTGTCTCATAGTCAAGGACCGCCTGTTTCACCCAGCCCGAGAGTTCGCGAACATAGCCTCTGTTGTTGTAAGAAAGAGCGAAGTTGGGATCAATCTTGATAGCAGCCTCGCAATCCCTGGATGCTTCATACAGCATTTTTTTGTTTGCATAAGCTCCCGCGCGGTTCGCATACGCTGTTGCATTCGAGCCGGCCAACTCTATTACCCGGGAGCATTTCCGTATTACTCCGTCCCAGTCGGCTTTTCCAAAAAGTTCTTTGCTCTCGTCGAGCAGTTGTACTATCATCTTCGGTATGTCGGCAGGATAAAAGCCCGCCATCGCTTTGTAGTTTTCACACCCAAGCCCATATTTTAAGTCGCACGCCGCTCGGTAGTCGCTCAACGCCTCTTGCTTTTTACCGAGCTTTTGATATATGACACCACGGCTGTTGAACGTCGAGGCACTCCTTGGCTGCAACCCGAGCGCTATTTCGATATCTCGCAGCGCGTGATCGGTCAGACCCTTTTGAGCATATGTCAATGCCCTGTAACTATACCCTGCGCCATTTCGGGGATTGAGCTCGATCACCTTGCTGCAGTCGCTTATCGATTCATCCAAGAACCCCTTCTTGTAGTATGCAAAACCTCTATTCAGGTAAGGCTCTTCAAAAGAAGGATCGATGGATATAGCGACGGAGGCTGTCCTTATGACCTCAGACCAGTCCTGTTTGTCCAGGTTGTCGGTGCTCTTCTTCGCCCATTCGGCGGCCTTTGGGTCAGGCTCTTTTCCTCCCTCGGTTTTCGGCATCGGCACAGGTCCGGATAATTGCGGTTGTAGAGCGATGTTCTCCGCCGGAGGCTCGTTCTGCACCTTGTCTTTCTCCGAATTGGCCGAAACAGTCCGGATATTGTTTTCTTCCGGCTGCACCGCTGCCTTGATCTCTTTTGATGGGCCCTTGGGGGCTGTCTCCACACTCCTCTCTGCCTGGGATAAGCTCAACTGCACGATCAGCATTTCAGGTACCAATCTGTTTTGCGCTCCCGAAGCCGCATCGTTCAGCACAAAATTCAGTTGCCTCGATACGCTCTCATAGCCTGCCTTGCTGATAGTCACGACATGGTTGGTTTTTGTCTGCAAGGTGAGGCTACATGGGGTAGTGCACGCGTGCCCGTTCGTTGCCTTGGCGGTTGCCCCCGGTGGGTCTGTGACAACCGGTATGTCCTGGGTCGCCCCGTGAATGACGGTAGCGCACCCATAGAAGCTCATCGCTGTCAGGAGCAGAAAAAATAGTGCGATACTTTTCATATCCCCTCCCGATCTCGTAGCCGTGAACCGCCGATTTCGATGATGGACTGTTTTATGACTACTTATGCCTCTCAACGTCTGGACATATTCTTCCCTACTTTCGATAGTATACAGTCTTATCCCCTCTGTCGCAAACATCGGGTGAGGCATAAAACCGGGGGGCGGTAGGTACGTTGTTGCAGAAAAAGATGGTCTGGGTTCCCTGGACGGTAGTCAGCTCTGGATCCTGGCCCATGCCGCCAGCGTCTCTTCCGGCATCTCATAGAGGGCGTCCAGAAGCGCGATCTGGAAGCTGCCGGGGCCGGTCGTCCTGGCAGCGGCCTTTTCGCCGGCGAGCCCGAAATAGGCCAGACCTGCAGTAGCCGCATGCAGCGGATCCGGATCAACAGCGAGGAATGCCCCAATAATGGCCGTAGCCGTACAGCCCGTCCCCGTCACGTGGCTCATCATCTCGTGCCCATTCATGACGCGGCAAGTCCGCTCACCGTCAGTGATCAGATCCACGGGGCCCGTGATGGCGAGGGTTGTCTTAAGTTCCCTTGCAAGAGCCACGGCCGCGCCCGTGGCCTGGTCCACCGTATGGACTGAGTCCACGCCCTTTGTGGCAGACTCCGGTTTCTCCGGGGATAGCGCCATGATCTCTGAAGCATTCCCTCGAATCACCCGGACTGATATCTCTCCGATGAGCCTCTTGGCAGATTCGGTACGCAAGGAAGTAGCCCCGGCGCCTACGGGATCGAGGATCACAGGCACCGAAAGGGCGTTGGCCCGTTTCCCGGCCTTCACCATCGCCTCAATCCAGGGGACACTCAAAGTCCCGATGTTGAGTACCAGGGCCCCTGCGAAAGCAACCATCTCCTCTACCTCTTCGATGGCATGGGCCATTACGGGGGAAGCACCGCATGCGAGCAGCGCATTGGCTGTATAGTTCATCACCACATAGTTGGTGATGTTGTGAACGAGCGGTTTGCGTTCACGTATCTGCCTCAGGTCTTCTGCGGCCCTCCGGGCCAAGGCCTCGTCGAACATGCTGCACCTTCCTTATGTGCTTCCGAAATGATCCCAGCCTAAGGGCTTGACCGGACGAATTTCTCCGTCAGGGAGGGCGAGGGCGATCCCATGACCGGGAGCCGTAATCCTCCCCACCTCCGTCAACAGAGCGCCACAGCACTCTGCACTTACAGAACGAAGGAAGTCTACATGCTCCGGGCGGCACGTGATTACCAGCTCGTAGTCATCGCTCTCGCCGAGAAAAAACGCGTGAGGGTCGCTGCCGAGCAGGAGGGCGGCTTCCTGAACATCTTTGCTGACAGGTATCCTCGCGTCAAAAATCTCGGCCCCTACCCCACTCTCCTCGCAGATATGGCCCAGGTCCCCCAGGAATCCATCGCTTGTGTCCACCATGGCCGTGGCGTAACCGGTGTGGGCGATGGCCTCACCGAGTTGCGCCCTGTGCGAGGGCGTATTGTAGATCTTCACCAGGGCATGGCGCAGTAACGCTGCGTCATCGGGCGAGCGAAGCAAAAGTTGCAGCCCGGCTGCCGCCTGACCCGGGTACCCGGTAACCAGTATGGCATCTCCCTCTCGTGCCCCCGAACGGCGCACGCCCTTACCCTCCTGCACTTCCCCTATGAGGGTGATGTCGATGAACATACCGTTACCCGATCCGGTAAGGTTTCCGCCGATGATGGAGCCGCCGAAGGGGTTCAGCTCCGAAAGAAACCCCCGGTACATCTCCTCCACATCCCGGACAGGCATCTCAGCTTTCAGCCCGAGGGAGATGAGGGCATAGAGGGGTTTCCCTCCCATGGCGCCAATATCGCTGATGTTCAAGGTCATGGCACGCCGCCCCAGATCAAAAGGGGTGATATATCTCGAAAGGTAGTGACGGTCCTCAACCATGCAGTCGCAGGTGACCAGAAGTTCATATCCGGGGCGAGGGAGAAAGGAGGCTGTATCGTCGCCGATCCCGAGGCTTACCCTCTCTGATTTGACGCCCTCTCTTTCGAGGAGATCCTTGATCCTCCGGATGAGCCCGAACTCTCCGACGTCACCTATCTTTTCAGACATGGCGTTCAGCCTCCAGCAAGCCCCGAAGACATCTGGCCGCGTCCAGAGGGTCGCTCTGACAGCAGACCGCAGAGATTACGGCGACACCGTAGGCCCCCGTCTCCATCACCAGGGGGATATTATCCGCGGTGATGCCGCCGATGGCGATGATCGGAAGCGGGATCTCACGCACAATCTGCCCGAGAAGCCCAAGGCCGCTCGCAGAACCGGCGTCATTCTTGGATGTCGTCGCATAGACAGGGCCAAAACCTACATAGTCTGCCCCTTCCGCGAGGCACTTCCGGGCCTCTTCGAGGTTTCCGGCTGATCCGCCAATAACAGCCTCATCCCCCAGAAGCTTCCTGGCAAGGTGAATAGGGAAATCACTCTGCCCAAGATGAACGCCGTCCGCATGGGCTGCTATGGCCACATCCACACGATCGTTGACCAGGAAGGTGACGCCCGCTCTTCTGCACAGACCCTGCATCTCTTCGGCCACGCAGATCATTTCCCTTGTGCTCCCTTCCTTCTGGCGAAACTGGATGGCATCGGCACCGCCGGCAATGGCAAGCTCGGCAAGCTCCAGGTGAGAGTACCGGGTCTGAAGGATGGCGTCAGTTAGTACGTGAAGTTTTCCAATCTTCTTCATGGTTTATTATGGGGATTCGGCAGTTGATCGACTAATTATATCAAATTCATGGCCCGGCCACGCAAAACAAGCGCCTGAGTGCTGAGCCGCCCCGGTTCACACTGCGTCCTTCACCCCACGCAACGTGCTTCAGTAAACCTCATCCGGGGTCCCGTCGTCAAGCCCTTGTTCAGCACAATCTTAATCTGTCTTCCAACACGATGCCCCAGCTCCACCATACCGTTTCAGTCTTTCACGGAGATCGTCGTCGACATAAATTCGTCGACTATGCGTCAAAATGTTTTGACGACCATCCACTTCGGACACGACTTCAATTTTGAATTCCTGATCGTGCGCCAAAGCAGCGCAAAAGTCATCCCACTTGAGGAAATTCTCCCATTTGTTATCTTTCTGTGTGCCTTTGGGCTCGGTGGAACGCGGGAAGAATAACGTTTCGTGACCCACTACGTTACCCGCAGTTATGACGAACGGCTGAGCGTCTTCCTTCTTCTCTTTAATCGGATATCCTTTTTGGTCAATAGAAGTATTTACAAATTCATGCCAATGGTGAAGATACTGCTTTCCCCCGATGTTAAAGCGGATCACCTCCCGCTTCAACACGCCGTTATATCCTGCCCGTCCTTTGTTGGTATAGGTCATAGGTACCACAAAAGCGACATAATCAGTACCTCCAAGCGTCTCTTTAAATATGGATATTCGCTCAGGCGGATAGCTCTGTATATCGGCGCCTTCTAAGGCTCCAATTACGTTGTACACAACAGAACCCACCGACAGGAAGATCGCAATCAGCGCCACAATATCGATGTTCTCTTTGATCTTTATGCGAAACATGCGTCTCCTCCCCGTCCCACCTTCCAACCGGGAGAATGGCTCCCTATTTTATCGCTGTCAACTATTATTCGTTCTACCCATCTTCACGCATCGGGTTCGCACTGCCCGGGAATGATTTCATGTTCCTTTGACAGGGAACTCGGGTACGGCCGCCGGAGCCTCTTCTTTCTTGGGAGCCTTCTTCTTGGGAGCCTTCTTCACCTTCGCCGGCTCCTTCTTCTCAGGTGCAGGAGCGGCGGCCGGTGTCCGCGAAGGTGCTGCTGCGGGTGCCTGAGCAAAGCCTGTGGCGGCGAAAGCAACGGTAAACACGATTACACACGCACACATCAAGAGTTTCTTCATCATTCTCCCTCCCTGTCATCCACCCGCTAACGTAAGAATCGAAACGACCAGCTTAATGATCTCATCCACTAGTGCGATCCACCCGGCCACGTCATCAATCGTTTTGCCCAGTTGCTTAAGTGCGCCGGTCTGCTTTTCGAGATCGGAAACCAGACCGGCAAGGCCCGCCGCAGCTTCGTTGAATGCTGCGGAAATAACCTCGTTGATTGCTCCGGTAATGCGGTCGCGTCGTTGCATCAAGGTTTGAAGTTGCTTTCGTTGGTCATCATTCTGTGGCTCAATGTCAATGATCATGTCGCTGATCGCATCACGTTCAGCAAATAGGTTTTGAAGCACCTCTTCTCTCATCATTTGTTACTCCCTCCTTTACCCTGGATTGCCTTATTGAGCGCTTCTATGTCACCGATCACGACAGACGCATTCCCCAAAACGGTTTTCAACTCAGCGGCGGCATCAGGCTTTTCTTGTTTCCCGGCAGTCGCAAGCGCAGCCTCGGCTGCCTGGAGCTTTTTCAGTACCGCGGCCAGAGTCTGCTGGGCATCCATTTTTGCCTGAAGGTCGTCTGTCCAACGAGACGATAGATTGAAGAACTGCAATATCTCCATCGAGTTCCTTGGCAGGCCTTCGTCGGCCGCGTTGAGCACTTCGCTCATCTGGCCGGCGGCGTCTTTTTCTTCGGAAAGAAGGGCGTCAATATAGTTTCCGACGCCATCGAGGATCTTCGTGACGTCCGGATCGGCCGTTCCGACGACTTCCGCGATCTTATGCCCGGCATAATTCTTTAAGAGTGCGCCGGCGAGCTGTCCTAGCGGATTCGGTAATGTCTTCGCGATATCGGTTGCTCTCGATGGCGCGATTATCTCTCCTGCGAGCGTATTCGCATCGTTAGCCAAAGACTGCACGTCCGCGCCTGAGAAATCCTCGGTCGAGATCTTTTTCAAGGCACTCGCATAGGCTGAAAGCCCGACAAGAGCTTTGTCTACAATAGCGTCAGCCGTGTGGATCTGCGTGCAGTGAGTCTTCCAGTTCTGGTTCTTGAACGTTCCGTCGGATTGTGGAACCTGGTAGTCAAACTTCGTCGCATAGGCAGCCCAGTAGACAGGTTTGTCACTCTCCGGCAGTTTTCTTTGCTCCAGGCGATGGAATAAATAGTCAAGACGAGCCCGCTGCTGGCACAGCTGGGAGTTGAGGTCTTTCATGCCGCGAAGCGTCGACATGCTGTTATCAACCGCAGTTGCGAAATCTCCGCTCGCCTTGAGATACGGGGACTGCGATGCACAGCCCGCCAGGACCGACAGCGTCATGAAGATCAGGACGTGCGCAAGAACCGCTTTCGTGGTCTTCATACATACCTCCTTATGTGTAATTTTGTCTTGCAGGCTCTTCAAGTCTTTGTCGCACTTCACGCGTCGCCGCTGCCTACCGCAAGCCGGCGTTCACACAGCCTGCGAACACGGCCCATCTTTACGGGAACTGCGGCATTATCTCGTCCTCGGTAATCGGCTCGCTAAACTTCGTATCTTCCGGTGCGCTATATATCGATTTAAGCATTCGCGCTGCTTCGCGCGCGGCGGCAATGTACGCCGTGGCCTTGTCCCGGGCCAATTCGATGGCTTTCTGCTGTTTTGCCGACTGACCGGCCAACCCGACCACATCTTTCGCTACTGCACTGATCCAGTCCGTCTCTAAAAGACGCAAGGCTGTCAACTTCTTGTCGAGCTCGCCGACGGAATTCGGTGCTACCGCCTTACCGCCAATATACACCACGTTGCTGAGGCCTAGCAGCGCAAGGAGATTTGCCGGGACACTGAAGGTCGCAAGGGCCTTTGGATCGCTCGTAAGCAGGGAATACCCCACGAGCACGCTGAAGGTCGCCAGTTGGAAACTGTAAATGTCGAAGGAGCCGTCGGTTTTTAGAAGATCACCCCAACGAGCACGTTTCGTATCGGCCTTCTTCCCGTCAACCGCTGCCTCGTAGACCTTAAGCCAGCCGTTGTTGCGCAACCAGGCCCAATTCTCAAATGAGAAGCGCTTCATCGCCACCCCTGCGACCTTGGAACCGGCCGTGCCGGCTGCACTGATCCCAAGGAGGAGCAGGATGTCGGAAGAGATATTGGGTAAAATACCTATGCGGAATAAGATGTACACCAAAAGGCCGAACACGAGCAGCGTGAAACCGAAGATTTGAAACTGCGAAAGACTGGCCTTGTCAAAGGGCCCTGACGTGAGATAGACGGGACTCCAGGCATGGCCCTTCCCTATCCTCCCAAGTGCAAGAACCGCTATCAGGTACGCTATCACTACGGCCGCGACCGCCACTAAAGTGGAGAAAAGTCTATTGCTCACTCTGACAGGCTGTACCGCAGACATTTTTGGGGCATCCCACTGCGGCTTACCGTCCGCTCCGACATGGAAAGAGACTATCACCAACTCCATTTTCTTCCGGGGGCCAAAGCCAGGGTCCGGGACGCCAAGTGTCAATTCCGTCACCTGTGCTCCGTTTGATCCCGCTTTTGGTGTTGCCGATATGACGTTAACAGTCCTCTCCCCATTCTTTCGGTCCAGCAGCTTTGCGCAGTAAATGCTTTTACTGTCGGCAGCCACCGGGATCTGAACGGACACGTTATCGCCCCCGGGCAGTACGTCTAGTGCTGCTTGCCCATCGGTCGGCATTATGAGCTGGACCTTCTTCTCTGCCGCGCGAGCCTTCTCCATAATTGACGGGCGAGCTGACTCCGGATAGGGGCTCTGCACGAAAGCACTTTGGGCATATGCGTGACCGGCCACTACACCCATAAGTGCCGCGGATACCGCGTGGAGCAATAGTTCATGAGTCCGCAGACGAATCAATAGCGCGCTGATCTTTGTCATTATTCCTCCTTTACCGGGCAACCCGATGGGCGGCAAACCTACACCTGCTCGGTCGTCCGGATCTGCCGCAAGAAACCATGTGCTTACCCACAAGAAAGCGCTGGCTCCATATTCCCAGGGCATGAAGCTGATAGCTAATCAGGAAAGTAACCGGGCTTGCGAGACATCGAGCCCTGCAGAGGCTTAAGGCGACAGGAGCGCTCATCGAGACTCGCCTCCTGAATTGAAATCCGTACAACCCAGAACGCAAATTCGACCACAATGAGAGGATACCCCAGTCTATGAAGGATTTTGGCAGAAGTCAAATGAATTGTTTCAAAAGAATACAGGATAAAGGGAGAGAATGAAAAAAAGGCTGTGGGGAGTTGTTTCATTCGTTGCGTTGCGCCCGCAGCCATGTGGATTCCCTTGCCTCAGCGCGGCCCGGCCGCTCTCCCCCCGGCCCCCCTACCCCATCCCCAGATACGCTTCGACCACGCCCGGACTGCACTTCACCTCCGCCGACTTGCCCTCCATCACGATGCGCCCCGTCTCAAGCACATAGGCCCTGCTGGAATAATCGAGCGCCATGTGGGCGTTCTGCTCGACAAGCAGGATGGAGATGCCTTTTTCATCGTTTATGGTCTTGATAAGGGAGAAGATCTCCCTGGTCATGATCGGCGAGAGGCCCATGGAAGGCTCGTCCAGCAGAAGGAGCTGCGGGTCGGCCATAAGGGCTCTTCCGAGGGCGAGCATCTGCTGTTCCCCTCCGGAAAGGGTGCCTGCATGCTGGCGGAGCCTCTCCCGGAGCCGGGGAAACGTGGCCAGCACCATTTCGAAGAGCGCCTGTAACTTGCGCCTGCCGCGCAAAACGTGTCCGCCCACCTCCAGGTTCTCTCTTACCGTGAGCTCGGGGAAAATCTGGCGCCCTTCCGGGACCATGGAGATGCCGAGCCTGACGATCCGGTCGGGTCTCTGCCTCGTGATGCTCCTGCCCGCAAACTCTATGCCCCCCGACAGGGGTTTCAGTATGCCCGTCACCGCCCTGAGAAGTGTGCTCTTTCCCGCGCCGTTGGCCCCGATAAGGGAAAGGACTTCGCCCTTATGCACCTCAATGGTGACGCCGTCGAGGGCCTTAACAGCGCCGTAGGAGACGTGGAGATCGGAAATGCGCATCAGCATGTAAATTCTTCCCCGAGGTACGCCTCTATCACCCTCCGGTCTTTCCTGATCTCCTCCGGCGTGCCCTCGGCGATTTTTTCTCCGAAATCGAGCACCACAAGTCTGTCCGAGAGATTCATGATGAGGCCCATCTGATGCTCGATAACGAGGACGGTAAGGCCGAAGGTTTTCTTGACCTCTCTTATATCCTCAAGAAGGCCCCGGACCTCCCGTGGGTTCATGCCCGCCCCCGGCTCGTCGATGAGGAGGAGCTTCGGGTCCGCAGCGAGGGCGCGGACAAGCTCCAGCCGCCTCTGCTCACCGTAAGGCAAGCTTGCCGCGAGGTGATCCGCCTTAAGGGAAAGATGAAAAAAGTCGAGCAGCTTCATTGCCTTCTCAACTGCCGCCTCTTCCGCCTCACGGTATTTTCTTGATTGGAAGATCGCCGCATGCGGCCCGTACCCGATCCGCCCCAGTATGGGGACCAGGACGTTCTTCAGGACCGTGAGGCTTGCGAAGAGACGGATGTTCTGAAAGGTCCTCGCCATGCCGAGAGAGGCCGCATGGAAGGGCAGCATGCGTGTGATGTTTTTCCCGAAAAACTCGATCGCCCCTGAATCGGGTCTGTAGAACCCGGTCAGGAGATTAAAGACCGTGGTCTTGCCCGCTCCGTTGGGTCCTATCAAACCCACGACCTCGTGCTCCCCGACAGAGAAGGACAGATTGTCGACCGCCTGCACGCCCCCGAAGCCCTTGCTCAAGTCTGTGACCACAAGTGCTTTCATGTCTTATCGATCCCTAGAAATCTCGATTCCTTTTGGGCAAACAGGCCGTAGGGCCGCAGCATCATCAAAATGATGAGAAATATCGGGATGAACACCCATCTCAGCTCCAGTATCCCCGAAGGCAGCGCAATGCGCAAGCCTTCGATGAAACCTACCCATAAAAGACCCGCAAAAATAGTCCCCGTGATACTGCCCATGCCCCCGACGATGACGATGACGAGAAAGTCTATCGACTTCAGAAGATCAAAATTCGACGGGTGGAGAAAGGTGTAGAGATGCGCGTAGAGGCCGCCGGCAACACCCGCCAGAAAACAGCCGTAAGTGAAGGCCATCGACTTCATCCGTCCCGTATCGATGCCGAAGGCGGTCGATGCAAGCTCGTCGTCCTTGATGCACTGCCAGAAAAGTCCATACTTCGAGAAGATGAGGTTTCTCGTCACCACAACCAGGAAGACCAGGACCACGAAGACAAGCTCCAGGTTCGTTATCCTCGGTATGCCGATAAATCCCCTCGACCCTCCCACCACGTCGGCCACCTTGTCAGAATTGTCGAGAAGCACCCGCACCAGCATGCCGAAGCCGAGGGTTGCGATGGCCAGAAAGTCATCCCGAAGCTTCAGTATGGGGACCCCTATCAGATAGCCTATGAGACCGGAAAAGAGGCCTCCAAAAAGCAGGATGGGCAGGAAAGCATACACCGAGTCGACGGCAAAGGCGTGGGTCAGGCAGGCGGAGACATAGGCGCCGATACCGTAGAAAGCGGCGTGGCCGAGAGAAAACTGACCCGTGTACCCGTAGATGACATTGAGGCCGAGGCTTGCGATAATCATGACCAGCGCGTAAAGTACTACCTGCTGCACGTATTCCGTCGCCAGGCCGGAGAGAAAGAGGGCTTTCAGCAGGATATAGGCAACTGCGGAGACGACGAGGAATCGTTTCGCGCCCTTGAGAAACGTCATACCTTTTCTCTCCTTTTCCCGAAGAAGCCGTTTGGTCGAAACAGGAGGACGAGGAGAAGGATCACAAAGATCACGCCGTCCCGCAAGGTCGAGGAAAGAAAAGCGGAGACGAACACCTCCGAGACGCCTATCACCAGGCCCCCGAGGACCGCTCCGTGGACGAGGCCGATGCCCCCGAGCACGGCGGCGATGAAGGATTTGATGCCGGGCATGATTCCCATGAATACGTTGATCTGTGGGTAGGCAAAACCGTAAAGGATGCCGCCAAGCCCTGCGAGGGCGGTGCCGACCGCGAAGGTAAAGGAAATAACGGCATCCACGTTGATGCCCACGAGCGATGCCGTCTCCTGGTTGTGGGCGACGGCCCTCATGGCCCTGCCGTACTTCGACCGGTAGACGAGCAGGTAGAGCAGGAAAAGGGATGCGGCGGTGACGGAAAAAATGATGAGCTGTATATTGGTGATTGCGACGAGGGACAGGTCGTAGGCGACTACGTCGAAGGGCCGCGGGAAGGCGATATAGTTTGGGGTGAACATGCTGTCGAGGCTGAGAAAATATTCGAGGAAAAGCGAGACGCCCACCGCGGTGATGAGGAGCGATATCCTGGGGGCTCCCCGGAGCGGCTTATAGGCGACCTTTTCCACCACGAGTCCAAGAAGGGCCGTGGCAGCCATGGTGATCACAAAGACCAGGGAGAGGGGCATCTGCCATTTAGCGATCAGATAATAGGCAACGAAGCTGCCGAACATGAAGATATCGCCATGGGCAAAATTTATGAGCCGCAGCACCCCGTAGACCATCGTGTAGCCCAGGGCTATAAGGGCATAGATGGCGCCGAGCTGAAGACCATTGACGAGCTGCTGGAGTAGGTAGCCGAGAACTTCCATGTATCGGGCGCTCAAAGAGGCGGCAGGATCTTCCTTTACGGTCTTACCGTAGTCACGTATCTGGGACCGTTCTTTTCCATTCTCAGTATGACCGCCGACTTGACTGCATCGCCGTTCTTGTCGAAACTGATGACTCCCGTGACGCCCTGGAAATTTTTGAGCTGCGACAACGCTTTGGTGAGCTGCTCCGAACCGGGTTCTTTGAGCTTGTCCAGCGTCACGAGGAGTATCATGGCTGCGTCGTAGGTAAGGGCCGCAAGGGCATCCGGCACGCTTCCGTGTTTTTCCCTATACCTTGCGATGAACCGCTCTGCTATCTTATCCTTCCTCTCTGGTGAGTAGTGGTTCGTAAAGTATCCGCCGACAATCGTATTCCCCGCGATCTTGATAAGCTCGGGGGAGTCCCATCCATCGGTGCCTATAAGCGCGCAGTTTACCGCTTTCTCACGGAGCTGCCTCACGATGAGACCGGCCTTGTTGTAATAATCGGGGATAAAAACCAGCTCGGGCTTTTTCAGCCGTATTTTTGTCGCAAGGGCCGAAAAATCGACATCGTCCTTCTGGTAGGATTCGTAAGCGACGACCGACCCATTGCCCTTCTCGAAGGTCGACTTGAAGACCTCCGCAAGGCCTCTCGAATAGTCATTCCCCACATCATAGAGGACTGCCGCCGTCTTCACCTTCAAATCCCTCAATGCGAAAGCAGCGGCCACATATCCCTGAAAGGGGTCTGTGAAGCACGCGCGAAACACATAGGGCTTCCGCTTGCCTTCATAGACCGTGACCTTCGGGTTCGTCGCCGCCTCGGTTATCATGGGTACCTTATA
>Ga0326728_10015631_pt1 | contig 15728 bp, 7 predicted proteins | sample MB3enrmetagenome_FD_207602 | JGI IMG/M metagenome (GOLD analysis project Ga0326728, IMG submission 207602) | Lab enriched peat soil microbial communities from McLean, Ithaca, NY, United States - MB31MN | ecosystem: Environmental > Terrestrial > Soil > Wetlands > Peat | place: USA: New York...
GCGTATCCAAGCCGTTGTTGTTGATCCCGTTCGGAATGCTTCCGAGCAGCGAAGTGTCATTGTTGTTGTAAAAGGTGACCGGGAGTCCCGTGGCCACGCGCGTCACGCCAGAAACGGACCAACCCTCGGTCCAGCGATTCTCCCTGCCGAAAGCGTGGCTGGGCAGGCTGTAGTTGTAGGACACGACGAAGTTGTGGCGCAGGTCGAACGCAGAAAGCGCTCTGCTTAACCCCGGATCGATGGGATTGATCTCTTCGGAAAGGCTCGAAGAGTCATCCAGCGATTTGCTGTAGGTATAGCCCGCAAGAATGTCCAGCGACTTGCTGTGGTGGCGAAGATTAATTTCGAGCGAATTGTAATTGGAATCGCCGATGGTCTTCTGGTAGGTGACCGCGTCAAATTGCGCGCTGAACGGACCACGAACCTGCACCACTTCGCCGTCGGCCTTCGTGAATAGCCCGCCTTCGCTGAACGGCCCACACGTGGGGCTGCCAGGCGCGACCTGGGAAAGTTCACCGACGCTCAGGCACAGCGCAGCGTTCCCGGGGTTCGCGGGGACGATAACGAGAAGGTGGTGCGCCTGCGAACCGACGTAGCTCATAGTCAGCAAAGTGTCCTTGCCAAGCTGGCGTTCCAGCGAGAGCGTGTAGGTTTCCGCATACGGCGGAACGTTGCCGCGATAGAACGCCGGAACTCCCGTGATCGGCAAGTATTGTGACCAATCCACGCTCGTGTTTGGCCGGCTTGGCGAAGCGCCATAAGCAGGTATGGGTGACGGGAAGGGCTGAACGAATTCCTGCCCGGTCGCGGCAGAGACGAAAGGTGTCGAGAACAGTACCGGCGCGAGACTCGTGTAATCGTAGCCGTAGGGTGGATTGGCGCTCATGATGCCGGCAGACAAACCCTCGAACGCCGTGTAGAAAATGCCGTAGCCCGCCACGAGGCGCGTCTCGTTGCCCGTACCGAAGAGCTTCCGCAACAATCCATCCTGAAATTGCGGCGAGTAGGCTAGCCCGAAGCGCGGCGCAAAATTAGCATATTTCGCCGGAGCAAGCGTCGCCGGAATCCCTGGATCGCCCGGATACACCAGGCCCTCAGGTGCGCCGGAAAACGTCACCGACTGCTCGCCCAGAACGAGCTCCGGAAACTGATTGTATTTTTCCCGCCACGCCGGCAGGACGTCCCAACGCAATCCGTAGTTCCAGGTGAGATTCTTCGTAATCCGCCAGGTGTCTTGCGCGAAAAGGCCGACATACTTGTTCCGCGGATAAAAACTCCTGGAGTCGCCTTGCGAGTAGCTGCTCGCAACTCCCAGCAGGAAGTCCGCGAAGTCCAGCCCCGTCTCCGTGCCGCGGAACGCAAACGAGCCGTTCGACGATGTGTCTGGGTTGGTATTGATCTGGTCGAGGTGGAATGATGCGCCGAATTTCAACGTGTGCCGGCCGACGATTCTTGTGAAATTGTCGGACCATTGATAGGTGTTGCTGGCTTGCGTCAGGCCGGTCACGTCCACGCCAAACGTCAGATTGTTCAGAGAAATGTTCTCGATGCCTTCGATCGATGGGTTGAGTGGCACGATCCCCATCGTGCCCTCCCCGGTGAGAAAACCTTGCGAGGCCAGGGACGGCCCGACGCCGCCCACCGGCGCGCCAATGTTGTTAGCGTTGCGCATGAAGCTGAAGTGGATTTCGTTGATGGTATTGGCGCTGAAAATCTCCGTGAAGCCCAGGCTAAGTAATTGTGCGCGCCCTTCGGAAATGGCGTTGAAGCCCGGGACGTTTGCGCCGCCCTGCCCGGTGGGATACGGATTGCCCAGCCGGTAGTCATCCACGAAGTAATATGCCGAAAACGAGCCCCAGTGCGTCGCAGCGTCCATTCGCATCGCGCCTTTGTCGTCTCGCAGCGCCTCGTTTTCCGACGACGAGGAGAAAATCGTCGTGCCTTGATTGGCCTGCGGGATGTACTGCAGCAGCGCAAGCGCAGGCGCGGACCACGCGCTCTGCGGTATCTGCGCATTGGGAAAAACGCACTGCGCAGAGCTCGCGCAGCCCGAAAAGTAGTACGGCTCGCCGGAACTCACGGCGTAGCCCAGCTTCTGCGCAAGCTGCCCGGCAAGATACGGGCCGCTCACGCTACCGGTCAGGGAACTCGCCCGGTCGGAGAGGTCGCCTGTGCGTTCGAGTTTCGACGGAACGGAGATTAGCCCTGTTTCCACGCCCTGGGTCATGCGCGTTCCCTGATAGTCGGCAAAGAAATGGATGGCTTGCTTGCGCACCGGACCACCCAGCGTGCCGCCAAATTGATTGCGATCGAAGGCTGCGCGGTCCGGCGAAAAGTAACTCTTCGCGTCCAGATTGGTGTTGCGAAGAAACTCGAACGCGCTGCCGTGAAACAGATCGGTGCCGGACTTTGTGGTCAGCAAAACCTGCCCACCACTGTAGTTGCCGTACTGCGCGTCGAAATTTCCAGAGAGCACGCGAAGCTCCTGAATCGATTCCAGGTTCGGCACAATCGCCGTGCCCATGTTCACGTCTTCCTCGACGTCGCTGTCATTCACAGCAAACCCGTTCGAGGTTTCGCGCTGGCCGCTGACGGAAACATTGCCCGCGTCCAGGTCGCCAGAGGGTGGCGTGCTGGTCACGCCGGACATGACCACGGCGTTCGGCTGGGCGCTGCTTGTTGGCACGATTCCGGGTTGCAAGCTCATCAGGTCTGCAAAATTGCGGCCGTTCAGCGGCACGGAGGAAATCTTCTTTCCCTCCAGTTGCTGCCCCATTTCTGTGGAGGAAAAATCGAGAATAAGGCCTTCTTCCACAACGGTGACACTCTCCGCTCGCGGTTCCAAAGAGAGCTGTGCGTCCACGCGGGAGGGATGCGTGGCATCCAGGACCAACTCCGCTGGATGAAAGGTATGGAAGGACGGGGCGGAGATTTCCAGGTCGTAGCGGCCCGAGGGAACAACGAAAGAGTAGTAGCCCTCGTCAGTCGTCATGGCAGTTTGCCTGGTAGCGGAATCGAGAGCGCGAAGAACAACGGTGGCACCGGCAATCGGGGACCCACTCGGATCGATCACCGTCCCAGATAAAGTAGGGGAGTCAGCCGCAGGGGTGACGCCGGCAAGGAATACCAGCAAAACGAACACCGCGATGAATCGTGGGCGTGGAGTTCGGGTTTGTGTGGTCACGGGCACGTGTTATTTGCAAACGATTTGCAATTATACTTGCAATTCATTGTCAACTACAAGCCATCGGGCTTCTGTGACAAAGATCACAGAGCTGTGAGCCAGGAGCCACGAGGAGATTGAAACGCGAGCAGTACTTCGTAGCGCCACATTTCCCCCACCGGGAGACTTGGGCGCACTCAGGATCGGGTTGTTGCCGAGATGGAGATTCTTTACCAGCAACTCTCCGGCACTGAATCCCATCGCACTTGGGTGTGATAGTCTATTTCTAAGTTTTGTACCTCGCTCCATGAATGGCAAGTATTCTCGCTCCGAGTGATCGAAAAGAGAACTTTGCCGTAAATTGCAACTGGTTTATGCCTAGTCTTGTCGTTCGTCGTTGTGATTCTCCGCAAGCGCACAGCTTGCGTGCGCGGGCGATCTGTGGCGTTCTGCTTGCGTTTTTTCTCCTGCCTGTTTTCATCCCATTTTTCAATCTCGGTTCCGAATCGACCCTGCCCGCTTGCTGTCGCCGCGATGGGAAGCATCAATGCGCCATGTCCGCCCGTTTCCATCAGGCGGTTCCGAGCGCCTCCTCGGAGCCTGTCGTCCGCGCCGCAACACCTGTTTGTCCGTATCGTTCGCGTCTTTTGATGCCGATTGTTTCTCGCGTGCTCTTTGCGCCTTGCGCGCCGGCCTTCTCCGGTCCTGGTGTTTCGTCCGCAGCGCTGGGCGTGGAAACGATACGCGTCGCGCGCGTTTCCGAGTTCCGCAGTCACCTGAAGCGCGGCCCTCCTTCTCTCCTCACCTGAAAGACGATCTCTACCAACGGGAGTGTGTCTCCTCCTTTTTCTCGCTGTCCCACTTGGTCCCACCATCGCTCACAGCTGAGGAGAAACTATGCGACGCCAGGGCTCTTATCTGCTTGCGCTCGTGGTGTGCCTGCTCGGCTGGAGCGGCCCCGCGTGCTGTGAGGAAGTTCGTGGCGTTGTCACCGATCCCTCCGGCGCGGTGATTTCTGGGGCAATCGTCCGGGTGCAATCTGCCGGCCGGATGATCGCCTCAGCCAAATCGGATGAAAAAGGAGCTTACGCCTTGCACATCGAGCATCAGGAGGTGGCCGTCGGTGCCTTACAGATCAGCATTACCGCTCCTGGTTTTGCCGCTGCCAACTCCCCGCTCGATTTTTCCGGGTCCGCGCTTGTGAACTGGTCCGTCCACCTGGAAATTGCCACTGCTTCCGAACAGATCCACGTCGAAGCCAAGAGGCTGCCCTTTCAGGACCAACTCGACATGAGCGAAGTGCGCGAAAGCTCCGCAAGAGACCTTGGCGAAGCGCTCACCGCCGTGGATGGTATCTCTAAAATCCGCCAAGGGGGCATTGCCAACGACGTGGTCGTCCGCGGCTTCCAGCAGAACAACGTCACTGTCTTGATTGACGGTGCGCGCATCTACGGCGCATGCCCCGGCCATATGGACCCCGCAGCGCAGCAGGTGGACTTCGCCGAAGTCGAGCGCGTGGACATCGTAAAAGGCGCCTTCGATCTCGACAGCGCGGGCAGCCTCGGCGCCGAACTCCAAGTTGTCACGAAAACGCCTCCGTTTGGGCTGCATTTCACTCCCAGCCTAAGTTTCGGCTCTTTCAACTTTTTCAATCCCAGCGCTACCGTTTCCTTCGGCAACTCGAAATTTCGCGTCCTTGCCGGATATTCCTACCGCGTTTCCGATCCCTACAAGGATGGCTCCGGCAAGTCTTTTCTCGATTACGCAAACTACTCCTCCGCGGCGCTAAACAAGCATGCCTTTGACATCAATACCGGCTGGTTCAATGCCGCATGGACTCCTTCCGGCGATCAGACGCTCTCGCTCTCTTACACCCGCCAGCAGAGTGGTTTGGTCTTCTCTCCCTATCAAACCATGGATTCGGACTACGACCACGCCGACCGCGCCACGATGAAGTACGAGATTCACAATCTCGCTTCCTTTGTGAGCGCCATCCGCTTGGAGGGCTATCTCACCCAGGTGATTCACTTCATGAGCGACCGCTACCGGACCTCCGCCGAAATGGCTATGGGTTCTCCGTGGATGATGGCTGCCGAGCCGCGTTCGCGCACCGGCGGCGGGCAAGCGGAATTCGACGCGGGCAAGGACCTGACCTTTGGCTTTGAGGGATACCACCGCAATTGGAACATGCTGGACTTCATGAATATGAGCGGCATGATGTCCATGAATCCCGCCTTGCCCAATGTGGACACCAACCTCGCGGGCGCCTTCGCCGATTACCACCACTCGTTTTCGGACCGCTTCCGGCTCAGCGGCGGCCTGCGGTTTGACCACGCCGCGATGTCAACCGGTGTTCCGGGTCTCGACACCGATCTCTACTTCGCCTACCAGAACACGCGCAGCACGAGCAACAGCAACAACTATGGTTCAGGCAACCTGCGTCTTTCCTACACGCTTCCCCGGCAGATCGAATTGTTCGCAGGAGCCGGCGTGACCGGGCGCGTCCCAGATGCGGAGGAGCGCTTCATCCAGGAGTTTTCAATGACAGAGTCGTACATCGGCAATCCGAATCTGCCGGTGGTGCGCAACACGGAAGCCACCGCCGGCGCAATCTACCGCCATGGCTCCTCCTATTTCAAACCAACTGTGTTTTTCTCGGATCTCGACAACTACATCCTTGTGAACGATCAGCCGCTCCTGAATCCCATGATGGGCATGACGGGCATTAGCAGCAGCGCGCGCTCCTTCACTAATGTGGACGCCCATATTTATGGCGGCGAGGTCAGCTACGGTGTGAGTCTTCCGGCCGGGTTTTCGCTCCGCGGAGGCAGCTCCTATTCTCGCGGGACGAATGACCCCAAGCCTGAGGCGGGCGTCTTCAGCACGAATCTTCCCGAAATGCCGCCGTTCCGGACGTGGGCGGCGCTGCGCTACACGCACCATTGGGGTTTTGTTGAGGTCGGCGGCACCGGCGTTGGGCGGCAAGGACTGGTGGACACGGACCTGCACGAAACGCCCACTCCGGGCTACGGCTTGATGAACGCAAAGCTCGGCTTGCTGTTGCGGAAATGGACCGCCAGCCTTGTCGTGGACAATCTTCTAAACCGCTTCTACTACGAGAACCTATCCTACTATCGCGACCCCTTTGCTTCCGGGACAAAAATTCCCGAACCGGGGCGCAACTTCTTTGCCCAGGTAAGGTACAGCTTCTAACAGAGCCTCTGCTGGGCAGAAACTATCCGGAAACAGGGTTCTAGGAAATGCCATGTTGAATTTCTAAGCCGGTGAATCCGGCTGTCAGCCGTGCCGCTGGACAGACACACAGAACCGGATCGTTGGCCTTATCTGCCCCTTTTTGCCCCGGCGTGTTTTTGTTAAGTGTCCATCCATCAGGAAGATGGTTGGTAGGGGCGGTGGGGATCGAACTGCATTTCAATTCTATAAGGCTCATGCTTTTCAACGCGTTGCAGCCGCCATTTGCTTCAATCGGTACAAACGGCACAAAACAGGGACCTCATGATCTATTATAGAAGCTAACCGCGCCTGAACTGCGATCTTCTTAAGCCCAGGCTCGGGTATCTTGTCGTAGCCTGGCGATGTCCTTCGTTGGCGCACTCCCGAAGAAGCGGCTGTATTCTCTACTGAACTGCGAAGCGCTTAAATAACCGACACGCTGACTTGCACTACCCGCGTCCATCATCGCGGACAACATGAGACGCCTCGCCTCTTGCAACCGCAGCACCTTTTGATACTGCAGCGGGCTCATCGAAGTGACCGACTTAAAGTGCTCGTGGAACGAGGAAGCACTCATGTGCACCAGTTCGGCCAGCTCTTCGACCTTCATCGGTTGGGAGAAATTGGCGCGTAGCCAGGAAATCGCCTTCGCAACGCGCTCCACACTGGACTCGGCAAAGCCCATTTGAGCTACGCGAACACCAATGGGGCTGCGTAGCAGGCGGATCAAAATCTCATCCGCTACAAGGGGGGCGAGGAGTTCAACATCACCGGGCTGCGCCAGACAGCCCATCAGTCTCGTCGCGGCGTTGACGATACTCGCGTCAATGGGAGCGACGTAAACGGCTCTCCGCTCTTGAACGGGAGGCACACCGCGGGGATACACCTTCAAGACCAGTTCGGCAATCTTGTGCGGGTCGAGGTCCAGCCTTAGAGCGAGGTAAGGCTCGGAATAGCTGGCTTGCGTGACTTGGGCAGCAACGGGCAGCGCAACGGAGAATACGAGCATACGCGACGCGTCGTACTCATACACCTGCTCCCCCACGATGACGGTCTTCGCTCCTTGCGCGATGATGCACAAGGAGGGCAACCGCAGGGCATGCGCACATTCTGTATTGACTCGCGAAGAGCGACTGACGCACAAGCCAGGGATACGCAGCTCAAAAGTACCGTCGTGAGGGGCATACGCAGCAATGCATCGGGCTAACTTAGCCATGTCAGGCTCGTTTGATCCCGCAACCTTGTCGATCGGCCGCGGAGACGCAATTTTGCCGTTGGTCTTCACGCCTTCGAGAATACCTCCTTTGCAATCATGATGGCGCTCATTGCGTTGGGCCAGCCCGAATAAAATGCCAGGTGCGTGATGACCTCAATCAATTCTTCCTTCTTAAGCCCGTTTTCCAGCGCCCTGCCGAGGTGAAACCGCAACTGATCCGGACGATTCAAAGCGATCAGCGCCGCCACGGTTGCCAGACTACGGTCACGCTTTGAAAGCTCTGGGCGTTCCCAGACATCGCCGAAGAGCACACGATCCGTCAAATCCACCAGCTTGGGGGCAAAGTCACCAATCATCTTTTCCACCGCTGAAGGCTCTCTACTCATGCTTATTCCTCTTTCCAAATACGATGATTCGCACAGCCTACTCCCCAAACCGCTCGAATTGGTATACCAGCTCCGGGCCACCGCTGCCGCCCATCAACCCTGAACCCAGTATGCCAACTCGCACGTTGCTCCTCCCTCGCCTTTCGTTTACTCCGATTTGAGAGAAGCCATATCGATGGAGAAGCGATACTTCACATCGGACTTGAGCATTCTCTCGTAGGCTTCATTGACCTTTTGGATGGGGATGATTTCGACATCGGCGGTGATGTTATGTGTGCCGCAGAAGTCGAGCATCTCCTGGGTCTCGGCGATGCCACCGATGAGCGAGCCGGAGAGGCTACGGCGTCCGAACAGAAGGCCCATTGCAGCGATGGCGAGAGGCTTCGCCGGCGCGCCGACGAGGGTGAGGTTGCCGTCGCGGCGGAGGAGTTGGATGTACGCGTTAATGTCGTGATCGGCGGAGACGGCATCGAGGATGAAATCGAAGCTGCCGGCGTGTTTCTGCATTTCGCCTGCATTGCGTGAGACCACGACTTCGTCGGCCCCGAGGCGGAGTGCGCCTTCCTTCTTGTTGGGTGAAGTCGTGAAGACAACGACGTGGGCTCCGAACGCGTGTGCAAGTTTCACGCCCATGTGGCCCAGTCCGCCGAGCCCGACCACGCCAACTTTCTTGCCCTTGGTAACACCCCAGCGCCGCATGGGGGAGTAAGTGGTGATTCCGGCGCAAAGCAAAGGAGCGGCTCCGGCGAGATCGAGGTTGGAAGGGACGCGCAAGACGAAGCGCTGGTCCACGACGATGCTATCGGAGTAGCCACCATAGGTGACCCCTCCGAGGTGCTTGTCCGGGGAGTTGAAGGTGAGGATCATGTTCGGGCAAAACTGCTCGAGGCCCGCCCGGCACTCGGGGCAGGTACCGTCCGAGTCGACCATGCAGCCGATCGCGGCGATGTCGCCGGGCTTGAACTTGGTCACGGCGGAGCCGACCTTGGTGACGCGGCCGACGATCTCATGGCCGGGGACGCACGGGTAGGCAGTGGGCACGTGCTCGCTCCACTCGTTGCGGACAGTGTGGAGATCGGAGTGACAGATGCCGCAGTAAAGAATTTGCATCTGTACGTCATGTTCGGTTGGCTCGCGCCGCGAGATCGTGGTCGAGGCAAGTGGGGATGTCGCACTGGCGGCGGAATAGGCTTTCGCTTTGTACATGGACTCTCCTTTTTTGTACTACTTCACACTTGATGTGAGATCCGGGTTAAGGGTTATGGAGCCACAACGCGTTTGCTGACAGTCTTTTTGAAGGAGTACAACTGTGCTTCCGTGACCCCGGTCATGCGCCTGTTCAGATTCTACTTGCTGCGCGCATTGCTGAATACCAGCTCATGCAGGTCACAGGCCAGTCATGCGCTCAAGTTTTTCCGGGTAGCGTGCCCCTTCCACCTTGATCTTTGAGGCGGCGCTATCGATCTCACGGAGGTCATCGGGCGTAAGTTCGACTGCGGTGGCTCCGATGTTTTCTTCCAGGCGATGAAGCTTTGTCGTGCCCGGGATGGGAACAATCCACGGCTTCTGAGCGAGCAGCCAGGCGAGCGCGATCTGCGCAGGAGTCGCGTTCTTCCGCTTCCCAATGGTCCCGAGCAGGTCAATCAGCGCCTGATTCGCCTTGAGCGCCTCAGGCGTAAAGCGCGGGAGCGTGCTGCGGAAGTCGGTGCTGTCGAACGTCGTGCTTTCTTTGATAGCTCCCGTCAGGAAGCCTTTGCCCAGAGGGCTATACGGCACTAAACCAATCCCGAGTTCCTCGAGTGTCGGTATCACTTCTTTTTCGGGGGTTCTTGTCCACAGCGAGTATTCACTCTGGAGAGCTGTGAGCGGCTGGACAGCGTGCGCGCGGCGAATCGTCTTGGCGCCTGCCTCGGAAAGTCCGAAGTGCTTGACCTTGCCTGCTTGAATCAGTTGCTTCACGGCGCCGGCGACGTCTTCGATCGGCACGTTCGGGTCAACCCGGTGCTGATAGAGCAAGTCAATTGTCTCTACCTTGAGCCGTTTCAACGAGCCTTCGACTGCCACCTTGATGTGCTCGGGCCGGCTATTCAGACCTGCCGCGCCCGGCCGAGTATCGCTGCCACTCAGGTCGAACCCAAACTTCGTGGCGATCACCACTTTCCCGCGGAACGGAGCGAGGGCTTCGCCCACGAGCTCTTCGTTGGTGAACGGGCCATAGACTTCGGCGGTGTCGAAGAATGTGATGCCACGTTCCACGGCGGCACGGATAAGAGATGTCATCTCCTGCTTGTCTTTGGGCGGGCCGTAGGAAAAGCTCATGCCCATGCAGCCCAGCCCGATGGCCGAAACTTCCAAGTTGCTTTTTCCAAGTGTGCGCTTCTGCATTGTTTCTCCTTCGAGAGGTGTTGAACGGTAAAGGTCGCTTCTTGCCGGACCTCAGCGATAATGAGGAAATTCTAGCCTCAACGATGAGAAGTGTAGTCTGCTTACACTTCCGGCGCTTGCCTATTCCGCCAGAGTATTTGCCCGATCCTCCGAGACTGCCACGCATTCGATGCAAAGCCAATGGCACAGTCTTACCCGTAGTCTCCATTTTGATTTCCGGGCTGCCCGATAATGTGCGCCCAGTCCCGTCGGTCTGCCATGTTCCGGCCGGTTTTTGAGTGCAGCGCTTTTCCGGCGGCCGCAACTCCCGCTGCTAGGAAGATTGTCGCGCGGCCGCTAAGACCCTTCAGTGGTCGGTGGGGTCCCGAAAGCGCCGATTATCAAGGAGGCTTGGATGCGCGCGCAAATTGCCGGTTACCTTGATCGAAAAGCTCTGGACGCTCGGTACGCCATCCACTCCGTCCACAGTGAGACGGATGGTGAAATCCATTGCCCTGGTGTAGGTGTGAGAGGCCTTGGGACCTCTTGCGCTGGTGCCATCGCCGAACTCCCAGCGATATTCGACCGCGGGCACTCCGGTGGCTTCGGTTTGCGCTGAGAAAGAGACGGTCTCGCCGGCATTGGCGGCCGAGGGCACTTTTGCGGTGACGCTCGGTGCGCTCGGCGCCATGTTGCTGTTGATAATCTTGATCACATGCACAGACTCGGGAAGTTGATTCTCGATCTGCAAGGCGCCGCTTGCCACCGCGACTGGCGCGTTCTGGTTGAGTACGTCCATCGCTGTAAAGGTATGCTCCGCAGGCAACCCGAGATCCACGAGTTTCACCGTGTGTGACCGCGAAGTCTTTTTCCAATTAAAGATGGTCAGGATGGCTTGGTGCGGACTTTCCCGCAGAAAGAATATGCTGGGTTGTTCATCGTCGGGGTCATAGCTCATCAAATCGAGGGGCGTGGAAGCCCGTCCAACTTTGGCCATATTCAGCAAGTCTTTGTTCTCAACGAGCGCCAAGCGATCCTTCTGGGAACCCAAGACCAGCATGTCGTCGCCAATCTCATACATGCCTCCGGATACGGCCGAGAGAGCGATCGAAGCCTGTGCCGCGGCCAGAGTAAGCAAATGGGGCCTCTCTGTGAATTCGCCGAAGGGTTGATCTGTGGTGTTGAAAGCGTCGGGATCGTTCAGGAAAAAATTGCGGTGCATGTAAAAGCGGGCGGCAATCCCCGGCGCAGCATTCTTGGTTGCTTGAAATGTATGTGCCGTGTCCGCGGAGACTCGGCCGGTGTCCACCAGCCCTACCGGCGTGAGCATGGGACTCCCGTCCTTGTCCAGGACCACCTCATCACCCACAGCATCGCGAATGATTTGTAAGCCGATGCGCTGGGCTTCCAGGGCGGTCGTGTTGGGCCGGTAGCGGAAGCCTTCGATGGCGGTGGTGTCCATGAAATCGAGCTTGATGAACCGGACGCCCCATTCACGCACAAGAGTCTTGTAGGTCTGGCGCAGATAGTCCTGCGCTCCAGGATGCGTTGTGTCCAGCGTGAAGAGCAGATCCGTTTTTTGATTCCAGACCTCGCGACCCGAGATAGGTTCACCCTTGGCGTTGTGGACCAGCCAATCCTTGTGATGCTCGTAAACCCAAGCCCGGGAGGTCACCTCAAAAGGAGCCGTCCAAACGCCAAACGTCAAGCCATCTCGGGTGATGTGGTGTCCCACAACGCGCATGCCATCGGGGAACTGAGTGGCATTGGTTGTTACGTATTCTCCGCGGGCATACTGGTAGCCTTCATCAATTTGAAAGTACGTATAGCCGAGTGCCTGCAAATGTTCGGCTTGCCAGTCCGCGTTGGCCAGGGTCTCGCCTTCGTTGATGGCGCCATAATAGGCCGTCCAGCTCCACCAACCGATCGGATTCTCGATGGAAACACGAGCGTGGTGCAGCCGTCGAATCGCATCGCCGTAAGCCAACAACTGATTGTGGTAGCCCGGCCCGGCCTGGAGCATCAGACGCTCCGAGACCATTTCCGAGCCGGACGCGAGCGGAAGGCTTAGTTCGACCTGATTTTCCGTTGCAGCATCCTTCAGATCAAAATCCTTTTGGATTTCCGTGGTTCCTGTGAAGTCAACGCAATAAGACGCAATCTTCGTTCCCGCCCCATCGCCCGCAGCCTGCAAATGCAAAACAGTCAGAAAGCGATCCGCGGTTAGTGCGCCGACGAAGAGACTTTGTCTGCTCTCCCGGTTGTACACGAGTTGACTCCCGACACCGCGATGCATCCCGCCTGGCGCCCTCCCCAGGTCGTAGAGCCGCAACTGCGGCCAATCTTCGCTGAAGCTGTCGGAAAGGACACGATCGGCGAAGGCGGAACCACCCAGATTAAGCAAAGGCTCCCCAAGTGCCTCCACGCCTCGGATGGCCTGCACCGTCACTTCCTTTTCAGTATTGTTCCGTAGTGTCACCTGAAGAGTCGCGTAAGGGTTTTGGTCGTAAAGCTGGACCACATAGACGAGGTCAGCTTTCCCCGGGAGTCCCGAATTGGTGACGGTTATTGCCCGGCCAGAGCCAAGTTCATCGCTGAAAGCAGATTCGGACACTTGATGACGCGGATAATCGGTCGAGTGCAGCCACTGGTGATTGACCTGAGCGGCCACACGGCTGGTGAGGATGATCTGCCCGCTCCGTACCGCTAGTTCATACCTTCCATCTTTAGCGTTAACGCTCAGGGAAAGCTTGTCGTTCGTCAATTGCTGAGCTGCACAAGGCGTGATGACCATCAGCGCGGCAGCGATAATCGCGATTCCCACGTTGCAGAGCCATCCGCATCTCAATTTCGACATGGTGTACGTCTCCCTTTGAGGCAGGTTGCCCCTAGCTTTAATGTATGGCTACCGCGATCCGCGGAGTGTTGTATCCCTCGAGTCTGACCCATGCGGGTGTGTTGCCTGGTTGCGGGACGACACCGTGAATTACGACTGTTTCGCCTGGAAAAACTGTGACGTAATTATCGTCGTACTCGATCGGAAGAATCTCATCGGCATCTCGCTCGGACGTGATCTCCGCTCGTTCGAAGAACGCGACGTGTTCGCTCGCGTTGTGCAGCCGAATTGTGATGCGATTCGCACCGGGTACCGACGTTTGTGTGGCACTTAGCTCTAGCGGGACTTGAGGCATGGAGTTCAGTGCCGTCATGTCGGCCCAACTCTCTTGTTGCAATGCAAAGGCGCCGTCGTTCTTCCGATCACCTAAATCGTCGTCCTTCTGCGACTGCCAGTAGATATTTTCCGCAAGAGCCTTACCGGAATCGTCAAACAACTGACAGCGCACAAAGTAGACCGGGGAGCTGTTCGGATACCTGGGCAATGTCATGGCCTGGACCGCCCCGCCGGCAGCGACCTGGATCTTTGCCGCCTCGCGGTCGTCCAGCACCTTACCTTGTAGGTCGTATAGGCGCACGTGCACACGCAAGCCTTGCTGCCCGGCCGGCATCTGGTTGACGACTGTGACTTTAGCCTGACTGTGATCACCGGTCGCGTAGGAATCAAAGACCACAGAGAGGGGCCGCAAGCCCTTCTTAGCACCGTAATAGGCTCCGCCCGGGCGCAAGTAATAGTCGAAAATATTTCCGAAGAAAGAAGGCCAGTGGCTGTTCAGCATCCAATAAATGGTCATTTTGTGATTCGCCCAGCCGTTGGCGGCGAATGCCTCGAATTGCGCACGGGTACCTTCGTAATGAGCAAGTTGAGCCTTCCGCGCAAACTCCTCCGCGCTGTTTGAGGGCCCATAGCGGCGATCCAAGACGCGCTGAATGTTGATCAGCGTACTGTTTCCCGGGTTTGCGCCCGAATGGAAGTACCACGTGTCATTGATCGGCCAGAGCTTGTCGCTGGGAATGAACTTCTTCAGGCTCTCGTAGGGAGGGATATGTTCATTGTCGCCTTGTTCGGCGCAGGAGCCTCGCGAGGGTTCATACTTTCCGCTGAACCAATATGTGGGTGGCCGCCAACTGTAGGGTCCGGCCATATGGATGCCATCCCACAAGCGCTCGCCTCGATCGTCCTTAGCGAACGACGAGACGGTGTCCACGACGGCATTCTGCCAGTGCAAGTCCGACAGGATCCCGTGGTACACGCTGAGCACGGATTTCGGCGGCAGACCGTCGCTTCCGTTGGCCCATATCCAGACTGAAGCATGGGGACGCAGCATCAAGACTTGCGAACGCAGACTCTCGGCCGCAACGCGATGATCCTCTGCATCCCACTGGCCCCACTTCTCCCACTGGTTACAGCACATCCAGCCGAACATGAGCGGGATGCCCTGCTCGTCCGCCAACTCCACAATGTGCTCACTCGAAATCTTCGATTCCCACCGGAGCATGTTGAGTCCCAGGTCCTTTACGTATCGGAGCACCGCGGCCTCCCGGTCCGGGTCGTACCGGTATAACAGGTCAGGCGTGTAAACCGCTCCGCGCACCAGGAAGTCTCTGCCATTGACCTGTAGATAGAAGTTGCCTCCCTTGCCGAGGTCGGGGAACTGCTCATCCTGATCGCGATGTTGGGTGATGCTGCGGATCCCAAACCGGATTTGCGTCGCGTCGGAAAGTTCATGGCTCTCCAGAAACTCGAGGCGAAGATCGTAGAGGTTCGGCGCGCCCATCGTATAGGGCCACCAAAGGTCGGGATTCTGTACGACCAACTCGGGATATCGATCAGGTGTGAAGCTTGCATGCCGCTCTTCGCCTGGTGAAAGACTGACCGATTGTTCGAAACGGGTAGGGGGTTTGCCCGGACGTGAAATAGTTCCCCGGAGAATCCCACTTACTTGCCGATTCGAGAAATTGTGGAGGTCAGCGAAAACTGTCAGCCGGGCCGTGGTGGTTTTTGGCAGCGGAAGCTCACAGTTGACCAACGCATGTTCGAGTGTAACCTCACCCGCGACCTTCAAATAGACTGGCTTCCAGATTCCCGCATTGCGATCCGCAACGAATGAGATTCCGTTCTCAAAGTTCTTCCGGGGACCTTGATAGCCTAAATACTTCCAGTTGATCCAGTCGAACCAGCTATCTGCCAGCTCCACGCCATTCACATCTTGCAGCGCCTGTTCCGGCGTCACTTTGACCGCAAGCGTGTTCAATCCTCCACGCTTGATCCATTGCGTGACATTCAACTCGTGCGCGCTGTACATACCCACTACGCGCTTGTTGTCGGCTACCATCTGACCATTCAGCCATATCTCTGCACGATAGTTGATTCCCGGAAAATCTAGTAAGTAAACCGCATGCCCGTCCGGCGCGGTGAAGGTGGTGCGATACCACCAATCCTGCTTGTACAGTTCTTGCGGAACGCTCT
>Ga0326728_10015632_pt1 | contig 15727 bp, 7 predicted proteins | sample MB3enrmetagenome_FD_207602 | JGI IMG/M metagenome (GOLD analysis project Ga0326728, IMG submission 207602) | Lab enriched peat soil microbial communities from McLean, Ithaca, NY, United States - MB31MN | ecosystem: Environmental > Terrestrial > Soil > Wetlands > Peat | place: USA: New York...
CCCTCACTATCACAACAGATTCTGAAGCTTGAAGCTGAACTCGGTGCCAAGCTTTTCGATCGTTTCCCGCGCTCTGCAAGATTAACTCAATTTGGAAGGACGTTCCTCTTCAGGGCGGAGGCCATCCTCAGACAGGTCGGCGAGGCAAGAACCGAAATTCAGGAGATGGCGGGTGCGGAAAAAGGAAGAGTAGTCATTGGAGCGATTCCGACCATCGCGCCGTATTTTCTGCCGCCAGTGCTTACAGGTTTCACGCGCCAACATCCGACCATAGCTGTCAGCGTTATGGAAGAAACCACTCCCATTCTGCTGGAGCGCTTGCACGATGGGCGGATTGATCTCGCCTTACTTGCGCTGCCCGTACTAGGAGAAGAGTTGATTTGTGAGGATCTTTTCCGCGAACCGTTATTTGTCGTTGTACCACCGAAACATCATTTGGCATCAAGAAAGATGATTGATTTGCAAGAGATTAGAACTGATCCTTTTTTGCTTCTAAAAGAAGGCCACTGTTTTCGTGAGAATGTGATCATGGCTTGCCGCGAGTCAAAGCTGCAGCCAAACCTGGTCTTTGAAAGTGGTCAGTTTTCAACGATTCTTGCGATGGTATCCGCAGGGATGGGAGTTTCAGTAGTCCCGGCCATGGCAGTCGCGAATCGGCAGAGGTGCAAGTTCATACGGATCAGAGATCACCGGGTAAGTAGAAGAGTGGGTTTGGCGCAGCTGAAACACCATTTCGCGACTGTGGCGCACCGAGCGCTGGTGGAGCACCTGAGGCATAGCGCCCGTAAACGCTGCATGTACTGGTCTTCGAGAACATCACAAATTCCCTTGGTTTCGGCTCGCTGCACAAACCAGAAGGCGACCCAATAGGATCAAATCTCGGCAGAAAATCCCAAACCGTGGACGACGTTCCTAGTGACGATGGGATGATTAAATAGTTGGGTCTCTGGGGGGCTGGCCACAAACGGCGTTCGAGGAGACGAGAACGCAAGCCATCGCTGAAGGACCCTCACTTCACACAACGAGACTCCTGGCTCGGAATGATTTTCGAGTACGCCGTCATACGACCCGAAGCATCGGTAAACCGTGGATGACTTTAATTGATCGAAGGCGCGGCCGGCGCTCCCCTACCACAACTCGTTCGGAATCTCTCCTGTGGCTACTGGCAGCGGTTCCCATCTTGCGCGATGATAATGGTTGCGACTCTCGCGCGTATCCCCCACAAAGATCTTTCCTCAAAAGCAGGCTCGTGGGTCAGGCCGGAGGTGCCGGTCCGTGAGGTTACGCTTTGGAGATGGAAAGTCGGCGCAAAGGCTATGCTCATTTGAGTCTCGACTGAAGCCGCAGCTTGGACCGAATTCATTCAGCTCCCGGAGTGTCGCGGAAACAATCCTGGGCCCGCAAGCATTTTGGCGAATGACAGGATCGACAACTACTCGCGCAGGCGCAGGCTCACGCATGCATCTTTACCCAGGCCTCCTCGGGTTGGAGCGCGCCGATCGCTCGAGGATGAATTTTTCGGTACACCTCGGCGGGAAGCGAAGGCTTTCCATCGACCTCGAGCAGCCACGCCACGGGAATTCCAAACAGCCGCTCATTTTCTTCGAGGAAGGGATGGATCACCGCCCAGTCTTGTTCTTCGAGCGGGCTAAACTCGCCGCCGTTGAGTTGCTCCTCGGAAACTTTTCTATGCGGGTCACGAATGTAAATCGCTCCGCCGGAAGCTAGCGAAAACAAGTTGCCGCCAGGGTAGGGAGTATCCAGTTCGACGACCTCCCCCTGGTCACTCAAGACGATTCCGTTGAGGACAACAAAGCCACCGCCGTTAAGTGGGTCGCCCGCCATGAACGACTCGGCCAGATAATCAAGGCAGGTGCCATTGATGACCACGCGGGGCTTACCGACGGCGTTGATGAGGGGACGCCCGGCTGCGTTCCCCAGCACGAATGCGTGCCCACCTTTGCCTGCATAGAGAAACGTCTGGCCGACACTGCCATATACGACGAGCGTCCCGTCTTTCATGATTTGGGCCAGTTGATCCTGTGCGTCGCCGTGAACGACCACTTCCGCTCCGTCGATGCCTGAGCCGAGATAGTCTCCTGAGGAACCGTAGACGTCGATATGGACGCCTTGGGTGCCAGCGCCTAGGCCATTGGCGATAAACCGATGCCCCTTGACGTGAGCCAGCATGAAATTTCGAAAGCCGCGCTGGTGAAGCCAGACGATTTTGCGGGCCAGCGAGCGTTCACCCTCTGTCGCAAAGCCGCGAGCATCCAGGACGACCGTTTGCGCTTGCCCCGACGGGCTTGGCATAGGACTGCCATCGTCCACGAAGACATAGGCTTCGGATGGGGATCGGCGGACAGACTCGACGATCGCTCCCAGGCTCTGATCGACGAGCGACAGCAAGCTGCTACGCCGCATCGAGCCCGTGGGATAGCGGCGGTCCATCAGCAGCGTAACGACTTTCAAGGCACGCCTGCGGTCATCGCCGTTGTCGGCAGTGCGCTCCAGGGTCTTGAGAAACACCAGCAGATTTCCATAAACCCACCTCGACAACCGCTCCTTGACCCAGGCGAACAGCTCATCAACGGGAACGTCGGGCAGCACCATGTCGGTCCGCACCGCAGTTGCACGCCCATCGTACGGCTTCTGCAGCGCACCAGACCTGATAGCCTTGCCGAACTTGTCCGTGCATTGCAACGTGGCATGGCCATTCTCTTCGGCATGGACAGTGAAAATGAATGCACCGCCGTCCGTGTGACTACCTCCACGAGCGTTCCAGTAGCGATCGGCGTGCGACCAGAATCGCGGATCTTCCCGGGCAAGGCTCTCCAAAGCAGCGTCGATGGCTTGCTTCTCGGAGGCTGCGAATCCGACCGAGACCGGGCCTTCCTGCAAGGCAAAAACCTGCGGACGCAGCATGCTGGTGTCGGTGATCCCGATCAAGCGGTACTCGCCTTGTGCTTGGGAAGATTGGGCGATAAGAAAGAACCAGGGCCCATCGGGCGAGCCGTGAATATGCGCGGTTTGTAACCGCTGGTAGATTGACTGCCTCTCTTCAGACAGCAGTGCGAAGTCCCGCTCCGTCGTAGGCGCCAGAGACTCGATGACGTACTCCAGCGGGTAAGCATACGTCCTGTGGAAAAGGTCGAAGACGAGGACCGCAACTTCCGTATCCGTCAGGAAGAGAGGGTAGATGTTCCGCTGCGCGAGGTACTCGCAGATCGAAGCATAGTTGGCGAAGTCGCCGTTGTGCACCAGAGCTTCGTGAAGTCCGACGAAGGGATGCGCCCCGCCCGGATGCCAAACCTTGCCTTTGGTGGGGTAGCGATGGTGGCCGATCCAGACGTGGGCGCGCGTATTCTCCAATTGGTAATAGCGAATCACGTCATCGCCGTAACCGACCATCTTGAGCACTAACATGTTCTTGCCATGCGATAGGACGAAAGCGCGCTTCTCGCCAGTGGACGCGTAAAACCCACGGTTCAAGCGGTAGCTGTTCTGGTAGACTATTTCATCCTCAATGCTTTCCGGGGATGTGGGCGGCACCGCTGCCGCCTCCAGGCCATGCCTCTGTCTGAACCCTTCGATGGCTTCGGGTCTCACTCGCCCAAAGTACAGGAAAACTTCCGGAGGTTTGACGTTGAGCCTTTCAAGAATGCGCGAGTCATTGGTGCTGGGGAGGGCGTGGGCATGATGGATTTCGAAGGTCGGCTCGATGCAACTTCGTTCGACTTCTGACTTGGCGCTCGCGTCGAGATAGGCGATGGTGAGCAGGTAGTCGTTTTCCAGAATCTCCCGAGTGACACCCAAGTCCTCGGGTACCAGCCCTATGGCTGCAATGCCGCCTCCTTTGCCGTTGCCTCGGTTGCGCATTTGCTCCAATGCCTGGAACAGATGGCGTCCCGGAATCCTCTCGCTTGAAGCAATTCCGATGACGCCACAGCCACCCTCGGCCTCGGCTTTGCGCGTGGTTAAACGCCCATCACCTTCTAGGATGAGAGACTTCCTGGACGCGAGGATCTTGTCGATCGTTTCCGGTGAGATCATCACCGCGCTCCCGCACGACCACAATAGATGAGCAAATCAGTTCTGCCCACGAGATCGCGAATGCTCGTGAGCCCCAGCCTGCGCAGCAGATCGCTGAGCTGCAATTGGAAGGACCGATACAGGTTGCCGAGCCGCTCGGCGCCCCAGTCCATTTCGACCAATTGCGACAACTCCGGATCGGTGGTCGTCAGCCCAAAGGGACAGCCCCGGCCGCGCTCGCAATTGCTACAGCGGGTGCAGCCCAGGACCACCAATTCGGTCGTGCCCAGGACGGCTCCATCGGCACCCAAAGCAATCGCTTTGGCAACATCATAAGCAGTACGTATCCCACCGCTGGCCATCACCACGACCTCTTGTCGAATGCCTTCTTGCAGCAGGTAGCGATGGACCTTGGGGATCGCAAACTCAATGGGCATGGCGATTGTCTTCTTAGCTATTTCCGGCGCCGCGCCAGTCCCGCCATAGCTTCCGTCAATGTGCACGATGTGCGCCCCGGCGTAATAACTCCCCACGGCTACCATGTCGATATCCGTGGGCGTCGAGACCTTCACGGAAACGAGTGCTTCCGGGTTGATGGTCTTGATCCAATCCACGTGCTTCTTGTGATCCTCCACGGAATAGACGCTGTGAAATGGGAAGGGCGAAAAGAGGCTGACCCGGGGAAGCGACTCGCGCATGCTCGCAACGCTGGACGTCACCTTATCGCCCAATAGGTGTCCGCCCAAACCTGGTTTGGCCCCTTGGGCATACTTAAACTCGATGATCGGCGCGTGCTGGATTGTCTCTTCTCTCACTCCGAACATGCCGGTGGCAACTTGGGTGATTACGTGGTCTTTATAAGCGAGCAGCGAGTCCGGGTATCCTCCTTCACCGGTGCACGTGAATGTCTTCCATGCCTGGGCCGCTTTGGCTCTGGCGCACATCACCTGCTCGCTGATTGACCCAAAGGACATGCCCGCCCCATAGAAAGGGATAGGGATCTCGATCTGACGATCATAGGGTCGGCGATTGAGCAGGATAGAGAGATCCACTGCCACATCGTTGGACAGGCACCGATCTTCAGGCAGGAATTTGAAATCCAGAACATCGAAGCCACCGCCGGAATTGCCCACGCGGTGTTCCAGACCGTTAGTGGGCGGCTTCCCGGTTTCGGCTTGCACCCAGGTGGAGAGAATCAAGTCCGCCGTCCAGCGGTGGTCACCCAGTGCAGGCAGCTTGCCGTTCTTCAACTCCGGCCAGTCGTGAAAGCCTTGATGCAGAGAGGCGGTATGTTTCTCGACGATGAGCTGCTCGGCGGTCTTCATGCTATTGGCCATAACCTTCGATCCCGGAAAACGCATCGCGCTCCAGCTCCTTCTGGAACATCGCACGCCCCATCTCACCGCGCAGCCGGCGGACTTCCCGCAAGCCCATCGCCCCCAGCACTTCGAGCAATTGGTCGCGCCAAGAAGTTAGGAGGTTCTTGAGGCGCTGTACGCCCCAGTCGACGGCGAGCTTTCTGGGTAGCTTGAAGCGGCTTTTCTCCCGGTCGGCACACTCGTCCACAAACTGCGCCTGTAAGGCCGCCAAAAGGGGTGTCTCAACGGCGACGGCATCCAGACCACAGATAATGGCTTTGGGAACATGCTCGGCGGCGATGATCCCGCCGCTCCCCAGGAGCGTCACCTCATCCCGGCCCGATACTTCGACAAAGGTTTTGTGCGCCTCCCGGATGAGGTCCAGCACGAACCGCCCGTTCCGTCCCCGGCCATGATAATTGGCCACCAGGTGGAACACTCGAAACCCCGAGCGATAGTGCCTTAATAGCTCCTCCTTCGAGCCAAGTTCGTAGCGCAAGCAGATCGTGACATCGGGGAAGCGAGCCCGAGTTTCTTTTAGCAACGCTTCGTTCCCGCCATCGAGCTCTATCATTCGTGGCGTGAAGCGGAGCTTCGGGAGTGTGTGTGCATCCTCGCGGCCCACTAGCGGAACAATCTGCTGTCCCTGAAACGCGAATTTGTTGAGCACCTCGGCCGGCAAGACCAGAAGCGTCCCTGCCTCTTGCGCTGCTTCTACAAGGATCTCGAGGAATTTGCGGGACAGGACAGATGCTGGCGGCACATCGAAGAAAACCGGAATTGGAATGGAAAAAGTCCGCACGCTTTCCCCAGTCGTTACCCTCTGTTCATCAAGAGTAAGGAAAGGTGGCTTCAGACCAATATCCACGCTTGTGGAAATGAACTCCCTACCGTGAATCCCGTCGCGTGTGGGACGCACGATCTCCGACATGTCGGTCCACATGCCGTCCCAGCCTTCGCCTCCGAAGCGGCCTCGGTAGCCGGCGCCCTTTACGGGTATCCTCCCGGTGCGTGCTTCATAGCAAGTCGTGTCCACGTGCTCGGGTGTGAAGTACGAGTCACCCAGATGCTGGTGTTCCGGATTAAGGTGTACCTGGACCATCTCGGGGTGCTCAATCGTGCAGCGCAGGCATCCCACACACGAGTTGCTCCGCGGTGCAAATCCCCCCACCGGCTCAGAGAAGACGCCGTACACGCAGGGCCGACTCAGTGCAACTTCCGGGTTTCGGCGATAGCGGACCAGCTCTTTGAGCAGGTGCATGGCCAAGCCACGCTTGCTGACTTTCACCCGTGTGCGATTCGGGAAAGGCGCGATTTCGGGCGCGGGGCTCGTCTGAAGGTGGTAGCGCTGATACATGTCGAATCCCTCATTCAATCAAACAAGCTACGCCACGTGGCTCGATTGAGGGATCACCAGCCTTTGAGAAACCCGATGTCTTGGCGAGTGGAAGCCAAGTAAACCGGAATTTCCGTTTTCAATTTTCCACTGACTGACAATATATCCCCGGCCGCCTTTGAATGGAATCGCCCGGGTCGGGTTTTGGCTGTGGAGCGCCACATCGAGCACGGAAGCTGTCTGGTCTACTTCTCCTGAGGGTTCCGCAGCCCTAAGCTGCCTGTGCTCCGCAACAAATCCGTACGGCCCATAACCGAGAGACTTCAACTTCATGCTGCCACCTTCGCCAGTCGATATTCGTCATGAAGACCACTTAGAATGGATTTGACTACAACCCGATGGCCATGCGGAAGGTGATGATGTGAAGATCCTCGTGGCCGCAATGCCCCGCGACCGTCGGGAATGCCTCGCCCTAGACGAGAATGCGGCCGACCTTGGTTATAGTGCGCGACCCACTCCCTTAGAATACTCCGCTGGTGTTGATCGCTCAGCGGGGTCAGAAAATCCATGCATTCTCCTCGGATCGTACCGACCAAGCGCTAGCAGAAAGCATTTGCCTGAGGTGCCCGAAACGGGGTTTTCAAAACCGTTAGCCCGGACGGTTTCAAGGCGGCATCGACGGCTGGTGAGTAGATGCTATCGCGGTCATGGATCAGGAACCAATAGGACTGTTCACCGGCGATGCCTCTCGAAACTGCTGGAGCGTCCACTCTGCAGATGGATCAGCAGTAACGTTGAGGTGAATGATCTTGCGCGTTTTATCTTCATGACCATGAACACATATAGGGAACGGAACGATTTCGCGCAGGAAATCGGTCGCAAGCTCTCGGTCGGAGGGAGCCGCTACGCAGGCTGGTGCGGCGCTGGAATCCGTCACTGCGCGATCGCACATCGCCACGTCCACCTATCTCACTCCGCTTGCCTCCGGTGCATTGCATTCTGATGCCTTACGTCTTTTGGTCGCCGAACTGCGGCTTGCGCTGAAGGGCTATAGCTGGTGGTACGCGGTGGCTGGAGGATTGCTCATCGCCCACCTGTGTGGGGGCGACTTAGTTGTATGTAGAAGTGACCGTGCTCGGCATTTCGGTCCCAGCCACCACGCGTCAACTCCCGAAGGGTCGGCCACTCGGAAGTTGGTCAGAAACGCGTTCGAGGAGACGAGAACACAAGCGGCGTTCGACGAAACCTCGCTTCCTCCAACGGGACTTCTGGCCCGCAATGACTTCCGGTTTGCTCGTCATGCATGACTTTGTCCGGTAAAGTTCCGGTTTGCCCGTGAACAAATCCCCGGGCGATTATGCCGATCTCGGGTAATTGCCGAATTCCGTCCTCGTGCTATACTCCCGCCACTCAACTAGGCGGAGGCCAGCATGGCGCACAACTTGCATCATAACCATCATCATTCCCATCACACTCACACCCATCCTGTGACGGGCAAGCCCACGCGTCGCGAATTTATTTCAACCCTGGTTTCCGCTGCCGTTCTTGCTCCATGGGCCCTCGGCCAGACACAAACTCAGAGCGCATCCGACATGGCGGAGCGTTTTCGCCAGATGTCCGAGGAATACGAAAGGAGCGGATTGGCGGCGCCGTTCAAGGGGATCACGACCAATGGTGAGGTCGTGCCGGGTCTGTTCGAGATCAGGCCGAGCGGGATTTCAACCGAACCAGTGCGCAATGCCGCGGAGGCCTTCATCGCCACTCTCACGCCCCTCCAACTCGCCAGAACCATGTATCCCGTGGACGACATCGAGTGGCGCAAATGGATGAATCAGCATTTTTACGCGCGGCAGGGAGTCTGCTTCGCGGAGATGACCGATGCCCAGCGGCAGGCCGCCTTCGGATTGATGCACGCTGCCCTCAGCGCAGAAGGCTTTGAGCTGACGCGCAACATCATGCGCCTAAACGAAACGCTCGCCGAGCTGGCCGAGGATCACGCGTTCCTGGGAGAGTGGTTGTACTACATCCAGATTTACGGCAAGCCGTCGGCAACCGAGCCGTGGGGCTGGAAACTCGAGGGCCATCACGCCATCATCAACTACTTTGTGCTCGGGGACCAAGTGGTGATGACTCCCTTGTTTATCGGCTCCGAACCAGTAAAAGCGCCGTCCGGCAAATACAAAGGTCTCGAGATTCTGCAAAAGGAACAGAACGATGGTCTCGCCATGTTGAACGCACTCCCGGAGCCCCAGCGAAAACAGGCCATTCTCAACTTCTCGAAGACGGGCAACAACAATCTGACCGAAGCATTCAAGGACAATGTCGTCATCGATTCTGCGGGATTGCGCACGAACGATCTGTCAGGTCCCGGAAGACAACGCTTCCGCGATTTGATTCACCTCTATATAAAGAACATGGACGAAGGCCACGCCCGCGTGAAGATGGACGAGGTGGACCGCTATCTCGACCAGACTTGGTTCACTTGGATCGGTGGTACGCAACCGGATAGCGCGTTTTATTACCGCGTGCACAGTCCAGTGGTCCTGATCGAATTTGATCACCAGCAGCCGGCCAACCTGCGGAAGTTTGCTGCGGACCCCACGAAACCGACCCAGCAACACATCCATTGCGTAGTGCGAACTCCGAATGGCAATGACTACGGCAAGGACTTGCTGCGGCAACACTACCTAGCCCATCCCCACACGACTTGAGCGACCGCACGCAAAGGAGGAAACCGGAAACGCCTTGCCAGATCGGTAACGATGAGTCGGCTTTTCGCCCCTAATCGTCAATCACTCCTAGCGCGTTTGTCGTTACTAATCCGACGGACGAACCGATAACTTCAGGGTTGCCCGTCACCCAGGCACGATCCCGCAAGGGTCCCTCATGGGCGGCAAAGAAGATCACTTCTACGTGAAGCCGACGCCAGCCAAGTGGAAAGCGTAGCTGGTAAGAAGGAGATTTTTCAACAAGGACCAAACGAAGTCTTACAAAGTGGGACAAGAATGAAGCCATCACGGAATTGACCGTCTTGTTGAACGGCGACTAGAGACGATGTCGAGGAAAGCCGCTTTTCAACCACGCGCACGAAGGGGAGCTCGTGTAGAATGTACGCTGTCTCGAGCTCAAAAGGGAAATCCCGACTCAGACAGATGGGTGGATGAGAATTCACCCAGTTCGCCAACCCGAACGGTCAGATGGGAAACACACAATGCGGCGCTGGAAATCCAGGCGACTGAGGGAGAAAACTATCATGGAGAACAAGCGGACGAGCGTGAAACGGGCAAGGGAAACGCGGCGTCTTTTGCGGGCGTGCGCCTCACTGGCGCTGTTAATCGCCGGTGCGTCAGCCGTGGTGCGCGGGCAAGTCCGGAAACCTCTGCTCTTGCGCGATCCTTCGGTAAGCAAGACGCAAATCGCGTTCAGCTACGCGGGCAACATCTGGATTGCGAGCCGCGACGGCGACAATGTTCGCCGTCTGACGAATGGAGGCCACGAGGGGAAACCCATCTTTTCGCCCGACGGCTCGCAGATCGCCTTCACCGGCGACTATGACGGCAACCGCGGCGTGTACGTGGTGCAGACCGCTGGCGGTGAGCCGCGCCGGCTGACCTATCACCCGGCTGACTTCGATGTTGTGGGCTGGACGCCGGATGGAAAGCGAGTTTTGTTCAGTTCGGCACGGGCCGCTTTTGCCAACGGCGTGGTTCAACTCTTTACCGTTCCAGTCGAAGGTGGCTTCGCAAGCCAAGTGCCGTTAGCAAGAGCTTCAGAAGCGTCGTTCTCTCCAGACGGAGCGCGCATCGCCTACGTGCCGAACATCCAATGGCAACGCGCCTGGAAGCGCTATCGTGGCGGACAAACCAAACCAATCTGGATCGCGGATCTTGCCGACTCTAGCATCCGAGCCACCATTCCTCGAGACAATTCCAACGACTTCAATCCCATGTGGGTCGGCGACACAATTTATTTCCTCTCGGACCGTAATGGCCCAGTGACCCTCTTCGCCTACGACATGAAGTCGCAGCAGGTGAAGCAAATTGTCAAGAACGACGGCTTGGACATCAAATCCGCTTCTGCCGCACCCGATGCCATCGTCTACGAGCAGTTTGGATCGCTCCACCTCTTGGACCTCAAGTCCGGGAGCGATCGCGCGCTGGACATCCAACTCGTGGGCGACCTTGCCGAAGTCCGGCCACACTTCCAGAAGATTGAGCCGAAACGAATCCAGTTCGCTGGCATTTCACCCACGGGCGCTCGCGCGGTTTTCGGTGTGCGCGGTGAGATTCTGACGGTGCCTGCCGAAAAGGGTGACATCCGCAATTTGACGAACACGACCGACGTGGTTGAGCGCGATCCCGTTTGGTCGCCCGACGGAAAATCCATCGCCTATCTTTCCGACGAGTCCGGCGAATACATGCTGCATGTCCGCGACCAGAGCGGCCTCGGCGAAGTGCGCAAGATCGATCTCGGCAATCCACCTACTTTTTATTATTCGCCCACGTGGTCGCCTGACTCCAAGAAAATTGCCTACACCGACAAGCGCCTGAACTTCTGGTACGTGGACCTCGAGAAGAAAACACCCGTGCGCGTGGATACGGACACGTACACCGACCCGGCGCATCGCCTCCAGTTGGCCTGGTCACCGGACAGCCGGTGGATCGCCTACCCAAAGCAATTGCGGAACCACTTGCACGCCGTGTTTGCCTATTCGCTCGAGCAAGCGAAGAGCTACCAACTGACCGATGGCATGAGCGACGCGCTCTATGTCGCGTTCGATAAAGAAGGCAAGTACCTCTACTTCACCGCCAGTACGGACGCTGCGTTGAACACGGGGTGGCTGGATATGACCAGTCTGCAACGCCCGGTCACGCGCAGCATCTATGTCATCGTGCTCAAGAAAGACCAGCTATCACCCCTGGCTCCGGAAAGCGACGAAGAAAAAGCCAAAGAAGCCGAAAAGACCGACAAAGACAAAAGACCCGGGTCTGACAAAGATAAAGAGGTAGAAAAGGAGAAAGCCAAGGAAGAGAAACCGGTTGTGGTCGAGATTGATCTCGAAGACATCAGCCAGCGCATTCTCGCCCTGCCCATTCCCGCGCGGAACTATAACGGCCTCTTTGCCGGCAAGGCGGGCGTCCTCTACCTAGGCGAGGGTCCGCAAGTTGATCCCATCGAATTCGACGACGCTGGGCCGGCCGCGAAGGTGCACAAGTTTGACTTTAAGACCCGCAAGACTGAACAGATTCTCGACGGTGTGACCGCCTTTGACCTCTCCTTCGATGGCGAAAAGATGCTATACGCTCAGAAGGACCAGTGGTTCATCGGCCCTGCGGAGAAACCCGCCGAGGGGCCTCCGAAACCTGGCCAGGGTGGCCCGCTGAAACTCGACTCGATGGAGGTCTACGTCGATCCCCGCGCCGAATGGAAGCATATGTACTACCAAGTGTGGCGCGACGAGCGCGATTTTCTCTACGATCCGGGCCTCCACGGACTCAACCTGGAGGCCGCAACGAAGAAATACGAGCCCTACCTCGAAAACATTGCTAGCCGCGATGACCTCAATTACCTCTTCATCGAGATGCTGGGCGAGATCACCATCGGTCACATGTTTGTCGGCGGCGGCGACGTTCCAGAGCCGAAGCGCGTCAAGACCGGGCTGCTCGGCGCCGACTATTCCGTCGAGAATGGCCGATATCGTTTCGCGCGCATCTATAACGGCGAGAACTGGAATCCCAAGTTCCGTGCTCCGCTCACCCAACCCGGAGTGAATGTGAAAGTCGGGGAGTATCTCCTTGCGGTAAATGGCCGCGACGTGCGCGCACCCAACGACGTTTACAGTTTCTTTGAAGAGACCGCAGGGAAACAGGTGGTGCTGAAAGTCGGCCCCAAGCCCGATGTCGGAGGGTCGCGCGCTGTCACCGTCGTCCCCGTGGATGATGAAACCCCGTTGCGAAACTATGCCTGGATCGAAGACAACCGCCGCAAAGTGGACGAATTGACCGGAGGTCGTGTAGCCTACGTCTACTTGCCCGATACCTACGCTGGCGGTTATACGAACTTCAACCGCTATTATTTCGCGCAGGTCGGCAAAGAAGCTGCCATCATCGACGAGCGCTTTAACGGCGGCGGCGACATCGCCGACTACATCATCGATTACCTGCGGCGCCCTCTGCTGAGTTATTGGACCATGCGCGAAGGCAAAGACATCACTACTCCGATTGAGGCTATCTTTGGCCCCAAGGTGATGATCACCAACGAAATGGCCGGCTCTGGCGGCGACGCCTTGCCTTGGATGTTCCGCAAGACAGGAATTGGTCCACTGGTTGGCAAGCGCACGTGGGGCGGCTTGGTTGGCCACTACACCAATCCGGCCGACTTGCTGGATGGCGGTTTCACGGGCACCCCAAACTTGGCCTTCTACAACACGAACGGCGCTTGGGACGTGGAGAACCACGGAGTGCCACCCGATATCGAAGTGGAATATGATCCGAAAGCGGTCCGTGCGGGCCACGATCCGCAGTTGGAAAAGGCCGTCGAGGTGGTGATGGAGCTACTAAAGAAGAACCCACCTCCTCCGCCGCCTCAACATCCGCCCTATCCCAACTACCAGAAAAGCGGCGCGCACTAGCCTGCGCTCATCTAGCTGACCTGTGCGCGGACCTGACCGCGAAGCCTGCAAAAACTCTGCGGGTTTCTGACGGCTCGACGACCCCCAATATGAACTGATCTTTTGGGGCTGAAAATGGGCATCGCTCACTTGGCCGTATAACGGGCTACCCGTAGAAGTTGCCGCACTTGGCATTTCGATTCAAACCTTCACACGATAACTCCCGGATGGTCGGCTACACGGAAGTTAATCTGGAGCCCACGGTCCGGAGACGGCGTTCGAGGAGGTCAGGTCAATTACGGCATTCAAACGGCACAACACTTCCCCGAACCGGACTTCGGGCCCGGATTAGTTTCCGATTTCGCTAGTCCCGATCTTCTCACCGCGCTTCAGCGTCCGGTCAAAGAATTCGGCAGTCGCGGAGTAGGCTCGCACCCAGTCCCTCCACATTAGGAAACCGTGGATCTCATCCGGCAGGATCAGTTGTTCGAAGGGCACGTGCTGCGCCCGCAACCGCTGTACCAGGTCCACCGTTTGGCTGAAGGGCACATTGCGGTCATCATCGCCATGAATGAGCAGAACCGGCGACTTCCACGTGCGCACGTAGGCATCGGGCGAGGAATCCCACGCCAGCTTCACTGCGGTCTCCCCGTCCGGCGGGCGAAGTGCCAGATTGCCGAAATAGGGCCGTTGGGTGAGGAAGACGCTCCAATCATGCACGCCGTGGAAATCCACCCCCGCCCTAAAAAGTTCTGAATTACGCGCCAGACCCATGGCGGTTAGAAAGCCGCCGTAAGAACCACCCCACAACCCTATTTTCTCTCCGTCAACTTCTGGAAGCGATTGCAGGTACCGTCCTGCCGCTACAACGTCCTTGTACTCAGCCGCTCCGCGCCAGACGGTGTTGGGCGCTTCGCGAAACGCGCGTCCGTACATAATGCCAAGCCGGTAATTTACCGATAACACGGCGTATCCCTGGCTGGCTAGGTACTGATTCTCGGCATACGCGTTGTGGTAGTAATCCATGTAGTGGAAGCCCAGCATCATCTGACGGATGGGGCCACCGTGCATGAAAACCAGCCCCGGAACCCTACCCTTCGCGTTGCGTGGTAGAAAAAGTTGGCCGTGCAGCGTGACTCCGTCCTCGCTCTTGAAAATTACCTGCTTGGGCGTCACTAGCGAAGCAGAAGGAAAGTCACTCGGCAGAGCCTGCTTCGCGACCATTTCGCGACCCTTTGCGGTAACCTCATACGGCATGGCCGGTGAAGTTGCCGTGGAGCCAAGGCAAAGAATGCTCTTGCCGTCGCCAGTGTGGACTGGAGCCCACTCCATGGTCTCGCCGCCGGTCAGCGCCTGCTGCGGGGTGCCGCCAGATACGGGCACGCGCCACAAGTGCCGCCGGTCTACATCGTCTTGGTTCGAGGAGTAGATCACCCAGGTCTTGTCCGCGCTGAGCGTGACATCTTCCACGTCAAAGTCGCCGGGCGTGAGCAATGTGGCCTCACCGCCCCCTGCGGCAATCGAATACAGGTGATTGCGCCCATCCTGCTCCGAGGCAAATACCACTCGTCCATCGGCAGAAAAGTTGAGCGAACCATCTTCGGTGAGCTCGGGCAAAGAGTCCTCCAGCTTCCCGCCGCTGCGCCATAGCAAGCGACCCATACCAGTGAAAGCATCGGCAATCCACAGCGACCACGGTTCCGGGCGCACCGGAATCAGCGGCCGCTTCTGCTCATCTCCAGCAACACGCACGAAGACAATCCATTTTCCATCAGGCGACCAGCGCGGCATGGAGTCTTTGTCCACGCTGGGCACAAGGTACCGGATGGAGCCGCCATCGAAGTCGTAAATGGAAACGAAGCTGTGACCGTCCCGCTGGCTGACGAAGGCGATATGTTTGCCATCGGGCGACCATTTGGGCTGCACCGCCACTCCGCGCACAAAAGCTAGTTCCTTGGCCTGCTGTTTCCCATCAACACTGGACAGCCACAACTTCTTTTTCGCTGACCATATCGCCCACTTGCCGTCGGGCGAAATCTCAATATCTTCACAGTCTTCATCCGGGCAGCCCATCTCGCCTAACAGCCGGGGTGCCGCGTCTTTGTCTTTGGCATCCACATCCAGCGCAAACACCTGTTGCTTGGCTCCCTTCGTCCAGCTTTCAGGGTTGGCGCTCTCCTGAGACTCGTTCAACTCGCTCCCCAGCGCATAAAGCGCCGTCTTGCCGTCGGGCGTGAGCCGCAGGCAGGCGATGGGCTGGCCGTCGTCCGCGCTGTAATGAGTCACCGGGCGGGCGGTGTGGCCAAAGTCCGGGCCATCAGCCACCCAAACGTTGCGGACTCCTTTTGCATTGAACACCCAGGCCACGCGGCTGCCCGTCGTGGCAGCCAC
>Ga0326728_10015633_pt1 | contig 15727 bp, 14 predicted proteins | sample MB3enrmetagenome_FD_207602 | JGI IMG/M metagenome (GOLD analysis project Ga0326728, IMG submission 207602) | Lab enriched peat soil microbial communities from McLean, Ithaca, NY, United States - MB31MN | ecosystem: Environmental > Terrestrial > Soil > Wetlands > Peat | place: USA: New York...
CCCGTGGAAGAGGAAAAACCGGAAGCCGAACGCGGGACTTACTCTTACCCGGAGCTATACGCCCAGCCGACCGAGAAGGCGATGGGCACGCAGCCGAACGCGCACTCGGGAAAGGAAGCGGTGCAAGTTGCCACTTCGCACTCGGGCGCTGAATGACCGCGCCGGGGCCGGGCGGTTACGGTTCATATTCGTTGGGCGCAAAAAATTATTGAGTTATGCAGAATACAGTGACGCATGGACCCCCGCACCCGTCCCGCCCCGGCTGGAGAAAACGCCGGTTGCGGGCCACCCTCTCCCCCAAGGGGTCGAGGGCGTAAACTCAAACTGGCTCTCCCCTCGCCCCCCTGGGGGAGAGGGGCGGGGGTGAGGGGGTCTGTGTCACTCAATTTTCCAGTAATCATTAATTCCTGGAGATTGCGCGGCGCCTCTCTCCTCACTCCGGCTCTTGACGCAACTCCCTTCGTGGTAGCACGATGGATTGCGTAGAAGGAGTCTGGAGCAAGGAGGCGTGCGCCATGAATGGCTGGATTTCCGTGCTGGTGGCAGTTTCGTGTGTGGTGGGGGGCGTGGCGCAGGTGCCGGGAGAAGACTCCGTCGAGGCGCGCCGGGCGGGTCTGAAGTCCGCTCTTCACGAGGAGTGGGAACACCAACTGCGCACCTATCCCGAACTGGCCACGCAGGTCGGCGACCATCGATATAACGACCGCCTCAGCGATTATTCGGCGGAATCTGTCGCGGTGGAGGTTCAGCACGAGCGGCAGGCGCTTGCGACTTTCGAATTGATCGACACCACGGGATTTCCGCAGCAGGAGCGCTTGAGCAGGGACCTGATGGTCCGCACCCTGCGCGAGCAAATCGAGGGGGTGCAGTTCAAAGACTGGGAAATGCCAGTTGACCAGTTTAAAGGAGTACAAGTGAGCCTGGCGAGCCTGCCCTCCTACATAACTTTCCGCACGGTCAAAGACTATCAGGATTATATTGCCCGCCTGCATCAAATCCCCCGCGTCCTTCAGCAGGTCACGGTAAACATGCGGGCCGGGCTCGCCGATCGTCTGATGCCGCCCCGCTATCTTCTGGAGCAGGCGGTTCTCCAGACCCAGAACATCGCGGAAAAGTCCCCGGAAGACAGTCCCTTTGCCCAGCCTGTCCACAGCTTTCCCGCAGGCATTTCCGCGGCCGATCAAAAAATTTTGCGCGGGGCCGTCTTCGCTGCCGTCAAGCAGGAGGTGACGCCCGCCTACGCCCGCTTCGCGGATTTCGTCCGAACGGAGTACGCGCCCCAGGGCCGCACGGAATACGGCGTCTGGTCGCTGCCCGATGGCGACGTCCGCTATCGCTTCTACATTAAACAATTGACCACGACGGAGATGGCGCCGGAGGAGATCCATCAACTGGGCCTCAAGCAGGTGGCGGAGATTGAGGCGGAGATGCTCAAGCTGGCCCGCCAGCAGGGCTACAACGATTTGCCCAGTTTCAACGCCCACATTCGCAATGACCCGCACTTTTACGCGACCTCGGGCGACCAGCTTCTGAGTTTATACAAGCATTACACCGAGCAGATGTACGCCAAGCTTCCCCAACTCTTCGGCCGTTTGCCGAAGAACAAACTGGAAGTGGTTCCCATGGAGGCCTTCCGCGCGGCAAACTCGACCCCTGCGGATTACGGGATCGGGGCCGGTGACGGCTCGCGCCCTGGGCGCATCAACGTCAATGAATACGATCCGCAGCATCGCCTGCTGCTCAACGTGGAAGGCATCGCTTACCATGAGGGCATTCCCGGCCACCATCTGCAATTCTCCATCGCCCAGGAACAGACTGACCTGCCCGAGTTCCGCCGATTCGCTTTTTATAATGCCTACTCGGAGGGCTGGGCGTTCTACGCGGAGCGGCTGGGTTGGGAGGTCGGGTTCTACCAGGACCCCTACAGCGAATACGGGCGGCTGGAAAATGAAATGTGGCGCTCCGTCCGCCTGGTGGTGGATACCGGCGTCCACTTCCAACACTGGTCGCGGCAGCAGATGGTGGATTATTTCCGCCAGCATACCGCCATGGACGAGCCCAATATCGAATCCGAAGTGGACCGCTACATCGCCTGGCCCGGGCAGGCCCTGGCCTATAAGCTCGGACAGATGAAGATCCTTGAATTGCGCGAGCGCGCCCGGCAGCAGCTTGGCGCGCGCTTCGATTTGCGGGCCTTCCACGATGTCCTGCTCGGTGATGGGCCGTTGCCCCTGGATGTGCTGGAAGCCAACATGAACCGGTGGATCGAGGCGCAGAAAACGCTTACATCGCCGAACCCGGGCCCGTCTTCAGGTCAATGACGATTAATCTGCCGTCGGTGTGCCATGCTCCGCCGGTGGCGGTCATTCCGCTGCTGAGAGGGTGGGGAGGGGCCATGAGCTCAGCGGCCTGCACCGCTCCGCCCAGGAAAAGGTCGGAGCTTACTTGCGTGCGCTCGTCGTCGAGGTTGGCGTCGGTCGCGTGCGAAACCACTCCGGGGTGAACATCGATGCCCACATCGTGCGTGGCCGCGCCCAGCCAGATGGGGCGGCCGTCGGGAGCGCTTGCCGGGGTTTGCCACAACCGCAGGTGATGGCGCTTGTTGAAGGTGTTGAGCGTCTTTTCGAAGGCCAGATCCTCCCTCCGTCCGAACAGGTAGAGATCGGAGACGGGGGCCTGATTGTACCCGTCGTCGTTGATGACCGCCTGGGCGGTTTTCCAAATTGATTTCTGGTTTTTTCTCCTCGGCTCGGTCCAGCCCGCCTGGCGGAAGGCCTGCTCAATTTCCTGCGTCGTGCCCACGAAGACCAGGTTGACGGGATCTCCCGGCCGGCTGGTTTTGTTCACCGCGCGTTGGGGGGCGTTGTAAAGAACGCTGGCCACGGCGGCGTGCAAGTACTCAGGCAGTTGGGGCGGGCCGGCGGAGGGGACAATACTCCTCAGGCTCAGCGGCTCGCTGAGGGTGAATTGAATGTCGGTCCCCACGGGAAGTTCGATCGCTGTATTGACCTGGGCGATTTTCTGCCGCTGGATCTGGTCGTTGACATCGGAATTGGTCTGGCCCAGTTTTACCAGGACACCGCTCAGCAGCGAGGCGGGAGTTTCCGATTGGAGCACTCCCACAATGGTGCCATCCGCCAGCAGGGTTTCCCGCGCGTTGATGACTCCACTCACGTGTCCTTTGAGGGTGAAATTGCCCTCGCCCGGGATGGCAATTTGGCCAAAGTTCAAAAGAAGCTGCGCGCGCTGATCAGAAGCGTCGGAGGTGATGGGCTGGGAACACTTTTCAATCGAGCCCCTGAACGTGGAGCCAAATGGAATGGCAACTCCGCTCTCGACTTCCACTTCCCGCGCCAGGCTTGCGATGACCGGTTGCCCCGGCTTGGAGGTCTTGGTGCTGACGGCCGTCTGGAGATGCAAATACAAGACCGTTCCCGCCGGAAGAACCGGCGCGTCCGCCCGCGCTTTGGGGGTTCTCGCCGGCGCCTCTGCGGAAGGCAAAAAGGCCATCAGGGCAAGAAGCACAAAAGCCCCAGGCGAGCGGATCCATTGCGCGCGAGGCTGGAACAAATCCCTCGTCATACCACCGGTGGCCGTCATGGCTCCCGCTCTTGAAGATTTCGAAGAAGCCGTCCACATGGCCTTGAGATTCTCCCCGCCAATCGAAGAGCCTCCCAGGTTTGATTGAATCCCCCGGCAGCGGGTTGCTTGACGGGTGGCGATGTCGGCTATGCCCCGTGTGGCCACGGGCGCCTTATTGCTTGTTTAAATTTATTCCAGCGATTTGTGAAAGCGCAGGACGCTGACACTCAGGAGGATCACCGCCCAGACCGCCATCGCGGCAATTTGCGGCCAGAGGATGTCGAGGCCAGTACCCTTGAGATAGACGCTGCGCAGGACCACCATGATATAGCGCATGGGGTTGAGATAGGTCAGCTCCTGGAAGAACTTTGGCATACTGCTGATGGGCGTGGCGAATCCGGAAAGGGTCATCATCGGCATCGTAAAAAAGAAGGAAGTGATCATGGCCTGCTGCTGGGTGGCCGAGACGGTGGAGATTAGCAGCCCCAGCCCCAGAGACGCGAAGATGAAGGCGATGACTCCGAGCGCCAGCACGCCCAGACTTCCACGAAAGGGTACGCCGAACCAAAAGGTACCGAGCAGGGCGATGATGGCCGCATCGAAGCAGCCGATGAGGAAAAAGGGAATAGTCTTGCCGAGAATGAATTCCCAGCGGCGGATGGGCGTCACCATGACCTGCTCGAGCGTGCCGATCTCGCGCTCGCGCACCACCGCAAAGGCGGTCAGCATCATGACCATGATCAGGGTCAGATTGCCGATCACGCTGGGAACAAAATACCAGCGGCTCTCCAAGCCTTCGTTGAACCACGGTCGGGTCTGGAGGTCCACCTGGGGCAGAAACGACACGAGCTGCGGGGCCGTCCGTTCCATCCGGTCGAGCTGATAGACCCGGGCAAATTGGGCGCCGACCTGGTTGAGATAGCCCAGGGCCACCAGGGCCGTGTTCGAGTTCGAGCAATCCACCAGCACCTGCACGGAGGCGCCCTGTCCGTTGCGCAGGCGCTGGGCGAACCCGGAATCAATTTCCAGGGCGGCTAGAACATCGCCCCGGTCGATGCCATCGCGGAGCTCCTCACGCCGTGCGGCATACGTCTTGATATCGAAATAGCGGCTGGCGGAAAAATGGGAAACCAACTCGCGGCTCTCCTGGGTATTGTCCAGGTCAAGCACCGCCAGTTCCACATGCTTCACATCCAGCGTGGCCGCATACCCAAAAACCAGCATCTGGATCAGCGGCGGGCCCACCAGCATCCACCGCGTGCGCGGGTCGCGCAGCGTTTGGATGAACTCCTTCGTCAACATACAACGGATGCGCGTGAGTGAGTCGGTGATGCTCATTGCAGCCTCTTTTGAAAGGCCCGGGTGGCCAGCGTGATTGACACTGCCGCAATGATGGCCAAGGCCGTCACCTGTCCCGCCATCAACCCGGCGGGAGTGCCCTTCAGAAAAACGTTGCGCAGGATCGAGACATAATAGCGCGCCGGCAGGATGCGGGTGATCCACTGCACAACGATCGGCATCTGCTCAATGGGGAACACGAACCCCGACAGCAGAAAGGCCGGCAGGAACGCGGTCAACAGGGCGATTTGGCTGGCGGCAAGCTGGGACTTGGCCACTACGGAGATCAGATAGCCGAGCGACAACACTACGATCAGAAACAGCATCGAGCACCCGAACATGAGGGTCCAGCTTCCCCTGAACGGAACGCCGAACCACCATACCCCCATGCCGGCGCAAAGCGCGGTGTCAAACATCCCGATGGCAAAGTAGGGGGCCAGCTTCCCAATCTCGATTTCCAGCTTGCCCACGGGCGTGGAAATAAGCTGCTCCATCGTGCCGCGCTCCCACTCCCGCGCGATGGTGAGCGAGGTCAAAAACGCGCCCACCACCGACATCACCAGGGCTACGACGCCGGGGATGATGTTCGCCATGCTTTCCAGATCTTCGTTGAACCAGGTGCGCGGCTGGAAGGTGACGTCCGGGGCCGCCGCGGCCAATCCGCGCCCCTGCTGCCATTCGATCTGAACCTGCTGGGAGTAAGCCTGCACGATGCTCAGCGCATAGCCCATGCCGATGTTGGCGGTGTTGCTGTCGCTGGCGTCAAGCAACGCCTGGACGCTTGCCTGCCCGCCGGAGTGCAGGGTTTCCGAAAATTGCGGCGGGATCACGACGGCCACCGTGCAGGCGCCATCATCAATGTTGTGGAGAACATCCGCGTAGTTCGGCGCGACACGCACGATATTGAAGTAATCGGTGGCTTGAAAACGCTTCAGCAGGTCCTGACTGGTCTGGGTGGCGTCGCGGTCATAAACGCAAAGAGGGATGTGCCGAATGTCGAGGTTTACGGCATAGCCGTAGATAAACAGTTGCAGCAAGGGCATGGCAATGATGATCAAGAGGCTGCGAGGGTCGCGCCGGATCTGAATCACTTCCTTGCGGGTCATGGCCAGGATGCGGCGCAGGCTCATGCTACCCTCCCGGCTTTCGCCTCGCGCCCTGCGGTCAACGAAACAAAGACGTCTTCGAGGCTGGGGGAAATCTGCTCCAGGCGGCTGACGTGGACCTGCCGGGCCTCCAGGGCCGCCCGGATCCCGGGCATGGCATCCTGGGCGTCGGCGACGACGGCATGCAGACTGCTTCCAAAGACCGCCGCGTCCAGCACGCCAGGTGCGCTCTCCAGAGCCTCCAGGCCCGGCCCCAATTGTTCGCACTCGACCAGCAGAAGCTGGCCTTTCATGTCCCGGGTCTTGAGCTCCGTGGGGGTGCCCATGGCCACGATGCGCCCGCGATCGATCAGCACCAGGCGGTTGCAGTATTCCGCCTCATCCATGTAGTGGGTGGTGACGAACACGGTAATGCCCTCGCCCACCATCTGCTGGATCAATTCCCAGAATTGCCGGCGCGAAACCGGGTCGACGCCCGAAGTCGGCTCGTCGAGAAAAACAATTGGCGGGCGATGCAGCACCGCGCATCCCAGCGCCAGCCGTTGCTTCCACCCGGCAGCCAGCTCGCGGGTGGGCGTTTGCTCGCGGCCTTCCAGTCCCGCCATGTGCAGCGCCCAGGTCAGGCGCTCGGGAAGAACCTTGCCGGGCACGGTGTACAACCCGGCAAAAAACTGCAGGTTTTCGATGACCTTCAAATCGTTGTAGAGGGAAAACTTCTGCGACATGTAGCCAATCTGCTGGCGCACTGCCTCCGGCTGTTGCGCGACGTCAATCCCCGCCACCAGCGCGCGCCCGGAAGTGGGCCGGAGGAGGCCGCAGAGAATTCGGATGGTGGTGGATTTACCCGCGCCGTTGGGGCCAAGGAAGCCGAAAATCTCCCCGCGATGCGCCTGGAAGCTGATGCTGTCCACGGCCACAAAAGCGCCGAAGCGCTTGGTGAGGTTCTCGACCATCACAGATATGGCGGATTCATTCATGACGGATCGGTTCCCCCGGTGAACGCGTGCTTCCACTCGACCGCCAATACAAATAAGTCCTCGATTGTCGGCGCAACAGGTCGGATGGAATCGTAAGCGACGCCGGCGGATTCCAGCCGCGCGCGCAATTCCCCCACGCGGCGTGCGGCTTCGTCCACAAAAAGGTGGACGTGGTCACCCACCATAAGCGCGCTGCGCACCCCCGGCGCTCCCTCGAGCGCCGCGCGTACCTGGCGCGGCTGCGGCGCATGCACCGCCAGGATTTCACCGGGGAACTGGCGCTTCAATTCCTCCGGGCGGTCGCAAAAAAGCATGTGGCCCTGGTGGATCAGCCCCACGCGATGGCAGCGCTCCGCTTCATCAAGATAGGAAGTGGAGGCAAGTATCGCCACGCCTTCCGCCAGCAGCGAATACAGAATCCGCCAGAAATCGCGCCGCGACACCGGATCGACCCCGTTGGTCGGTTCATCGAGCAGCAGCACTTTCGGCGTATGAATCAGCGCGCACACCAAACCCAGCTTCTGCTTCATCCCGCCGGAAAGGTTTCCCGCCAGGCGGCCGCGGAAATCCCCCAGGCCCGCGGCGGCCAGTAACTCCTGCGACCGCCGCTCGCGCTGTTTGCGAACCACGCCAAACAAATCCGCATAAAAACGCAGGTTTTCGTCCACCGTAAGATCTTCATAGAGCCCAAACCGCTGCGACATGTAGCTGAGCTGGAATTTGGCGCTCTCCGGGTCGCGCACCACGTCGCATCCCGCCACCTGCGCCGAACCGGCGTCCGCCGATAGCACGCCCGCCAACATGCGCAGGGTGGTGGTTTTGCCGGCCCCGTCAGGACCGACCAGGCCAAAAATTTCCCCCGCATGAACTTCGAAGCTGAGCCCATCCACGGCGCGCACTTCACCGAAGTGCTTGCGGAGTGAAGAAACGATGATGGCAGGAGGAATGCTCACGGTGCGCTCTCTATTTCAGTTTGATGATGGCGTCGGCCGGCATTCCGGGCTTCAGTTCCCGGTTCGGATTCTCCACGTCCACCTTGAGCCGGTAAACCAGCGTGACTCGTTCCTTTTCCGTTTGCACACTCTTGGGAGTGAATTCCGCCTCCGAAGAGATGAAGGCAATCCGGCCATGATAAATTCTTCCCGGGTAGGTATCGGTCTGGACATCGACGGCCTGCCCCCAATGTACTTTGCCGAGATCGGTCTCCGGCACGTACACGCGAACCCAGAGATGATCCACATCGGCCAGGGTCACGATGGGCGTGCCGGGCGAAACCACCTCTCCCAGTTCCGCCTGCCGCACCAGGACCACTCCATTGAAAGGCGCGCGCAATACCGTATAAGAGAGCCGGATGCGTGACATCCTCAGGTTCTGGTCAGCCTGGCTCACATTGGAGTGCTCGACGGCAAGCTCTTCCTTACGCGTTCCTTCCAGCAGTTCGCTGTAGATTTGCTGGGCGCGATCGTAAGTGGCCTGGGCGCGGGTGACGTTGGTGGCGGCCAGGTCGCGGGTCTGGCCGGGAATTTCGTCCTTTTCATAGAGCGCCTCGTAGCGCGCATAATCCTTCTTCTTTTGCTCGAGGTCAGCCTGCGCATCAAGCACCGCCAGCTTGGCGGCCTCGATGTCCTGGGTCCGATTGCCGGCCAGGCCAAGGGCAAGTTGCCGGTCGCGGACCTTAATCGTCGACTCGTCTTCCGCCATCTGCTGCCGGTAATCATCGTTGTCGAGCCGCGCCAGCAAATCGCCGGCCTTCAGAGTCATGCCCTCATCCACCGGCAGGTCCACAATCCGGCCGGCGACCTTGAAACTGACCAGGCTTTCATGCGCTTCAATGTTTCCCGATAGCTTGAGTACATTTTGATCGACGGGCTTGTGGAACCACTGCGGATGAAAGTAGGCCACGGCGCCGCCAATTGCCAGGAGGACCAGAAGCGCAGTTGCGCGTTTCATAACTCATCAACCTCTTCTTTCAAAGTGTTGCTTCCTGTCAAATTTCAGATGTTAACGACGCACTGTTCACTGCCCACCGCCAACTGCGACCTGCCTTTTTCCCTCAGGGCTCGGCGAGGTAGTTTTGATAAATCTTCTCAGTTCCGCCCAGCGAGCGCGCCAGCGCCATGACGGCGTCAGCGTGGCGCGCCAGGGCGGTGATGCGGTCATCCTGGGCGCTCGCCAGGCTGGCCTGCGCGGTCACGACCTCGATGTTGTCCGTCACCCCATTGCGGAAGCGGTCTTGCGCGAGGGTCAGTTCGCGTTCTGCGAGGTGAAGGGCCGCCTCGGTGACGGTCACCTGATTCTCGCTGGATTCCAGATCCAGCATGGCCTTGCGCAGTTCCTGCTCGATTTCGCGATTCAGGTCGTCAATCTGCGCATCGAGGCGTTTCACCTGGCTTTGCAGTTCGGTTTTTTCACCGGAACGGTCCCGGTCGAACAATGTGACGGTAAGCGTTCCCTGAATCTCCCCCGTGCCCGCCATGGAGTTGAACCCGCGCCCAATCGCGCCGTAGTCGCCATTCACTGACACGGTGGGGTAGTAGCGCGCCCGCGAGGCCTTGAGCTGCTCGACGAGTGAATCGCGCTGCTTGCGAAGCGCGGCGTAGTCGGATCGTGCTTCGAGGGCGGTGTGCAGCGCCGGTTCGACCTTGGCGGATTCCACGTGATGGAATTTCAAAGACTCGGCCAGTTCCAGCGGTTCGCCGGGACTCAGGCCGAGGAAATGGGCAAGGGCGAACAGGGAAGTCTGGTAGGTGTCGCGCGCCACCAGCAGGTTTTGCTGGTCGCGCGCCAGTTGCACCTGCGCGCGAACCTCATCCACCGCGGTTGCCAGCCCCTGCGCATGCTGGTCGCGCGCCAGGTTGGCCAGGGCTTGGGAGGTGGTCACGCGGGATTCGGCCGCCTCCACCTCCGCGGCGGAAGCTTGGGAATCCAGGTAGAGGCCCGCGGCCTCGCGAATCACCAGGTCGCGAGTGTCCTGATAATCCAGCCGGGCAGCCTCCTCCTGCTTTTCGCTGGCCTTCCAGTTGTGGTAAGCGTGGCGGTCAATCACCGATTGGCTGGCCGCGATGCGAAAATCGTAGTGCGTAAAAGCTGGTACAACGGTAGGAACCTGCGGAAAGGAAATTCCCAAGGCGGCCAGATCGATATTCTGGCGATTGGCCAAGGCGTCCCCGCTCGCATGCGGCAGCAGGGAAGCCAGTCGCCGGGCGCGCGTGCCTTCCAGTTGCTCCACCTGCGTGTTGGCCACCAGCACATTGAGATTTTGCTTAAGCGCCAGGCCAATCGCATCCCTCAGCGTGAGCCGCCGCGGACCAGCCTGCTGCGCATCCACGCGCGCCCCACCGGCCAGGAATAATGCCGCCATCAACGTGATCCAGCCTGCTTTCGACCGCATGGACCTTCTCCTTCGCCGCACTGCCTCGTTAACCTCGCGGCTTTCCATCCGCTTGCACCCGCAGGGCGCCGAGTATCAACTCCAGGTGCGCCTTGCTGTAAGCGTCCAGGTCAAGCCGGTGCCGTTCACCGTGCAGGACCCTCCACATGACCGCCAGCACCCCCGGCGCCGCCAGGAGCTGGGGAAATTCCAGGGCTGCGGTTTTCCTGAATTCACCCGACGCGATCCCCTGCAGAAGCACCCGACGGATCACCTTCATCCCCGGGGCAATGATTTCGCGATGGTAGATTTCACCAAGTTGCGGGAACCTTCCGCTCTCGGCGATGAGCAGGCGCACGATGGAGCGAACCTTGTCATTGCGTACGATCTGGCTATACATGCGGCCGAAAACTTCGCGCAGCATCTCCTCTGCTGTCCCCTGGAAACTTCCCGGGATGGTGTCAAAGCGTTTTTGCGGGAGGTTTCGCACCACGGCTCGGAAGAGCTGTTCCTTGTCGCGAAAATAGAGGTAAATCGTCCCCTTGGCAATTCCGGCCTGCCGGGCGACATCATCGATGCGGGCAGCCTCGTAGCCATGGGCGGCGAACACTCGGAAGGCAGCTTCCAGAATGGCCTCCTGGCGCTGCACTTTCTGCTCCCGTCGGCGCGGGGAGGGCTTCGCCTTCTTCACTTGCCGGGAATTCACGCCTTTCATTGGTCACTCCAATAAATGACTGAACGGTCAGTCATTATTTATGGGAACGAAAATACCCGCAGCAAATCGCCTTGTCAACACATTTTTACGGCTCTGGGGTGATGGGATTTGTGAGCGTGAGGGAGCGAGTGCCTCTCCCCCCGCTCGATTGCCCTCCACAATCGCGGGGTGGGAGCGGCGTAGCGGAACTACTCTCGCAAAGCAAAAGCCGCGCGGCTGCGGCGAATGGCCGGACGCCCTACCACCTTAAAGCCGGCGCGGACTGCCGCCGCCAACTCGGCCTCGAAATCCGCCGCGTTCACGTGCCCAATAGGCTCGGCAAAAAGCAGCCCCGCGCCCGGCTTCGAGGCCATGGCAACTTCCGTGAAGAAAGGTTCGACGGCCGGCAATTCATGCACCAGAGCGAAGGCCAGCGTGAAGTCCACTGCGCCGGTGAGATCCTTGACGCCCATGGTGCCGGGGGCGGCCAGGCGTGCATCCATTCGCTCCAGAAGGCCCGCCTGCATTGCCCGGCGCTTCAGGCTGGAGAGCATGCGGGGCTGAATATCGACAGCCACCACGCGGCCGGAGGGGCCGACGAGGCGGGCGAGTTCGAGGGTGAAGAAGCCCATGCCCGGCCCCGGTTCGAGCACTGTCATGCCTTCCCGAACATAAGGGGCCACCACCTTCACCGGATCCTCGACCAGCCGCCGCAGGGGGCTGGCCAGAAAATAACCTAACCACCACGGGCAGACACGTTGCGGCATGGTTGCCTCCACAGTTGGCTTTCTTTCCGGGTCAAGGCTTGGGGACGGCAGGTGCGGATCCAAAGGGCCCGCAGCCACCGCGCATTCCGGCCCGGAACTTCTCCCGCTCCTCTGGCGTCATTTGTTCCCAGCGCTCAATCAAGCGCATTCGCCACCCCCCGCCGAAGCCGTGCCGGCCATGGAACCCGCCGAAGAGGATTCTGCTCAACACCAGGAGGCCCAAAGCTTGCCAGAAGTTAATGGCATGCAGGCCGAAGATGACCGGCATCAGACAGTTCCACAGCCACATGACGCCAAAAGTGAATACCGTTCCTGCCAGCAGCACGAACAACAAAATTTTCAATCCACGCAAAATCCGATGCCTTTTCATGGTTAGTACCCTCACAATGTTTTGAATTCGTCGTAAATCGCTTGCAATCGCCGCCGCAGATGGAGCACGGCATAGTGCTTGCGGGAAAGCAGAGTGTTGACGCTGAGGCCGGTGGCGGCCGCCAGTTCGTTGAAGCTCCGGCCCTCCAGTTCATGGGCGACAAACACCTCGCGCTGTTCTTCCGGAAGCTCGTCCAAAGCCGCAGCGATTTCCTCCATCAGAACCTCGCGGGCATAGGCTGCCTCCGGACCGGCGTCGGGGGAGGGAAGCAGTTCCTCCCAGGGAAACAACTCACCCCCCTCTTCTCCGGCCGGAGGATCACTCTTTGCCGCTTCCGGCCGCCGCTTGCGAAATCGGTCAATGATGCGATTGCGCGCCACCCGGAAGAGCCACGCCCCCACTTGCTCCAGGGGTTTCATCAGCCGGTAAGCCTGCACGAGTTCATAGAACACCTCTTGCAGGATGTCTTCCGCCTCGCTGTCATCCAGAACGTGCTTGCGGATGAAGTTGCGCAGGCGGCCTTGCTCCCGCTCGATGGTCTCGGTGATGCGGCGGTTTTGCTCGTCGGTCATGATTTCGATACTGAGCGCGTCAACCATCCAGTAGTGTAGACGAAAAGGCAATCCAAATATTTTATGGCGCCCTCCCTAAATCGGACTCCCGCGTTGCCCCCTGCCGGACCATCTCCAATAACAACTTAAAGCTGGTTGCGGAGTGTCGGTCCCCGACGGGCAAACTGGGCAAAGCTTTGGAGTGCGGCAGCTTGCTGACGCTTTGCCATCAGCCAGCTTGCTGGCGGGTCTAAGGTTTAAAACTCGTCGGCCAGCAAGTCGGCTGAGAATTTTGGTCGCATCTGAAATCCCCGCGAGCAAGTTCGCGGCGAGGAAAGCGGCAGCAAGCTGCCGCACTCCATAACTTCGCTCCGTGTGTTCGCACCAATTGTGTTGGGCATGAAAGGCGATCAGGGCACGCTTAAGCGTTTCATTCGTAGCGTAGAGCCTTGACGGGGTCGAGTTTGGCGGCGCGCGCGGCGGGGTAGAGGCCGGAGACCAAACTGACGGCCAGGGAGAAACCCAGGGCAAACAGTACCAACCACCAGGGCACCGACCAGAAGGCTTCCGAGGGTATGCCCTGACGGTGCATGTAGATATTGGTCCCAGCGTTGATGATTTTACCGATCATCCACCCCATGATGACACCCAGCACCCCGCCGACGATGCCCATGGCGCCGGCTTCCGCGAAAAAGAGCTTCTTCACATCCAGGTCGCTGGCCCCGAGTGCCTTGAGGATGCCGATTTCCCTCCGCCGTTCGAGGATGGCCATGACCAGCGTATTGATGATTCCGAGTGAGGCCACCGCCAGCGCCAGGCTGCCGAAGATGCCGAGGAACAGGTCGAGCACGGCGAAGAATCTCTGCAAGTTGCGCGATGCGTCGAGGACGGAAAAGGCGCTAAAACCCATACGCTTGATCGAGTCCTCGACGCGCGGCACGTCGCGGGAGTTTCGCACCCGCACGCTCACCTGGGCGTAGGCGTGGTCGCCCAGTCCGCTGCCCTCCCGCAGGTCAGAGGGCAGCATGATGTGAAGTCCCTGGGCGAAATCAAGCGGAATGAAGGCGCGTGCGCGTCCCATGCCCCGCAGGGTGTCAGGATCATCGGCAATGATGCCGACAATGCGCAGGCTCTGGGATTGCGGTGATACGGCAAAAGAAGAGAGCACGGCGTCGACGTCCGGGCCGCTCGCGGGCGCGGGCGCAGCGGTTCCGCGGGGAGCCGGTGACGGCGCAGTGGGGTGCCCTGCCGGGCCCGGCTTGCCGGCGGGCGGGTTGGCGGCGGGAACGCGCTCCGCGTAAGACATCACCAGGTCCCTGCCGAGCAGCGGTTGGAGGGCGGACGAAGGCCCACTGGGGTTGGTGGTTTCATCTTGACTGGGCGTGAGGCCCATTAACTCCTCGGCGAAGTGGCTCTGCACAATTACTTCCGCGGCGTCGCCGGAGGAGAAAAACTTTCCCTGGATATTTTCAAAAGCTTCACGGTCGCGTGCCGACATGGGCAGGGCGGCCACCATGGCGCGATGGGTTTTGTCGTCCAGACGCATTTGCGTCATCATGCGCAAGTCGGGCACGGCTTCCAGCACGCCCGGGATGTTGGAAATTTCGCGCCGGGCGTCCTCATTCAACACGCGATTGTCGTCAGAGGTGGCCGCGGGCCGGCGGCGCGCCGCGAAGCCGCCCAAATCGCGGCGAGTGACAATCACCGTATCAAACAGCCCCGTCTTTTCGAGGCGCCGGGTGGCGAGCTGCTGCAAGCCCACGCCGAGGGAGAGCATGGCCACCAGTGACGCCACTCCCACGCCGATTCCAAGTGTGGTGAGCGAATTGCGCAGCATCGATTCCCGCAGGTTGCGAGCGGCGAGTTCCAATAGGTCGGGCGTCTTCATGAAGCCTCTCCGCTTGCCCCGGCGCGAGTGGGGTTCGGCTGGTCCGCCACCAGTTTGCCGTCGGCAAGGAACAACAGGCGCCCCGCGTGGCGCTCCGCCAGGGCGCGTTCGTGGGTGACCAGCAGCACAGTCATGCCCAAGCGGCGGTTGCAGTCGCCAATGAGGTCCATGATCTCCATTCCGGTTTTGCTGTCGAGATTTCCCGTGGGCTCATCGGCCAGGAGGATGCGGGGCGAATTCACCAGGGCCCGCGCCAGCGCCACGCGTTGCTGCTCGCCGCCCGAGAGTTCTCCCGGCCGATGAGTGAGCCGCTGGCTTAATCCCACGCGGTCAAGAGCCTCACGGACCCGGGTCAGACGCTCGCGGCGGTCGGTTTCTGCCAGGCGCAGGGGCAGTTCCACGTTTTCCGCCACGGTCATGCCGGGCACGAGGTTGAAAGCCTGAAAGACTATTCCCACGCTGTGCCGGCGGTAGCGCGCGAGCTCTTCGCTCGAGAGTTCGGCCAGGCTGCGACCGTCCACCAGCACGTCGCCGGAGGTGGGCCGGTCCAGGCCGGCGATTAGATTCAGCAGCGAGGATTTTCCCGAGCCCGAACTTCCCAGCAGGGCAATGAATTCGCCCCCCTGCGCCGCGAAGGTGATGCCATCGACGGCGCGAATGACCGAAGCGCCCATGGTGTAGTGCCGGCAAATCTCCCGGGTGCGAATCGTTCCGGAATCAGTCGGGGTGGACGGGGTCATAAGGTTGAATGGATTCCCTTCGTTCATCCACTAGTGTAAACGAAGTTGTGACGCGGATATTGTAAAGAGTCTGCCGTTTGTGAAGGGGGGATTTGCTAATGTCCTACTCATAAGTTTGAAATCAAAGTGGCCCCCTTAATTAGCGAAGGGCGACCCCCTCACCCGTCCCGCCCCGGCTGAAGAAAACGCCGGTTGCGGTCCACCCTCTCCCCCAAGGGGGCGAGGGGGTAAGTTTAACTCTCCCCTCGCCCCCTTGGGGGAGGGAGCCGGGGCGGGGGGGCTTGAATAATCAATAGCTTCCAACTCAGAACAATAGCCCATTGCAGCTTAAGCAGCAGTAGGGA
>Ga0326728_10015634_pt1 | contig 15726 bp, 13 predicted proteins | sample MB3enrmetagenome_FD_207602 | JGI IMG/M metagenome (GOLD analysis project Ga0326728, IMG submission 207602) | Lab enriched peat soil microbial communities from McLean, Ithaca, NY, United States - MB31MN | ecosystem: Environmental > Terrestrial > Soil > Wetlands > Peat | place: USA: New York...
AAAATATCAAGCACTTTCACGCCGCTGGGGCAGTTGGACGCACATGAGCCGCAGAGCAGACAGCGCGTCAGGTGCTGATTTACACCCTTTGGGTCTCGAAATATTTCCTGAATCAGGCCGTCGAGCAATGCCAACTTTCCACGGGCTACGTCGACTTCGCGGCCCGTTTCGGCAAAAACCGGACAAACTGCCTGACACATCCCGCACCGCATGCAGACAATCAACTGGTCTTCGAGAGCCTTTACCAGTTCCGCAAGTTTTTTCATGTCGTACATGCTTATTCTCCAATGATTTTGCCGGGGTTGAGTATGTTCTTCGGATCAAGTGCAGCTTTTATCCGGCGTGAATAGAGAATGGTCGCATGACTTGTTTCATTTTCCAGGTATTTCGATTTTGCCGTTCCAATCCCATGTTCTCCGGACAGGGTCCCGCCGAGTGCGAGCGCTTTTTCGAAAATGGCGTCTATCGCCTTTTCCACCCTAAGCCATTCGTCACTGTCGCGGCGGTCGGTCAGGATCGTAGGGTGGAGATTCCCATCACCCGCATGGCCGAAAGTCCCGATCGACAAATCGTATTTCCGGCCGATCTCCTCGATGGAGCCAATCATTGCCGGAATTTTGCTGCGTGGGACCGTTGCATCTTCGAGGACCGTAGTCGGCTTGACTCGGGAGAGGGCCGAAAGCGCCGACCGGCGCGCTTCCCATACTTTATCACGCTCGCCGGCATCCTGGGCTACCCGAATTCGCATGGCGCCCATCTGGCGGCAGATCGATTCGACCTTTGCGGCATCCTCTTCGACTTGGGCCGGATGGCCATCCACTTCGATCAGCAACAGCGCCGCAGCGTCAACCGGAAGACCTACCCGGCTGAAATCCTCAACCGCCCTGATAGTGAAGTTGTCCATGAATTCGAGTGTAACCGGGACTATTTTGTTGGCAATAATAGCCGAAACCGCTTCCGACGCCTTGGATACCTCGGAGAAGACCGCCATCATCGCCTTTTGTGCCGCCGGCATGGGTATGAGCTTGAGAATAATCCTGGCGAAAACCCCGAGGGTTCCTTCGGAACCTACAAGGAGCCCTCCCAGGTTATAACCGGTTACACATTTGACCGTGCGGGCCCCGGTTTTGACCAGTTCCCCATTCACGTCGAAGAATTCCAGGCCCATCACATAGTCGCGGGTGACTCCATAGCGCAGTCCACGCAGACCTCCGGCATTTTCGGCCACGTTTCCTCCCAGCGTCGAAACCGCCTGGCTGCCGGGGTCGGGCGGGTAGAAGAGTCCCTTGGCTTCCACCGATGCTGCGAATTTTGCGGTCACCACACCTGGTTGGACTACGGCGTAGAGATCTTCTTCATTGATCTCGAGGATTTTATTCAAAGCATTGGTGAGGATGACAATGCCGCCCGGCTTGGGGACAGTGCCGCCGCTCAGGTTGGTCCCGGCCCCCCTGACCGTGAGCGGCAGGGAGTTTTCATTGCAGACGCGGATGGCTTTCCCAAGTGCTTCGCTGGATTCGGGCCGGAGAATCAAAGACGGCAGTGATGGTTTGAGAACCGCGGCGTCGTAAGAATATGCCTGCCTGTCGGTCTCATCGTGAAAGACATTGCCCTTGCCCAAGATGTTTTCAAATTCTTTCACCAGACCGTTTGCGTTCATTATCATACCTTTTTGGCCGGAGCCGGCAGTTGGTTTTACCATTATTAATCTAGATTCGGGGCCGGTATATCCTGGACCCTCTCTGGACCCTCTAGTGTCTTACGATAATAAGGATTTTATGGGGTTAGTGTCAAGCTGAAAATTGGTAAAAGCATTACCATTTTCACTTGACAGCAGCAGATCCGGTTTGATATAAGGTGACCTCGCGTCTATGGTCTTACCATTTTATATTTGAGGAAATTCCCGGCCGGGGTTTCCTGAAATGCACACTGCGATCAATCAACGGGCTGGCACGAGCAATACCATTTTAGCGGCCAGACCGAAATCCAAGGATAAGGACCCGATTTTATAAGGAGGTATGACACCATGACCTGGACAATCATCACCGATCCGCTGAACAATCTCGTCCTCTCCGCCCTCCTGGCTGCTCTGCCCATTTTCTACCTCTTCTGGGCGCTCGCAATCAGACGAATGAAGGGGCACTGGGCCGCGATCAGCGCAGTGTGCTTTGCCATAGCCATTGCGCTCGCAGGCTACGGTATGCCGGCAAAGTATGCCGTGCTGGCTACCCTGGATGGCATGGTCTTCGGACTGTGGCCGGTTTCCTGGATTGTGGTGACTGCAGTTTTTATTTACAATCTGTCTGTAAAGACGGGTCAATTTGAAATAATAAAGAATTCTCTCGCCTCCATATCTGACGACAGGCGCATGCAGGCCCTTCTGATCGCTTTTTCCTTCGGCGCTTTTCTTGAAGGGGCAGCCGGGTTTGGGACCCCGGTGGCCATCACAGCCGCGATGCTTGCCGGCCTTGGGTTTGTTCCTCTTTACGCCGCCGGTATTTGCCTGCTTGCCAATACCGCCCCTGTGGCATTTGGCGCCATCGGAATACCGATCATCGTGGCCGGACAGGTTTCGGGAGTCGACACGATGGCTATCAGCAAGATGGTTGGTCGCACGCTGCCTTTCTTGAGTGTGCTTATCCCGCTCTACCTGGTGGTTGTCATAAGCGGATTCAAGAAAGGTCTCGAAGTATGGCCCGCAGCGCTTGTTTGCGGCGGTTCTTTCGCGGTCACGCAGTTTCTGTCCTCAAATTACCTTGGGCCGATGCTCCCTGATATCCTGGCTTCGATTGTCTCCATCGTTTGCACGGTGTTTTTTCTCAGGTTCTGGCATCCAAAGGAAAGCTGGAGATTCGAACACGAAGCCGTCTCCTCGGGCCGGGAAAAATTAAGGTATGGCGGGGGGCAGGTATTTCGTGCGTGGACGCCGTTTCTTCTGCTCTCGATTTTTGTCGCCGCATGGGGCATCGGCTCCATAAAGAATTTCCTGGATTACTACACTTTGTTCAAGCTTCAGATCTCCGGGCTTCACAACATGGTTATCCGTGATGGAAAACCCATGGCGGCCGTATACGCGTTCAATCTTCTTAGCGCCGCCGGCACCGCGATTCTTTTTTCAGGCCTTTTCTCCATTCCCGTGATGGGCGCTTCCCTTCGAACCGCCGGGCAGGTAGCAGCAAGCACCCTAAGGACTCTGCGGTGGGCGATTATCACCATTTCCACCATTCTGGGTTTCGCTTACATTATGAACTTCTCAGGTATGGCAATTACTCTCGGCCTCGCTTTTGCGGCAACAGGCAAAGTCTTTCCATTTTTTGCCGCGTTCCTCGGATGGCTGGGAGTCTTCATGACTGGATCCGATACATCGACCAACGCCCTTTTCGGAAAACTCCAGGAGGTGACAGCCTCAAAGATAGGTGTTGACCCGGTAATCACCGTCGCAGCGAATACTTCAGGCGGAGTTTGCGGGAAGATGATCTCACCCCAGTCCATCGCTGTTGCGACAGCCTCCACTAATCTCATCGGGCGCGAGGGTGATATCTTCCGGTTTACACTAAAACATTCCATGATCCTGACAGCGGTCATCGGGGTATTGGCTTATCTGCAGGCTTATGTGATCAAATGGATCGTCCCGGTATACACGAAAGTCTCAGCAGCGGCAGGAACTGCTCAAGCTGCCGCAAAGCCGGATCTTTCGATCGGAGGGACTTACCTGGCCATTGCTCTGGCGGTGGTCATAGCAATAACTTTACTTGCGCGTGCAGTGGGCGGCGGCAAACAAACTGCGGCGGCCCCCACCGCCTGAACCAAAGCACCAGCCCGGCGGAGGATTAGAATGAGCCAGTCGGAGAACATAACAAGATTTAAAGAGCGTGCGCGATCGGTGCTGACCGTCGTCTCCGAGGCAAAAAACATGGCCGCTGCTTTCGAGTATGCCGCAGAGCTCACGTGTAAACAGGGCAGGCAAAGTATCGCCGCTCCGGGTATAGCCGGAGAGGACCTCGCTCTGCTTATCTCAATATGCAAAGAGAAGAATCTGGTTGTCTTTAAGGACAACCTGCGGGAAAAAGCCGAACGGATCGGCACTGGTCTTACAATGGCTGATTGGGGCATTGCCGAGACCGCTACCCTGGTGGTTGATTCGAGCTCGGAGGAGATTCGGATAGCCACCATGCTCAGCGAAGTACACGTGGCGGTCCTGCCCAAGTCCCGGATTGTTCCGGACGCAGCCTCTATAGAGGAGGAACTCACTCGGATGATGAAAGCCGCTCCCGGCTATCTTGCTTTTATCAGCGGCGCGAGCCGTACCGCGGATATCGAAAGGGTGCTCACGATAGGAGTGCATGGACCTCAAGAGCTTCACGTGGTGATGCTTAACGAGGAGAAGCGATGATAAAGACACCCCAAGACCTCAAAACCTACAAGAAAAACCTGAAAGCGGCCCTTGGGAATTCATTCCTGGGAGCTACGCTGGCCACGTTTGCAGGCGCATACCCTGCATCCAGGGCAATCGCATTCGCAGGAATCGACTTCGATGCCCTGGCCCGCAAAATAGCAAAGGCCAGGGATGAGTCGATTCCGAACCTGGAAGTACTTCTCGAAGAGTTCACCGAGCGCGCGCAAGAGGCCGGGTGCAAGGTTCATTTTGCCCGCACCGCGTTCGAGGCTAACTCGATCATCGCGTCAATTGCCAAAGCCAACGGGGTAAAGCGGATCGTCAAAGGGAAGTCGATGACCGCGGAAGAGACCTTCCTGAATACCCACCTGGAACGCGAAGGATATGAAGTTACGGAAACGGACCTGGGTGAGTGGATTATACAGCTCCGAGGCGAAGGACCCTCACATATGGTGATGCCCGCCATTCACCTGTCCCGCGGGGAAGTCGCCGATCTTTTTACCGGGGTTACCGGGAAAACGCAGGACCCTGACGATATTGGCGGTATGGTGAAGGTTGCCAGAAGCGAGCTTCGCCGCAAATTTCTCGAAGCCGATATGGGGATAAGCGGAGCCAATTTCGCCATCGCGAAGACAGGGACCATCGCCCTGGTGACAAACGAGGGCAATGGACGGCTTGTGACCACTTTGCCGCGGGTTCATGTCGCTCTTATCGGCGTCGATAAACTTGTTCCCGATCTCAAATCGGCACTGCAGATTCTGGCCGCCCTCCCTCGCAATGCCACGGGCCAGGTTATCTCGACCTATGTCACCTGGATCACCGGGTCGCCCGAATGTAAATCCGCCCCCGGCCCCGGGAAGCAGACGCATCTCGTCTTCCTCGACAACGGAAGGCTAGCGCTCGCAAAGGACCCTCTTTTCTCGCAGGCGCTAAGGTGCATCCGTTGCGGCGCATGCGCAAACGTCTGCCCCATCTACAAACTTGTCGGCGGCCACAACTACGGCCATGTTTACATCGGCGCCATAGGACTGGTGTTGACCTATTTTTATCACGGGCGCAACAACGCACGCACCATCGTCAAAAACTGCCTCAACTGTCAAGCCTGCAAGTCGGTGTGTCCTGCCGGGATAGACCTGCCTCGCCTCATAAAAGAGGTGCACCGTACGATTCTGAACGTGGAAGGCAAAAAGCCGCTCAAAAACCTGCTTTTAAAAAAGGCCCTTGTAAACCGCAGCCTGTTTCATTTTTTACTGCGAAGAGCGTCCTTTGTCCAAAAGCCTGTCGCCGAGGGGCCGTATCTCAGGCATCTTCCTTTTCTTTTCTCGGAAGAACAACGGTTCCGCAGGTTGCCTGCGATAGCCGGGGAACCCTTAAGAGACTCGTGGAAAAGAATTTACCGGCGCACTGAGAACCCTCGCTATCGTGTGGCTTTGTTCGGCGGTTGCCTCATCGACTTCGTCTATCCCGAACAGGGAGAGGCGCTTTTTAGTCTGTGCCGGGAACACGGCGTGCAGCTCGAATACCCGATGGAACAAACCTGCTGCGGGCTGCCCGCGCAAATGATGGGCGAAAAAGAAACCGCAAGGGACGTTGCCGTTCAGAACATTAAGGCAATCGATCCTTCCGACTATGATTTTATACTGACCCTGTGCGCTTCCTGCGGTTCACACCTCAAAGAAAACTACGAAAAACTGCTGTCCGAAGAACCTGTCCTCGCAGTGAAAGTGAGTCAACTGAAGCACAAAGTGATTGATTTCAGCTCTTTCATGATGAATGTGGTGAAAGTGCGTCCAGGGGAATTTCTGAAGGCTGGGGGCAAGGTGGCCTATCATGCTCCCTGCCACCTGTGCCGCGGTCTCGGGGTGACAAAAGAGCCGCGCGAGCTCCTTTCCACTGCCGGTCTCGAATATGTCGCATCAAAGGATGAGGACGTGTGCTGCGGGTTTGGCGGCTCTTTCTCTGTGGATTTCCCTGAGATATCGGCTGAACTGCTGAAACGGAAACTGGACAATATCGAAGCTTCCGGGGCGGAGACGCTGGTTACCGACTGCCCCGGATGCGTTCTGCAGCTTCGGGGAGGAATGGAAAAAAGGGGCGGCAAAATCAAGGTTAAACACATTGTCGAGGCTGTCGCCGAACAGAAGAAATAGCAAGCGCGCATATCCCTGTTTTCTTAGTATAAAGTTTCTGTTATTTTAAACGGTAAGCGGCTGCTCCCGGCAAAAAGGATCGAGAATGGCAACAACCAGGAAAATCAGGGTTGATATGAATGAGGCTCAATTGAGTGCGGACCTGGAAAGATACAGGCAAAAAGCACTTGATCTGGGCGCTTCAAACGCGAGCATAGTCAGGGCCGAACAAATTCCGGTTGACGAGCGGATCACGATGAAATGCCAGATACCGAGGTGTTTCGGGTATGGCACAGGCGCCCAGTGTCCGCCCAACACCATGAAGCCCGCAGAGTTGAGGGAACTTTTGAAAAAATACGAGAGGGCGGTCTTCTTCGTTAAAGACGTGCCCTCTGAAGTGATAGTAAGGGACAAGGCCACGATAAAGGAAAGGGTCGAAGCCTATCAGCAGTTGTACACAATGGTCTCGGAAATAGAATCGGCTGCTTTCTACGACGGGCATTATCTTGCATTCGGGTTTGCCTCAGGGTCTTGCCGCCACACTTTTTGCGGCCAACTGCCCGACTGCCAGGCGATGAAGGGCGGCAAATGCAGGTTTTCGCTTAAATCCAGGCCTTCAATGGAAGCGGTTGGAATCGACGTCTACAAAATGGTTGCCTTGGCCGGCTGGGACATCTACCCCATCGGGAGCGGCGCAAAGGCCGAGCAAATTCCGAAAGGGACGCTTGCCGGGATCGTTATAGTTCAGTAGCAGCGTGACCAGGTATCCGTGATTTGGTTGCTCGCCGCTTTTTAGGCAAGGCCGCTGACAACGCCCGCTTTTTTCCATCATGCAGGAAATTTAAGAATCCGGCGTAGGCTTTTTTAGACACCTCTGTCTCGAAATCCCTCCACTACGATCTCAATATTATGCCTCAATCCGTCAAAACGTTACACTTGCATTTTGGCACGGTCCATGCTCTAACTACAATTCTGAGGCGTAACAACTGTTTTTCTCAGGGGGAGAACCATGCTATTTCTGCTAGGACTTTTTCTGGGTTTTGTGATCGGTATCATTGTTGCCGGTCTTTGCAATGCCGCCAGGGAGAAAGCTCCCGATATCCGCTCAGCAAGGAGCCCCGAAGTTATGAAGGGGGCAGCATAGCAAGGCTCGACGCGCTTATTTTTGTCAATCCTTTGACAGGTTCAATGGCCATCCTTTGAACCGCTTCTGTCGCGGTTTCTCCTGCGCTTCCGCATGATAATCCTCATTTAGCATGCGGCAATGACTTTCCACGCAATTCTTCATGTATCCTTCGTACTCCCGGCAGTGATAAAATCATGCTCAGGGCTGAGCCAGTTCCTCGCGGGCAAGGCCTGCTCTTTGGAAGTCGCGGGTCGCGGGTCAAAAAGTTTGCACGCGAAGACGCGAAGAAGCGTGTAAAATGACCCTCTCCAAGTTTCAAGGGTACGCCTGAGGGACGTGAAAAGGTGGATTAGTTCGTGCTCATCCGGAAACCCAGGATGAAAGCACTGGCACTTTCCGGACGGAAACTGGTTCGCTATTATTTCCGAGGTCACGGATTGAAGAAGAACACTGTTTTGATCTTTTTGAGATACCCTGAAGCCGGCAAAGTTAAAAGAAGGCTTTCGGAAGAGATCGGGTCCCAAAAGGCGGCCGAAGTTTATGAGAAGCTCATACGGAGGACCTTGGGCGTAGCTTGCGATTTGAAGCGCAGAGCGCCTGAGACTCGAATAGTTCTTTTCCACACGCCGGAGGACCCGGTCGAGAGATTTGAAACCAAATTCCGCGGTCCCTGGGAATTTTGTCCGCAGCAAGGAGAAAACCTCGGTGTGCGAATGGCAAACGCCCTTGAGAATGCCTTCGCAACCGGCGCCAACAAGGCCGTTCTTATAGGGACCGATCTGGCCGACATAGAGGTAATGGACATAGAGGGAGCGTTCCGGGACACCGGAGAGAGGGTCGTCGTTCTCGGTCCGGCTGGCGACGGCGGCTTCTATCTGATAGGGGCGGATCGTCCGATTGGCGCTGCCTTGAATTTCAGCACCTGGGGAACCGGTGAAGTCTTTTCCAGAACTGCAAGAGAGCTTATGGCCGGTGGGTTTTGCATTCGTCGGGCAGCCCGAAGAAACGATGTCGATTGCCGGCGGGATTTGGATCTGCTGGACCGCGACTACCTGTTCACCAGTTCCATTTCCATAATCATACCCACTTTGACGGATGCGCAAAAACTCATGCCTTTGCTGACGCACCTCGAGAATTCGCTCTGGCCCGGAGACGAAATAGTGGTCGTACAGGGAGGTGCGTTTCAGGAAGTCCCGCTGCGGCGGATATCGCTATCACTCGCTTTTGCGAGCGTCCAAAGGGGACGAGGTATCCAGCAAAACGCCGGAGCGATGCTTTCCAGGGGAACGATCCTTTTCTTTTTGCATGATGACACGATTCCAACTCCCGAATTTGGCTATCTGATCCGCAAGGCAAGCCGTGAGGCCCCGACAGCACTTGGCTGCTTTAAACTACGTTTCATCCCGTCAAATCGGGCGCTCGAACTGATCGCTGTGTGGGCCAATCTGAGGAGCGCTCTGTTTAAACTTCCATACGGCGATCAGGGCTTTTTTTGCCGAAGAGAGGTCTTTGAAAGGGTAGGGGGTTTCGGGAGGAGTTACCTGCTGGAAGATGTAGACCTGGTGCGAAAGATCCGAAAAATGGGGCAAGGCAGGGGCGCAGTTTCGATCGTCCCGGCCCACGTCTATTCTTCTTCTGAAAGGTACCTGCGCAAGGGGATTCTCAAAGCTTCGCTCCAGAACCATTTGATCTTCCTCAGCTCGGCTTTTGGCAGCAGTGAGCGAACACTCTACCGGAAATATTACGATCTTTGATCCGCCGGAGTTACCATCTTTATCTACCGTTTCACCTGCCGCGGCCGGCCCTCGTCTTCAGAGCTTCAACTTTGTTCAGGCATCCTTGAAGAACCCCCGGAATGATTAACTTTGGACTGAGAGACACCAGCGCAGTTCATGCACCGGCGTGAACGCAAGGGCTGCGAACGCAATGGAAACGAAAATGCTTCAGAAAAAGAAGAAAATGACCGATAGAAAGTGCGGGTCGATATTTCAGAGGAGGAAGCTCAAGGATGAATCACCGAATATTTTTAGCAGTATCAATTGCATTGTCATTGCTATCCGCTGCCTTCGGGTTTGGAGCCGGAACGGCATTCGCTCAGCTGAGCGGAAATCAAAGGCCGAACGCAACCTGGACACAAAGGGTAATAACTGAAAAGGAACTCCAGAAGATATCTGAAAAGGATATGGACCTTAGTCCCAGCGCCAGTTTGAGAATACTTGCCAAATTGAACGCCCGCGATTTCGACTACATAGCCCAGGATATCCGGGACAGAAAACCTTTAAAGGTGCCAAACGATTTCGCTGCATTCAAGGACTGGACGCCGTTCAACAAGTACATCGCCGACGTGTCCGATCTGCCTAAATTTATCCTGGTTGTCAAAGATTTGCCCCACATAGGATGGTACGAAAGAGGCCGGCTTGTGGGGGATACTTACATATGCGTCGGGAAAGTTGAGGGGACAACCAAGGAGGGGCTTTATACCGTACAAGAGAAGGACGTGGACCACAGATCGAGGAGCTATCCGAATGCTTTCGGAGAGCCAGCGCCGATGCCCTGGGCGCTGAGAATATACGGGACAGTGTGGATTCACGCGGGCGACATCGCGAGCGGCTATTGTTCGCACGGCTGCATAAACCTGCCTATCTTTTCTGCAGAGAAATTGTTCGACTGGGCGTCTCCCGGCACGCCTGTTCTGGTTGTGGATTCGCTGGGAGCAGTGCCTTCGGTTTTTAGCTCAAAATCGCTCTAATTGCGCCCTGCATGCATCGGTGTGCGCCGCTGTTCGCAAAGCTGCTGCGGGGAGCTGAGCAAATCCGGATTCCAAAATAAGCTGGATGCTATCGGCAGGGGGCTGGAGCGGGCCGTATTACGTGCCCATTCCATTCCTCCTTATGCAGAGACCGATTGCGGTTCAAATTCGCTTGAATGAACGGCAATTCCAGGAGTCCTCTGCATTTGGGCAGTGATTGCTGCATGCTTTAAAGACTTGCCAGCATAGCCGTGATGTTGTCCCTGCCCCCGGCTTCCAGGCAAGCCGAAACCATTTGGTCCAGTTTTTCCTTCATGGCTTTTTCCCCGGACAGAATGGCAGCGATTTGCTCATCTGCGATGAGGTCGTGGAGTCCATCCGAGGAAAGCAGGACAGAATCACCGGCCATCAGTTCAAAGGCGCCCGAATCGGGTTCATACCGCTCGCATCCAACGCACTTTGTCAAAACGTTCCTGTAGGGATGAAAGCGGGCCTGTTCCATGGTGATCTCGCCTCTTTTCAGGAGCATGCCTGGAATCGTGTGGTCCTCAGTGATCCGGATGAGTGAACCCTTGTGAAAATGATATATCCGTGTATCACCCACGTGTACCCAGAAGGCGGACATGTGGTTGAGAAACAAGGCGGTCAGCGTTGTGCCCATCCCTTTGAGAGAAGGAGTCGAGAGCGAACGCCTTATGATGCCTTTCTGAGCTGTTTCTACGCGATCAAGGAGTTCGGCGGCGATATCAGGGCCTGGCCTATAGCCTTTGAAGCCCTCCAGAGCAAGCTCCGCCGCGATCTCACCCCCGGCGTGCCCGCCCATACCGTCGGCGATAACCAGAAGGGCGCTGTCATCGTCCAGGGTATTGACCAGGTAACGATCTTCGTTGTTCTTTCTATGAAGACCCTCGTGTGTGATTGACTCGATCCACATCACTTCAAATAAAGCAAAGCTGCAAGATTTGTCAAATGCGGAGTGGATTCCGGCGGGCACCTCGTATAAACTCATGTCGAAATTGGTTTCGGACAGGTTTGTTTACCATATCTTTTTTTTTCAATGACGCGGCCCTTCTTTTCGGGTAACCGATATTCCAAAAGCTAATGGATTTCTTCTGATGTCCTTCAGCTCTGTCATCTTTCTATTTTTTTTTCTACCTGTCGTTTTGACACTCTACTTGTTGCCATCCCAAAGATGGCGCAGTTTTATCCTGCTGCTTGGCAGCTTCGTCTTTTATGCCTGGAGCCAGGGCGGATATATTCTTGTGCTGCTCGCTTCTATTTTTGTTAATTATCTTTTCGGCTTATGGATCGGCAGGCTTGGCGGCGCGGTACCGACTTCGGACAGCAGGTCCAATGGCAAAAAGGCTGTCCTCGCCTTCGGTTTGGTTTTCAACCTGCTTCTCCTTGCAGTATTCAAGTACGCGAATTTTCTCACCACAAACGTCAGTTTTCTGCTGAACCCGCTGAGCCTGCCGCAGGTCCACATTTCTCAGATTTATGCGCCCCTTGGGATTTCCTTTTTCACCTTCCACGCAATTTCCTATCTCGTTGACATATATCACGGGGAGGGCCCTGCTCAAAAGAATCCGGGAGCAGTAGCCATATATCTGGCGGCTTTTCCGAAGGTGTTTGCGGGACCAATCGCCCAGTACAGGCAAGCTGCGAATCAACTCGACCAACGGCTCATAACGGTTCCCGGTTTGACCTATGGGATCGAACGATTCGTGACGGGCCTTGCCAAAAAGGTGCTGCTGGCCGGTCCACTTGGGGCCGTAGCGGACGCGGCCTTTGGGCTCAAACCTGAAAGCCTGGCTCCCTATAGCGCATGGGCCGGTATTCTATGCTACACGCTGCAAATATATTTCGATTTCTCGGGATATTCGGACATGGCGATAGGCCTTGGCAAAATGTTTGGTTTTGATTTTCCCGAAAATTTCAATTTCCCCTATACTTCACAGTCTGTCAGGGAGTTCTGGCGCAGATGGCATATTTCGCTTTCGCTCTGGTTTAAAAACTACCTTTATATCCCATTAGGCGGAAACCGACTTTCTGAAACAAGGACCTGTTTCAACCTCATTGCCGTATTCCTGCTCTGTGGATTGTGGCACGGAGCAAGCTGGACATTTGTAATCTGGGGAGTCTGGTACGGGTTGTTTTTGCTTCTGGAGAGGACATTTTTGGGATCGCTCATCGAGCGGGCCCCACGTGTTTTGAGGCATTTTTACCTGTTGGCGGTTGTGGTGATCGGCTGGGTGTTCTTCAGGGCCGACAGCACAGCGTTCGCCCTCATATATCTGAAATCCATGCTCGGCCTTCATTGGGGCAGCATGCACACCGAACATTTTGCCGTCCAGCTCAACGGTGAGATATTAACTCTATTTGCTGCAGCGGTATTTTTCTGTTTGCCTGTCTCGTCATGGGTCAAGAAACTGACATTTCTCGAGCCTGTTGAATCGGGAATCTCTTACGGCTATCGAAGCGCCGGATTTTATATATCCTACACGCTTTATCTGAGTCTTGTTTTCTTTGTTTCCATACTGTCTTTAGCAGGAGGAACTCACAAGGCTTTCATATACTTCAGGTTTTGAAGGGCCGAGCGTTATGAAAAATCTGCTTATAATCCCCATCGTGATTTTCCTGGGTGTCATTTGGGCCCCGGCAATACAGATGCATTATAAGGTTTATAAAGAATTCGAAGACGCGGACAAACGTGTACTGGCAAATCGTCCTGAATGGGGACGCCTCCCTGTTTCAAGCTTTGCGAAGCAGTTTGAGGATTACCTGGATGACCGTTTCGGATTCCGTCCGGACCTGATCCGCTGGAATATTTTAATGAGGATTCACCTGTTTGGTGTGGCGCCGCTTCAGAGTGTCATCGTGGGAAAAGACTCATGGCTTTTCTATCGTTCCGAAGCGCTCGATGACGGGGACAGCATAAACGATTTCATGGGATCCATACCGCTTTCCGAAGCGACGCTTGATGAGCTGAGAACGAGAGTTGAAGAAAACAACCGCAGATTTGCCGAAAAGGGCATCAAATACATCGTAGCGATCGCACCGAACAAGGAAACCATCTACAGCGAATATTTGCCGGAGAGGTTCGCAAGTAACAGGGCCAGGACACGCCTGGAGCAGTTCTGCGATCATATGGAGATGCGTTCGAGTGTAAAGGTCCTCGACCTGAGCAAACCATTGTTAATGCAAAAATCGAAAGTGCCCATCTACTGGGCAACGGATTCACACTGGAATAGTTTAGGAGCATACATCGCATATAGAGAAATCATGAAAAAAATTTCAGATTTCTATCCCGACACAGGGGTAATTACATTAAGCGGGGAAATAGCCGTAAGACGCAGGGCTAATGGTGGCGACCTTGCGCAGATACTGTTTGTCCAGGATGTGTGGCCGGAAGAAGATGACACCCTTTTTCAGGTAGATTCAAAGCGGATAGTTCGAAAGCTAGAAAAACTGGTATTCAGGCATGACTCCTTCGGGGATGGTCTGTATCCTTATCTAACGAAACACTTCAAGAAGATCGTCAATACAGCGCCGTTTGCCGCCTTCAACTTTGAAGCGATATCCCGCGAAAAGCCTGAGATAATCCTTCATCTTTTCGCGGAAAGATACCTGACGCAGGCCATACACGACGATTTCTACTACAGACAGCCGAAGTACTAACGCCACCATGGTTTGTACTTTGGTCTCACTACGTTCTCCTGTTCCGTGCCTTTCTTTACCCAGATGTCGCCCTGGCCGTCGGTGAATATATTTCCCTTAACTGTACCCTGAGCCGTTCCGCCATCGTCGAGTATGAGTTTTATGTTTTCCCCGTCCAGCTGATATTTTCCGGTATATTCCACGAATGGATCATTCTTGTCGGGCGGCGATTTGCGTTGTTTAAGGACGAAAGTGGAATCCTGGCGGAGCGTAAGAAATTGCGTGTCGTCGCGCTTGCTGAGGTATACTCCGTTGACGGGGCTTAAGTCCTGTGCAATGCAGGAAACGCCCCAGCACATCAGAAGCGCAATGGCAAAAACAATACTTCTCATCATTGTCCTCCGTCGATCGATTTGGTTCATAAAAACTATCCTGAAGATGAGGGCATGTCAACGCGGTTTCGAGAAAACCAGGGATCTCGGAATGCAACCGTTGGATTCCGAGCGAAATTATCTTTGGTTGAGCTTGCTTCGAAAAGGCTGGGGAATTAGTTTACCTTGGCAGTGGCAGCTCATTTCAAAAAGCGCTTTGTTAACGGTTTCATCCGAATCGCCTCACACGGGCGCAGATAATTTATCAATTGTGGCGGCGCTCCGCGCTCGAAAACACCAGGGAGGAACAATTATGAAAGAGCAATTCGCAATGGTGAAGCAAATGATCGATATGCAAAAGGCTTCCAGCGACGGAATGATCAACGGTTTGATTATGATGTGGGAGCAAACGGGCACAATTGTTGATGGAACTCCCTGGTTGCCGGAGGAAGGACGGAAGGCTTTGAGGGAATGGGTAGACATGAACAGGAAAGCCTGTGAGAACTTGAAGAGCGCCATCGACAGCGGTTATTCCGGCCTGGAGAAGTTTTTAGGATCGACTGCCCAGCAGGGCAAACCGAAGGCCTAACGGCCTCATTCACAGGAAATCACACGTCGGTAAGGGAATGGACTGAAATCGACAGCCCCGGCTGAAGCCTGAGCAACTCAGTGCTGTGAGACGGACGTGTCTTCGAGGAGCAGCGAAGCTCGCAGTCTGCCCGCATGCATATTGGCAACAAGTATTCATACCAGTGGACCTCGACCAATTCGGGAATAATAACCGCGATGAGTTGGTCGGGGTTTTTCTTTCTCATTTAGAGATCATTTAGAAGCAGGGTTGCAAGGTGGGGTTTTACGGCAAATTTTCAACATCTTTGAACGTTTTTATGTATAAAGGGAAAGCCCCTTTCAGCAAATCGGCTTTCGACATTTTTATCAGGAACGGCTATTTTTACGCGAGTTGCGAGTCAGCAGGAGAATGCTTCAGAAGATTCGCATGAAGGAAATTTTAATGCATTGCGGCTGGTCAACGAGTCTGATTACGGCAAATCGCGGCCTCATTCGGGAAAGGCTTTTTCTGTTGGGGGTTTGTCTGGTTTCGATCAATATCCTCTGGCGTATTGTTCGCTACAGCCTTGATTTCCCGCTCTGGCCTGACGAGGGAATGGTTGCGATGAATTTTGTGGATCACGGCTTTCGCGATATTGCCGACCCGGCGCGGCATTACTACGTGCAGATTGCTCCATTGTTCTTTTGGTGGGTTGAACTCGCAGTGACTAAAATCCTGGGATTGTCCG
>Ga0326728_10015635_pt1 | contig 15725 bp, 19 predicted proteins | sample MB3enrmetagenome_FD_207602 | JGI IMG/M metagenome (GOLD analysis project Ga0326728, IMG submission 207602) | Lab enriched peat soil microbial communities from McLean, Ithaca, NY, United States - MB31MN | ecosystem: Environmental > Terrestrial > Soil > Wetlands > Peat | place: USA: New York...
CCGAACTCGGGTTAACGCGGGCGCTCCGGCGATGCGACGGTCCCCGCCGTCGACCTCTTGGAAGCAAAAATTCCGACCGTAAGGACCTGTCAAGGACTTTAGCCGCTGCGCGGCGGCGCGAAGCGCCGTCCTTGACAGGTCCTTACGGTCGGAAAAAGAGGTTTTCCAAGAGGTCGACGGCGCGCTGTGTCGATGGCTCTACGAGCCTGTCGACCTGGATTCGCGGCCCCAATGGCCAAGCGCCGTCGGCCGCCGCGCGGCTCGCCTTATTTGGCCGCGCCGCCCTGCGCGAGTCCGTTACGCTGGGTGATCTGTTGGCTCGCTTCGCTGAAGGCCTTGTCCTCATCGCCGAGCTGAACCGTGGGCATGCAGGTCGGGTTGCACCAATAAGACTCGCGGTCGTTTCCCCGCTGCACGACCAGCACGGATCGGGTCGGTTCGACGTCGATCTGCTTCTCGTCGATTATATTGCCCTGCGCGTCGAGCGCAATCATATTGGTCTCGCCATATCCCTTGCCGGTGACGACCATCGCCAAGCCGCCCTTAAGCATCGTCACGTCGGCGATCGCGGGATTGCCGACCACGAGCGTGCTGGCGCCCGCGGGGCGCTGCATCACCTTGGCTTGGTCGAGCGTGACCTTCAGCACATCGGGCGGGGCCGCCGACCCGGCGGCGACGCCCGCCGAACTCAGCCCGAGTCCGGCCGCGACAGTTAGCAAGTGCAAGACGCGAGGCGACATGTTTCGTCCTTTTCGAACGGCGGGCCGCGGCGAGCGCGGCGCCAGCGCGGACGCCGTCGGAGACCGACGCGCCAATTTGGCCCGAAATTGGTGAACGAACCCTCAACGCGCGCGACCGGCGGCGGCCAAATCGTCCAACTCCGGACAGGTTGTTCGGCGAAGGTCCCCGAGAGTCGACAGTCGGGGGCGTCTTCGGACCGGCAGCATATTCGCGTCGACAAGTTTTGTCGGCGGCCGGCAAAAGAACGCGTGTTTCCTGCTTGGGGTCCCGCGCGCCGCCGCGCTACTGGCCGGGAACCGCTTCGGCGCGCGGGCGGCCGCGCGCGCCGACGCCTGCGCCTGCCGCGGCGCCGGCTCGGCCGTGCTCGGTCTTGGCCCAATGAAACGGCCGGATCGTCAAGTCGAACAAAGCGGCCCAGCTCGCGGCCGAAATCAGCGCGTAATAAACCGGAAGCGACGCCAAGGCGCCGTTCACTCCGGCCATGCCGCGTCGACGCGTCACCGCCAGTGCCGGAACGAAGATCGCCATCAGCCCCGACGCCATGAGGACATAGATTGCGACGTCGCCGCCCACGCTCCACGCGCTCGCGCCGGCCAGATCGCCGCGAATGGCGCGCCACAGCGCCTCGACGAACAACGCCGGCCCGAACAGCCCGCCGAGAACCGAGCCGCCGATCAGCCCCGCCGCGGCGAGGGCGCGCGCCGGCCCGAGCGCGCGCACGAATTTCACGGGATGGCGCGAGTGGACGATCAAGGTCTGCATCCAACCCTTTTGCCAGCGCATGCGCTGGCGGAACCAGGCGCCGAAATCGCTCGGCGCTTCTTCCAGCGTATCCGACGCGAGCGCGCCGACGCGCGCCCCCTCGCGCGCGAGTCGGATGCCGAGATCGGCGTCCTCGGCGACGTTCCAGGCGTCCCATCCGCCGATGCGCCGCAGCGTGCGCGTGCGGAAATGCGGTGTTAGGTAGCAAGCACACCTCGCGGAGTCTAGCGGAAAACAAGGCTTTTCCGCATAGTCCGCCGTCATGGGCGACGATACGACCGTCAACGGCTTGCTTCGCAAGCGCGAAGAGCTTCAACGCGAGAGTGCGAGCCTTCGCGAGCAAATGGCGATCGTCTCAAACAGCATCGACGCGATTGATCGCGTCCTTGAAACATTCGGTTTCGAGGGCGAGTTGGAAGGCAAGACGCCTCGCGCCGCTCGCGTCATTCTGTTCTATCGCAATGAGCTTCGCGAATGGTTGCTTGGCGAGCTTAGGAAGGCTGACAGGCCGCTTTCAAGCCGCGAGCTGGCGTCTATGGTCTGCCAGTGCGAAGGCAAGGACGCGCGCGACCGTAGGCTTGTTGCGGACGTTACGCGCCGCGTCGGATGCGCGCTTCGAAAGATGCGAGCCGCGAAGATCGTGCGAGGTGAGCGCGACAAGAGCGGTGCGGCGGTTTGGTCGGTTAAGAGCGACTCGACTCCGCGCTGAAAATAGCGCTTTTAGCTGCGGATTATGCGGCTCTCTGAATTTATTTTTGGCGTGCTGGCCGTTCTTTGCGGTGCGGCATTTGGTTGGGCGCTGACCATGGTTTGCTCCCATCCCGAAGCCGCGCAGATTTTCTATTGGATATCGGCTATCGCGTTTGCTATGTTAGGTCCTGTTTGGGCCCTCCAAGCAAGCGGTTACAGCATGACAACGCGCGGTATCATGTCGGCGTCGACGGTCATTTTATCTGCCGCCGGGCTGTTTTTTGCACTTTCACTAAAAGACTCATGCGCCCAAACGGCCGCGCCGAATGGCTCTAACTGCTCAATAAACATTGGGGGTGACAATAAAGCGCCTGCAACAAATAATTGCCCAACAATTTATTATGGGCCTAAACGTCAACCATCGGGCTTATATCAATCAGATGAACGAGTAGGTTTAGTAAACGGTGCAATGTTAGATAACGATAATAACGAAATAACACTTATGAACCCACGTATTTCGAGCGGTGTAGTTGATTTGACCGCCCCATTGGAGTTTCAAAAATTCAATCTATTGTGTGACCAATTTGTAGAAATAGGCAAGCGTGTACATGCCGCCCAAACTACTATTATGATAAATGGCCCTTTAAAGTGCAAAATTACCGGTATGCGAGACGAATAGGCTAGTCATCTCTGCCAGTAGCCTTTCCACAGCCGCGACACCGGATGCGCAAGCGCCGCGTTGACCGCCATCAGGTATTGCTCGCCATTCGAAACGCGGCGGTTGTCTTCGCGCCACGCCATTTCGGCCGCATAGGCTGAGAGGTACGGGCCGGCGATGTGATGATGAATTCCAATCTCGGCGCGACGGATGCGCGAGAAAAATGACTCAGCTTGGTTTGTGCATGCGCCTTCGTCTGAGTATGCCCATTCGTGATTGACGCGACGGGTTAAAAAGCGATCGTGCAGCGCATCCCAGTGCGTCGCTTCGTCGGCGTGAACGATTGAGCCGGGAAGGATGATTTCAGAGAGGGTCGGAAGCGAAGCGGCCTCGCTCTTGAAGACGAAGGGGAGCGTCTTGCCGCCAACCTCGCGGGCAATGACGACGACGCGGCGCTTGCCGTTTTGGTTGATCACAAGGCGACGGTCGCGACGGTTCTCGCGATAATTCGCGGGCTTCACATACCCGCCGAAATAGGCGCCGTCGACGGCGACGGTCCCTGAAACGGTCTCGCCCTGCTTTTCGGCGGCGAGTGCTTCGCGGAGCTTGTGCGCGAGAACGAAAGCCGTCTTGTATTGACAATCGAGGTCGCGGCTCAGTTGCAGCGCGCTATGGCCCTTGGCGCCGTTGGCGAAGATCGCAATCGCCATGAGGTAATCGCGGACGGGGAGTTTGCGGCTGGCGAAGATCGTTCCCGACGTGACCGAAAATTGATGCTCGCACGCCTTGCATTTGAAAATCGGGCGGGACTGATAGCTGTAGATCGCGAGGCAACCGCAGACCGGGCAAGCCGGCTCGCCATTGGTCGACGCCCAACGGATCAGGCGGAAAGCGTCGCGAGCTTCGTCTTCGGACATGCGCGCGACCTTCGCGAGGGAAAGCGAGCGGGCGGCGGTCGAAAGGAGAAAGTGCTGAGACATGCCTAGGCCATCCCTTTTGGATGACCTCGACCATAATAGCTGATATGGCTGATGTCAACCAAAAAGGATGACCTTGACGAACTTTTTCTTTGATGCTATCCAAAAAGGATGACGCCGGAGCAATGTCGCGCCGCAAGGGCTTGGCTCGCTTGGTCGCAAGACGACCTGGCGAAGGCTGCGCGGGTCGGTCTAAGCACCGTGAAGGATTTTGAGGGCGAGCGCCGAAAGCCGATAGAGGCAACCCAAACGGCAATGCGAGTTGCGCTGGAGGGTGCTGGAATTGGCTTTTCGTTCGTCGTCGAGAATGGCGTGGAAAGGGCATGCGGAATCACCTACTCTGCTCCTGAAAAAGGCGTAGAGCATTGACGAATCCTGCGGATTCTGTTAGAGAAGGCGGGCCGGGTGGGGGACGATCCCACAACATGCGGTTTAGTAAACCGCTGCTCTATCCAGTTGAGCTACCGGCCCGGAGTGAATGGTTGTGTTGGGCGGGGGAGTAGTGCCCCCCACCACCCAACTTGATCAGACCCTCCTAACGACGATGCGCCACATCGCATTGTCTCCTTTCTGAGTTGCCAGTTAAACCGCCCCGGCGCCGCCAGCGCCGGGGTTTCTCTTGGGGCCAAAGGCTCCGCCAGAAACTCATTGCCCTTCCGTCTCTGACGGCTCGTCTTCGTCCATCGGCGTAAGCAGGTCCTCTAACCCTGCTACACCGCCGGCCAAGCGCCAGATGTTGCCGTCCAGCGTAAGAATTCCGTCGTTCTTGAGCCGTGACAACTGAGGGCTCAGCGATGTCCGCTCATAATCCGTTGCGTCCCGAGCATTCATCTCATGCAAGATGGACATAGCGTCGAGGCCGTCGGGATGTTGCGCTAGGGTCCGAATGACGGCCTTCTTGATTGCTCCGCGTGGAGCGCGAACGGGCAGTTGCGACAGAAGCGCCGACGTGCTTCCGGCCATTTGCATGCGGCCCGCCAGACCGATGAAAAATTGGCTACTCTTGGCGGCTTCTTCCGCGGCGTTCAGCTGTTTCAGTTCGTTGTCGATCGCTGCTAACTGTTCAAGCAGCGATCCACGCTGCGCCGTTAGCTCCTTGCGGCGGCGATCAATGAACTCGGCGAGGGTCTCATTCGACATGTTGCAATTGTAACGAAGCGGGAACGGCAACGCAAGAGAAATCGACTCGGCTGGCCGGGGGCGACAACCTCGCCGCCGGTTGCTCTGATATCGCTTATGGTTAATGGAGTCCAAGCCGCCCGGACTGATCGACTCATTCTACCAATTCGGTTAGGTGAGCTTGCTACGTAATACCGCGGAAATGATTGGACGTCCCGCCCAGGGCGATCGGCAGGCCGAGCGCCGCCAGCCCGGGATCGATCAGATCGAACAGCGCCGCGTATTCGATCGCGAACATCTTGCTGATCCAGGAATCCTGGACGTTGTCGATCGTCAGACGCGCCTGCAGGCAATCGAGGCCGGGATCGCCGACAAAATGCGCCGCGGCGAGGCGCAATTGATCCGGATCGGGCTCGTCCTCGGCGTCGTAGACGACGACGAAATCGCCGCGAAGGGCGGGGAGCGCGACGTTCAACGCGCGCGGCTTGGTCGACGGCTTACCCGGAGGCGCGACGATGACGTCATACCGCGCCGGCAGACCCAGCGAGGCGATCGCCGCCAAGGTTTCGCCGTCGCGCCGCTCGACCACCAATTTGATGTCGAGCTTCGCTCTGGGGTAATCCGGTATCCTGGCGCACTTGCCACAAGAAAGATTGACGGTGCGCACCTACCTAAAGGGGCATGGCCGAGATACGCACCGTCACCACGCTTCGGGGGAAGCGCGCTGAAATCATAGGCGCAATAGCCCAATATGAAAAGCGCCTCGCGCAGGCTCGCGCCGACCTCTCGCACGTCAATGCGTGCATCGCTCTATTCGAGGCGTCCGGCGAACTTAGCGCGTTTACGCCCTACATCGACACGCATCGACTGTTCGCGCGCGGCGAGTTGATGGCGCTCTGCAAAGACGCCCTCGCTAGCGGCCCAAGGACGACCAAGGAATTGGCGCTCGCCGTCATGAAGGCGAAAGGGCTCGATACCGGCGACAAGGTTCTCGCGCATGCGATGGCACTGCGACTCATTCACGCATTGCGCCAGCAATGGCGGCGGGGATTGCTGACGGGAGAGGGGAAGGTCAAAGGGGCGCGGGTGTGGGCGCTGATACGCGCTTAATCAGCGCTCGCGCGAGCGTGTGAACATCACAAGATATTGGTCAGATATTCCAACTCGCGTTTGTATTTTATCTGCGATTTGTTCACTTGCAGGCGCTTGCCGTCGATGGTCTTAAATTGTCCAACTTGGAGTTGAGGCAGGGGAATACATTCGGCGCCACTGATGCGTCCCGCTGACATGAAATCGTCCGTCACAGCAAATGCATCCGCCGGGTCCTCAAAATCGAAAAGCTCTGGGAACTGCGCCGCAACTTTATACGCGCGTTCGACATACATTTTAGACGCGAGATCCTTCACACCCTTTTTCGGGCTACGCGCGCCTACCATAGTCATAACGATTGCCGCCACCTTCGGCTTTGGCATTCCGCCAGCGCGATCCGCCCAGACATTGAAGTCGCTATTAGAATCTGCCAGCATCCGCAATGTCAGTTCCAAGGAATCGATTGAATATTCATCGACACGCACTGGAATGATAATGGCGTCGGAAGCGCACCAAGCTAAGTGTGTTGCGCCTGCATAAAACGGACTGCAATCCATCAGGCAAAGCGAGCAGCCCTTCTCTTCCATTTCGTCTTCGAGAATTTCCTTGAGGCTAGACAGTATGTTCTTCACAGCATTTGTATTGCTTGCAGCAATCGCCTGCTGCAATTGCTGATAAAGAGACGACGGAAAAGCGAAGAGCCCCGCATCACCAGGGATGAAATAGCTTTTCTTCCCTCCATAAAAATTGTCGTTGAGCTGGCTTAATCGGAAGGAAATATTTTCGGGAACGACCCCAAACGCAGGCCCCAAGACCTTCGGCCTGAGCGCATCCCCAATTGTACAGCTATGCTTTTCTCCCCGCGCAATAGATTCGGTGAGGTTTCGTTGTGGGCACAGATCTACCACAAGAGTACTGGTCTGCCGCGAAAACATATAGCCCAAGTTGAACGAAATAGTGGACTTGCCAATTCCGCCACGCAAATTTGATACGCAATATTTGCTGTAGCGGAAACCTTTATCAGGAGTCCACCCGTCTTCAAGAGACTTGTCGTGATTTTCAATTATTCTGTCCAGTCCGCTTTTCATGTCCGTGTTCCAATCTTGCAGGCCATCACAAAAACCGCAGGTGGTGAGCGACGCCGCAGGTCGTATACGAAAATGCAGGCGATATGTCAATATGCAGGCGTTTGTGGATTGTGCAGGCGGGGGATCACCCGCGAATTGCCAGTCACGCTGCCAAGTGCCGTTGCCAGTATCCGCAGAAATCCGGGCTCGGCTTGCGCTTCATGGCGAAGCCGGCGAGGCGCGTGACTTGATCGCCATTTGACATGCGGCGGTTGTCTTCGCGCCAGGAAGCCTCTTGCGCGTACCTAAGCAGGTAAGGGCCGGCGATGTGGTGATTGTGGCCGATCTCGCCGCGACGGATGCGGCTGAAAAATTCCTCAGCCCAATTCGTGCAGCAACCGTCGTAACTGTACGCTTCCTCGTGATTGATCCGGCACATTTCGAACTTGCCGCCCAAGCCATCCCAAGAGGTCGCTTCGTCGGCGTTCACAATGGTTCCCTTGGCGACGCGGGCGCGGATGAATGACATCGCCTGTGCTTCGCTCTTGAAGACCGCCGGAACCGAATTGCCGCTGCGCTCGCGAACGATGATGACGACCTTGCGCTTGCCGGTTTGGTTGCGAGCGAGACGCCGATCGCGGCGGTTCTCGCGAAGGTTCGCGGGCTTGACGTAGCCGCCGAAATATCCGCCGTCGACCTCAGCGACCTTGCCGGCGCCCCCGACGACGCGGCCTTTCATTTCCTCGGCCATCGCCTCGCGGAGCTTGTGCAAGAGAACCCAAGCGGCCTTGTAGGACGTTCCCAGATCGCGCGAGAGGGCGAGCGCCGACTTGCCTTTGACCTCGTTACAGAAGACCGCGATGGCGGCGAGATAGCCGCGCAGCGGGAGTTTGTGGAAGGCGAACAGTGTGCCGCTGGTAATCGTGAAATCGGCGCGGCAAGCCTTGCAACGGAACCGGAGCGCGCCATTCGGGCGGCGGCATTCGTAAGCGTTCAATCCGCCGCAGTGCGGGCAGACGGGCTCGCCGGCAGTCTCGGGCCAGCGCAGCTTGCGAAACGTCGCTTCGGCGTCGGCGTCCGACATGCGGAACACCTGCGCCAGGGAAAGGGTCTTGGCCTCGGGGGATTGAAGGAAATGTTGAGACATCTGCGGCCTGCGTTAGCTTCCTACCGCAGACAATAGATATCTTCGCTTGCATTGTCAACAGAAATCTCGCATATTCCGCAGAAATCGAATGCGGAGCGCAGCTATGGGATTGACCGAACGCGAAAAGGAATGGGGCACAAGAGCGAGCCGGTTCCTTAAGGCGGAACTGAAACGGGCTGGCGTCGGCTACAAGGAACTGGCCGAGCGGCTGAATAAGCACGGACTTGAAGAAACCGAAACGTCCATCACCGGCAAGTTGGCGCGAGGGACGTTCGCCGTATCGTTTTTCCTTGCCTGTCTAGTCGTTTTGGAAAAGGACGAGATACGGCTAGAGGAAATCTGACATCACTTCGCCGGCTTCTGCAATGCCTGCAAGTGAGATTGAACCGACGAATCGATCATATCCTTTACCTGCGCACCAAGTACAAAAAACGATGGATATAACGCCGCGAGCGCAACGATTAGGATCGCTAGTCCAATACCGATCGTCCACTGATTGGCGCGAGTGGCCCTGTAGTCCTCACGAACATCAGCGCGAATGGTCTCGTTCGCCGCTTTCACATCTTCCAGCTTCGACAGAACGAGGTCGAGTTTGCCCTCAAATCGCGTGATCTTGGTATCAGTCCTCGCCTCGGCCGCGGCGATCTTCGCGTCGGTCTCTTCGCGCGTTGGGTCTGTCATGATCTCACCACTATTTACCCACGGTTTTGTTACTAAAACATGACTGCTGAAAATTGGCTGATCTTTGTCACCGTTAATGACTGGACCTGCAATATTTTGTGCCATTGATTCTTCAAAATAGCCCTTAGAAAACGCAACATTTACCTGCGCGCGAACCATTGATCCTTGCAATGATGCAGGCTGACGGTAACTATCTAATTCAACGACAGTATTCGGCATCTCTATGTAGCCAACTTTTCATTGAGCAACGCGCGGGCGTTCTCAACAATAGTCCCGTCAATCGCTTTATTCTCAACCATATTCTTTAGAACATGATCGAGAAAAACAATCGACGCTACAAAGCCGTCAATTGGCATTATAACCTGACATACGACCTGGTTAGCATATTGGTTCGTTCCGCTTGTTTCTGACGCGACTCTAGCAAAATAGAATTTTACGACATGCAGTCCCGGAGCAATGCTTGCAATTCCGTCCGCATACAGTGTCGGAAGATTCGCCGGAGGAAAGCCAGCGGCCGGCGTAAACGTGAATGCTGGCTGTTCGGTAGGAGCGTCCGGAGCGGGCGGAACGGCTGACTGTGTGGTGTTCTCGGACATCGTGACTTCCCCCTGTCCAGGATTAAATCACATCCGTCCTTACGAGTCTCGGGTTTTGCGAGGCGTGCGGGATTCGCGGTAAACATGGGGCTCACCACCTCACACCGCTTGTGGCGGCTGCGCCAGGATACCGGGGTAATCGATCGCGTCGAGCGCTCGGACCAGCTTGCGGACCATGCCCGCTTCTCGATAGAGCGCCGCGACGACCGAATAGACCGGCAAGTCCTGGTCGGCCAACGGCGCGAAGGGGGGCGGCGCGAAGGCGGCGGCGACGGCGAGGTTCCTGATCACGATCCAGGCGGCGAAAATCAGCCAGAGCGGGATCGAGATCGCGGCGCGCAGCGCGCCGAGAGCGACCAGCCACAGCGTCGTCCCGACGATCGCCAGGGCCGCGATGCACGCGACCTGGCCGCAGCTCAGACCGGAATGCGCCGACAGGCTCGAATCGCGCCGCTCCAGGCCGCAGGCGGCCGCCTCCGCCACCCGGGGGCCCGTTTTCGCCCGCACCAGAGCGCTCAGGCGCTGCGGCGAGCTGATCGCGACCCCCCCTTGCAAGAGGCCGGCCGCCGCGGCCGCGATGAGAAAGCGGACCGCGGCCCCGCGCGGCGCGACCACGGCGCGAAGGCCCAAGCCGTTGGGCGCCAGCGGCGCGATCCCGCTGGCGATGACCAGCGCGGGGTCGATGTCGTCGGCGATCGCCTGTTCGCCGGCGAAATAGGGGACGCGCAGGCGCCGCGCGAGGGCGCGAAAATAGGCTTCCTCAGGCAGCAGGCCCTCGCCGAGCAGCGCCGCGTCGGCGCTGACCGCGCAGCGTTCCGCGGCCCGCATGGCCTGGAGCAACGGGCCCGGCTCGACGCCTTGGCTGAACAAGAAGGCGATCTCGGGCGCGATCTCGCGGCCGCGTTCCCCGGCGCTTTGAGCGTTTCCGCGCCGCTCTCGGGACGGGTCTTGTCCGTCCTGGGACCGTTCGAGCGACTCGCCCCAGGCGAGCGCTTGCTTGAACGACTCGACCACGCTACGAAACCCGGCGAAACGCCAGCGGTCGCGCGAACGCGGTGCGAATCCCGCGTCCTCGTCCAACAAGCCCGAATAGGCCGCAGAAAATCCGGGCCCCATAGCGTTACGACGACCGACACGGCTTTGTCATGTGGATTCCGCGCCCCCGTCATAAGATTTTCATTTTTCTGGTCCTCGCCGCCTGCCTCGCGCCCGAAATCGCCGCAGCGGCCGAGCGCGGGCCGGCGCCGAGCTTCTGGGATCCCGGCCTGCACCTGGAGCGCCCGGACCTTTCCGGCGTGCGCGCGATCCGCTTTCTCACCGACGACGATTATCCGCCGCTGAACTTCGCGCTCGCCGACGGCTCGCTCTCAGGGTTCAACGTCGACATCGCGCGCGCGATCTGCGAGGAGCTGCTCATCGGCTGCACCATCCAGGCGCGCCGTTGGGACACGTTGATCGACTCGCTGGAGATCGGCAAGGGCGACGCCGCGATCGCCTCGATCGCCATGAGCGCGGCCACGCGCGCGAGGATCGATTTCACCCAGCCCTATTATCAGACGCCGGCGCGATTCGCCACGCGCAGGGATTCGCCGCTCGCGGACGCCACGCCGGCCGCGCTCAAGGGCAAAAGCGTCGGCGTCGTCGCCGGGTCGGCGCATCAATCCTATCTCGCGACGTTTTTCCCGGGCGCGACCGCCATGGCCTATCCGAGCTTCGCCGCGTTGCACGAGGCGCTGAAGGCGGGCGCGATCGACGCCGCCTTCGCCGACGGATTGAGCCTGGCGGTCTGGCTCGCCGGCGAATCGTCGGGCGATTGCTGCGTCTTCAAGGGCGGCCCCTACACCGAGAGCCGCTTCTTCGGCGAAGGCGTCGGCATCGCGGTGCGCAAGGAGGACGCGGACCTGCGCCGCGCGATGGATTGGGCGCTGGCGCGCCTAGCCGCGCGCGGCGTCTACGCCGAGATCTATCTCAAGTATTTTCCGGTCGGGTTCTATTGAACGGGCCGGGGCCGGTCGCGCGCCGACTGAACCGGCCGAAGCCGGCGCCGTTTTCGGGCAATTATATGGTTGACAAAGCCATCGTTTTGTGCGTATTATACGTCTCATAGGAGAGACGGCTATGGATATCACCGACCCGCGATTTACCGACGCCGACAAAGCCCGCGAATATCTTGAGGCTCAGCGCTGGCCAGACGGCCGCATTTGCCCGCATTGCGGCAACGCGGACCAAACCAAGATCGGCGCGTTGAACGGAAAAGCGCATCGAGCCGGCCTCTATCAGTGCAACGAATGCCGCGAGCAATTCACCGTCACCGTTGGCTCAGTCATGGAGCGTTCGAAAATTCCCCTGAACAAGTGGTTGATGGCGATGCACCTCATGGGCGCCAGCAAGAAGGGCATGAGCGCGCATCAGCTTCACCGGATGCTCGGCATCACCTATCAGTCGGCGTGGTTTCTCTGCCATCGCATCCGTGAGGCCATGGGCGACGAGGCCCCGGCGACGAAGGGCGGGCTCGGCGGCACCGGCAAGATCGTCGAAGTCGACGAAGCCTATGTCGGCGGCAAGGAGAGCAACAGGGCGCACGGCAAAGCGGCACCGAAGAAAGCCGTCGTCTCGCTCATCGAACGCAACGGGCGCGTCGCTTCATTCCATGTCCCGAACGTCACCGCGAAAACCATTCGCCCGATCATCGTCAAGCACGCCAGCCGCGCCAGCGCGCTCATGACCGACGAGTCAAACCTCTATACGAAGCTCGGCCGCGAATTTGCCTCGCATCAATCCGTCGACCACTCCCGCGACGAATATGCCTACTACGACAAGCTGACCGATCGCGTCGTGTCGATCAACGTTTCCGAGAATTTTTTCAGCATCCTCAAGCGCGGGATCATGGGCGTTTATCATTCCGTGAGCGAGGCCCACCTGCACCGCTACCTTGCCGAGTTCGATTTTCGCTACAACAATCGCTCGAAACTCGGGGTCGAAGACACTGAGCGCGTCGCCAAGATCGCCAAGGGAACGGCCGGGAAGCGCCTCACCTACCGCGCCGCTAGTTACCCCGCGAACGGCTAAACAGAAGGCGCGGGCATTGAGGGCCACGCATCCGAAGAAACCACGGGGATCATCCTGATGAATGCGACGAACGAAAGCAATGTTGACCTTGTCGGCCCAGGCCCGTGGGCGATCGGCCCTGTAATTGGGGCCAAGGTAGGCCCGACCGTGGATGGTAAAATCGCAATTACGTTTCAATTTCCGCCGAATCCGGGAGTGCAATCATCCATTGAAATTTCGGTGGACATGAGCGAGCCAATCGCAGCCGCGCTTCTTGCCGCGCTTGAAGTCGTGCGGCGAGTGCGCGGTTGGCCGTTACCTTCAACACCCATAGCGCCAAAGCCCGACCGAAAGCACTGATCATCAGTTCACCCTCGCAGTTGCCCGAAATCGTGACAAACGCGCTCTATTACGGCGACAACCTTGCCGTCCTTCGCGAAAGCATTGCGTCGGAAAGCGTCGACCTCGTCTATCTCGACCCGCCCTTCAATTCGAACGCCAATTACAACGTGCTTTTCAAATCGCCGGCCGGCGCGGGCTCGCAAGCGCAGATCGAGGCGTTCGAGGATACGTGGCATTGGGGGCCGGAAGCCGAAGACGCATTCGACCAAGTCATACAATCCGGCAACACGGACGCGGCCGATTTGCTCCGCGCCATGCGATCGTTTCTCGGCGAGAATGACATGATGGCGTATCTCGCGATGATGGCGATTCGCCTGCTCGAATTGCATCGCGTGTTGAAGCCGACCGGCTCGCTCTATCTGCACTGCGACCCGACGGCGAGCCATTACCTAAAGTTGACGCTAGATAGCATCTACGATGCCGGCAACTTCCGCAACGAGATCATCTGGAAGAGAACGTCAGCCCACAGTAGCGCAAAGCGCTTCGGACCCGTCCATGATTCACTTTTATTTTACACAGTGTCTGATAGCTACACTTGGAATAAGGTAACGCAATCTTATAGTGAGGAATACCTTACTCTCAAATATCGGGACGAAGATTCGCGCGGTCGTTACAGACTTTCGGACTTAACCGGCGCTGGCATACGCTCTGGCGACTCGGGAAAGCCGTGGCGCGCATTTGACCCGACGCCGTTAGGTCGGCATTGGGGGGTTCCGTTGGCGATTGTCGCATCGTTGACCTCAGACATTGGCCTGACGACACAGCAAAAGCTCGATCTCTTGGACGAGCACGGCTTCATTTACTGGACGCCCGGCCGCGGCGGAAAACCGGGATTTCCTCAACTCAAGCGACATCTCAAAGCGGGTCAGCCCGTCCAAGACGTAATCGACGACATTGCACCAATCAACTCGATGGCAAAGGATAGGCTGGGGTATCCGACTCAAAAGCCCGTCGAGTTGTTAGAACGGATTCTCTCCGCGTCTTCGAATCCTGGCGACCTTGTCCTCGATCCCTTTTGCGGTTGCGGGACCGCTGTTCACGCTGCGCAGAAGCTCGGCCGACAATGGATCGGAATCGACATCACGCACCTCGCGGTTTCCCTTATCGAGCGCCGGCTCAAAGACGCCTTCCCTGGAATCGCCTTTGAGGTTCACGGCACGCCCAAAGACATTGACGGCGCGCGCGACCTCGCGACGCGAGACAAGTATCAGTTCCAATGGTGGGCCGTGTCGCTCATCGACGCGCAGCCCTACGGCGGGAAAAAGAAAGGCGCGGACAGCGGGATTGATGGCCTCATTTATTTCCGGTCGGACGCGACGACGACAGAGCGCGCCGTCGTCAGTGTCAAAGGCGGCGAGCATGTCGGCGTCGCGATGATTCACGAATTGAAGAGCGTCATGGCGCGCGAAAAAGCGCCCATAGGCGTGTTTCTGACGCTCGCCGAGCCGACGCATCCCATGATCGCCGAGGCCGCCTCTGCGGGCTTCTATGAGCTTGGCGGCCGCAAATATCCGCGGCTCCAAATCATCACGATCGAAGACGCATTGAAGGGCGAAAAGCCGGCCATCCCGCTTGTCGATACCGGCGCGGCGTTCAAGAAGGCGACGCGAGAAAGTGCCGCGCAGCCGAAGCTCGATTTTTAGCCGTCACTTTTCAAACTCGACCATTACCGCTTTTCCGTCGGAGTCGCCTTCGGCTTGGTTTTTGCCGTAGGCTTGCCGATCTTCGATTCCTCGCGCCTCTTTGGCGGCATGGCCAGCACGCGCTTCGCCAAATCGCTCAGCGCTTTCTCGTCTTCGTCGGCGGCTTGCATGGCGGACAACCCCTTCGACAGCGCCAAGCTCTTGCTTGATCGGGCTCGCGAACACCGTGAGGAACTGAGCCGTCGCAGCAAGGCTTTCTTCGACGACAATCCCTATACCACAGTTGTAGAGTTCGACTCGCACTCCGGCCTTTATATCCGATATGCGCGGCTTCCCCATCCGCTTCCGCCTTCTCTCTTCCCGGTGGCCGCCGACGCCTTCAACAATCTTCGGCATGCCCTCGATCAGGCGGTCTGCGCCAGCGCCCTCGCCAAAGACCCGTCTGTCGACCTGGACGGAGTTGGATTCAGTTTCGGGAAGAACCCCACCGAATTTCGAAAAAAGTTTCGCACCACGCGCAGCAAAATCGCCCCCGACATCGAAACAGCAATCGCAGGGTTCGAGCCTTACAAACGAGGGAACGGCCACGTCGGCGGGGATAACCAGTTTTGCGCTCTCAATGAACTTTGCCGGACGAACAAGCACCGTGTCCTGATCGCCCTCAAAGGCGGGATCAAACAAATGAACATCAACACGGCGACAGTCTGGAGGGATGCCCCGTTTCTGCTGCCCGTTTGGGATAGCGCGAAAGGCGAGCTGATAGCTGGCGCCGCTGACCACCCAGATAAATTGAACTATGATCTCGGCCTGACCTTTTCTGTAGTCATTGGTGACATTGACGGTATCAGGGATTGGCCAGCGCTTGGCGCGTTTGACCTGCTGTCGGATAAAGTCCGAACAGTCCTGAGATGTCTTGAAACGTAATTGCTCACGTCCCTTCGGTCATGCCGGGATAGGGAGGGGCTTTGCGGCGAGGGGCAATCGGATGGCTTCGAGGGCGCGCAGGGAGCGCCGGCGGGCGGTTTCGACGACGGAGCGGATGTCGGCGTAGAGCGCGGCGGCCCAGGGGCTGCGAAAGCCGTTGGTGATTTTCCGGTAGACGGCG
>Ga0326728_10015636_pt1 | contig 15725 bp, 13 predicted proteins | sample MB3enrmetagenome_FD_207602 | JGI IMG/M metagenome (GOLD analysis project Ga0326728, IMG submission 207602) | Lab enriched peat soil microbial communities from McLean, Ithaca, NY, United States - MB31MN | ecosystem: Environmental > Terrestrial > Soil > Wetlands > Peat | place: USA: New York...
CGCGAATTGCAAAAACAGGGCCGCACCGTCGCCATTCTCTCCCGCGGCTGGCGTTCCAAGCCCCAGCCCTTCGCCCAGATGCTTTTGAACAAACTGCTCCTGCGCGAGGACAGCACTCCGCCCCGTCTGGTCTCGGACGGGAAATCCCTCCTGCTCGATTCAGAGACGGCCGGGGACGAACCTTATATGCTCGCTTCCAATCTCAAGGACGTCGTGGTGCTGGTGGACAAAAACCGCGTCAAGAGCGGCCGTTACGCCATCGAGAATTTCGGCTGCGACACCCTTCTGCTTGACGACGGCTTCCAGTACTGGAAACTGGCCGGACGCCGGCAGGACGTGGTCCTGATCGATTGCCAGCAACCGTTTGGCAACGAACATTTGTTCCCGCGCGGCACCTTGCGCGAGCCTCCTTCCCATCTGGCGCGGGCCAGTGTCATCTTCATCACCAAAAGCGACGGCCAGACCGCCGAATTGCGCCAGCGCATCACCCATTACAGCCCCGGCACCGGCATCATCGAGTGCATCCATGCCCCGCTTTACTTTGAAGACGTCTTCACCGGCGAACGCAAGGGTTTGGACTTTCTACAAGGCAAACGCGCGGCGGCCCTCAGCGCGATTGCCCAGCCGGAAAGTTTCGAACAAAGCCTGGTCAAATTGTGCCTCGAACTGGTCTATTCAAAACGCTTCGCCGATCACCATCGTTTCACCCAGCAGGAAATCCTCAACGCCATCAATCGCAGCAAAAAACGCCAGGCCCATGTCATCGTCACCACCCAAAAAGACGCCGTCCGGTTCCCCAAGTTGGACCGTCGCGATCTGCCCATTTACTTCATGCGCGTGGAAATTAAAATCCTGAGCGGCGCCGAGGATTTTGATGATTGTGTGCGCAAGATTTGTCTTCGCTGAACATGCCGGACCCGCCCGAAAAAATCCTGTTGCGCGGTCTCAACTGGCTGGGCGACGCCGTCATGAGCACCCCCGCCTTGCTGCGCCTGCGCCAGGCCAGGCCGTCCGCCCATATCACCCTGCTCACGCCGGAAAAGCTCGCCGGACTGTGGCAGGACCAGCCGTTTCTTGACGAGGTGCTCGCGTTCACCGCCGCGGAAAGCCTTTGGCAAGTCAGCGCGCGGCTCCGCCGGGAAAATTTTTCGGAGGCCGCCGCCCTGCCAAATTCCATCCGGTCCGCCTTGGAACTGTGGCTGGCCGGGATTCCGCAGCGCGTCGGTTTGGCCCGGCCGGGGCGCGGTTTTTTCCTCACGCGGGCGCTTCCTCCGCGCCGGGACGCCGCGCCCATGCGCAAGCGGTCCGCCCGCGAAATCCGCCGCTTGATCGCCCGCGGCGCGCCGGCGGCGGCCATTCCGCCCGCGGCCCATCAGATTCATGATTATCTATATTTGACCGCCGAATTAGGCGCGTCGCCTGAGCCCCTGCCACCGCGGATCTTCGTCAGCGACCAGCAAACCGCCCAAGTCTGCCAACAATTGCGCCTGGAAAACGCGCCGGCGGGGCGGCCCTGGTTTGGACTGAGTCCGGGAGCGGAGTATGGCCCGGCCAAACGCTGGCCGGCGAGGCGGTTCGCCGCCGCCGCCGTGCTCTTGCAAAAGCTGACCTGCTGTCGCTGGCTGATCTTTGGCGGGGCGGGAGACCTGGATTTGACGGAGAAGATCACAACCGAAATCCGCTACGCGGGGCGCGAGGCGGACGGGGTCATAAACCTGGCCGGCAAGACCAGTTTGAGAGAACTCGCCGCCGCGCTGAAACTCTGCCGTCTGCTGCTGACCAATGACACAGGCCCGATGCATCTGGCCGCCGCCGTGGGCACGCCTCTTGTCGTTCCATTCGGCAGCACCTCCCCCGAATTGACAGGCCCCCTCTGTTCTCCGTCCGTCCAAATCGTGCGGACGCCCGTGCCCTGCGCCCCGTGTTTTCGCCGCGAATGTCCGATTGATTTGCGCTGTCTCAACGGCATCGAGGCCGCGCAAGTGGTCGAAGCCGCGCGCCGCATTCTTAATGCTTAAACGAAAAGTTGATCACTGGTGCAACGCAAACGAAGTGTTGGTCATGGACTCGAAATCCAACGGCGCAAGCGTCCCACTGGCGTCCAGGCGGCGAAGAGAAAGCAATTGGGCCAGGTCGAAGAGTTCCCGGGCGAGACGGGGATTAAGATCAGGAGCCAGAAATCGGGTCGAAACATTTCCGTGTGTCCTGCCGGGCAATATGATATGCTAACCGGGTGGAAAAAGCAGCCCGCATATTTCACTCCTTTGCCGAAGCCGACAAGGCGGATGGCGAATACTACCGTTCGCTCACGCCGGAACAGCGCCTGGAAATCCTTTTCGATCTGGTCCAATCCCAACAACCCGATGAACCTGAGCAAAGACTTGAGAGAGTTTGTCGAATTATTAAACTCCAGGAAGATTAAGTACGTGCTGGTCGGCGGCCACGCCGTCGCCTATCACGGCTTTCCGCGCTTCACCGGGGATGTGGATTTTTTTATTGACACATCGCCCGATAATGCCGCGCTGGTGGCGGCGGCGGTGGGCGATTTTGGCTTTGCCAATCTTGGACTCAAGGAGGCCGACTTTCGCGGGCCTGAAACCGTTGTCCAACTGGGACGCGTGCCCCATAGAATTGACATCCTGACTTCTGTCACGGCGGTTTCTTTTGCCGAGGCATGGGAAACCCGCGTTGCAACCACTCTCGACGGCCTGCCGGTTTGGGTGATCAGCAAAGACCTGCTGGTGCGAAACAAGCTGGCCACTGGACGCCCGCAAGATCTGGCCGACGCCAAAAGAATCGGTTAAATTTCATGTATTTAACTTCGGCTTACCCATGATTGCATGCTTCCTGTGCCGCTCGCTTATAAAATTCTGATTGGCCCGGCTCATGCCGGGGAAGGGCTTAAGAGACTTCTCACATGGCACGGAGCAGTGGCTTGCGGCCTGCCCTGCTTCTCGTCTCGATGGCTTTTGCTTCCGCGGACTCTTCCAGGAACTCGTTCTGCTCATCAACGGGCAGATAGAGGTAACGGCCGCAATTCTCGCATGTTTGAATGTCGTCGTCGCGCATCAGCGTGACAATGACGCCGATGGGAATACGCATGTGGCAACCCGCGCAAACCTGATGGCCCACCATGGCGACGCCTTTTTTACCCTGGTCGGTCAAGCGATCGTAGTGCTGGAGGATTGGCAGCGGGATTTTTCGGCGCAGTCTGGAAATCGCGGTTTCCGCGTTGCTGTCGATGACGCCGGCAAACTCAAGCTCCTGGAGTTTGAGCAGATTCTGAAGAAGTTTTTTCATGGGACTGATTTCATTTGAGAGCGGAAACATTAAACCCGGAAAAAGAAGAACCAGCGCCGCGTTCCTCCAACTTTCGGCGCCGGTTCACAGATTTATCGGATGCGACTGGGTTCATATCCGATCAGTGTTGTTTGCGGGGCTGGCGTCTAAAGCCCTTGTTTGTCACCGGCGGAGGTGTCGGCGCGCTGGCCGGTTGAGGCTGGGCTGGCTTTTGGGTATTGGAACACGGGGCGGATTGGCAGGCGCTGGTGGTTGGGGTGCCGGACACAGTGGATGGAATGTTTGCGGATTCACTCATAATATTTTGTTTTTGTTTCTTGGCTGTAGTTAAACAATGTCAGGAGGAGTCTCTGCAAGAGACATGCCAGCCGGCTTTGCGGGCAGAAAATACCTGCAAGGCGTTGCGTTGCAATAGGATGCGGCGAATGAATGCAACAATGGTTCGCCTGTGATAGTTCGCAATTTGGGATTTCTCGAAGGTGATCCGCGAAATTTCGTTTTTTCAAGGGGTCAAAAATGTTGTCTTTTATCTTTTTGCACAAATGCCTCTGGCAGAAATGGTTGCAAAAATCGGCGCTAAAAATGAAAAACAAATGAAAAAACTTTGAGAAATCTGTTGACATAGAGGGCTTTATCATGTTAAAAGCGTTGACATGAGAACGAAAACCTTTATGAGCACAAAAACTTTTCCCTTTATTCCTGTAGTTTTGGCCTTCTTGGGTTATTGCGCGACTAGCAGTGCAGATATAACCGGTGCGTGGTGGAACGATGACGGCGATGGTGTGCTTGTCTGTCAAACATGGACTTACGATAGTGCCAACCTGCCGAGTCCCAACCTGACGATGACTGGAGACCAGTACACGGTGCCGGGCCAGTCGACGGCGGGGCACATGGTCGGGACGATCACGACGGATAGCCCGCAGGACCCGACGCTCTATCTGGGCAGCGCAGTAAATAATGACACCTCGTTTGTCTGGACCAGTTATCAGGTCAACGTGGTCATGAATGCGCCCTTCACGTTTGTTGCCGGCAGTCCCTACGTGATCAACTATCCGCTTTCTGGTCCCAGCGATTGGACAGTGGCCGGCGTCATAGCGCCCTTTTTGCAGGTCTCCGGCATATACGCTGGCGATTATGAAGGGACCATCGATTTAACGGGAGGCACGCCCATTGCGATCAGTGACCAGCCCGATGGTGAATTGGATTTCGGCTACGGGATCCACTTTAGCAGTTCGACTGATTACAGCTTCACACAGGAAATGATCCCCATGGGAGTGCCCGAACCGAGCGACCTTGGCCTCGCGAGCGCGCTCTTGTTTGGCGGCATCGAACTGGTTAAGCGCTTCCGCAAAAAAGCCTGATCGAACGGCGCAAACGGGTCATCCATCACGGCGTTGGTTCAACAGGAACCATCAACACCGGGCAGGGAGCGTGGCGCGCGATCTTTTCAGCCGTGTTCGCGAACAGGGTGTGCCCGAGCAATGCCCGATGACGCGCCGGAAGGACGATTAAATCGGCCATGACATCACGCGCCGCCAGGGCAATTTCTTCCGCAACGGACTCCACCCCAACGCGAACCATTGTTTCGACATCTTCCGAATTGGCGGGATCGGCCTGGCAGGCCTGATACAGTCTGTGCTGCGCCTCATTGGCAATCTTTTCCTGGTCTCCTGACGCAAAGGCGGGATAAACGAGGGGATTCTCCACCACGTTGAGAACGATGACTTTGCCGCCGGTTTTTTCGGCCAGACGGGTGGCATATCGGAATGCGCACATCGCGTTTTCGGAAAAATCAACCGGCGCGAGGATCGTTTTCAGCCGGAATGACTCATCGTAGGCGGCGGTTTTTCCATTGGGTTCGGCTGACGGAGCATTTTTCATAAAGCATCCATTTCTCAGCACACTGCTGTTGCAAGAGGCGTGCCAAGGGAGAGCTTCGGCGCAAGGGATTGGATCGAAGGCACATGGGAAAGCAGGAGGCCCCGGAGTGGCCGAAGAATTACGGAAACTCGCAAGGGAACTGCGAAATATCGACGTTTCCTGCTGCTAAAAGCATAATTTTGCCGGCCCATCCCCCGACAAGCATTTTGGCACAATAATTGATGCTTGAGCCGGTATGAGCATCTTCGGACACAAGTTTCATGCCGCAAAGGAAAAGCTGGCGCCGGTGAATGGTCATGAAAAACCCGCCGCAGCAGCCTTCACTCCGGCGCTCCCGCCGCTCGAAGCGCAAGACAAGCCAGCCGGAGCGGTCTGGGCGGACGACGCGATCATCCAACGCTTTGAGCCGCTCCTGGTTCACTGTCCAAGGAACGCAAAAGTCCTCAAGACGCTGGCCGAAGCCTATGCGCGGAAAATGATGTTCGACAAGTCTCTCTCCTCTTACGAGCGCGTCCTGGAAATCGAAGGAGGCAAAAATGCGGCCATCGAGAAGGCGATTGTGGAAACGACTATGAAGAAACTCGATTGGGAGTTGAGCCGGCTCGACCCGAAAACGCCGGAGTACGCCGCGCAACGCGAACAGATCCAGAACCGGCGGCTCGAATACCAATGGCAGGAGATGGAGCAGGCACACTGACTTGTAAAAGCCATAACTGGAAGCTGATATGTCCATATTAGCCATAAACGCGGGATCGAGCAGTCTGAAGTTTGGTTTGTTCGATGACCATGATTGCGCGTCCCTGGTGACAGGGGAAATTGACTGGGCGGACGGCAATCGGGAAGAAGCTCAACTGATCGTGCGGCCCCGTCAAGGCACCATCGTAAGGTCGCGGCTGCCGCTGCCCGACAGTTCCACCACCGCCGCCCGCGTCATTCAAGTGGCGCTCAACGCGACGCCGTCCGCGGCAATCAGCGCCGTGGGACACCGGATCGTCCACGGCGGGGCGGAGTTTCGGGACAGCATTTTGATTGACAGCAAGGTGAAAGAGGCGATTGGCCGGTTGTGCGAATTGACTCCGCTGCACAATCCTCCGGCGCTCAAGGCAATTCAAGCGGTGGAAGAGGCCCTTCCGGGAAAACCGCAGGTGGCCGTTTTCGACACCGCCTTCCATGCCAGCCTGCCGCCCAAGGCATTCCTCTACGCGGCACCTTACGACTGGTATGAGCGTTGGGGCATACGCCGGTTTGGTTTCCACGGGATCAGCCACGCGTATTGCGCCCGGCGGGCGGCGGAGATAATGGGGCGGGACTTGTCTCAATTGCGGCTTATTTCGTGTCATTTGGGCGGGGGATGTTCGGCGACAGCGGTGCGAGGGGGCGCAGCGGTTGCCACCACCGGCGGCTACAGCCCCATGGAGGGATTGATGATGGGAACGCGATGCGGCTCAATTGATCCGGGGATCCTGATCCACTTGCAACGCCAGGAGGGGCTGACTTGCAAAGAATTGGATCGGGCGCTGAATCACTGCTCGGGCCTGCTTGGCATTTCCGGCGTCTCGCCGAACCTCGCGCAAATAGAAGTGGCCGCGGCACAGGGAAACAAAAGAGCCTGTCTGGCTTTCGAGATGTTTGCCGACCAGGTGCGCGGCGCAATCGGACGCCTTGCCGCCACGCTGGGAGGAATCGATGCGCTGACTTTCACTGACCGTGTCGGTGAAGGGTCCCCCTCACTTCGCGCGGCGGTCTGCGAGGGGCTTGATTTTATGGGCATTTGTCTGGATGCCAGGCGCAACTCCGATGCCCGCCCTGACACAGATATTGCCACGTCCGGCTCGCCCGCGCGGATCATGGTCATCCATACGGAGGAGGAACTGATGGTGGCCCGCGAAACCCGTCGCGTGGCGGGCCGGAAAAGCCCGGTGGATTCCGCTGAGCAGATCATAAAGGATGGAACCTTCTTGAGGAATAGATTGAATTATATTTCCTCGGCGGAAACCCTTTGAATGCTGCTGTCATGTTTACTCCGGCCAACGAAACCCGAATCTCCGCGCCCATCGCCTCAAGAATCTGCATTATACTGTTGAGCGACTTGTCCTCAACTTGCCGCAAAGTAACCGGTTGATGCGCTAAAATTTGATGATTCAGGCACTTAATTTCTGCAGAGGGGGCTTTGACCGCTCGACGAAGCCTTTTTTGGAGTTCCGATCTGGGATTTTCCACCCAGACGTTGTTTGAAATGTAATCTTTCTTCCAGCCGATAATCTCAATCGTTGGCACCTCATCATCATCTTTGCTCCAATCGCTTCTGGAATTTTTCCCGTTGGATCACTTCCTCGAATTCCGCCATGACAACGGCAGAGGCGCAGAGCGTGGCTGAACCGTCAAGGAGCGCATCCACTAATCGCGAAGGGTTTCCCCTCCACAGCGAACCCGACACGAGCACATTGATATCAACGACGAGCTTCACGCGCGCGCCGCTCCGCCCGGACGGCCTTTATTTCGGCGCCAATCTCGTCCATGGTCAACGGTTCTCCCGGCACGGAACGAATCTCGTCCAGTACCTTTTTCAATTCCTGCCCGGCGTTCCGGCGGCGCACTTCGTCGGCCAGCAATTCCCCCACCCGACGGTTGTCCAACAAACCCATTTGACGGGCTTGCTGGATGAGTCCATCGGGCAAATCCAATTCTACGTTGACGTTCATAATGCTTTCTTCTTCTGCCAGGAAACTTACACCAATCGCGGCCCTTCGCCAAGAACTGATTGCAGTTGGACAGCACAAAGGTCATGGCTGCAACGGGTGTGGCTTTTTCAGCCCCAACTTTTTGATTCGAGAAATCAATGTGCTGGGCCGCAGACCGAGCAATTCGGCGGCGCCGCCTGCTCCATGAATCTTCCACCTGGCCTTATTGAGGGCAGCCACAATATTGTCGCGTTCGCGTTGCCGAAGTTCGAGATCGGTTAAAACGGTCGGGGCGGGTCCGGCGTCGGCGCCCGCCGGACTTGGGGCTATCGCAGCCGCGGTTCTCTGGAGGCTTGGGAAGTCAAACCAGAGCGTTCCGTTTTGAGCCAGGATCAAGGCCCGCTCGATGGTGTTTTGCAATTCGCGGATGTTGCCGGGCCAATCGTGGTTTTGAAATTGGGCGATGTGGGCGGCAGTGAGCCGCGCCGGCGGCAAATTCAGTTTGCGGGCCGCCTTCTCAAGAAAATGCGCCGCCAGCAGGGGGATGTCCTCCTTGCGTTCACGCAAGGGCGCGATTTTGATGGGGAACACATTGAGCCGGTAATAAAGATCCTGGCGGAAGCGGCCGGTTTGGACTTCCCCCGGCAAGTCGCGGTTGGTGGCGGCGATGATGCGGACATCCACGGTGCGCGTTCTCTCTTCTCCAACCCGTTCATATTGTCCCTCCTGCAACACACGCAGCAGTTTGCTTTGCAGCTCCAATGGAATCTCACCCACTTCATCCAACAGCAGCGTGCCTCCCTGCGCCGCCTCAAAACGGCCGGCGCGGTCCCTGAGAGCGCCCGTAAATGCGCCTTTGACATGGCCGAAAAATTCGCTCTCGTACAGCTCCCTTGGAATGGACGCGCAATTGACGCGGATGAGGGGATGGTCGCGACGGCGGCTGTGCTTGTGAATCTCACGGGCGACCAATTCCTTGCCTGTGCCGGATTCGCCAAGAATCAGCACCGCGGCGTCTGTCGGCGCCACCATTTCGATTTGGCGGAGGGATTGTTTTAATGCGGCGCTTTGTCCGATAATTTCGCCAAAAGCCCCGGCCTCCCGAACCTCTTCCTGAAGAAGAGTGTTTTCCAATTCCAATTGCGACTTCAGCCGTTCGATTTCCTCGAACGCGCGCGCATTGACAATGGCCGCGCCAATATGATCGGCAAAAATCCGCAACCATTCGGGTGTTTGTTCCGGGGTCGGAATGCGATTGTACTGCGCAATGACGCCCAGAGTTTGGCCTTGGAACAGGATGGGCTGGCCGTTGAAACCCTGGATGTTCTCCTGCCTGGCTGATTCATGGCCGCCGAAGCCGTTCAGATCGCGCGCCGGATTGTTGCTGAGAATGGCCTGGCCTGTGGCGGCGATGCGACCGATGACCCCGACGCCCAATGGAATTCGCCGCTGCTCTTCTTCGGCCTGCCGCGTTTGCGCGCCACGTTCCGAAAGGGAGGATTCCGCGCTGGCAACCAAGTGCAGGCAGCGGGACTGATCGGGGCAGTGGGGGCGCGCCGGGCAGGAAGCGCAGAGGTCGCCTTTATCGATCAGCCACAGCCGCGCCATGACAGCGTGGGGGCGTTCGGCCAGGCATTGGACGACCTTGCGGAGCAGATGTTCCACAGAGCGTTCCGGAGCGATTTCCAAGAGGAGGTCCCTCAGGGAATCAAACTCGGGCTTATAATCGAGAGGCAACTCCACCTCATTCTTTATACTCAGACCCGGGAGAATTGACAATACCGGGCATCGCACCGAATGGGTGCATCTCAGTTTTTGGGGTGGTCTTTTCCTAATCTTAATCATAATCATAATCCTCATCTTGGAAGGTGGGGCAGGATTAGGATTAAGATTAAGATTACGAGGGGAACCCAAAAAAGTGAAATGCACCCTTCTGTCAACCAACAAATCAATCTGTTTGAACCGGCGGAAAGATTCACGCAGCATGGGAACGGCTTATGCCAAACCCGCTGAATAAAATTGCCATCGTGTTTGTTGTTCCCGCATTATTGTTGACGGGGTGCTGCCGCCTGCAAAAATCCCGCGACGGCGCCGATGGTTCGGGCGCATTCGCGACCGGGCGTTACCGCAATCTGTTCGCCGAAAACGGCCATTCGCGGCGGGAAATCCGGGGAAAAGTGGATGCGGCGTTCCAGCAGTTGTTCCACGGCGATCCGGCAAACCAAACGGTGTATTATTCCGCCGGCAACAACTCGAACGGCACGCTCGCCTATGTCACGGACATCAGACACAACGACGTGCGCACGGAAGGGTTGTCCTACGGCATGATGATCGCGGCGCAAATGAACAGGAAGGCGGAGTTCGACGCGCTTTGGAACTGGTCGAAAACTTACTTGTATCACGACTCGCCCGAACATCCGTCTTGCGGATTTTTCTCATGGCAGGCGAAAACGAACGGCGCGGCCCTGAGCGAATTTGTCGCGCCGGACGGCGAGTCGTATTACGTCATGGCGCTCTACTTCGCGGCGAACCGCTGGGGCAACGGCGGGGGAATTTACAATTACAAAGAGCAGGCCGATGAATTGCTGGCGAACATGAGGCATCGCGCGATGATCCGGGGTCCTGTTTTCATGTTGCGGCGAAATACAAATACAACTTTGACAGTGACCGCCGGGGCGCTTTTTAACGAAGAGCATAAAATGGTCCTGTTCTCGCCCAGTTCCGAACGCGGACAATTCACGGATCCCTCTTATCATTTGCCCGCGTTCTATGAGTTGTGGGCGCGATGGGGACCGGCTGGCGACAGGGATTTTTGGATGGCGGCCGCGGCGGCGAGCCGCGATTTATTTCCGCGCGCGGCAAATCCGGCCACCGGCCTTGCTCCCGACTATGCGAACTTTGACGGGACGCCGGTCACCAACAGTTGGAACCGGGGCGCGGCGAATTTCAGGTTCGACGCGTTTCGCACTGCCGGGAATTGGTCGGTGGATTGGTCGTGGTGGGGAAAAGATGTCCGCGAACGGGAATTGAGCGACCGGTTGCAGGCGTTCTTTGAATCCAAGGGAATGGCAACTTACGGCTGTCAGTTCACGCTTGACGGCAAACAGCTTGACGACCGGCACGCGCAGGGGCTTGTGGCCATGAACGCCGTCGCAAGCCTCGCGGCAACGAATCCGCGCTCAAAAAAATTCGTGGAAGCCTTGTGGAACACGCCGACGCCCGCCGGCCTCGAGCGTTATTACGAAGGATTGCTTTACATGATGGCGCTGCTGCATTGCAGCGGCGAGTTCCGGGTCTGGATGCCGCAATAGCGCCGTTTCGCCATTATACGGGCTTGCTTTTGTCGCGCAGGGTGGTTGAATTGGCCATCGATCATGAATAAAAAAATCATTTCTTCCGGGCATTCCCGGCGTCAGTTCATCAAATACGGGTCGCTGGCGACGGGCGGGGCGGTTTTGGCGGGCCCTTGGCTGCTGCGCGGGCAGAATTTAAACAGCCGGCTGAACATCGCGCAAATCGGCTGCGCGGGAAAGGGCGGCAGCGACGCGCAATGGTGCGCGACGGAAAACCTCGTCGCTTTGTGCGATGTGAATTCAAGCGCGGTTGACAATTTGAAACAATACCTTCCCGCCGCCAAAGGGTACAAGGATTATCGCGAGCTTTTCGAAAAGGAGAAGAGCCTCGATGCCGTTGATATCGCCGTGCCCGATCATTCGCATGCCATCATCGCGGCCACGGCGATGAAACTGGGCAAACACGTCTATTGCCAGAAGCCGCTGACGCATGATGTCTCTGAAGCGCGGTTGTTGCGGGACCTGGCCCGCCAATACAAGGTGGCCACGCAAATGGGCAATCAAGGCAGCGCGTCGGATGGTTTGCGGCGTGGGGTGGAACTGGTGCAGGCGGGGTTGATCGGCCCGGTGCATCAGGCTTATGTGTGGACCAATCGCCCCATCTGGCCGCAAGGCTTGGAACGGCCGGCCGGTTCGGACCCCGTCCCGCCCAACCTGGATTGGGACCTCTGGCTCGGCACCGCGCCCGCCCGCCCGTTCAAGGGCGAGTGGCCTGCAGAGCAGGCGGCGGAGTTGGACCGGTTTTTGCGCTTCAGCCCGAATGTCTATCAACCGTTCAACTGGCGGGGCTGGCTGGATTATGGCACCGGCGCCCTGGGCGACATGGCTTGTCACACCGTCAACTGGCCTTTCCGCGCCCTCAAACTCGGCTACCCGACGGAAATCGAAGCCAGTTCGTCCGGGATGAAGGCGGAGATGTACCCGGTCAGCTCGCGCATCCGGTTCGAATTTCCCGCGCGCGAGGGCTTGCCGCCGGTGACGTTCCATTGGTCGGACGGAAGCAACACGCCGCCCGCGGACGTCACGGCGGATGTCACGGCGGTGTTCGGCGGCATCTCCCGCAGCGGCTGCATTATGATCGGCGAGAAAGGCCTGGTGTTTTCCCCGGACGATGGCGACCAGGAGTTGCGGGTTTTTGTCAGGTTGAAGGACGACAAGGAAATGACCGCGGCGCCCAGGCACGAAGCCGCCAAAGCCATTGCCCAAACCATCCCGCGCAACGCCTTTGACAACAGGGAACCGCCCGATTTTCGCCATCACAAGGAATGGTTCGCGGCCTGCAAATCCGGCCGGCACGAGACGGCCTATTCGAATTTCGAAATCGCCGCGTATCTGACCGAGATCATGCTGCTCGGGTGCGTGGCGTTGCGCGCCGGCCAGAAAATCGAGTGGGACGGACCGGGCATGAAAGCCAAAAACGCCCCGGAAGCGGCGCGATTCCTCCAACGCGAATATCGCGCCGGCTGGAAGATTTAGCCGCGCGGCGGAAACAACTTCGAGGACAGCAGCTTCATCCTGGCCAGCCGCCAGGCCAAAGCAGTGCCCAGGCATCCAAAACCATAGGTGACACTGCGCCGAAAATTGATGGACGAGGCGTCGGTGAAATAGCGCGTCGGACAACTGACCTCCGCAATCGTGTAACCGAACCACAAAATCTGCGCCAGCATTTGATTGTCGAAAACAAAATCGTTGGAATTTTCGGACAAGGGCAGCCGTTCCAGCAGTTCCCGCGAAAAGGCGCGGTAGCCGGTGTGGTATTCGGAAAGTTTCGCCCCGAGCAATACATTCCCGGCCAGGGTCAGGCCGCGATTGGCGATGTATTTCCACAGCGGCATTCCCCCGCGCAAGGCATGGCCGCCAAGAATCCGGCTGCCCAAAACACATGGATAGAGACCGGACGCAATCATCGACGCCATTGCCGGAATCAGCTTCGGGGTGTACTGCGAATCGGGATGGACCATGATGATGATGTCGGCCCCTTCCTGCAAGGCCAGGCGATAGCAGCTCTTTTGATTGCCGCCGTAGCCAAGGTTTTTGGAATGGGTCAACACCACGGTGTTGGGCAGCTTCCGCGCAATCGCGCTGGTCTCATCACGACTGGCGTCATCCACCACGATGACCGCGTCCACCACCCCTTGTTCCATGACCTCGTCGTAAGTCTGGACGAGGGTTTTGGCCGCGTTGTAAGCGGGCATGACGACGACGATCTTTTTTCCGCGAAACATAATCAGCAAATGAACACGGCGCAGAATACGCAAAACCGCGCCTGCTTGAAAGCGCGAATAAAGACCCGGGCTTGACTGTGCCATCGGGGCGAATTAACCTCACCCGCATCCGCGTTACCCATAAACATTGATTTTATTGACGTGGCGGACATTATTTTCGATTAACAGTTTGTTCCGCCACCGCGTTAAATTCGTGGCATGAAAGAGAAACAGGCAGTTCAGTTCTGTTCCGCTGGAGAAAGGCGGCTTCCATGAACGAATCCATTGTCCTCGTTCTGTTGCTGGTCATCGGCGCGCCGGTTCTTGTTGTCATTTGGCTGGTCGTCCGCGCCCTCGACACGCGACATCGGCTGGAGGACCTTTCCAGCCGCCTGGCCAGGCTGGAAGCCAACGCTGCGCGGCTGGAGTCAACTGCCGTCCAAAGAGTTTTGGAGCAACGACCCAAACCCGCGCCCGCGCCTCCCCCCATTCCAAAATCCGAACCTGTGGCGGCGAGGGTGACCCCGGCGCGTGAACCTTTGGCCCCACCGCCTTATGTGCCTGCCGCACCCGATCGCCCGCGCCACATCCGGCCCGAAGAACCCGAACCCGCCCGGACATTTGCCAAAGCGGCTTCCCCGGTCAACTGGGAACATTTCATGGGCGTCAAGCTGTTTGCCTGGGCGGGCGGTCTGGCCTTGTTCCTGGGCGTCGCGTTCTTTGTCAAATACTCGTTTGACAACAACCTTGTTCCCCCCGAACTGCGCGCCGCCACGGGTTTTCTGGCCGGTCTTGGACTGCTGGTGGGCGGCGTCCTGATGTCGCGCAAGAATTATCCCGCGCTGTCCCAAACCCTCTGCGCCACGGGGGTTGTCATCCTCTATGCGGTCACCTTTGCCTGCCATTCGATTTATCATTTCCAATTTTTCGGACCGGTCCCGACTTTCCTGTTCATGGTGCTTGTCACGACGGCGGCGTTTCTGCTGGCCGTCCGCCTGAACGCCCTCGTCATCGCCATTCTGGGGATGCTCGGCGGCTTTCTGACGCCGCCCCTGCTCTCCACCGGCCAGGATAATCCCTTCGGCCTGTTTGGATACATTGCGATTCTGGATGCGGGCCTGATTCTCGTCGCTTTGCATCGCCGTTGGTTTTTCCTCACGGCCCTGGGCGCCTTTGCCACCGTCTTCATGCAGATCGGCTGGGCCGGCCAATTTTTCGTCGCTGAAAAATACTTTGACGGAAACAAGATTTTCACCGCCCTGGCGGTTTTGCTCGGGTTCCAAATCCTTTTTCTTGCCGGCGCCGGTTGGGCCAGGCGCCGCCAACAAAGCAATGGATGGCTGGCCGGAGCCGCTCTTGGGCTGGCGGCGGCCGCTCTGGCCTTTGCCGGGTGGTTTTTGACTTTTGAGCCTTTGGCCCATCGTCCCGCGCTGATGTTTTCCTTTGTTTTTTTAATTGACTCAGCCATTGCCGCGCTGGTGATGCTGGACAATAAAACCGTCCCTGCCCAGCCCGTCGCGGGACTGGCCGTTTTCGCGCTCCTGGGCTTTTGGACGGCGCACACGCTGAATAATGAACTGCTCAACACGGCCCTCATTTTTTACTTTGTTTTCGCCGTGGGTCATGCCGTTTTTCCGCTGCTGCTGCAACGCCGGTTCGGCCTCAAGGCTCCACTCTGGGCCGGCCAGGTATTCCCCGCATTGGCCTTGCTCCTCGTCCTGGTCCCCATCTTTAGATTTGACGAGGTTTCTTTCATTGTTTGGCCGTTTGTTTTCATGGTGGATTTGCTCGCCATCGTCGTTGCCGTGCTGCTGGGTTCGATGATTTGCGTGCTGATCGTGCTGATTCTGACACTGGCGGCGACCGGCGCTTTGATCTTCAAAATTCCCGCCACGCTCACCGGGCTGCCGGTTTCATTTTTCCTGCTCGGGGCCTTCGCCGCTTTCTTCGTGGCGGCCGGCGTTTGGCTCGTGCGCAAGATCAAGCCCGCGGCATTGACCGGAAGCGGGGTGGCGGCCAGCGGAGAATTGACCGCGCAATTGCCGGTGTTTTCCGCCGTGCTGCCCTTCCTGTTATTAATCATGGCCGCGGTGCGGCTGCCGCTGGCCGACCCGTCACCGATTTTTGGACTGGCCTTGCTTTTGGTTGTGTTGTTGCTGGGCGTCGCGAAACTCATGTCCGTCGATTTGCTGCCGGCGGTGGGGTTGGTCTGCGTGACCGCCGTGGAATGCGCGTGGCATTTTTCCCGTTTCGATCCGGCCAATGCCACCGTGCCGCTGGTTTGGTATCTGGTGTTTTTTGCCGTC
>Ga0326728_10015637_pt1 | contig 15725 bp, 18 predicted proteins | sample MB3enrmetagenome_FD_207602 | JGI IMG/M metagenome (GOLD analysis project Ga0326728, IMG submission 207602) | Lab enriched peat soil microbial communities from McLean, Ithaca, NY, United States - MB31MN | ecosystem: Environmental > Terrestrial > Soil > Wetlands > Peat | place: USA: New York...
AGCCTCTCGCCTTCACAATGGCGTCCCGGTTGATCGCATAAGAGACCGCCTCGCGTACCTTCCTCTTCGACAGCGGCGAGTCCTGGTTATTGCTGTCGGGTATCAATGATACCGGTCCTACAGGCATGCTCAAGACCTCGAACCCCTGAGCCTTCATCATGGCCGCCTGTTCACCGGAGGTCACGCAAAGTACATCCACCCTTTCCGATCCGCTTGCGCGCATCGCCGCCTGCTGCGTCATAGGGTCCCTGATGAAAAGATACTCTATGCCGTCGAGATAGGGCCTGCCCTTCTGCCAGTAACCCTCCCACTTTGTAAAAGCGAGCTTGCTGCCCCGTTCGTACTTCACGAACCTGAACGGCCCGGTACCGACAGGGTTCCACTCGGCCCACGCCTTGCCCTTCTTCTCGAAGGAGGTCGGGGAAACCATACCCAGGACGAGCAGATTGAGATGGTTATTCTGGTACCTGTCCACGTTTACGCGAACCGTGTACTCGTCGACAACATCAGAGCTCAGGAAGCCTTTCACGATCTTCGCGTTTATCGCCTGGTCGAGGTTCCACTTCGCTGCCCTTGCGTTGAAATCCGTCCCGTCGTGGAACTTGACGCCCTTCCTGAGGTAAAGGGTAATGGTATTCTTGGTGGTGTCGATCTTCCATGACGTGGCGAGCCAGGGGTGGTAGCTTCCTTTGATGTCCTCACGGAGCAGGGTCTCAACGCAGGGTTTCTCGAGTTTGACATCGATCCCCTGGATCTCCCACGGGGCTCCAAGCGGCTGCGCCCCTTCTGATACATCGATGATCTTCAGGACTCCTCCGTACTGCGGCTGCGTTGCGCCATCTCCGCCGGTGGTGAACAACAACACCATGAGGAATACCATCAGAGCCGGAACGACGACATACTGCGTGCGCTTTTCTCTTTCTTTCATGGCAATCTCCCTGAACGTGAAGGAGACGTTCTTTGCCTCCGGCTCGGTCGTAAGGCCTTCCGAACCCATAGAGGCGAAGATGCTCGGCTCCCCCGAATGACGTTCGTCTATTTTTCCTTCAAAACCGGAACCCTGTCTTTGCCCGGAACGAAGAAACCGGTCAAAGGTGTGTACGTGCTGTCCTCGTGGATTCTCACGATCCTCGTCTTGAATGAGCCCTCATGGATCGTAAACCGCTGCATATTCCCAGTGTAAATCAATGAGGGAGAGCTTTCAATGAGCAAAACTCCGCTTCAGGGCACCGGCTACCCGATGCCGCCTCTTGCCTCGGACGGTGCTACTGTTCGAAGCCCCGCAAATCCCTTCTAGCCTCCAAAACAGTCGGGAGAACGGGCCACGCTCCATCCCCTAAAAGCTGACTGCTTGACGGCCGCAACTGCAATGTCGCTCTGCGGTTGCATGATTATATTAAAAAATGGTAACCTTGAACGGACTAATTGAGATGGGAGCTCACGTGATAGTAAAGCAAATGGAAGTGGGACGGATGGCAGTGTTCGCCTACCTCGTCGGATGCGAGAAGACAAGAGAAGCTCTCGTGATAGACCCCGCGGGCGATGAGGATCGGATTCTCCAGGAGGCGAACAAAAAGGGCCTGAAGATAAAATACATTGTCAACACTCATTCCCATGTGGACCACATACTGGGTAACAAGCGTATGCAGGATTTGACCAACGCGACGATCGTGATTCATGAGAAAGAAGCCTATGCGCTTACTCACCAATCCCGGCAGACGCTGAACATGTTTGGAGCGGAGCCGTCTCCTCTTGCGGGCAAGACCGTAAAGGAAGGCGACGTGATAACCGTGGGAGAGGTTAGCCTGTCGGTCATTCATACCCCGGGTCACTCCCCCGGGGCCATCTGCCTTTACGGTCACGGTCTCGTCTTCACCGGCGACACGCTGTTTGTGGGAGCTGTCGGCAGAACAGACCTGGGAGGCGGTTCCTATGAGGTGCTCGTTTCCTCCATCCGCAACAAGCTCTTTACACTACCCGATTCGACCGTGGTGCTTCCCGGCCACAATTATGGTAGTGCGCCGAAAAGCACCATAGGCATGGAAAAAGTCAGCAATCCGTACGTGGGCTCTCGTTCGTAGCCTCGTCTTATCACTCTGGTCGGTTTGCCCGGACTGATCAAATCATGGATGGCGGGACGACGGGAGAGAAAGCATACTGCTCAAGCCGGTCAAAGGAACAGTTCTCTTGAACACAGCCCTGACGGGCTCACCTTACTCACAGATTTATCGGAGGATCAACAAATGAAGCCGACGTATGAAGACATAGTAAAGTGGATGAACGAGTATTTTGTCGCATACAATGCATACGCTCAGAACCCCGAGACGGTAGATCGAATGAGCGACTATTTCACGCCGGACGTGAAATTCGTCCCGTACGTTTCGGCTTTCGGCGGACCGCAAAATGCTGTAACTAATAGAGACGATTTCTTTCGCATGTTTACTGGCCATCCGACCGTCTATGAGCAGTTTGAGGTCGAGAATGTCGCGGTCGACGAAAGGCAGATGGTTGCCGTCGCCTTCCTCAAGGTAGCCCTTTTCGATTCAAAAACGAACGAAGTACTTGTGAGGAAGCGTTACCTGCCGCGGTACCAGTTGGTGCTGGATGATAAGAATCGGCTCAAGATCAGCACTATTCTGTTCTTCTGGGAGGCTTCGCCGCCCGAGGTAGATGCGGCATATGCCATCGAGACGCCGGTGTAGAACCATCCACCCAATTCAAGCATTCATAGGTGGCTTCGCCACCGAAGGCTTCCTGTAAGCCGCACTTTTGCTCTCTCAAGATCTCCAGGAGCTTTCAACTGGCATGTATCTCCCCGGTTGACTCGCAGCGAACATGCAGCATCATCGCACCCCCTGGGTTTCATTCGCCGGTCCCGCCATCAGGGCTACCAACTTGAATTGACTATCTTTATGTAAATGCGACCGGGTGGACCTCGACCCCTGTCACGAAACCATCGCATTTCAATTGCAATCTTGAGGAATACCGATAAGAATAAGGGAATGAAAAGATTGCCGGCGAGGCCGGTGCTCGCAGCGCTCATCATCTGGGGTTACGTGACTTCCGGCGCAGCGTGGGCCTCGGCCGACAACCCCTCGGAGATTCCATCTCTCCCCGCGTCGCTCATCGAGAGGCTGCACGAACAGGACTTCAGCGACGATACCATCCAGCAGACTTTCTCTGACCCGCGAATCAAGCTCTACCCGCAGATAGTAGAGAAGCGAGACAGGGGCATCACCTGCTTCAATGGCAAGTTCGGGCTCCTGGGGAAGCCGTCAGTCGCCCGCGGCCGGCGGGTTTTGTCCGACAACTATGGTTTCTTCAAGAAATTGGAAGGCCTTTATGGCGTGGAGAAAGAGGCAATCGTGGCCATCTTCCGCGTCGAGACGAACCTCGGGACGTATACCGGTACCTACTCCGTCTTCAATAGCTTCTTCACCATGGCGACCCTCCCCAACCGACGGTCCGAGTGGGCGGAAGAGGAGTTGGTCCAACTTCTCGTGATATGCCGGAACGAGGGAAAGGACCCGCTGTCGATCAAGGGGTCCTGGGCCGGAGCCTTCGGGCTTTGTCAGTTCGTTCCGTCCTCCTTCCTCACCTACGCGGTCAGTGGCGACGGTGACGGCGTCGTCGACCTTTTCAACTTCTTCGATGCAATGGCCAGCATTGCCAATTACCTGAAACAGAACGGCTGGCAGAACCACAGTATGGTCCTGAAGAAGAAAGCCATCTTCGCCTACAACCATTGTGACAATTACGTCGAGGCCGTGCTCGCGTATGCAAAGGCGATGGCCAGATCGTAGGAACCCCGGCAAAGGCGAGACAATGGAGAAACGATTAACCAAGCCTGGAGCAGTGATCCACGGGGCGGGAAAGCATCCCCTGGCCTGCTTTTTTGTGATGAGGGTCGTCGTTTCTCCATCTCCAGCACGCCGGACGACTTCTGACTAACAAACCGCCTGGCCCGCGGACCACCCGTGCACCAACAGCGTAAGACCACTAAATTAGTGGGAGAATGATTGCTCCGTCTGGGGAAAGCCCCATCCTGATAGTCGAGGACGACAGGAAGACTGCCTCCCTGATAGCCCTCTACCTCGAGAGAGAGGGTTATCACACGGTCGTTGCCTACGATGGCGAGTCGGCCCTTCAGCTGGCGTCCGACCGCAAGCCCATGTTCGTCGTGCTCGATCTGATGTTGCCCCGGTTGGACGGCTGGGAGGTCTGTCGAAGGCTGAGGAAGACCTCCGACGTGCCTGTCCTGATCCTCACAGCCAAGGACGAGGAGGTAGACCGCGTCGCGGGACTCACTCTCGGGGCTGACGATTACGTGGTCAAACCGTTCAGCCCCAGGGAACTGGTTGCTCGGGTGAAGGCGATTCTGCGAAGGGCGCACAACCGGCAGGCATTGGAAAACGTGTCCGTCCTGAGTCACGGGGGCCTTGTCCTCGACCCTGAGAAGCAGAAAGTAACGCTCCACGGACAGCGGATCGAATTGACCCATCACGAATTCACACTGCTGCACGCATTGATGGCAGCGCCGGGCAGGGTCTTCAGCCGGGACGGGCTGCTCGCGTACCTGTATCCAAATAGGGAATTGATCGTCATCGACCGGGTCGTGGATGTCCACATCGGAAAGATCAGGCAGAAGCTGGAGAAAGACCCGACCAATCCCTCATTCATCCTGACAGTAAGGGGATCCGGTTACCGGTTTGCGGAAGACGAAGGCGGGGAACCTCGCGGAGGAGAACGCCCTTGAAGACAAAGGGCCTTCAAGGGGGAGTGACCTTGAGAAAGAGTCTTCTGTGGAAGCTTCTCGGAGTCAACCTTCTCGTCATCGTTTTCGTGATAAGCGTCGTGTGGCTCGCCATCAACTACCTGGCCGCCGGCTACTTCATGATCCTCATGGAAAAGTATCACATATCTCCCACGGCGAGCCACCGGATGTTCATCGGCGCCGTCCATCGCTATCTCATCTGGGCAAGCGCCGCAGCCTTTGTCCTCGCACTGGCCCTGAGTAATGTATTGACGAGGAGACTCCTTCGCCCGCTCACGAAAATGACGGGCACGGCGCAAAGGATTGCCGAGGGCGATTACACCGGCGAGGTGCCGGTCGTGTCTGACGATGAGGTCGGAAGGCTTTCGGAGGCGTTCAACCGGATGTCGGCAAGTCTGCGACATACGGAGGAACTGCGAAAGAGGATGGTGATCGATGTCGCGCACGAGCTGAGGACGCCTTTGACCAACATCAAGGGATACCTCGAAGCGCTCGCAGACGGTGTCCTGGCCCCTTCCAAGGAGACATTTCAGTTGCTGCAGGAGGAAACCGTACGGCTGGCCTCTCTCGTGGAAGACATCATGAGGTTGGCCAGGGCCGACGCCGCGCGGGCCGATCTTCATAAGGTCGAGATCGAAGCCGGTGGGGCGCTTGTACAGATGGTCGATGGATTCAGACGGCAGTTTGAGGCCCGACGCGTAGCGGTGAAGGTGGACCTTAAAGGTCGCGACGTCCGGCTGTCGGCCGACCCGGAGAAGTTTTCCCAGGTCGTGAGCAATCTTCTTCAGAACGCCTCCCGGTATACGCCTGTTGGCGGAGCGCTCATGATCTCGATAGAGCGGATGCAAGAGGAAGTCCTGTTCGTCTTTTCGAATACGGGTGGAGAATTGGAGGATCAAGACCTTCCGTTTATGTTCGAGCGGTTCTATCGAGGCGAGAAGTCCCGTTCTCGGGAATACGGGGGCGCGGGCATCGGTCTTGCCATCGTCAAGGAGCTGGTTGAGGCGCATGGGGGACACGTGGGCGCCGAACTGGCGCGGGGTGATGTCCGCATCTGGTTCTCGATGCCGGTAGCGCCGAGGTAAAGACGCCTTTACAGTCTCTTTACATTTCCTTTCTACCCTCTTTAAGGAAGGCTGTTAGATTCATGCTGCGGTGAAATCCGACGTAGGTGAGGGGTGAGAAGGAGAACGTTGTTAATAGCAGTGGGACTCTTAGTTTTGGGGCTCATATCGGGACTATCCCTTTATGGGCGTGCAAAGGAGAAGGATATGGATTCAAAAGAGAGTATAGCGAGCGCGGCGGAGCCGAAGGCTGTCGAAGGACACTTCGACGCCTCCCCGCAGGGAAGGATCGAGACCGCGACGTTCGCGATGGGCTGATTCTGGGGTCCGGACGCCCAGTTTGGGAGTGTCAGAGGTGTCATGCGCACGAGGGTAGGTTACACGGGAGGGACGAAAGTGAACCCGACATACCACAGTCTGGGGGACCACTCGGAAAGCGTCGAGATAGATTATGACCCGACGGTGGTTTCCTATGGGGATCTGCTCAAGATATTCTGGGAGGGACACGACGCCGGCGCCCGTTTCTGGTCGACGCAGTACAAGGCGGCGATCTTCTATCACAACGACGGGCAGAAGAGGCTGGCCGAGGAGACGCGAAAAAGGATAGAGACCACGCAGAAGATTAAGGTGCGAACGGAGATCCTGCCTTTCTCCACGTTTTATGTTGCGGAAGGCTACCACCAGAAGTACAGCCTAAGGGGCCACGGAGAGATCTTGAAGGAATTCCGAGCCATCTATCCGTCTGACGAGGGGCTTATGAACTCCACGGCTGCGGCCCGCGTGAACGGCTATCTGAGCGGTCTTGCCAGTTTTGAAGATGTTCGAGAGGCAGTCGATAATCTCGGTCTCACCGCGCAAGCGCGCGACAGGCTACTTGCGGCAATAAGAAAGCATGGCGATAGATACAGATCCGCTTTCTGCGGACCGCTTGGATGAAGCATTTGGCTTCCAAAAAAGGGAGCCGTACAAGGAGGTTACATCATGGATACCCCGAAGATTGATAATATCGCCCTGATCAACCACCGGAGAAAAAGAGCGCCCGTGCCCGGGCTCATTGCGATCATGACGGGCATTCTTCTCTTGATCCTCGCCGGAGGTCAAGCCCAGGCGCTCGACGGACAGGGGTCGCAGCTCCGCAGCTCCGGTCAAATTTCTCAGGAAACAGCAGGAGGTCACATGACAGGCTCTCGGCCAGGAGACTGGCGAAATTTCAAGAAACCTGATGACGCGACGTTGAAAAGAACCCTCTCTCCGCTTCAGTATGAGGTGACGCAGAAGGAGGGCACTGAGCCGCCGTTCGACAATGAGTACGACCACAATCGCAAAGAAGGCATCTATGTCGATATCGTATCGGGCGAGCCTCTCTTCAGCTCCCGTGACAAGTTCGATTCCGGGACAGGCTGGCCCAGCTTTACCAAGCCCCTCGAGCCCGGAAACATAGTGGAAAAAGAGGACAGGAGTCTCTTCATGACCCGGACCGAGGTCCGGAGCAAGCATGGTGATTCTCATCTCGGACATGTGTTTCCCGACGGCCCACCCCCGGCAGGGCTTCGATACTGCATGAACTCGGCTGCTTTGCGGTTCATTCCCAAGGAGGATCTCTCAAAGGAGGGCTATGGAGAATATTCGAAGCTCTTTATCGGGAAGTAGGTCCGCCTTCCTTGGAGAGGCGAAGAAACAATGGAGGTTCCCTATGAAAACTAAGACGATTCTCAGGGCTCTGTCCTTCAGTCTTTTGCTCGTGGCGTCTGGTATGGTTCTTAACGGCACCAGCCAGGCGGCAGAACTCGAAAAAGCCACTTTTGCTGGCGGTTGTTTCTGGTGCATGGTTCCACCTTTCGAGGCCCTCATTGGGGTGGTATCCGTGACATCCGGCTACACAGGGGGCCATAAGAAGGATCCTACCTATGAAGAGGTTTCGTCCGGAGCAACCGGCCATGCCGAATCCGTCCAGATCGTTTACGATCCCTCAGAAATCAGCTACAGCAAGCTGCTCGACGTCTTCTGGCACAACATAGATCCCACGGTCAAAGACGGGCAGTTTTGCGACGTCGGAGAACAATACAGGACGGCAATCTTCTACCACAACGAAGAACAGAAGAAACTGGCGGAGGATTCAAAGAAAGCCATCGAGCAATCAAAAGTCCTTCCCGGCCCCATTTACACCCAGATTGTTCCCGCATCCGTGTTTTACAAGGCAGAGGAATACCACCAGGACTATTACAAGAAAAACCCTGTGCGGTACAAGTTCTACCGCTGGAACTGCGGCCGGGACCAACGCCTGAAAGAGATCTGGGGCAGCGAGGCGGGGACGCACGAATAAGCTCCTTCGCCAACTGTTCAGGTGCTCCTGCCGGGGAAGGGGGGCTTGAGATGCCGGCATACCATTCGTATCCCTGGTCTTTCCGGTAACCTCCTTTTCCCCCGGCTATCCCGGAGAGACCTTCGGTGATTTTCGCCACTTTGCAGCCGGGTTGCCTCTTGAGTCGCGGGCGAAGGGGTGCACCGTTCTTGGCCGGCAACCGTTTGCCGCTCAAATCATATCCGGGTATCGCCTGCGAATGAAAGCCTCCACCAGATCGAGAAAACGGCACAGACCGTGCTGCTCCATTAACCCCTCACCTTGCATTCAAGACCCTCTCGACGTGCAGCTTTGCGCTCCTCACGATCGGACAAGCAGGCTGAATTCTTTTAAGCGCACGTGGAGGCTCCCCCCCAGAACCGGATCGTTTTCATGGACATTGGCTATCCTCCCGCGGTAAACTGCTTTCTATTCGAAATGGGCGGGGTGACAATGGGACAGACGTCGAGGATAGTGACGATCGTCGATGGCGTTGAGGTGATGGAGGTGACGGTCCACGATCCGGAGGGCAATCCCGTCGAGACAAGCTATCATGTCCGAGGTGAGAAATACGAGACGTTGAAGCAGGCCATGAAGGCAGCGAGAGCCATTTCAGAGCAGTGAACCTTGGCGCCCCCCTTTATGCCATTTCGACCCTCCCGTTGGCAAGAATCTTCGGCAAGGGGATGCTCGACGCCGTATGTGCGTTTTCCATACTCGATGGCACTACGGATCCTCTCCCTAGGGAGACGGTGTGTCCCTCCGCAGCGCAACCAGCACGTGAAACTCGATGAGGTTGATAAAGCTAAGGGGCGCTACGATGTTCTTTGCCGCCGGCAACACCACGGCGCTCCCGTCGTTCCCTCGTGTCCAGGAGCTGACAATGCTGGGCTGCACCCGGGCATAGAGGCCGACCTCCGTGGCAGAGTAGAGCGGTTGATGGCGTAGGTCTTCTTTTGCTGTCGGGGTATTGCTCTTCTCTTTCACTCGTACGTATTTTTGAGCCTTTTCTAAAGTGCCTTATTTCCTTGATATTGTGGAGCCGACGGGGGGATTTGAACCCCCGACCTGCTGATTACGAATAAAATAGTCCAAAAAATTCATAAGTATTATCAACTCCTTGAACGTCATCCGTCTGCCGACATTGGCAGCGCTATTCTTCGAGCGAGTCCACCGCATCCGCGAGCATCCCAAGGTCGACGTGCATGTAGATTTGAGTGGTCTGGATATCTTCATGGCCGAGGAGGGTCTGTATTGTGCGGAGATCCTTGCCGCGCCTGAGGAGCGAGCTGGCGAAGCTGTGGCGGAACTTGTGGGGCGTGACATGGTCTTCTATGCCGAGCCTCGCCTTTGCCCGGTCGATCGCCTTCCTGATATCGACAAGCTTTGCATTCGTCTTTGGTGATGGGAACACGAGCCGGTTCATTTGGGCGCTGACCTGGCTCATACTGTGGGCGACCAGGGCGGTCCAGAGGGTAGGGTTGAGAGGCACCATTCGTTCCTTTTGCCTTTTGCCCGTCACGATCATATAATGGGCCTTGAGGTTGACTTTGAGCCACGTCAGCCTTTTGATCTCATCCTGCCGGCAACCTCCGAGATAGAGACAGAGGTAAAAGGTCTTCCAATAGGTTTCCATGGCGTCGATGATGGCGAGGCAGGTTTGATGATCGAGCACGGCCGGCACCGGGCGGCGGTATTTGAGCGGCCGGCACTTTGAGAGGTCCTCGTTGCAATAGCCCTTTTCCTTCATCCAGGCGACCAGACCGCGCAGATAGATGATTTCAAGATTGACCATGCGATGGCCGCCTTTGTTTCCGTGCTTGGTCTCGTGGATCTCCGCGAGGCGCTTTTTCTGGTAAAGCTCGATCATATCGGAGCTGATGAAATCAGGATGAAATCTTCCGAAGGCGCCAAGGAGGTGGCCGAAGAAGACCCGCTTACGCTCCTTGTAAGTCTTTTCCTCGTCGTGGAGCTTAGCATGTTCGAGGTACTCTTCGAGGGCGTCTTCTATGAGCTTGATATCCGTCGATTTCTTCCCGTACTGCTTCCTGAGCCGAAGGTAGGCAATCTGGGCTTCCCTCTCCGATCCCCGAAAAACGACACGGTGACGCTCGGATCTGCCCAGGCTGATGTCAATGAGAAACTCTTCGTCCGCTATTCTCTTGATGCCCATAGTCCACATTTTACTTCCCGTCTTTGCGTTTTTGCAAACGAATAACGGTATCCTGAGCCCACGCGTCTATGTCCTTCACGCTCCGCTCTGGCTTCTTCGTGACGCCGAGCTTTTCGCAAAGTGAGATCAACATTTCGTGGATCGCGTGTGTTTCCTCTTCGTGCGTCAGGCTCAAGACGTTTCCCCCACCACCTAAATTGTCGCCCGGGTTGTGCCTTGGCACGACGGCGGATCACCGGGGCGCCCAACGCGTCCGCACACGACGCGATAGGTAGCCCCGTTCACTGAAGTCTCCCCACTGCTTCAGGGAAGGATAGCCCCTCTCGATCGCGGATGAAGGCTATCGTATCCCATGAGGCGGAACAGGCTCCGAAACACCGAGCCGTGTTGTCTTTCATAAGGGCAAAGCTCGGCGTCTGGTCCTCGTGGAAGGGACACCGGGCCATATTGCGCCGGAATTCATATAGCTGCGTGAAAGGATAGGCCCGAGCCCTCTCGATCATCTCCGCGGTGATATCGTTCCTTCCCCGGTGGCCGGATTCCCGGAGCGAGATAATCTCGCCTTGAGCCTTTCTGATCTCTTTTAGGAGGGTTTGCAGACGTTCTTGCATGAGAACCATCTCGATCAACCGGTTATGCCTTACGAAATCTTTGTGGAGTTTCATGGCTGCCCATGCCTCAACAACCATGTCGGTAACGGCGTCCTTCAGATATTCGATGCGCCGGGCATTCTGCCACACGATGGGAACCTCCTTTCGGAGTTCACTTATCAGAGCCTGAACATTCACGTTCCGGCCTCACAAAAATCCCGATAGGATTTGGTTTTCTTCGGTGTCAGCGGCTCAGGTTTCACCCAAAGAGTATCAGTAATGAAGTCGCAGCCACGCGCAAGCCTGAAGGTCATCTCCATCCCATTGGGATTCGTGCTTTCATCTCTCCAGTTCTTGCATTTGACGATTTTGGCTCTCCCCGGCTCAAGATTTAAGTAGAGCCGCGGCTTTTCGAGTGTGACGTCTCCCCCTCGGCCGACATCAGCGCCTCGTTTCTTCTGGATGGCAATGATGGCAATTCCTTTCTTGAGACGGTCATGTATCTGCTTGATCCATGTTCCTATTTTGTAGTGTTCCTCAGTTATTTCGAGAAAGTCGACGATGTTCACGGCATCCGGCCGGATCACGTCCGCAAAGTTAGAAGACCTCTCCCAAAAGTGGACCTTGCTCCAGTCCTTCAACGGTGACTCCCTGAATTTCGATAGCCTGCTCCGGAGTTCCATCTCCCCCATTTCGCTGTTGAAATAGTGGATCTCAAAAAGACCCATGTTGAGCTTTACAAAATTGAGGAGCCATGCCGTTTTTCCTGAGTCAGGCTCGCCGGCTACGATGACAATATTCCTGGGAAGAGTGACGAAGAGCGTCTGCAGGTAGAAGGGGTACAGTATGTCCAGCGGTTTCCCGGACGGGTTCATAATGTCCATGCACTGTAGGTCCGTCTCCCTGAGCCGGTAGCAGCCTTTCTTATCCCCGTGTTTGTCAATAAACTCCTCTTTTCTGAGACGTTCGAGGATCTTTGAAAGGTTCTTGATGTCGCCTCGTGACGACAAACCCAGTTCTTTGACGACTTGTGACGACAAAAAGACGCCAGATGACGACAGCACCCATTCCCGGACCTCATCGGCAAGGGTGCGCTCCTTCGTCTCGATCCCCAAGAGCAGTTGGTTAATCTTCTGCTCCACTTCGGGCGGCATCTCGCCGGGGAAGGATCTCCGCAGGATATGGTAAACCTGGGCAATCTTTTTGCTCTCGACCCTCTGTCTGGCCATGCCTTGAATGACGCTCAAGATGTCCTCGCCGGCAAGGGCGTATTCCATCTCGCTCATTGATCGCCCCCCTTGTTGGCTCTTTTCTTCATCTCCATATAGAGTCGGTCGTATTGTTTCCTTAGCTTGTCGGTGGAGAGAATATTGTTTTGCCAGAAATCGTGACTTTGACACCACTCGATCACGGCCGCGATGTCCGGTTCCGTCCTTTCGTCTCTCCGGAGCATCAAATCTATGTGTTTCGACCAAGCCTGCAAATTTGGGTCTTTGAATTGCGGGTTTCTGTCCTTGATGAGGCTAAGAAGAAAGGTGGAGAGTCGGAATGCGGGAGCATCCGACGAGAATGTTTCTTTCTTTATATGTTTCTTCTTTTGTGTTCCCCCGGATTGGTAACTCCTGTAACCCCAATCGGTAACTTTGTTACCCGATGGGGTAACAGTTACCCGCTTTGGTAACTCTCTCCACTGAGTGTAGTCCTTGTTAAATGCGATTTTGTTACCCGCTTTGGTAACTATGTTTCGTGTAATCAATTCACTCACGGTCCGTGATACATGAGGTGCCTTGATCTCGGTCATCTCCGCAAGCTGCGAGTTTGACAACCAGTCCTGTTTCTTCTGGTACCCGTATGTCTTGCGCCATATAGCCCAGAGAATGCGGCCCTGGTACGAGGACAAGTTTGTCCGCATAAGGGCCTCGATGATCTCGTTGGCAAGGCGAGTATAGCCGTCTTCTACTTGGGGGTCGGCCATTATAGTCCGAGCCTCCCCACAAGTACCCTTATCGCGGCGTCATATTCGTCAGGTAACAGCGGTCTCAAGGCAAGAGCCGATTTGAGCCGTTCGTATGTTTCCCAATCGACGGCTTGTCGATGTCGCCGCGGTTTAGTTTTCCGCCTGCGCTCCGAGAGGGCCGGTTGCGGCTCTTGGTTATCCTGGCTTGCGCTATACGCTATCGGCTGTTTTGAGCGCGTCATGTTGTCTCCCGTGTGTTTTCCTCAAGGTAATCATCTTGGCTCGCACCATACGTGAAGCCCGTATGAACTTGCGCAGGTTCACGGTCATGTCCAAATCATGGAATTGCAGGAACACCCATTCGCTTTTCTCGCAATCTCGGACCTTAAAGAATGTTGTGGCTCCCCGGTCTGGCGTATCCCGTACATCCATCTCTACAGAGTTATGGAAGTACTCGTTGAGAGTCGCCAAGTTTGCGTCAACGAATTCGATCCACTCGGAATCGTCAGGGGAAGAGTCTACGGGGTTGGTTGTAGGCTGAAGGTTATGTGCTGTATCGAAAGACTGAGACATAGGCAGGCCTCCCGTGTGATAAGTCCAGCTTGATATAAGTTACTGTTGTGTATAAAGTGTTACTCATGTTCTGAAAAAAAATCATAGGGCCTGCACCACAAGTTTTAATAAGGCACCCCTAAGCATTCCCGCTATCGAATCACTTATCAGCCCCGGCGTTTCTAAGTAGTTTGTCAATGCTCTGGCTGCATCGGCGAAGAACATCCGCGCAGGGCCATGCTTTACTGGCATTAAGTAGGCCAGGAATCGAATGAATCTCCCGGCATCGGCAAGAGTTCGAGGATAAAGCCTCTCCCATTGGGCATTGAGACCATCGAATACGCCTTCTCCGTAGAATTCGGCGTCGTCTGTGAGTCGCGCATATGATTCGGCCATGTATCTTTCAGGAAGATCGCTGGCCAAGTGGCCCGCAAGAGCCTCGACAAAGTCCTTACAGTGCCTTTGAAGGGCGTCTCGGTAATCACTTTCCGTATGCCACTTTAAGAGCAATCTGTGCGAAAGTCCCAATCTTTCAGCAGTTTGCCGTTGGTTGAGACCGGTGACTCCTACGAAAAGGGCCGCGGCATGCTTGCTGCGCGGAAATCCAATCTTATCGCCTTTGGGCGTCCCTCGGCGTACAGGTTCCTCATAAGACATGATCCTGTCCAACAAGAACGCTGATAACAGCGTTTGCCCCCTGCCGAAGTCGCATGCTTTTTGGTAGTCGATAATCACGGTATCATAATAGTATATTGTGTAACTCATGTCAAGAAAAATCTTTACGGGCCGTTTACCTCGCCTCGCATCACCCCTTTGCACAGTTGCCGTCAGGACTGATGTGAGTAAAGCCGTCTGCAGCATGACTGGCCATTTCAGACTTGCCTCTGCAATACGTTTCTCAGCATTCGTGGCCGTCACTCTGCGTCTTCTGCCTACAAATCCAGTCTTAGCGCACAGATAATGAGATGAAGATAACGGTACAAAAATGACATGAACAATTCGCCTTATGTTCGAGCTTTGATTTTCTTTGTCCGAATGGTCACTTTGGGTCTCGGACCACGCTGAAACATGATCTGTTCCTGATTGATGCTAACAAAACTTGACAACGGAACTATCTTTTTCTGCATGGCAATATTCATCCTCGCCCGAAGCAAAGCAGGTTGGGGGAGACTGTCAGCAAACACCGTGGCAGCGAACTCAACTTGAGCCGGAGATTTTGCGACTATGAACATCTTTGGCTGTACGATACGAATCCGCTGGGGTTGGATAGCACTCCATTCAAAGGAAAAACTCCATCCCTTGTCCGTCTGTCTGAATTTTTCTTTGTCCAACTGCTCAAGTTTCTGCAATAGGTAAGTATCTTCAGCATCCGTAAATTGATCGAAGTTGCTGATTATATAGTTCATCTGGCGAGAGTTGGGGAAGCTGTCCGTAACTTCTATTCGACCTTCGATCGCCCTAATCGACATCTCGACATAGATGTTACGAATGCCGGAAACCCCCGTATTGGTGACCGCCAATACAACCGGGATTGTTGCTGCTCTCTGCTGTTCTTCAGCTATCACCTGCTTAATCTGCTCGAATTTCTCCGCATCCTGGGAGATTAACGTGGCTTTGATGTCTGAGTCCGGTGCTTCGTGCAAACTGATGGAGACCTCTACTGAACTACCGGAAAGCTCCCGTGATTCTATAGCCAAAAACTGAAGGTCAAGCGGTGTACGCTGTCCCGCGTTATCAGCCATTTGCAGGTCTCGGATCTTTAGTTCGAGCTGTCTTGCTAATTTATCCTGGAACTCGCCTACGGATTTGTATGACTCGGTTAAGGCATTTGGAGATACCTGCTCCTTGAAAGACCTCAGGCGGGCAAACTGCTGATCATCAACCTTATCCGGATCAATGGGGACCTTAGAAAAATACAGCATGACCGGCTTTCCGGCCTGCGCCACCCTTGAAATCTCCTCTATTGTCCCGCTATCAGCTTCACCGGTCTGCGTCCCAATTCGCGTCCAGAAGATACCAAGTAGGAGGTCGCACTCGTCGACGATAGCGCGATTGATCACTTCTTGGGGTCGGCTGCCGTATTCGGGAGCAGTATGGGTCTCCCATCGAAGGGGAAGCAGCACAACTTGCCGAGGGTACGAATACAGGTCATTCCACGCCTGTATGACATGGACGGCGAGTTCACGCTCCGCTTCTACATCGGATGGAGACGCAATAAGTACTCGATAAACACGGCTATCGTAGGCCATAATTGCCCTCGCAAGTTTCCACAAA
>Ga0326728_10015638_pt1 | contig 15724 bp, 9 predicted proteins | sample MB3enrmetagenome_FD_207602 | JGI IMG/M metagenome (GOLD analysis project Ga0326728, IMG submission 207602) | Lab enriched peat soil microbial communities from McLean, Ithaca, NY, United States - MB31MN | ecosystem: Environmental > Terrestrial > Soil > Wetlands > Peat | place: USA: New York...
GTTCTCTGGCGCGCAATATGTCGCGGCCGCCGAGGCTTACCTGCGCGGCATCGAGCGCCGCATCGCCGCCGGGCTGAATCCCGATGTAGGCTCCGTGGCTTCACTGTTCGTCAGCCGTTGGGATGTAGAGGTAGCGCACAAAGTGCCCGAGTCGCTACGCAACCAACTCGGCATCGCCATCGCCGGGGAGACCTATGAGAGGTATCGCGTTCTGCTTGACTCGCCGCGATCGCAGCGCATCTTGAATGCTGGCGCCCATCCGCAACGCCTTCTTTGGGCCAGCACCGGAACCAAGGATCCCAAAGCCTCCGAGATTCTGTACGTTCAGGCCCTCGCCAAACCTCTCACTGTGAATACGATGCCCGAAGTCACGCTGAAAGCCCTCGCGGATCATGAAGAATTCGGCGAAGCCTTAACCGCTCATGCCGGCGAGGTGCTGGCCGAATTCGCCAAAGCCGGTATTGATACCGACGTGGTGGCCGACCAGCTTCTCGAAGAAGGGGTAGCCTCCTTCGCCAAGTCCTGGGATGATCTGCTGGCATGCATCGCGTCCAAGAGCAAGACGCTCGCTGCCGCATGAGTCTCGATCAACGCTGCCAAAGGATCTGCCGCGCTTCGAGCGGCACTGAAGCGTTGGGATGGTGGGGGATGATGCGCGCCGTGTAGTCGCTCGCAGGGCGGGTTGTGGACATCTGGGCCGAATAGGTCATTACACCCGGCTAATCGGCGGCTGCCTTTGTATCGTTCAATATGTCCCCTTGAGTGCCAGTATTCTGAAGACAGAGACTACCGCAGCAAATACCTTGCCAACGATAACCTCTGCCTTGGCCTCGATTTCATTCGCATGTCGCTTAACTGTCGGTGAACATTGCTTTCTCGGGATGCCCCTTGGCCATCGGAGCAGGCGCAGTCGCATCGCTGAAGTCCGCCGTCCATTGCCAGTTCCTGATCTCCGGCATATCCTCCAAATGCTCGCGAATGTAGTCGTGATGTTCTTCGAGCTTTTTGCCGAACAGGTCGACAGCATTCGCAGCCTGCGATCTAAGCCGCGGCACGTGCTTCAGTGCATCCAGCGCAAGGTGAAAACGGCTCATCTCGTTGAGCACTACCATGTCGAACGGTGTGGTGGTCGTACCCTGGTCCATATAACCATGCACATGGAAGCGACCTTCATTGGCGCGTCCATGAACCAGCGTATGAATGAGCCAGCGATTGTTGTGGAAGGCGAAGATCACGTGCGCGCTTTCGGTGAAGAGGGCGTTGAAGGATATATCGTCCATCCCATGCGGATGCTTGTCTGGATACATCAGTGTCATCAGATCCACCACATTGACAACGCGCACCTTGATGCCGGGCACATGCTTCTGTAAAAGCCATGATGTGGCACAGGTCTCGATGGTTGGCACGTCGCCGGCGCAGGCCAGCACGATATCCGGCTCTCCTCCTTCGTCGTTGGTAGCAAACTTCCATGTCGAGGCGCCGCGCGAGCAGTGCTCAAGAGCCTCATCCATGTTCAGCCACTGGAGCTGCGGCTGTTTGCCGCAGGTGACGACATTCACATAATTGCGGCTGCGCAGGCAATGGTCGAAGACACTCAGAAGGCAGTTGCTGTCCGGTGGATAATACACGCGGATCGTCTCGCTCCTGCGCGCCAATGCATTGTCTACATATCCGGTCGCCTGGTGGCTGAAGCCGTTGTGGTCGTTTCGCCAAGCATGGCTTGTGAGCAGGACATTGAGGGACGCAAGCGGCCTGCGCCAGGGATACGCGCTGCATTGCTCAAGCCATTTGGCATGTTGGGTGGTCATCGAATCGACGACCTGCGCGAACGCCTCGTAGGATGACCACATGCCATGGCGGCCCGTAAGCAGGTAGCCTTCCAGCCATCCCTGGCAGAGATGCTCGCTCAGCACTTCCATGACGCGGCCGTCCGGACCGAGTTCATCGTCGATCGAGACAATCTCGGCCATCGAGCACCGCTTTGTGGCTTCGAAGATCGAATTCAGGCGATTGGAATTCGATTCATCGGGGCAGAACATGCGAAAGTTCTTCGGATTCATTCTGAAGATGTCGCGGAAGAAATCTCCCAGTTTGCGCGGAGCCTCGGCAAGAACTTGACCCGGTCCGGGGATCTCCAGTGCATAATCCGTGAAGTCCGGCAGAGCGAGCGTGATCAGCTCCCGCCCGCCATTCACATGGGGATTGCCTCCCATGCGCCGGTTGCCGACAGGCGCGAGGGCCGCCAATTCTTCTATGAACCTGCCGTTCTCGTCGAAGAGTTCCTGAGGCATGTAGCTTCTCATCCAGGCTTCAAGGATTTTGAGATGTTCGGGATTTTCACGAACCGTTGCGAGCGGAACCTGGTGCGCGCGAAAGGTGCCTTCGACCGGGATTCCATCCACTTCTTTGGGACAGGTCCACCCCTTGGGTGTGCGCAGAACGATCATGGGCCAGACAGGCTGCTTCTTGAATCCGTTCTTGCGAGCCTCCTGCTGAATTTCTCGGATCTCGGCATAACAATCCTCGAGCGTTTGAGCCAATAGTTGGTGTACGACCAATGGATCGTCGCCCTCGACAAAATAGGGCTTGTAACCTCGTCCTACATAAAGGGCCTTCAAGTCGGCGTCGCTGGTACGTCCCTGGGCCGTTGGTCCTGAGATCTTGTATCCATTGAGATGAAGGATCGGCAGAACCGCGCCGTCTCGTACCGGATTGACGAAGTTGACCGATTTCCAACTGCCTTCCAAAGGGCAGGTCTCGGACTCGCCATCACCAATAACACAGGCAACGATCAGATCCGGATTGTCGAATGCCGCACCAAAGGCATGAACGAGTGAGTAACCAAGTTCACCACCCTCGTGCATCGAGTTCGGGACGTGCGGCCCGCAATGACTCGGCACTCCGCCCGGTGTCGAGAACTTTCGGAACATCAGCCTCATGCCATTCTCGTCCAGAGTGATCTCCGGGTGGACTTCGGTGTACGTGCCTTCCAGATAAGAGCACGCATTCAGGGAGGGACCTCCGTGCCCAGGGCCAGAGATATAAATAATGTCGGCATCATGCTCTTTGATAAGGCGGTTCAGATGGACGTATATGAGGTTTTGCCCCGGCGAAGTTCCCCAATGACCGAGTAAGCGCGGCTTAATCTGTTCTGCCTTGAGCGGCTCGCGCAGCAGAGGATTCTCAAACAGATAGATTTGTCCGATGCATAGGTAGTTCGCAGCGCGCCAGTAACGATTCATCTTGTCGAGCATCTCCGGCGAGAGCGGCCCTTTGGGTACCGGAGCTTGTGCTTCAACCTTGCCATCCGCCGCAATTGCGGTTGACAGAGACAAATTGAAGATAAACCCGGAAGAGTTGCCTGACTGATCGAAGTTCTTGCTCAACAGTTGGTGGGTACCATTCTGGTCGGCGTTCAATGCGAGTTCCTTGGTGGCCATTTGGAAGGTTCCTCTCTATTTTTCCGCAACTGGCAACAGCGCGGCGTGAGCTTTGAGACATTGTTTGGTTCGTAATTGCCGGCGATGGATCCCTGACCTCATTTCGCCAACTTCTTTTTGATTGCTAGCAGTTCGAGACGCCGCTTTGCGGTTGCCTTGGGATATGCCATCTTGAGCCCACTCAGCGTATCAAGGACGATTTGGGAGACGATCAGCCGCGCGTTCTCCTTGTCGTCAGCAGGAACGATGTACCACGGCGCATAATGAGTGCTCGTCGCGCGAAAGCAACCCTGATAGGCCTTCATGTATTGCTTCCAGTATTTCCTCTCGTGAATATCAGAAGTGCTGAACTTCCAGTTTTTGTCTGGCTCATCGATGCGCGCGAGAAATCGCTTTCGCTGTTCCTCGTAAGAAAGGTGGAGGAATATCTTGACAATCCGCGTGCCGTTACGATGAAGGTGCTTCTCCAGGTCACGGATGGAGTCATACCTCTGGGCCCAAATGTCTTTGCCGTCGCGCAACTCCTCGGGAATCCCCTGGCTGCGGAGAATCTCCGGATGCACACGAACGACTAGCACTTCCTCGTAATAGGAACGGTTGAATATGCCGATCCGGCCGCGCTCGGGAAGGCGGCATGTAGTGCGCCAGAGAAAATCATGTTCGAGTTCTTCAGCGCTCGGTTGTTTGAAGCTGAAGACTTCGCAACCTTCCGGATTTACGCCGGACATGACGTGCCGGATGGCGCCGTCTTTGCCGGCATCGTCCATACCCTGGAAAATCAGCAACAGAGCGTATTGGTTGGACGCGTTGTGAAGCTGCTGCAGCGCGCTCAGCTTTTCCATGTGTTGGTGCAGAAGTTCCTTGTACTGCTTCTTCGACTTTGCATAGGGGTCGACGATTGTCGGCCACTTGCTGAGGTTGACCTTCTTATCCGGCGGCACACGGAAATCCTTTGAACTGATTTTTATGTTCGATTTGTCAGTCATGCCAGCCTCGTTGTTCGTGTCCGTTTATTTGTTGAATTCATTTTTCTGACGCTCCTGCTCCGCCTTCTCCCAGTCCTGAACGGTTTGAACGTCCGCGCGCCCTAGCTCTTCGTAGAGTTCATGGACTCGTTTGACGAGTTGTGGCGACACATCAGGCTGTGGCTTGCCTTTGATTTCCGGCTTCGCTTCGTCGGCCTTAGCTTCAGGCTTAGGTACATCGGCCTTGACTTCCGGCTTCGGCTGGTCATCTTTGGCATCGGTCTTTGGTGCATCGGCCTCGGCTTCAGGCTTCGGCTCATCAGCTTTAGCCTCAGGCTTCGACTCAGCTTTGGCTTCATCATTCCGAATCTCCTGCTCCGCCTTCTTCCAGTCCTGAAGGGCTGTACCGTCGCTGCCGGCTCGCTTCTCGTAGAGTTCGTAGGCTCGCTTGGCGATCTGTGGCGTCGAATCGGAGGGTGTCTTGGCTTCAGGCTTAGACTCTGCTTTGACTTCAGTTTTTGGCTTTCCCTTTGCATTGGGCTTCGGCTCTGCCTTGACAGGATCAAAAATCTTGTATGCGAGCAGCTTGACGCGGTCGTTGATGAGAGCCCAGACCAGAGCGTAGCCCCAAACGAACCCTGCCCACTTCCAGCCGAGCGGCACCATGAATAGCCCATAAACCGCGATCAATGTTGCAATTGTCTGTGTGCCAAGCACCGCTATCCATAGAATTCGCGCGGGGCGTATGGACCAGAATGGACCGCGCGTGCGCGTGAGGAAGATCGTAAGATGCCCGGCGATCGAAAGCTTTAGGTACATTAGTGTCTGGATATGCAGACGGTCGAAGTGAAAGACGCGTTCGCCGAGATAGAACAGAGCAAACGCAGCAACAACACCGATGACTCCCAGCACTGTGGAGATTGCCAGCACAAGCCGCATGTTCCAGGCTTCGGGCTTGTCTTTGTATTGGACGTTGTCATAGGCGATGGACAGGATTGCTCCGTCGTTGAGCAAGGCCAACATCACAATCATCACCGCGGTGAGGGGATAGAAATTGAAGACCAGGATAGCCAGCGTCATGAAGAACAGCACCCGCAGCGTCTCCGCAATGCGGTAAATTGCGTAGCTGTTCATTCGCTGGAAGATGCGGCGGCTTTCCTTGATGGCATCAATGATTACCGATAGGCCAGACATGAGCAGCACAATGGAGGCCGCAGCGCGGGCCGCGTCTGTGGCGCCGGAAACGGCGATTCCGCAGTCGGCCTTCTTGAGCGCAGGCGCGTCGTTGACACCATCGCCAGTCATGCCGACAATGTGGCCGCGCTGTTGAAGAATATCGACAATGTGATACTTGTGTTCGGGAAATACCTGGGCAAAACCGTCGGCTTTTTCGATTGCTTCCTGAGTCTGCGAGGACTCTTGCTTCTTCGTATCGCCCAGCGCACTGGCATCCAGTATGTTTGTGCCTAACCCGAGTTGTTTTGAGGTCTCTCTTGCGATTGCGATCTGATCGCCCGTAACCATCTTGACGTCCACGCCCATCTGCCGGGCGCTCGCGATGGTCGCTTTGGCTTGCTCGCGGGGCGGGTCGAACAGTGGCAGCATACCTACAAACTTCCACTTGCTTTGCTCATCGGCACGCGCCACGCCGAGGGAGCGGAAGCCGCGTTCCGCAAATTCATTGATAGCCTTCTCGACGGCAGGCTTGACCTCAGCGGCGTTGGTCGATATCTCCAGAATCACCTGCGGCGCGCCCTTGGCCACAAAGAACTGTTTCCCGTCCGCTCCTTTGACAGTAGCTTCCGTGCGTTTATGAACCGGATCGAAGGGCTGAAAGTGCAGCACTTGAAAGCTCTTCAGTTCCTTGTCATCTTTCACGCCGCCAATCACGGCAAGGTCAATGGTGTCCTTGTCTTCCGCACGGGAGGCGAGCGCAGCCCACAGAATGATCTGATCGAAAGCGATACCGTCCACGCTGAAAGGATCACCCATCGTAAGTTTGTTCTGAGTGAGTGTGCCGGTCTTGTCCGAGCACAGCACATCCACGCCAGCCAGTTCCTCAATCGCCGACAGGCGGGTCACAATTGCTTCCTTCTTCGCCAGGAGACGCGCGCCGACGGCCATCGTCACCGACAGCACAGTAGGCATCGCGACAGGAATCGCGGCAACCAGAAGCACCAGGCAGAATTCCAGCGTCGTGAGTACCTTGTCACCACGGAAGAGCGCAACGATCAGGATCAACACAACCAGCGCGACCGCGAGAACAATCAGGTAGTCGCCAATCTTCAGCACCGCCTTTTGGAAGTGGCTGACAGTATTGGCCTCCTGCACCATTTGTGCGGTCTTGCCGAAGTAGGTGTTCGTCCCGGTGGCATACACCATCGCATCGATTTCGCCCTGACGGATGATGGAGCCTGAATAGACCGCGCCACCCGGCTTGGCGGTGACGGGCAAGGACTCGCCAGTCAGTGCGGATTGGTCCACCTCGATCGAATCGCCATCGAGCAGGCGCGCATCTGCCGGAACAATGTCGCCGAGCCGCAGACGGATGACATCGCCAGGTACCAGTTCACTCGCCTTGGGATTCTCCCACTTGCCGTCTCGCTTGACTTTCGCATTGATTGCCAACTTGGCTTTCAGGGCTGCGATGGCGTTCCCCGCCTGGTGTTCTTCCCAGAATCCGACCACTGCGTTAGAACAAAGCAGAAGGAGAATGATGAAGAAATCCAGCCAGTGCTGGACCAGCGCAGACAAAATCACGGCGGCTTCAATCATCCACGGGATTGGACCCCAGAAATACGTGAGGAATTTCAGGAACTCATTCGTCTTCTTTTCTGCGATTTCATTCGGACCGTATTGCGCCAGGCGCTTCTCGGCCTCGGCTTGAGTGAGTCCGTCTACCGATGACGCGAGCTTCGTCAGGAGCTCAGGCATGGGAAGGGACTTCAGATCCTCCTTAAGGGCTGGCTCCGACGCAGACTTATCTTCAATGGGCGATGGCCTCGGCTCGGGCTTATCTGGATTCGATTTCACTTGTGATCGCTCTCCTGTTCTTGCTCCATCCGCCAGGCGCCTATCCCGGAAAGGCGCGGGAACTCGCTGGACAGGCATTGAAGAAGGCTCATTGGAGCCTTTTGGATTCCAAATAAGTGGGCGCATTCACCCAGAAAGCCGTCCAGGTATTCCAGACCGGCTCCTGCGAAAAGTATCAACTCGCGCAGATGTGGACGCTGTATTGTTTTGCTCAAGAATGGCCGAGCGGCCACTTACCTGGAGGGTTGTGCAGAGGACCGTTCGCAAAGCTGAGGTCCGTTGGGGCGAGTACGCAAAGTTGCGACCGCGCGAACTAGACTTCTCGCTTCGAATTGGCCCTAAGCCCCTGTTCGAGTGTGATGCAAAGTAACCCTGCGATCGGCCCATGAAACGGACTTTACCCAGCGCGTAGGAATCAGTACAGAACGGTCGGGAAGCCAATCCCAGGTTTTGACATCTAAATAGCCGAGATGCCAGGAAGCCTCGTCTAGGATGAAGCCTTCCAGGAGTCCAATCTCACCATCCGTGGCCCACACCTTGTAATCGATCAGGTTCAAGACGCTGCGGAGATCGGGATCTTCTTGAGTGTGAACAGGATATTTTCTCCCGGTCGGTATTTGAGCCCCCCCTTCCAACTGGGTCGAGACCCAACAGGCCAACTTCCCGAAGTATTCTCTCATCGCAATCGCTTGCTGGCGAGAAACCGGCTTTTCGGTATCCACATTCGGGCTATTGCCCACTTGCTCTCTCGTCAAATGGACATGGAAGGTCTTCTGAGCCCAGTCGGGCGGGTCAACTGCTGCAATCGGCAGAACCACATCTCGCCGTTTGAACCAGGTTCCCACTTCAACTACCAGATAACGAATCGTCCATGATATGTCGTCGAATAGAAAATTTCTGACTGTTCCGATCTCGCCGTCTGTCGCTATCACGGAAGACCCCGTTAAGGCTTTCAGATCGTGCAGCATATTCCTCCTTCAATAAACGAAGCCACGAACCGTACTTTAGCAACTCCTGCTATGGTCTGAGGGTGTCGTTCCGGTTGTACCATCCACCTCGATGGAAGCGGTGATGCACCATGCTCTGGGCAAGCAGAAAAAAGGCAACTGCCAAGACGACAAAAAACAGGACCCTTCCAATTTGGAACCAGGGTGACCTTCGTCCTGGAGGGGCCACCTTATTTGAATTCGTTGCCATCTGAGCTACCTCTCTGCCAAGATAGGTGACTGCCGTGGTACCTCCATTGAACAACTGGTCACCATGCCAGAGGTCGCCTGTCATGCATTTTCTAGGATACGCCGGCCATGCAGAGCTCGGAGGGACGCGGCCGTTTGAGGTCGAGCGAAGAGCAGAAAAGGCTGTGGGGACTTTTGGGAATAGACTGCTTCAAAACAACGGATAGCGGTAAAATTCGAATGAATTGGTACTGGGAAAGGAGATTCTTCATGAAATTCAACGTTAAAGCTCTAGCCCTAGCGTGTGCAATCCTTTGGGGAGCGGCAATTCTACTGGTGGGTCTAGCCAACCTGATATGGGGGGGCTATGGTCAGCATTTCCTGCAGATACTGTCGTTCTATCCCGGCTATCATGCAACCCGCAGCATTGGTCAAGTTGTGCTCGTGACACTCTACGCAGTGGCAGACGGACTTATTGGAGGAACTGTCTTTGGATGGCTTTACAATCGCCTGGCGGCATAATTCAAGCCCCGATTCTCTTCAGATTCAGCTTCCGGGTTGATGGCGATTCATCCAGAATCTCCTTGAGGCGAACCTGTGGCAGCTTCTTCAAGAATCCTGGTGGGGCTTTGCCACCTTCCGCTATTTCGAGTCTTTGCTGTTGATGTTATACGCATTGAGCACATCCCTGAGCGTCACCACGCCCAGCAGCTTGTGAATGTCGGCCCGGTGCAGGACCGGCAGAACATCGAGATGGTACGTGCTCATCCGTTCCAGCGCCATGTGCAGGGCATGATCCATGTGGACATGCTGAACATTTCGCGTATCTACAATATCCTTCAGCGGCAGTTCCTTTCTGCCATCGACCAGGGCGCACTCCAGCGTCTCGCTGGCTAACATGCCCAGGAAATAATCCTTCTCTGCCACCGGCCAGATGCGGGTTTGACTGGAGCGAACCCGTTCAATCGCATTACTAACGCACATCTGAGCAGGAAGAACTTCAGGTGAAGTCTTCATGACCTGACCGACCGCGTGCCGACTGGTTCCATGCAGCGTGCTGGGGCTGGGCAGATGAATGCCGTCCTGATGCGCCAATGCCTCATAAATGGGCTGCCTCTGAAAGCGCCGGGAGATGAAGAGGCTGGTCAGGTTGGCGATCATCAAGGGCACAATGACGGCGTAATCCCGCGTCATTTCAAAGATCATCAGCACCGAGGTCATCGGGGCGCGCACGATGCCCGCGAAGACCGCTCCCATGCCGACCAATGCATACGCTCCCGGCGAGGAGACGTACCCCGGTAACAGGTGATGGGCTACGGTTCCGACGGCACCTCCCAGCATGGCGCCGAGAAACAGACTGGGGCCGAAGATTCCGCCCGCATTGCCCGAGGCATAACTGACCGTGACTCCAATGAGCTTGAGTACCACCAGCAACAGCATCAACTTGAGCGCCATCGACCCGTTCAGAGCGCTGCCGACATAGGTGTATCCCACTCCCAATACCTGGGGCGCAAACCAGCCCATTAGGCCAACCGTCACGCCTCCCACTACGGGATGCCACCACTGCGTCCTCTTGGGCAAACGCAGAAAGAACTTGCGCATTCTGAGCAGGAGCTTGGTGAAGGCTACGGAAAGAAAGCCGCCGGCAATGCCCAGCAAAGCGTAGATGCCCAGTTCCATCGGTTGACCGAGGGTATACTGCGGCACCTGAAAGAGCGGATTATTGCCCAGCAGCAGCCGCAACACCGCCCACGAGGTAGCGGAGGCCAGCACAACCGACCCCAGAATCGGTGCGTTCAGATCGCCCATTACCTCTTCGAGTGAAAACAGAACTGCCGCCATCGGGGTATTGAATGCCGCGGCGATGGCAGCAGCCGCTCCCACGGGAATCAGCGCCTTTACCTTTGCCGGGCTCAATCCGAGCCATCGGCCCAGGACAGAACCGATTCCTGCACCCACCTGAACCGACGGACCCTCGCGTCCCAGCGGAATCCCGCTGGCCAGCGTGGTTGCCGTGCAGAAGAACTTGCCCAGAACGGTGCGCAGAGAAATAAATCCATCCCGTGCGAAGAGTGCGGCCTTGGTTTGGGGCACGCCGCTGCCCCGGGCATATGGAAAATAGCGATAAAGCAGATAACCCATGGCCAGCGAACCTGCCACTGGCACCAGCACACGCCTCCACGCAGCGCTGCCTACCGGGTAGAAGCGCATTCCTACTCGCTCCGTAAGCACGATAAACGCGACCACGGCAAGTCCGGTGAGCGCTCCGATCAGCAGCGACAGAAGAAGAAATACCTGCTCCTCGCGCTCGTGAAGATGGGCAATCGACCGCGACTTGAGTGTCGCAATCCACTTCGTAATCGGCCGGTTCCCGGCGGTGGAGGAAGATGCCATATAGATAGTTTACTGAACGGTATCCCATGCCTGAGAGAACAACCATCAGGAATCAGCGACGATTTGAAATGGCACTATTCCGGTCGCGGCCCGCAACCCTATAGCTTTTTCCGGAGAAATTCAAAAACAACATACCCAATCAGCGCGGAAATCGCAGCGATGATAAAATTCATTCCCGTAAAGATATCGTTTAAGGCGAACGCTAAACTTTTGCCATGACCATTGGTAATAGTAAATTCTCCCATCAAAAGATTGGAATAAAAGAGAAAGACGATAAACGCAACCTCAATCACAGCCCTCCAAATCGGTGTGAGACGAAAGCGATTGTTCGAGTCTTGATGCATGGGTCAATAATACCGAACGACCACACAATGTCCCACTTGTATCCAATCCTGGTTCTTAACGCTGCAAAGTTGACAGGAGTTGCTCAGTTCCTTGATGGATCGCCCATCCAGATAAACCCCCGTGGCGGGCAAAAAGGGAGTTCTGTACAGTTGACCGGTAAAACGTCTGGAACTTGGGGGCAACTCTCTGACGCCGCCCGAATGAGTTCTAGAGAAGATGGGGGCATGCGTGGTCCGGGTGGGTGAATGTCGTGTTAGCAGACACTTGAGACCTGTGACCTCATGAGTTAGATTGTTATTTGGCAATGCGCCGTTCGATTGCAGTTGCGCTGATGATGCTCTTCAGCTGGATGCTGATCGCGCCGCTGTTTGCGCCTGACGCTGAGGTAAGCCTTCCCGCCTGCTGCCGCAGAAACGGCAAACACCACTGCATGATGCGCATGATGGAGCGGCTCAGTGGCAAAGAGACCGGATTCACTTCCGTCTCTGAAAAGTGTCCCTGCTGGCCGGTAAGCACATGTGCCGTTCATTCTCCAACGTTCAAGCATGAAGCTGGGGTCCGGTTCTATGCTGGAACTGTCTTCCATCCGGCGTATGCGCCGCAGACCGAGGCTCAATCCCAGTTCGCCTCACTGCGCAGCCATCAAAAGCGCGGTCCTCCAACTCCTCTCGCCTGACAACCCGTAGTGCTGTGCGAATGAGGGTGACATAGCCAACTCCATCCCCGCATTTCGCGTTTTCTTACAGCAAGAGGAGAATTCATGAAAGCCAAGTTGTGGCTGGCTTTGTTGCCGGCCGTCTGCATGTTGTGTCCGGCGAGTCCTGCACTGAGCCAACCTGTTCCATGCGTAAAGGGAAACCCCGCCGCTGCTGGCCGGATTGCGGGAGTAGTGAAGGATCAGACTGGCGCAGTTGTTTCCGGAGTGAAGATAGAAGCCTTGCCCGCCGCTTCTGGTAACAAGAGGTTCACCGTAACCGACAGCACGGGCCGCTTCGCCTTCGACGGAGTTGCCGTGGGCCATTATCAGCTCACCGCCATTGCTACTGCCTTTCAAATCGCAATCATTCAGGATCTTTCTGTTACGGCGTGCGACGAGGCAACCGCGAACATCGTTCTGAGAATCGCTCCGACAAAGGCCCAGATCGAAGTAATGGAGCCGGGACTCGAAACCGGTGCGACGACTCATGAGATAAACGACGGCGACCGGGCGCGCAGCCGCAACGCGGCGGAGCTAACCGGAAATGCTCCCGGCGTGACTCTGCGCGAGAACGGCGCGCTTGCCAGCGTTCCGCTGTTGCATGGGCTGGGAGACGAACGCGCCAAGCTAGTGGTTGACGGTATGAATGTATCCTCAACCTGCCCGAATCATATGAACCCTCCACTCTCCTATATCGCCGCATCTCAAGCCGCCCAAGTGACCGTGATGGCGGGAATCACTCCGGTGAGCCTGGGCGGAGACAGCATCGGAGGAACGATAGCGGTCGATTCGCAGGAGCCGGTCTTCGCCAAACCGGGAGAACGGCTACGCGAGAAAGGCTCGTTCTCGGGCTTCTTCCGCAGCAACGGCGAGAACTATGGAGGGTCGCTCTTGGAGTGGGTTGCCGGGCGCAATCTGGCCCTGGGATACAGCGGAGCGTGGACCACCAACGGCGACTACACCGACGGCAGCGGGCACAAGGTCACTTCCACGTATGCGCAAAGCACCGATCATATCCTGACCTTGGCGGCTCAAGACGCGGGCAACCTGGTGGTTTTTCAGGCTGGTCTACATCACACCCCATACGAAGGCTTCGTAAGCGCGCAGATGGACCTGGTCCGCAACGTCGCAGAGTCGCTCAATCTGCGCTTCAAGAGGAGCTTCAACCGAGGCGTGCTCGACTCGCACGTCTACTGGCAGAGCGCCAGCCACTCGATGAATATTGGCAGGGACAAGTCGACTTTCCCAATGCCGATGTGGATGCCGATGAACACGCACGGAACAGACCTGGGGTATTCGGTGAAGCTAGAGCTCCCGCTCTTCACGCGGCACACACTTCGGGCAGGCAATGAACTGCATCGCTTCGTTCTCGACGACAACTGGCCTGCTGTTCCCGGCACGGCTCCGATGATGGGACCCAACACGTTTGTCAGCATGAATGACGGCCGTCGAATGCAGCTTGGTTGGTTCGGTGAAGTAGCCAGCAAGTGGAATCCGCAATGGACAACGCTCTTCGGGCTGCGCAACGACACCGTCTGGACGAATGCCGGGCCGGTGCAGGGCTATTCGGCCATGATGTATGGCGCCGATGCAGCTGCTTTCAATGCGCAAAATCGCGCCAAAACCGATGTACATGTCGATGCGACCGGGACGGCGCGCTATGCGCCCAACGCATCGAGTACATTTGAGTTCGGCTACACGCGCAAGACACGCTCGCCCAACCTTTACGAGCGTTACGCATGGTCGACGAACATGATGGCCAGCGGTATGATCGGCTGGTTTGGCGACGGCAACTACTATGTGGGCAACGTTGGACTGAAGCCAGAGACAGCAAACACGGTAAGCGGAACGGCGAGCTGGCATGGCCAGACAACCAAGGCGTGGGAGATTCAAGCCACGCCTTACCTGTCCTATATCCAGAGTTATGTCGATGTAGACACGATGGCGACCGTGATGTACGGCATGAGCACCTTTGCACAGCTCCAGTTTACAAATCACAATGCGCGGATTTACGGGGCCGATCTCTCCGACAGCGGCGTTCTCTGGAACAGCGCAAGTTTTGGACAGAGCAAGATCAGTGGCGTCGCGGGCTGGCTGCACGGGGAAAGGCTCGACACGAAAACCGGCCTTTATCAGATGATGCCGGTGAATGTGCGCGTGAACTTCGATGAGGAGTTGAAGGGATTTACAGCCGGGATTGGCGTTCAGGCGGTCGACCGGAAAGAGAACGTCGACCCACACCGCTATGAGCAGGTTACGCCGGGGTACACGCTCTTCAATCTGTACATCGGCTACCAGCACGGACACTTTCAGGCGAACGCCGCAGCCGACAATCTGCTGAACAAGTGGTATGAGCTGCCGCTGGGAGGGGTGAACTTCGACGACTTCATGGCCAGCGGCTGGATGAGCCAGATCAAGCCGCTTACGGAGCGGGGGCGGTCGGTTTCATTCAGCTTGACGGCGTGGTTCTGACGGGGCTAATTAATACTGCTGCTGAGCTTGGTGGAGATGCTAGTGAACGTAGCACTGATGCCGGCGGCCAGAGTCTTCATGCCTGCGACAGCGGCTAGAGCAATAAGGGCAACAACCAGAGCATACTCGACTAAGTCCTGGCCTTCCTTACGGCGTATCAGGTTCTGGAACTTGACATACAGCTTGAGAAGCATAGCGTTCAATTGCGTTCTCTCCACTTTTATGACCTATAATCTGGGATTTCCATTTTGTCTCTGGCTATCGACCAATATACTCCCAGTTGCCTCCGCTTGCGTTCTTTGCATCCGATTTGAAGGCCAAAGATCCGGGCATGCTCGTCGGGCCTTTGCCAGACCAAATAGCTATGATTTGTCCCACCCTGCGGGTTCCGAGTGTGTGATCGGCAATCCGGTAGCTGCCGGCCCGGTTGTTTAGTTGATGAGAAATCGCCGAGGCACTCGTGGACCGGTGTGAGAGGTTCTTTTGGGTGGTTCCGGGCGAGTGACCGGCTAACCGTCAGTTACTGGTCGATCAATATCTCCACACTTCTTTGGCGTGGATGATATTTTGGTTGCCCAGAAGCTTCTGCTGCCAGCATTACGGTAGTCGGCCTCCTGGCCGGTGCGCGAATCGACGATTCTTGCGCTGGTGAAGGCATACAAAACTCATGAGAACCGTAAAGACTGCGAAGGGATGGCGCCTCTCGCCCGATTGTGTTTTTGCATGATGTGGCTGTACATAATTTTGATTTAAATGCACCTGACTTATAGTTATTAGTATCCGGTATGATACACTAAACTCCGGAGATAACGCGATGGCGGAACGCCGTGGGATCTATGAGCGGGTAAAAGGCAGTGGCATCTGGTGGGTCCGCTGGACTGATCTCAATGGGCGTAAGCGCCGCGAAGTCGCCGGCACGCGTGGCGCTGCGGAAAAGCTCCTCGACAAACGGCACACGCAAAAGCTCGAAGGCAAGAAGTTGCCGGAAAATCTCCGCACGAAGGCCGTCACTTTTCGCGAACTGTGCGAGGATGCGCTTGCACACAGCAAGGCCGAAAATAGCGCCAAGCAGACATACGAACTCGGCCTGCGCGTCAATCAGCTGATCGAGCCGTTCGGTTCCCGTCCTGCAGAGTCCATTCGCAAAAATGAAATCGTCGCCTGGTTGACCGAACAGGCCGAAGAACGCAAGTGGGCCCCAGC
>Ga0326728_10015639_pt1 | contig 15724 bp, 11 predicted proteins | sample MB3enrmetagenome_FD_207602 | JGI IMG/M metagenome (GOLD analysis project Ga0326728, IMG submission 207602) | Lab enriched peat soil microbial communities from McLean, Ithaca, NY, United States - MB31MN | ecosystem: Environmental > Terrestrial > Soil > Wetlands > Peat | place: USA: New York...
GGGCGGACCATTCCGCGAACGTCGATTTCCCCAGATTCTGCAGGCAGACGGCGGAGAATTCGTTCAGGCTCGTGAATTCCATGCTGTCGAAGATAGTTGCAGACAATGAGATGGACATAAAGTCGAGGATACGGACCGTTCCGCACTGGCCGAAAGAAGGGGTGATGTTCAGGGACATAACCACCCTTCTCAAGGACAAGGATGGATTCGGCCGCCTGCTGGACATCTGCACCGAGCGGTACGTGTCATCCGGCATAGACGTGGTGGTGGGAATCGAGGCGCGCGGGTTCATCATAGGCGCTGCACTGGCGGACCGGCTGGGGGTCGGATTCGTGCCTATCCGGAAAAGCGGCAAACTCCCTTCGAAAACGGTTTCCATGGAATACGAGCTGGAATACGGGAAAGACAGGATAGAGATGCATACCGATGCGCTCGGGAAGGGCAGCAGGGTCCTGCTCGTGGACGACCTCATAGCCACGGGCGGAACCGCGCTTGCGGCCTGCAAGCTGGTCGAAAAAGTCGGCGGCAGGATAGCGGAATGCTGTTTCGTCATAAACCTGCCGGATCTGGAAGGCAGGAAAAAACTGGAGGCCGCAGGTTACAAGGTATTTTGCCTCGTGGATTTCGAAGGGGAATGACGCTTTCGGCCCCGCCCGAAGGATTTAAATGCGGGGATGAAGATAGAAATTCGTATCGGAAATGCGGGATAGTTCTTGGTAGATGCCATGAAAGCACAGAAAACGAAGAGCGTGTGCCCGAAATGCAGGAAAGTCATCGATGCCGTACTCATCAGGAAAGGTAACAGGGTAATGATGAAAAAGCATTGCGGGAAGCACGGGACTTTCGAAGAGATAGTATATGACGCAAAACAGTTCGAGCGCGTCATGAAGTCCATGAAGTATCTTTCAAAGCCGAAAAACGTTCCGGCGTGCCCGTATGACTGCGAGCATTGCACCGCCCACCAGTCGCAGACCATACTCGCGATAATGGACCTGACGAACCGGTGCAACCTCAATTGCAGGTACTGTTTCGCCAATGCGGCGAAAAGCAGGTATGTCTATGAGCCGTCCCTGCATCAGATAGACGCCATGTTCAGCTCCATAAAAAAGAGGGAACCGGCCTGCAACGCGGTGCTTTTCTCCGGGGGCGAACCGACACTGAGGAACGACCTGCCGGACATAATAAGGATGGCAACGGGCATGGGGTTCGAAGTGCCGCTTATCGCGACGAACGGCATCCGCCTGGCGACCGACCTGGAGTATGCCAGGAAGCTCAATGCTGCGGGCCTTTATCTCATCTATCTCTCCTTCGACGGCTTCAGCGACGCGACAAACCACGAGAAGAGGAACCACCGCATCGTGGAGCGGCTGCTCGAGAACTGCAGGCGCGCCGGATTGCAGATAATGCTCGTGCCAACCATAAGCAGGGAAAACTCCCGTGAGGCCTTCAGATTCATACAGTTCGCAGCCAGGAATGCGGACGTGGTGAGGGGGGTGAACTTCCAGCCGGTCTCGTTCTGCGGCAGGATGGACGCGGAAGAAAGGAAGATGTCCAGGTACACTATATCGGACCTCTGCCTGGACATAGAAAAACAGAGCGACGGAGTCCTGAAAGAAAGCGAGTTCTATCCGGTCCCGTCCATCGTTCCTTTCCAGAAGATGCTCTCCAGGCCAGGGAAGGTGGAGATGCCTCTTTTCACCGTCCATCCCCTCTGCGGAAGAGCGACTTACATCTTCAAGGACAAGGACAGGCTCGTCCCGATAACGAAAGTCATGGATGTCCCACGGCTGATTTCGTTATTCGACATGGCCGCCAGATACGGGAAAAACGGGAAAGGGGGGAACCTCGCCATGGTAGCCATGCTGAGGGAGATGAAGAAGTCGGTCCATTTCGATGAGATGCCGGAAAAATCGAACATGTTCAAATTGCTGCTCCAGCTCATCCTGAAGAGGGATCTGGGCACCGTGCTGGAGATACAATCGAATTCCACATTCGTAGGCGTCATGCATTTCCAGGATGGCTATAACATGGACCTGGAGCGCCTCAAAAGATGCGGCATACACTACGTGACGCCTTCCAATTCCCTGGTGCCGTTCTGCGCCTACAACAACCTGGGCTACAGGGACAGGATAGAGAAGAAGTTCTCAGTCCCGCTGGATACAGCGAACGGCCTGCCAGGAAGGGAAAACGCCGAGGGCAGGATTTGAACCTGCAATCCACGAGGGACCGGTTTTCAAGACCGGCGCACTACCGGGTTGCACGCAATGCGGGCAAATCCTGGACGGAATGCCGTTCAGGGCTTTATGCGACCTCGGCGTGAAAACAGATGTCTCACGTTAGCCGGGGGCCAGAGAACGAAGTTCTCTGCGACCTCGGCATGAAAATTTCCATCAGCCGCTAGCAGGTTAAATTTTCAATCAAACTTCATAAGAACCTGCTTATCTTCTACTCTGGCGGCTGCTCTTCCTGCATCTCTGAAGGCTGTTCCCCTGATGTTTCCACGGCTGGCAGCTTCTGCTGCGGTATGCCGGCTTCCGCGGGCTGCTCGCCCTGCACGAAATATTTCCTGAACTTCTCGGTGAGCGTCAGCTTGGAGGAGCGGCCGGACTTGAGGGACTTGACGAAGCCGGATTCAACCAGCTCCTTCACATCAGGATACGCCTTGGTGCCTATCTTTTTCACCAGCTCGGATTTCAGCATGCCGTCGTGCTTGGAGAGGTATGCGAGCGTGCGGAGCGCGCTCTTGCTTATCTCGGCTTCCTGGGCGAACTGCTTCACCCGCCCGGCCATGTCGGCACGGACGCGCATCTCGTATTTGCCGTCCGAAACCGAGATTTCAAGCCCGCTGCCGCGCTCCTCGTAGTCCTTCTCCAGCTCGTCCATCACTGACTGGAGGTAGCCGAGGGCTCCTATGCCGGTGAGCGTGCGTATCTCCTCCAGGGTCATGGAACGGCCGCTTATGAAAAGCGCGGCTTCTATGAGCTTCTTCTCTTCCTTCATGTTACCTGCCTCTTGTGAATTCTATCAGTTGGTGCGAATAATTTATAGTATCGAGTTTTTTCCTCTTTTGCCTTATGGCCCGGACGATAGCGCGCACTGAAGATGCAGCGGAGCGGTGCGAGGTGTCCAGCTCGAGCGGCTTTTTCCGGTATTCCTGCCCTACGCGCTGGGTGCAGTAGTCCAGCAGCTCGGCGGCGATGTTGTCGCCGAGCTTCCGCTCGCCGTAGCCCCTTTTCAAGAGGCGCCGCCGCAGGACGCGCGGCTCTGTGCGCAGCACGAATATGAAATCCGCAGGCAGTTCCAGCTCGCACGCCAGGTGCCCCTCCGCCACGTAATCGCGTTTAGCCCGCAGGAAACGCAGCGCGGCAGCCAGTTTCCTCAGGTCGACCTCGTGCTGCCTGCCGGCCGAGAGCTTCCGCTCCCGGACGATTTCCTTGAGGTCTATGAGTTCCAGCCCCAGCTGCGCCGCGAGCTTCTTCGCTATGGCGCTCTTGCCAGTCCCTGGCGTGCCGGTTATCACTATGCGCATGAGAATCACAGCCTGGCAGAAAGCGTTTTGAAATATCCACGCGCCTGCTCCAGCGCGTCCTCCCCTTTTTCCGTGAGCGTGTAGTAGTTCCTGCGCTCCTGGAATTCGGATTTTATCAGGCCTTCGGACTCCAGCTTGTAGAGGACTATGTATATCATTATCCGGTTGGGCCTGAACCCGAACCCCTTCTCGATGGCAGCATCCAGTTCATAGGCGTAGAGCTTCTTATTGCGCTTGAGCATCGATAGCACGTAGAGCCAGAGGTTCTCGGAAGTCAGCAGCCGGCTGAGCCGCTTGACCGGCGTGGAGAAGGCAGCCGGAGGCAACGAAGAAGCAGGTTTTCCCATCCTTACCGCCGCTCAGGATTTCTTCCCGCCTTTATCCTTCTCCTTCTTGTCGAGGGTGCTCTGCTCCATCTGCTGCTGGGCCTGGTTTTCCAGAACAGCGTCGAGGCGCTGGAGGCCTGCATCAGTGTAGCTGTTGGCCAGCATGCCCGGGAATTCGGAAAGCCCGATACCGGCCGTGACCGCATCCCTGTCGAAATCAGGAGCCCGGGAGCCTGGTTTGGCCCAGCCCGGAGTGGATGCCAGCCGGCTCTCGGCCTCTTTGCAGGTCAGCTTGTAGTCCTGTTCAAGCCTTGCCCTGGCAGCTTCCATGTCCTTGATGCCTGCGATCTGCCCGAGTTTTTTATTGGCATCTTCCATCTGCTTGCGGCTCATACTGGCGGCTGCTGCGCCGTATGCCGAACCCTGCTGCACGTATTCCCTGGCTTCCTTCAGGGCCTGCTGGTCGTAGTTCTTGAATACCGGCTGGGAAAGCGAATCCGCAGCATCCCGGTTAAAGGAAGCCAGGAGGTTGTCCCGGCTGCTTATGACGTGGCTGGTTCCCGCCGCAAGGTTCGCAGAGCCATAGGTTACGGGGTGGTCCGCATCAGAACCATCTGCCGAGAATGCATTGACTGACTCTTGGGCGTGCAGTTCTGAGGCCTTCACGTATTCGCGCTGCTCCAGCAGGTGTTTAGTGGCATCGGGCAGGCCTGTGCCGGATGAACCTGGGGAAACGATTTCAGCGAAGTGCTTATCGCCCATCTTGTCCACGAACTGCATCCTGGCAGCTTCGCCCGAGACTGAAATCACCTTCTTCGTCTCCAGCGTCTGTTCCAGGAAAGCCAGGGGCTTGAGGCCTGCGTCCGGAACGCCTGCTTTTTTAAGCAGTCCCTCGGCTTTTGTGGCGGTTTTTGCTATCGTGGTGAACATTTTGCCAGCTCCCTCGGCATCCAGGAGCAACGCGGCGCCTTGGATGGCCTCCGATGTTGCGCGAGGCACTTTTCCATCCCGAAGTTCAGTCAGGGATGACCGCAATTCGGCCGGATTGGCGGCCTCTGAGAGCGGAAGGCTGGCCATTGCCAAGCTCAGCGCAGCTTCCATGTTCCGGGTCGCCTCCGGGGTCGGGTGCTGCTTTGCAGGCAGTGCCTCTATGAATGCACCGTAGTTGGTAACCTGGGATTTTTCCACTGCAGTACCTGCAGCAGCCACAGGAGCGATGACGTTCTGGTGTATTGCGTCGGTTAGCGCGGCTGCGAGGTACTTCACCGCATCGCCATTGAGCAACTGCTTCGCTCCGTCCACCTGGCTGATGCCTGGTTCTTTCAGGAGGGCGATGCGGAATGCCGCCGGGTCGCTGGCGAGCTGCGCGAGCTGTCCGATGTTATTGCTTGATATGAAACCGGCTAAGCCGCCCGTGAGCTCACGTGCGCCCGGACCGACGCGTATGCCGGCGTCTACGAGCAGGCTGGAGGCCAGCTTGGCCGGCTCATGGAAAGGCGAGTCTTTTCTGGACCGGAGCGACTGCGCCGTTGCCCAGGAATCGTCCTGCGGAGAGGAGCGCGTACCGGAAACAGCAGGGAATAAAACAGGCGCCAGCGGCTGTGCTTCCCCGTAGTGGATATCATCGAGCTTCTGCTTGTAGTCCGGGCAGCTCCTGAGTATCTTCTTCACCAGTTCGGCATCGTAAGCAGTGTAGTCTGCCGCCACCGCTGCGCTCATAGTGCCCAGCCTGTCAGTGGCGGCGTCGCATTTGCTGAGGAGGCCGTTCATCTTTCCGCCCAGAACCGGCCCTGCCGCAGGCAGACCTGCTGCATTCATCGCGGAATCGAGCCGCGCCACCGCGTCCGTCCGTGCCTTGCCGGTGACGGCACTACCGTTCACATATACTGCCTGCCCTGCGCCTTTGGTAGCGGCAACGAGTTCAATCACATCGCCGTTGGGCATCGCGCAGGATATCGACCCCACCTTGCCCTTGGACATGAAAACGCTCACGGTTCCGGCTTCGGAGAGGGACTGGTCAACTCCGAATGTCAGGACGCGAGTGCCGTCCTGCATCACATTGCCGAGCAGCGTGGCTGTCTGCGTGGAGGAAAGCTTGACCGCCACTCCTATTGCATCGGTATATTCTGCTTTCTTTGCGAGATTGCCGAGGTCGCTGCCCAGCACCGCTTTAGCGGCTGCAGCGGTATTGCTTTCAGTAATCCCTGCCGCGAACAGCGCCCCGAATAGCATCGCACCTTTCTGGTCGTCGAGCCGGACGGACTGTCCGTTTATCTGGAGGGCAGGAGCACCGGCACTGCCGAAAGACAGGAGGATTTTCTGGCCGTCCGGCCCTGTGCAGACTGCGCTCAGGAGTTTGTTGTCGCTGCCGAAAATCAGGGTGAGCTTTCCGTCCGGCAGAATCGATTTGTCCACTGCGAGGACGACCCTGCTGCCGTCCTTGAGCTTCTCGTACTCCAGGACTTCCGCCTTTCCGAGCGGCGTGGAGACGAGAGCGCCGGCTTTCGAGAGCGCATCCTCCCGCGTCTGGATGTCGGCCATCAGGTTCTTGAGATTGTTGGACAGCATGCCTGCAATCTTTTCCGAGAGGGTATGCGGGCCATTGCCGCTGACACCGCTGCCGACACGCCACAGCATGTCGAGTGTCGACATGATTGTGGAATTCATGAAAAGGAACAGGGAGATTTTACCGAGGCTGCCGCCGAGCGAGGCGAGATAGCCGAGCACACCGTTTTTCTGGGACTGGTATATCTGGTTGCTTGGCCGCACCGTGGTGGAAGACGCTTGCACGTATCTGCCACTCCCTATGCCCCCTACCAGGACCAGCCCGCTTGCACCTGCGGCTGTGCTGGGCCTCCCGTAGGTGGATGCTTCCTGGCCACGCGCGAATTTAGAGGCCCAGCTTTCAGGTTTCTGCGCAGGAGCAGCTGCCTTCGCAGGAGCCGGAGGGCCCACAAACGCTTTTCCTGCCTGGGCTGCCCCGCCGGGCGCCACTGTTTTCGAGCCCAGGTCGATGCCGGTCTGGGATTTTAGAGCTGTTATTCCTGCGCCTTTGAGCGCCTGGCCCGCTGCAGCCAGGCCGGAAGGCTTCGCAGCAGTGCCGCCCCTGGCGCCGGCGGTTGCAAATCCTGCCTTGACCGCGCTTACGCCGCCTGCCATCTGACCAATCTGGCCGGCGAGAGGGACCATCCCTTTTACGGTGAGACCCTTTTTCATATCGCCTGCAAGGCCCTTCCCTGCGGACTTGAGAGCGCCTCCGACCCCTTCTTTAGCCACGGCCGTGCCAGCTCCGTAGGCCGCCTGGCCTGCCTGTTCTATCGCAGTGCCGCTCGTGTACACGCCGCGGCCGCGCGGGTTGTATCGCAGGACCCTGCCGGTCTTGGCCCCGCCCAGGTTGAAGCCGGAGAACGGGTTCTTGCCTGTCATGTAAAGCGCTCCTGAAAGCAGGGCGAATATCAGCACGAGCGGCAGGCACAGCGGGGGCGTGGCAGCAGTGCCGGTCGGGGGAGGCGGGCAGTAATTGACCGTAGCGAGCTGCGGCAGATACTGGGCTGTGGAAAGCGTCGCTGGAGGCACGGCATCCTGCGGGGGCACTGCATCGGGCGCCGTCGTGAGCTGACTGGCGACCTGCACACCAGGGGGCAACGTGATTGCAGCGTATGCCATGCACTCGAGGAAGCAGGCCGAGGATGTGCTGCCGGTGCAGAACGGGCAGTATACCACTTTGAAAACAGTGCAGTTCTCGTTCGGGTTCACATTCTGGTTAGGATACAGGAACGAGAAGTTGTATGCTGCGTTGCCGCTGTCGTTAGTGAATGTACTGTAAAGAAGCGGAGATTGGCCTTGCTGGAGTATCTGCAGTATGAGCATCGAATAGTTGATGGGCTGCCTGGACGGGACTGCGCTGAGGTTCTGGTAGAATGCGGTGATGTAAAGCGTCTGGGTCGTGTTATCTATGGAGGTGACGAGCTGCGCGGTCGGCTGGCCTGCAAGGGCTTCGCAGAGCTGGCAGGTTGTCTGCGCGAAGCTTGTGGAAACGAGCCAGAGCATGAGGAGCAGGACGAGTGCGGCTGGAGCGTATCTCATGATAGTATAATCTGAAGATAATTTATAAATTTGCTGTGCGCCGGCAATCGGGTGTGAAACCTGCCCGAGACTTACACTATATTTAAAACCGCAACTGCGAAACCGGCACATGCACAGATGGGTCCTGGTAGCAGCGCTGATTTTCCTCTGCCAGGCCACCTTCGCGGCCCAGGCCGTGGGGGACCTCACTTACCTTGTTCCGGCGGTCGCACTCATAGTGGCCGCATTCCTCGGGATAATGTACATGCTCGGCAGCGCCATGTCGAACCCGCAGCTGGAGGCGTGGACGAAGACGGAGATACGGGAATACGTGGCCGCCCTCGTCTTATGCGCAATAGCCGTAGGCGTGTTCATGGCCGGCGGAGGCGGCAACCTGGCCGGAGTGCTCGGCGGAAACGGCACCGCAACCGGCTTCAGCTACATCGGCGCCTCGGTCGGCGTGCTCGACAACTGGAGCGCAGGGTACGATTCCACCTTCGAGCAGGCCATACGCGCAGCAGCCAAGATACGGACCGGAGCCACGTATTCTCCGTTCATGAGCGTGCCGATATGGATACTCAGCCTGAGCTACTCCACGGACCCGCTCGGCGGAATGGGCATAATGCTCCTGCCCCTCAACATGGCAGCCTCGGGCCTCAGCAATGTCATATATATAACGGAGGGCGTCCGGCTGCTCATCGTATTCTCCCTCATAGTGGTGCCGACCGTGCTGCTCCCGCTCTCGCTCTGCCTCCGCCTGATACCTTTCAGCAGGAAGCTGGGGAACACCATGATAGCCGTTTCAGTGGCCGCATTCATACTCCTTCCCGCCTCGGTCCTCATAGCCCAAGGGCTGAACGACAGCCTCGGAGCGGACACGCCCGCTCCGACCATGAACCTGAATGCCCTGGACGCCGACCCTTGGGCGATGGAGGTGCCCGGCTGTTCCGCGATTCCGGTACGCGCCCTCCTCTCCACCACCGACCCGGTGTTCGCCGCAATCGTCTGCCTGCCGTTCCTCCTCATACCCGGGGCTTATGCCGTCTGCTACCCCATCGCCCAGAACATAGTCTATCCTGCCATAACCGTGGCGTTCCAGCTGACCAACACGGTGGTGGCGGTCGCGTGGGAATCGAACCTGAACGTCGTGGGGTATGCCGGCACTGTGTTCACCAACATCTACCCTTTCCTCCAGTCAGTGAATAATCTCGTGCTCCTGCGATACATGGATTTCATCATAATAGGGATAATCACGATAGCCGGCGCAAGAAGCCTGTCCGCGGCACTCGGAGGCGAATGGTACATGGCAGGCGTATCGAGGTTAATATGAAACGTATCGCATTGACGCTGCTGTTCATCCTGCTCGCGGCCGGGAGCGTTTCCGCCATCGCACCCGCAGGATGCATCAGCGACGCCAGCAGCATAATAGCCAGCGGGCAAGGAACCAACATAGCCGCAGTCATCGTGCTCATAGCGGTCATCATAGCGTGCGCCTATGCAGCAGGCAGCGCCCTTGGAAACGCCAATTACACCGTGTTCGCAAAAGACGAGGCGTACCATCTCGGATTCTCCATCCTGCTGATAATCGGTTTCAGCGGCGTGCTCCTCTTCTCGTGCTCTTTCATGGACGCGTTCTTTTCCGGCACCATCATGAATGTCACGCAGGACGTCAACACCAGCTGTTCCCTCTCTGGCACCCCCAATGACATAGCCTCGTGCTATACTGCGCTGATGCAGACCAATGCGCAGGGCCTGGCCAACGATTACGTGCAGGGTTACATAAACCAGCTGATGCAGTCGGCGTTCTACTGGAACTTCCAGATGCCCCTCATCAACAGCTACGGCGTCACGGCCGGCGCCTATCGGCGCATAATATCCAACGAATACGACCTCGTGCTGAACACGTTCCTGGTGCCCGCGCTCATCAGCATAAGCATGCAGAAGCTCCTGCTGGACTTCATAAACGAGAACGTGGTGACCTGGATACTGCCCATCGCAGTACTGCTGAGGGTCTTCATCCCCACGCGCCAGATGGGCAACATACTGATTGCGGCGGTGGTGGCGCTCTACCTCGTGATACCGTTCATGTATGCGTTCAACACGGTCATGTATGACCTCACGCTCAACAACTGCTCCTCGTTCGCCCAGGCAGTGTGCGACAACCCCATAGACGGCTACGCGTGCGCCAGCAACCCCTTATCGGCATGCAGCGACACGGACGGGTTCTGGAACGTCGCGCGGCTCATACCGCAGGCGTTCTTCCTGCCGAACCTGACCATAGCGGTCACCATAACGTTCCTCAGCGGCGTAAACAAGGCTCTGAAGGTGGTCGGATGAGCGGACAGCGGATTCGTAAGGGAAGCGTGCTGGCGCTCGCGCTGCTTGTCCTGCTCCTCCAGATGCCCGCGCTCCATGCCCAGGCGGTCACGACAAGCCAGCAGTTCCAGAACCAGGTCGCAGGCGCCGCCCTTGACATCGCCAACAACTGGCAGGCGCTCGCGATACTCGCCCTCATGGCCTCGGCCGCGATAGTGGGGATAGGATATGCGGTAGGCAGAGGATTCGAGATACCGGAACTGGAGGCGTGGGCCGCCAGCGAACTGTCCCAGATAATCGTGAACGCGGTCATAATAGCGGTGCTGCTGGCTGCGATGATTTTTATCGACGGGCTCGTGGTCGCCATGGTGTCGGAGAGCCAGCTCCCCACGTTCACATGCACGGCAGGCCAGAGCTGCCTCCAGCTGCTCACTGACAATTACCTCTCGGACTACGTGAACGCCTCGGAAGCAGGCGCGGAGAACGTCCTGCAGAACAACGTGGCGGCCGCCGAAGTGGCGAACCGGAGGTTCGGCGGCTACTGCACCAGCATCTACTGCCTGGAAGCCGGATACTCCATGACAGATGCGGGGGAGAAGGTGCTGGACCAGGATTACTATGCCATAATCTTCGAGTATTACTCGAGCCTCCTCTCATTCCTGCAGGCGCAGCTGTTTTTCGTGCATGACATCGCGTTCAAGATGGCGCCTGTGGTGCTTGCCATAGGGATAGTGGGCCGCTCGTTCTTCCCGACAAGGAAGATAGGCGGCCTGCTAATGGCAGTGGCCATAGGGGCCATGCTGTTCTTCCCCCTGATGTACCTTTTCGACTGGGTGACCCTTGACACGACGCTGACCGGGGACAAGGACATGGATTCCACCCCGTCGACCTGCCCGGCCGAATGCGCGAGGATACCGCCGATTGCATACTATTATTACAATAACGGAGTGCTCGGGACCATCAACGACAGTTCCGACATGGCCGCCGCATTCGTATATACGGATACCAACGACCCGGACGGACTGCTCAACGGTTCGATGGTATCTGCCACGGGTTCGAACGGCACTGCGATGGGCCAGACCGTGACATCCTGCATCAACACCGGCGTCATGACGACGTATGGAGACGCGGGGCTGTGCCCGCAGACCTGCAGGGTGCTTCCCTACCCGAGCGGAGACCCTGGCTGCGCCATGATAGCCAACCAGACGCTCTGCGCCTTGCTGGCGCCCGAATGCAAGATAAACCGCATCATAACTGTTCCAACTGACACAGCCGGGTATGCCCAGTACGTAGCGTTGACATCCACCTGCCCGGAGTCCTGCAAAGTCGTGCCGCCGATGAAATCCAACTGCACGAACGGGACGATAGACCCTGCCACCGGCAATGACACGTGCCTTGAATCGCGCTTCGATTGCAGGATTGCCGACCTGAACAACCTCAGTGCGCGGCCGGCCCCTGCCGGAAGCAGCACTTCGAGCGAGGCCGAGCTATGCGCCGATGCATCCAGCTGCGTCGCAAGCCTGGTCGCCAACCAGTCGTGCGTTTATGTCATGCCGGAGCAGGGGATATGCGATGATTTGTGCCCGGCATGCCCGGCATATTGCAGGCTTGACGGAGGGCCCAACCTGAACGACCTCCCCCCGGACTCTGCCTGCATAAACAGCACGAGCGGCACCCTCATCGCAGCGTGCACGGCCTGCATCGCAGACCATGACAGCTGCGCGGTTAACGTGACTGCCATAACTGCGCTCAAGACAGAACTCGACGCGGATGCGCTGGCCCAGAGCCCGCCGGGCCAGACAGGATGCGACAGCTGCCCGGCGGAGATGCGCCTCACGGGTTCGGACCTGCCTTCGGAGTACACGAGCCAGAGCGCCAGCGGCGACTGCTCGCTTGACGATTGCCCTGCGCAATACCGCCTCCAGCTGCCGAGCAGCACGTGCGAGGCATGCCTGTCCGTGCCGGAGACGTATACCTACGACCCGCCCCTGCAGACGGACTGCGGGAGCCTGTGCGGTCCGCCCCAGAACGTGCCTGCCGCCAGCCCGCAGGAGTTCGAGGCGATAGGGGCGAGCGGCATGGTGGGCAAGCCCGAGATGCAGAGCCTGGCCGCTCTCATGCTGCCGGCGTACGTCCTGCCGCTGTTCAACATCGTCGCTACTCTGGTATTCATCCTGTCGCTATCGGCGCTGCTCGGAGGGGACATAGAGATACCCGGACTGTCCAAGGTGTTCTGATGAAGAAGATACTGCCTTTGGTTTTCGCGCTCGCGCTCGTTTCCCTCTCCTTCGCAGCCCCGCTCTGGGAGACCTATGCCGCAGTCGCAGTGACCGCGGCAGCGGCACTGCTCGGCGTGGTTTACGCGATAGGCACCGGATTCGGCATAAACGAGCTGCAGATGATGGCCAAGGAGGAATTCTTCCAGCTCATAGCTCTGGGCGTCATGGTCGCGGTTTTCGTGGGCGCCAACAGCCTCATAGACGGCATATCCACCAATCCGCTGTTCACAACGCAGACGACTCCGCCTGCCACAGACCTCCAGCAGGCCGCCATCGCCACCCTTAACAGCAACATCGCAGATACCAGCACCGTGCTGGGGTACATAGCGACGATGGACCAGGAAGTATCGGAAAATGCCTCCGCATCCACCCAGTGCACGGCCGTCGGCGTGGGTTACAGCGTGAGCACCTGCGGCGGGTACAACCTGCTCGCGACGCCCATCTCCATGGCAGGAGGCATAGCCGGCTTCGCACTCGGCGAACAGGCTGCGATGATGCAGCTGATACAGGTATCTTCCGAGTATTCGCTCCTCCTTCTCCTTCCCCTGGGAATCCTGCTGCGGACGTTCAGATTCACCCGCGGCGCAGGGGGGCTGCTGATAGCCCTGGGCATATCCATGCACCTGCTCCTGCCGGCAGGCATAATATTCGGCAGCATGCTCGGCGCGGAATTCCTGGCTGCGCCGACCAGCACCGGGCAGGGCTGGAACGGCGGCTGCTCATATGCTGACTGCCCGTACGCGAGCGGCTACACTGCATCGCCTTCCGCTCCGACGGTGGAATCGTGCAATGCGGCCGACATCACCGGCGCCGAGGATAACGCAGTAGCCACTTACCAGAACATGCGCAATGCCCTGGACAGCTATCTGTACATCCTCATGGTGGAAGCCACGCTCGGCCCGGTGATAGCGCTGCTCATGTTCGCCGCAGGACTGCGTGCGCTCACCGCGCTGGCAGGGGCGGAGATAGACGTGAGCGCGATATCGAGGTTTGTCTGATGGTAAACGTGATAGACGTGAGCGGCATATGCATGGCCGACGGCAGCGGGCTGAGCACCAATTTCAGCGCGTTCCTCAGCGGCATGGTGGTGCCGCTGTGCGCCTACGCGGCCATCGCCACATCGCTCCTCATAGGCGCAGCGTACATGTTCGGCACCGCCACTGCCAACGCCCGGCTCACCACATGGTCCAAGACGGAGATAATCCAGCTGTTCATCTCACTGGCCACTATCTTCTTCATAATCATCATCATGAACACCATGTGCAGCGTGAACATGCAGGAAGTGGCGGCCATGTTCGGGACGCCGAGCCAGCCGCAGGCGTACACGAACGTCTATGCCGCGGCCGAAGATTACCTCAACGAATCCGCGCTCTACACGCACGATGCCCTCACGGTCGTGAGATACCACCTGGAGGGATACACCATACTGGCATACATGAACGCTTTCGCATGCGAAGACTTCGGCACGGGCGTAGGGTGGGGCTGCCTGTTCGGCTATTCCGGGGACAACCTGCAGCCCCTGGGCGGCTACGGCGCGCTCAGCGGGGCCCTGAGCATATTCTTCAATGCGCTATTGATAGCCATGTTCACGGTGCTGAATTACATATTCATACTCATGTTCGTCTACAGCGGCTTCGTGTTCCTGTTCCTGCCCATGGGAGTGTTCCTGCGGGCGATGCCGTACATGCGCTCTTTCGGCGCCCTGCTCATAGCCCTGGCGCTGTCCTTCCTCATAATCTACCCCCTGGTGCTCGGCATATTCTATCTCATGGGCAGTCCAGGGGACATACTGCTGAGCCCGCCGCCCGGCCTGCCGCCGGTGGCATCATACGACGAGAGCATCTATCCCCAGCAGGCTGGCGGCACCATCGCGGGCCAGCTTACGCAGGCGGCCTTCACTGTCAGTGCCGACCAGGTGAAGGACAGATACTTCGAGCCGAATGGCGCCAATCTGGAGGACCCGGTCGGGGCGATAGAATTCGCGTCCGACGCGTTCATAGCAGCGGTCTTCCTGCCGACCGTGGCCCTGCTGGCCACGATTGCGACCGTGGCTTATCTGGCACGGCTCTATGGCGAGGAAATAGATTTAAGCAGGCTGACCCAACTGGTGTGATTATGCTTACGGCGATTACCATGATACCCTGGTTTCCCCTGTCCATACAGTTCTTCGGCTTGCAAAGCGGCGGGAACGTCTGGGACAACTGGGCTGCGCTCTCCATAGCGGCCATAATGGTGGCAATCATATTCAACACCGTGCTCCTCATGATAGGCAGGGCATTCTCGGTGAAAGAGCTGCAGGCATACGCCGAATCCGAAATCCTCCAGGCCGCTGCCACGTTCTTCATGGCGGTATTCCTGGTGGTCATGGTGGGGAGCGCGCTGGAGGTCATAAACGATTACTACCTGCACGGGACGGTCCAGTGCGGCAACCAGACAATCCCGATAGAGACCTACAGCGCCAGCAACCCGAACTGGGACCCGGGACAGGCGATGAGCGGGGCGTACCAGGACATAAATTGCAATCTCGAGACCCAGGCGATGGAAATAGCGGCCATACAGGACTACATATTCTCGGATGCGTCCACCGCGGACGAGTTCAATGCCCTGAACACGCAGTATTCGTTCTTCGGCATCACGGTGTACAGGGGGGACTGGAACACCGCCCTGTACCAGACGACTGAGGATAAGAGGATAACCAACAACCTTGCAACGGTCCTCATCATCGCCCTCGACGCCCAATCCGCGGTCGCGACATACCTGCAGGCGACCATGCTCACTATCTTCCTCCCCTTCGGGATACTGCTGCGCTCCTTCCAGCTCACGCGCGGAGTGGGTGCGCTCATGATAGCTCTGGGCATAGGATTTTATTTCATATTCCCGGTATTCTTTGTCCTGCTGGACCCCGGCTTCACGCCGACACCGGTGCCCGCGCCGACGCCGGCCCAGCCGCAGGTGTATTGCTACGCAACCATGAGCAGCACTGCATCCATGATACAGAGCGTCGGGGTGGGAAGCACGTCGGACCTCGTGACCGAATTGAGCGGTGACGACCTTTCGCAGTCTTACGTGGCGCTGCTGGTGCATCCGCTGGTGGCATTGTTCCTGACGCTGGTGTTCGTCAGGTACATCATGATAATCCTCGGCGGAGAGCCTTACGAACTGATGAAGATGGTGGGGAAACTGGTATGACCGATTCCACAATCCCGGCT
>Ga0326728_10015640_pt1 | contig 15722 bp, 15 predicted proteins | sample MB3enrmetagenome_FD_207602 | JGI IMG/M metagenome (GOLD analysis project Ga0326728, IMG submission 207602) | Lab enriched peat soil microbial communities from McLean, Ithaca, NY, United States - MB31MN | ecosystem: Environmental > Terrestrial > Soil > Wetlands > Peat | place: USA: New York...
AGCTGGGAGCGGCGTCAAGGGTCTGCGATGAACGCCCCGCTGCGCGGGGCGCCCTTGACCCCGCTCCCAGCTCGCGGAGGAGAAGTGTTCCCAAAAGAGGTCTTGACAACGCCGACGACTTTATAGATAGGTCCGCGGCTTTACCCGGCCCATCGGAGACACGCCTCGCTATGAAAGGAAAGCAAGTCAAAGGGCAAAGCGCAAAAGGCAAAAGTCAAAAGTGAAGAACAAACCAGAAAGCCGCGGACCTACCGAACAGGCCGCGCTACACTTGCTGGGTCTCAGGAGGAGGAGATTCCGATGAAGATGCGAAGTGGTTTTGGACCAGCTTTCGTTGTCAGCCTGCTCTTCGCAGCCGGCGCGGCCTTTGCGCAGACGGGGCCCGCCAACCTTGCCTTCGAGGTGGCTTCCGTGAAGCCCTCACCTCCTGTTGACATGGCGAAGGTGAATGCGGAGGCGCGAGCCGGAAGGATGCCGAATTGGGGCCCACATATCGATGCGGCGCAAGCGGTGTTCAACTACATGACGCTCAAATCTTTGATCGCCTTCGCGTATAAGGTGAACGTCCATCAGATCAGCGGCCCGGCATGGCTCGATGCGGAGCATTTCGACATTGTGGCGAAGATGCCCGACGGAGCGTCCAAAGCTGACGCTCCCAGAATGCTTCAGGCGCTGCTGGAGGAACGCTTCAAGCTGGCGGCTCATCGCGGCATGCAGGAGCAGCCGGTGCTTGCCCTGGTGGTGGACAGGGACGGGCCCAAGCTGAAGGAATCATCCGCGCCCCCCGAACCGATTGACATGAACGCTCCGCTAAAACCCGGCGAGATGAAGGGAGACAGCCCCAACGGGCCAGTCCGCATGACGATGGGCGCCGACGGCTCCACAGTTACCTACAATATGGGCGCAAGGGGCATCATTAAGGAGAACATAGACCGGCAGACCCAGATGGCGACTCTGGAATGCAACGGAGTCACTATGAGAGCGTTAGCCGAAAGATTGACAAACCAGCTCAGGTCCGGCGGAGACAACCGCCCGGTCGTGGACATGACCGGACTCAAGGGGAATTATCAGCTCACGTTGGAGTTCTCGCTCGCGGATATCATTGCCCGAGCGCAAGCCATGAACCCGCAGTCGCCCTCGGCGAGCGGTGGTGCTGCGGGCGCCTCACCGGTCCCGGAGGCATCCGATCCCGGTGGAGGCTCGAGTGTTTTCGCCGCGGTGAAAAAACTCGGCCTCCGGCTGGAACCGCGCAAGGCTCCGGTGGAGCAACTCGTCATCGACCACGTGGAAAAGACTCCTACAGAGAACTAACATTGACGGAAGGCAAGCGCAGAGCCGGGCAGCAGAGCGCGGCCAAGCCGCAACCAAAGTGGTGGCATGGCCATCCTGGCCATAAACCTCATGGGCAGGATGCCCGTGGCACGTCGCGTGTAGGGGCCAGCGGCGCTGGCCCGGGCCGAACGCCGTTCGGCCCTACGCCCGTGAATCCGGTCCCCGCCCCCCGAGTCCCTAACCCCGAGTCCCGAGTCCCGTATCCCGAGCCCCGAATCCTCTTTGACGGCTTTCCTGAAGTCGGATATAACACGGACAAGGGAGGGAACCATGGACAATGTGAAGAAGGTCCTCGCCGGCCTATGCCTGAGCCTATGCCTGGCTTTTTCTGCGCGGGCGCAATTCGTGCCGGATTTCAATCCGCGGCCGACGCCGTGCTGCCTTCCGCGGGTTGCGGCCCAACTCGCGGACGAACTTCAGGACTGGAATCAATTGGGCCGCTATCACCAGGATGACCTGCGGCTGGAAAGAGCGCCCGCCGTGGCGGGCCGCGTGGTATTCCTGGGTGATTCGATAACCGACCGATGGGATTTGGCGAAATACTTTCCGGGAAAACCTTACGTAAACCGTGGCATCGGTGGACAGACGACCATGCAGATGCTCGTGCGTATGCATCCTGATGTGATCCACCTCCAACCGGCGGCATTTATTCTGTTGGCAGGCACCAACGACATCGCCGGCAACACGGGCCCGGAGACGCTAGAAATGGTGGAAGACAACATTCGCGCCATGTGCGAACTCGCCGAAAGCCACCACATTAAGATTATCCTCTGTCTGCTCACTCCCATCAGCGACTATGGCACGGGGAAACAGACCCTGCGCCGTCCACCTCCGGATATTGTGAGCCTCAACCACTGGATCGAAAGCTATGCGCCGGATGTCCACGCCGTGATCGCGGACTACTACACGGCGCTGGTGGACGACAAAGGCATGTTGCGTGAGGGCTGCTCCGACGACGGCCTGCATCCCAACGCGCGGGGTTATGAATTGCTAGCGCCCGTCGCGGAAGCCGCCATCGAGGGCGCGCTGAAGTAGAAGTGGCTAGTGCTTAGTGGCTGGTGGATGGTGGCACCTGTTGGTGGCTAGTCCGATGAGCGCCCGCTCAAGCATTGGGAGTGACTGGCATTCACCATGCCATCAGCCACTAACCACTAAGCACTAGCCACTAACCACTGTCATGATGACGGGCATTGAAATCCGGCTCCTAACTGATCGTGATGCCGAGGCCTATTGGCATCTGCGGCTGGAGGCCCTGGAGCGCGAACCGGAGTCCTTCGGAGAATCCGCCGAGGAGCATCGAGGGACCACCGTGGATTCGGCCGCCGAGCGCTGGGCGGCGAATCCTGACGATAACTTCTTGTTCGGCGCTTTCCAGGAAGGCCAACTGGTAGGCATGGCAGGGTTCTTCCGCTATCAAATCGCCAAAGCTCAACACAAAGGAAGGATTTGGGGCGTCTATGTGCGCGAGAGTTGCCGCGGGCAAGGCATTGGGCGGGCATTGCTGGTGGCGCTGCTGGAGAGAATCAAAGCCTGCCTGGGGGTGGAGCAAGTGTCCCTAACCGTGGTGAGTGGGCAAGAGGCTGCGAGGGCTCTTTATCGCTCCCTCGGCTTCATCCCGTATGGATTGGAGCCTCGCGGCCTGAAAATCGGCGATCGTTACTTCGACAACGAACATATGGTCTTGAAGTTATAGCGATCGGCGACCAGCTTTCAGCAATCAGCTCTCAGATTTCAGCTATAACCTGCCATTGACCGCTGGGAATCTGAAGTCGGGAATTGCCGCACATGGGGAAAGGTTGCCCGTTTCGGGGCAGTGTATGGGTTTAGGTTTCGGACGCTTGAACGCCATGATCGAAGGTGGCATAGTGAAGGCGTGCTAAAGCGTGTCGTTTTGCAAGTCATCAAAATGGCAATGGTGCTGGCGATTGTGGTCTTTGTAATAACGCCGGTGGTTCGTCAATTTATGTTGTTCATCGGATCCGTCGCCCTATTTCTTGTTTGTCTATTTCTCCTAAAGAACCTGGAAGGCGAGAATTCTCCGTGGTGGCCGGAAAAACCACGTCACTGAAATTGCCAGAATGACGTCCTGCTCTTAGCTGTGAGCTGTTAGCTGTCAGCTTCCTTCTTCATTGCCCGCTATAGTATCCATCGCGAGCTTGTACGATAAGGTCATTCTTCTTCGTGGTCAGAGTAATTTTGTGATACCCGGCTCCAACGTCGGGGGGGTCGGGCGTATATCCCAAGCTGTATTGATTGCGCAGTTCTTCCTGGATTTGGCTGAAGGTTTCGTCAATGGGGTGCTTCTTGGAGGCCTCGAAAAAGCGCCCGCCGGTTTCTTTGGAAAGTCGTTCGAGAATTTTCTTGCCGTCCGGGTGGGATTGTTGCTGACGCGGATACCCACCGCCACGTCGGCCCCCGCCTCCCATGCCGCCCCCATGGTGGCCATAGCCTCCGCCTCCGCCACCAGATCCCTGTTCCTCGGACGAGAAAAGAATGGAATAAACCAACGTGTCGGCGCGTTGAGCCGCCTCGATGGCGCTGGCCAAGGTTTTCTTGCTATTGCGGTCCACTCCATCGGAAAGGACAATCAGGGCCTTGCGCCCTTGCTGCTTCGCCGTGATGTCGTTCGAAGCCAGGTAAATGGCATCGTAAAGCGTCGTGCCCCCGCCGCCATATCCGCCCCGCCCCCGGCCGCCACCGCCTCGGCCGCCGCCACCACCCCCGCCTTGCCCCGGCCCGGAGTCAGGCGAATTGCCGCTGTCCTGGTCGGAACGCCCGCCTATTTGCAGGAGGCCCAGCGCTGCCTGCAATTTCTGCCGGGAGGAAGTGAGGTCCTGGAGGAGTTCCACTTCCCGGTCAAAGTGAATGACGAAAGCCTGGTCCTTATCGACGCGCAGCACCTGGTCGAGAAAAGTGGCGCTGGCGTCCTTTTCCTCGCCAAGGACGCGCCGCTGACTCATGCTGGTGTCGACCAGCACGCCGAGGGTCAGGGGAAGATCGGTCTCATGCGCGAAGTAGCGGATCGTTTGCGGACGGTCATCTTCTTTCAGTTCGAAATCATTCTGGCCCAGGTTGCGGACGATCGCTCCCTTTTTGTCCCGCACGGTGGCGAGCACGTTGACTACTTTCACCTTGACGGTGATGGTGGGCGCTTGACCTTGCGCTCCCGTCGCTTGCTGGCTCCTGAGCGGCTGATCCGCCAGGAAGAGTGGCACCGCCAAAAGGACAAGAACGAGTCCTCTCCAAACGGATTGTCGCGAGAACTCATTGGCGCATTGCTGCGCTGCCTTTTTCACCGAATGTTTCGTCATAATTTATTCCGTATCTCCGATGATGGGGGCGCGCTGATTTTGGATATCCTTGCCGCGGCACTTCCGGCTTCAGTCCCCCACCCACTTCCCTACGGCAACGCACGTGGGGGTGCTGATTGTGACACACTTTTGCTTCCCACTTAGATGGGAAAATAAGGAGTGGAGGTTGTTCGTTCCCCGCCTGCTGGGAGGGGGACAAAGGTCACTTGCTCGCCGGCGGAACGTTTGCGCCTGCAGTCCAGCTACGGCGGATTGTGGTACGATCATCGCGGCTGGAGCGCTGGAAAGGCGAAGGAGTCACACGGGACGGGGGACTACAGTTTCGCGCACTAACCGTCGCCAGGAGGCATGGGATGAAAGAAATGGCTGCTCAAAGACCGCTGAGGATCATCAATGGTGTTGTGCCCATCCGAATTTGTGACAATGGCGGCTGGACGGATACCTGGTTCGCCAAGACGGGGAAGATCTTCAATATTGGCGTGTATCCCTATGTGGAAGTTCAGGTGGAAGTATTTCACCGCGACGACCAGCCCCAGCAAGTTGTGGTGTTTGCGGAAAACTACGGCCAGCGCTTTTCCGTGACCCAGAGGACGGGCGGATGGGGGGAGCATCCGCTGCTGGAGGCGGCTATCGAGCGCATGAAGGTTCCCTCGGATCTGGCCTTAAACCTCACGATATTTTCCGAGGCGCCGAGCGGAGCCTCCACAGGCACCTCAGCGGCCGTGGGGGTAGCGCTGGTGGGGGCGCTCGACCGCCTCACGCGGGGGCACCTGACGGCCCACGAGGTCGCTTACACAGCCCAGGCGATTGAGACCCAGATGCTCAAGCTACAGTGCGGCATCCAGGACCAGTTGTGTTCGGCTTATGGCGGCATCAATTACATCGAGATGTTTGATTATCCGCATGCTACCGTTTCCCCCATACAGGTGCCGAACACGACCTGGTGGGAGCTGGAAAGACGCCTGGTCTTGATCTACCTGGGGAAATCCCACACCTCATCTGCGGTCCATGAAAAGGTCATTCGGGAACTCGAGGGATTGGGACCGGATTGCCAAAAGCTTCAGGACCTGCGCGTGACGCCGGAAAAATCCCGCGACGCCTTATACGCGGGGGACTTTGCCGGGCTCGGAAAGGCCATGATCGAGAACACGGAGGCGCAGGAACGCCTTCATCATGACTTGGTAAGTTCGGAGGCGCGACGGGTGATCGAGATCGCGAGGGCGCATGGCGCTTTGGGATGGAAGGTGAATGGGGCGGGGGGCGAAGGTGGCTCACTCACGATCCTTGCGGGAGCGCTTTCCCACGTGAAACGGGCCATGATCCGGGAGATCGAAGCTGAAAATCCCCTCTTTAAGAACATCCCCTTATACTTGAGCCGAACCGGTCTCCGTACCTGGGAAGGGTTGCCGGCCGAAGCCCGATGATTTACCCGGGGGTGGCATTTTCAGAAGCTATTGTACTCTGACCACATTCTCGCTAAGATGCTGGTGGAGAGGGGATACTCCAAGCCGCAAAGCTTATGGCGGGACAAGCTCGCGTCGGGCAGCCATCTGAGCGCATGAGGAGGAAGAATGCGTAACTATTTGATCGTGATGGTCGCTGCGATGTGTCTGGGGATCAGCTTGGCCAGCACGGTCCAAGCCCAGAATACCGATTTTCGGACGCTACAACAGCAGCTTAAATTGCAGCAGAAGCGGGAGCTCGATGCCCTCAAGCTTCAGCAGCGAAACATCAAGCAGTCCTGGAAGAACGCGCAGGTTTCCAACGCTACGCGCGCTCAGGCAAAGCACCAAATGCAGCGCGATCGCCGCAACCTGATACAGAAGCAGAAGGACGCGATGCAGAACTTGAAAGACCAGCAAAGAGCGTTGAAGGAAAGCCAAAGAACTTACGGCCATTAAAGGCCGTGCGGCACGAATGGGCTGGGTTGGCATGATTTCGGCCCGGGAGGTCGCCATGAAATGGGGAACTCAGTTTCTGGTGGTTTGGATGCTTGCCGGCGTTGCGGTGGTGGCTCAGACTGGACAAAATCCCGATCAGCCAGCTCCGCCGGGGCAGACCCCACAACAGAATGAGCGCCCCACACTTGGTCCCCGACACGGACCGGATGTGGCAACCGGGCCGGACACGTCCACCACCATCGACATTCATCTCTTGATGCGAATCCACACCCTCTTTATCGAGAACATTGACAATTCGCTGAGCGACAAGCTGGTTGAGGTCTTGGGAAAGTGGGGGCGGTTTCGCTTGGTCACCAAGGCAAAAGATGCCGACGCAACCCTCCGAGGATCGTGCCTGGAATCGCGCCGCCTGAAGCACCTGCACTCCGAGATTTTTATTTCTGACCGCAGCGGCAAATCGGTGTGGCAGGACACCATCTACCGGCCGTTTAACCCTCCGACGCTCGATCAGGCCGTTGATGATACTGCCACTGTGGTAGCGGCACACTTGCAGCGGACCATCATGGAGGCAGAGCGACGGTAATTGACAAACGATGGGGGCGTGATTTTTCCTCGAACCTTTTGGAAGGCGGCAGCAAGTTGGCCTGCCCCGCTGGGCTTCTGAATTCCCACCATGTCAAAGTTGATGATATTTCATAACATCCTTCCAGGGTGCGAGGAAGGGAACCGTGAGGCCTGGAGAGGCTTTCTGGCGAATTACACTCCCATTGCGCTCGAGCTTTTCAGCGTTTACTCGGCCTGGGCGCCCGACGCGCGTTTGGATTGTTGGCGCGATGCCCTCCGCGCCATGAGCGCCAACCAGTGCGCGATCCTTAGGGGTTTCTCGCATCAGTCGGAGCGAGAGTTTCTGGTGGGTTTGCGCGCATTTCTCCAGGAAAGGGCCGCCGCAAAGCTCGAATCCAAGCAGGATGCCGCGGACCCTCCCGCCCCCACGGTTCACACGCTCGGCGCCCTGCTCAGCGGCCTGCCCCTCGTTCATCAAGAGATTGCTTTCCTGACCCTGACGGGGTATTCCCAAGCGACCGTCGAGAAGATTCTTCGGATCACTCCCGCCGTAGCGGGCGAGGGATTGGCGCGGCTGCGCGCCAGCTACGCCCGAGTACTGGAGCGAAATGAGGACCGGTGCTTATGGCCCTCGGCTTGGCTCGGCATCTGTGCAGCAGCGCGCGCGGATGAAAAGAAAGATTGCACGCCCCTCCGGCAGCTCGTCCGTATTCTTGACGGCCAAGCGACTTGGTATGACAAGACTCCGGCGGAAGAGCATCGGACCAAGTGCCTCCACTGCCTGGAACTTTGGACCGCCTTGCTGGAAGTTGTCGCTTGGGACCGCAAGCGACAACCCTGGCCAGAGGACAAGATAGAGCCTCTCATGGTGGATACTCCAACATTGCCTGAGAAAGCCAACAAATCCCTGCTTGACCGACTGTTCGGTAGGTAGATGGGATTTTAATCGATGCGTAATTACCGTCAGGAATTTTCGGACTTTTCGCCCACGATTTACCTCGACTGTGCCTATCAGGGGCCTTTCCCGCGGGTTACGGTGGAGCGGATTCATCAGGCCATTGAACTTAAGTCTCATCCCGACCGGCTGAAGGCCCCAGAGTATTTCGGCCTGCCGGATCGCGTCCGCGGTCAAATTGCCCGATTGACCGGCGCGGATTCGGGGGAAATTGCGATCACCACCAGCGCCACGCAAGGAATTGGCATCGCCGCGGCGGGCCTGGAACTGGGCGTCGGCGATGAAGTGGTGGTGACGAGCTCGAACTTTCCCTCCAATCTTTTTACTTGGCTTCACTTACGGCGGAAAGGGGTAACGGTAAAAGTCATCCATCCGTCCGAAGGGGAAGTGACCCTCGAGCAGGTGGCGGCGGAGCTGACCCCTCGCACACGCGTCTTGGCGCTCGACTGGGTGAATTACTCCACCGGCTATCGGATCGACCTCGCCGCTTTCGGCTCGCTGATTCACGACCGGGGCGGGATATTCGTTGTGGACGGCTCGCAAGGAGTGGGCGCCAATGATTTGAATCTGCACGCCCTGCCTGTAGATGTCATGGCTTGCGCGGCCTACAAGTGGCTTCTGGGCCCGTATGGGACGGGGTTTGCCTACGTGGCGCGAGATTTGTTGAGCAAACTCGACCTGCCGGTCATTAACTGGTGTTCGGTCGAGGGCGCGGAAGACTTCGATTCACTCCCCACCGAGGAGTTCAGTTTGATTCGTGGCGCGCGCGTGTTCGATTCCGGCGAAACCGGCAATTTCATCAACCTCCATGCTCTGGAGGCATCGCTGGAACTTGTGGAGGGGGTCACGATCAGGACGGTTAACGGCCATTGCCGCCGGCTTCTCGGTCGATTGGAGGAAGGGCTGCGCGCCCGGGGTTACACTCTCTCCGCGGCGTCTTTGCCCAACCACGAATCGTCGATTCTGGGCTTCCGTGCCTTGACTCACGCGGCGACTATGGAATTGCATCAAAAGCTCTCGGCGAATCAAATCGCCGTGAGTTTGCGCCACGGCATGATTCGGGTTTCGCCGTACCTGTACAATGAGGAGGCCGATATCGACCGGCTGCTGGCATTGACCTGAACGAAGGACGAAGCTGGAAACTGGAAACTAGAAACTGGAAACTGGAAGCTGGAAACTGGAAATTGGAAACTCGCAAATCGGAAATCACAAATCACAAATCACAAATCGCAAATCGGCAATTGCAAATCGGCAATCGAAGATCCCCATGCGCCTTCGTCCCTCCCACCCCGATGACCTGGAAACCCTGTATGAAATCGACCAAGCCTGTTTTGTTCCGGGGATTTCCTACTCCCGGAAGGAACTCGCGGCTTTCATCGGCCACCGTCATTCGCAAACCTGGGTGGCTGAAGAAGCCGGCAAGATCGCGGGTTTCCTGATTGCTCACCGCGAGCCGCGCCAAATCCTGCACATCGTCACCATCGATGTCCTGAAAGCCTGGCGCCGGCGCGGGGTGGGATCGCTTCTCATGGAGGCCGCCGAGCAGTGGGCTGGCGACCAAGGTCTGCGCATGATCGGACTCGAAACCGCTCTGGACAATCGCGCCGCTCAGAGGTTTTATGCAGCGCGGGGTTACCGCAAGGTCGGTGAGATCGAGCACTACTACGCCGACGGGACAGCCGCGTGGGTGATGGTGAAGGAGTTGGCTTAGAAAATCGTCAGTGGTCCGTTGTCCGTGGTCCGTCGTCACCCATCAGTCGTCAGTCATCAGTCCTCAGTATTCCGCGCGCCTTCAGTGACAACTGACCACTTACTACCAAAGAGTCATCGGCGGTATTCCGCTGCCTTTCGGGACGATGGTAGAAGATTTCGCCGACAGTGTCGGCCGATTTTCGGGGGTCACACCGCGAAGGGTTTCCTGTCATCAGTCATCAGTTCTCAGTATTCAGGCCGCTTTTACTGACAACTGACGACTGACAACTGAGGGCTCACCACTGACACCTGACACCTGACACCTGACAACTGACCACTGACGGCTGACCACCGACCACTGACCACTGACCACTAGCCACTAACCACTAGCCACTGACTTTGATTGTCTGCTTCAGCTCCAGCGGTTCCTGCATGCGTCCTCCGTCGTCAGGATAAACGTTCGTTATAGAGAACGCAGCGCGGAAGTGTCCACAAATCGTATCGCGCCTGGTGTTCTAATTGTGAGTTGCCGGGAACCTAGTCAGACAGGTCAATTTCTTCTTGTAGCTGCTCATGGAGCCGATTCTCCGGCATTTTTAAATCTTCCGATTCCGGATCTTTCTGCCTCTCAATTTCACGCACTGTTTCGCTGAGTTTCCGGAAATTATTCCACACGGTACTGGTCTCCGTCTGCTTTGAACCGATGTGGTGCTTCCCGGCTATCCAGTAGAGATTTATCCAATGGAAGAATACGCTGTACGCAAGTTCATCGGTCAAGGCACCGAGTTTGACAAAAAGCCCTACCGTATCGAAGAAATCAAATACGTCCTCTGCTTCACCCTCGTTCATCTTGGAAAGTAGCGCTTTTGCGGCCTTCGATCGAGTGGCCCTGAAATTGGGTTCGTTGAAGCTCACATCGAACTTATGCACGATGTCAACAGAGAGTGCTAGCCTGTAAGCGTTCGATTGCTTTTCTAAGCTCTCGTTCTGCCTTTTCATTTCTTTACTCACCGTGCGCGCACTTAGACAAGCGGCCAGAGCCGCAGCTATGGAGGCTGCCGCAACAATCCATGTGGCATAGAGCATTGATAAACCTCTTGAAAGGAAGTCGAACTGGTTAGAGGATTATAGCACAAACGAAAAGCGGGCAGAGTAATCCCGCTGGGCGTTGGATAACTCTGCGTTGCACTCGATGATTCTGTCTCCGGAGAGGGCACAGATGATCGATTCAAGCTGGTTTAGCACAGATTACGACTACTCGGGACCTGCAGAAGTGGTTTTTGAGGAGCCCCACGCCGAGTTTTTCGGCCACGCTACGGTAAGGCCTGACGATTACGGTCAACCCATTATCGAGATTACGGTTGAGCGATCCAACCCGGCCATCACGGATGGCTTCGACCTAGCGGCAATCCAATTGGGATCACACGCCTTCCCCGACGGGAGTAGAGTCATAACATTTGGAGGTGGTACCCCGAACAGGGCGCGTGTGACGGTTCGGGGGAAAGAAGGAGTGTTTAACAGCACACCGGGCTGGGAATACAGGTTTTCAGACTGGTCCTCAGACAAGCCTTTGATTTTGCGACTTAATCCCACGAACTCTGAATACACGGCTGTCGTCTCGGCGAGAGAGAGATTCTTGGTTCTCCCACTTTCTGGTTTTGTCTCTGAGCTTCCGTACCACACGCAAGTAATTCGTGGGCACCCTTTGCATATTCAGGGAGGCCCGGATCCTTCTGCGGCGAGGTGCATCCCGTTCCAAGTAAATGGTGAGATGGCTTTCATCCAGCAACTTCCGGGCGTCGTTGAGGGGAGTTGGGGGATCAAACCTTGGAGCGGTGAAACTGTACTGACCGCAGTCGCAGTGATTCCAATCGCCGACTCCGCCATGGTCGATCCTTGTGGTTGGTTTCTAAATCTTTTCTTAAGACTGCTCGATCTTGCAACCGGAGGCGAGGTCGGCACCCCGTGGATTGAAGTCCGTGATGACGACGGTTGTCTATTGCGGAGATTGCACCTTGCCATTAATCAGGTTCAGCCCTCCATCGAGGGTTATGCTGCCATTCGGGGTGCAATCCACTGGCAAAACGGGGAGTTCCTTACCAATGCTCTGTCATCGGTAGAGGCAAGGGAGCCGTTCTTCTCGATTGCGTTGCGGCATTGCTTTAGGGCTGGCGTAAAGGGCCTCAACATTGGCGACCAACTGGCTCACATAGTTCGTGCCCTCGAATGCTTGTGTGCTCGCTATGGCTTCAGCAAGCAGGACCTTACGGACGGACTTACCCCCGAATTGAAGAATGCTGTCGGAGGCGTCCTCGAGGGCGCCAGTGCCGAAATTCGAAAACTTGCAAGCACCATGCCCGACCCGAGCGGCAATCAAATAGCGAGGATTGCCGAACGGGCTCGGTCGGCGGCACAAACAGATCGTACTTTTGGCCTTGCAGTCAAGAGCTTGGTGAGCAACTTTGGACTTCTCGATTCCGAGGTCCTCGGACAGTACTTTATAACCAATCCTGGGCCCGGTGGCCGGGGCTGGGTCGAATCGCTTTCGTATTACCGCGGAGCAATCTTCCATGAGGGATACATTGCCCCCCCCGGGACACCCGTGGGAGAGGTGCTCGGTTTTATTTTTCACCTTCATGATCTCCTCGTAAGGATTTTGTTGAAGATAATCGGCTACCGTGGAATGTACCAGCCCCGCTCGATTCGTGGCCATGCTGCTCAAACTGCTGACTGGTTCCGGCCTGGGATCAATGTGGAAGCCATACTCAGGGTGCCCACGATGGGTATCAAATAGTGGTGGCCACGGGCGGGCTGGCGCAGACCGCAGCACTGCGGCCCACAGACAAGATTGAAATCAAGCGGAGCCGGTCACTCGACACGGGATACGGGACACGGCGTTCGGGACACGGGGGCCGGCGCCGGCCAGGAATTGGAGCCGTCCGTGCGCTAAGATGGCGTTTGTGGGTGGGCAAGACCAGCGCTAATATAGCACGCTACCCGCTTGAGTCGCCCGAACAAACCCGGAGGGGATTCTATGAGCTTCGATGTGTCTGTCGTTCTGGAAACAGTTGTCGGTTCTGCCCTGGGCGCCGGTGCTACGTTCGTCGGGATCTGGTTTCTATTCTTTAGGGCAAGGGTTGAGCACCTACAGGCAATTAGCGCTCCAAATCTCGCCAAGGAGCTCCAAGGGGTGAGCCAAATGCTCGACCAAAGTGTAAAGGAAAAACAGGAACTTGAGCAACGGTTTATAGAAGGCATAGAAAAGGTATTGCCGAATATGTTAAAAGGCCCAATAAACGGAGCGGTGGAACTCGCGCGTTTGGTGGGAAAGCTTGAAGGCGCTCAGGAGGCTGTATTGGGGTTGCAAAAAACCATTCTAAATTATATTGCAGCCGTTAAAACGGGGGCGGAGCCGCCTATTCCTGGTGCCTTGTCGAGTGGACTTTTGGAGCACTTGGACGGCTTCATCGAGCTTATGTCACAGAACACATCTGCGGCTGAATTGAAGCGACAAAACCTCCTCGCCGAGCTTGAAAGGATGGGAAAGGGTTAGACCGGGCAGCCACGGTCACTGCTCTCGTGACCATGGGCTTTTGATGACGAACGGGAACACGGGAATCCCGAGCGCAAGGGATCGGGCCAAAAGCCGGAAGATGGGCGGCTGGCTGGCACAGACCGCAGCCCTGCGTTCCAGTGCACTTTATTAGCGTTGGTCACAGGCTGTGCCCCGGCCGTAAGGAGTGATAATGCCCTGCATCTTTTGTCGCAGCGAAGAAAAACTCACGCATGAGCACGTTTTTCCAGCCTTTATGGGAGGCGAGTTGGTAGTACGGAACGGGAGCTGTGAACGTTGCAATCGGGACTTCGGTGTGTCCGAAGCAGCTATGAAAGAAGCGACCACCCCCCTACTGAATCTGCTGCAGATCGAGAATCGTTATAATGTCGTGCCGAATGTGCAACTGCGCGCCAAAGTTCATGGCCTAGATTTGAAAAATCTGCCTGCCTTCATGGATGGCGATGGCAAGATAATTCTGCGCGACGTGGTCAGGGAGTCGACGGCGGAGGACGGCAGGAGGCTCAGGCAAGGATTTTTCCTGACCAAGGAAGCGGGCGATAGATTCGCCGAGCGGGCGCGTGCCAAAGGCCTTCAGGTGATAGAACGGGAAGTTCCAACGAAAGTCGTGATCGAAGCCAACTTCACGCTTACCGTGCATTTTACAGCCTCCCTCCACGCGCGCAGACTGGCAGCAAAGATCGCTTTGGTGGCAATAGCATTAAAATATGGCGTAGAATTTGCTCTGACCCCGCAGTTTGATGAACTCAGGGCGGCTCGTACCGCGGTATCTCCGGAAGATCTGCCAGTTCGGTTTTTTGCCAACGCAGGATTGATGAGCGCATACATACATACCCCCTACCAGCACAGCGTAATGTGTTATCTCAGCGCCGGAATGCGCAAAGGCTGGGCTCTGGTGACACTCTTCGGTGGCATTTGCTACCTGGTCGCCGCCACGAACGATTACGTTGAGAGGGAAAGCAGGCAATTCAGCATTTTTTACGATGCCGACGTTAAGAAATTTTACACCCCTGTTGTGCTGGCCGATGAGATGACGCTTATTGGACATGTACTCAGCCCGGCCACAAGGTTTGAAGACCCTACCGCCGTTCACGAGCAATGGTCGCCAATCCTGTGCGAATATTGCGCCCAAAAGGGTATAACCGTAGAGTCAATCACCGGAAACTGATAACCCACAGGCGCGTAGCCACGGCCAATGCACTCGCGGCCGTGGGCTTTCCCTTCGATGACGAACTGGAACACGGGAATGAAAGGACCGGGATTAGGGGTTGGGGATTCGGGGCTAGGGGCCGGGGGCTAAATCCTAAATCCCAGATCCTAGATCCCACTGCCAGCTCTCCGGTTGACGAGGTGCGGTCGCCGTAACGGTATCGGGCATGAGAAAATTCGCTGGTCAGGACAGCACGGACCGCTGCCCACCTCCCCCCTCTAGCATTAGGAGAAATCCTATAAAGTTTTTCCCAAGACTTCCGATTTCTTCCTTGACATTGTAGTTATGCTATGATTAATGCACCTTAAAGGGTGTGGAGAACATGAGAAAACAGCGCATAGGCGTTCCTAAAAAGAAGGGCAACACAACCGTGCGACTACGTAAGAAATCCAAAGTGCCAAGGAAATCCGAAATAGAGCGCGACTACCAAAGAGTTTTTCTACCACACCAGTTACCCTATCAGGGTATCTATACGGAGGAGGACAGCCTGGAGCAGCCATCCGCCCTCACATACGTGCCGTCAACCACCACCACTCGCGCCGAGGTATAATGCCAAATTGGCACGACGTATTCATTGAAATTCAGACCCTGCATGGCGAAGCCCTAAATGCACAGAATAATGCTCAGAATATAGTCCGCCACAAATATTTGAAGGCCCTCCACGAACACACCGGAAGAAATGTTATCGCGTATTATTCTGGATGGCTTTCAAAGGGAAGTATCCAACTGTCCGAAATCAACGATGAGGACAAGAATGGTTTCATGACGACGATCCATAAGCTCGACAGGTCACTTGGATTGGACTTGCTCCTACATACCCCTGGAGGTGGAATAGCTGCTACTCAATCGCTTGTGAATTATCTTCAACAAATGTTTGGGCACAACATCCGCGCTTTCGTACCGCAGATCGCAATGTCAGCCGGGACGATCATGGCCTGCTGCTGCAAAGAGATTTGGATGGGAAAACAGTCAAATCTCGGTCCGATTGACCCTCAGTTAAGGGGTATTCCGGCCCACGGAGTGGTGCAAGAATTCAAACGTGCTCTGAGGGAAGTAAAGCGCGACGCGAGTAGGATAGTGATCTGGCAGCAAATAATAGGACAATATCGGCCCACATTTCTCGGTCAGTGTGAGAATGCCATAAAATGGTCAAACGCCTTTGTTGAACAACAACTTGCAGATG
>Ga0326728_10015641_pt1 | contig 15721 bp, 14 predicted proteins | sample MB3enrmetagenome_FD_207602 | JGI IMG/M metagenome (GOLD analysis project Ga0326728, IMG submission 207602) | Lab enriched peat soil microbial communities from McLean, Ithaca, NY, United States - MB31MN | ecosystem: Environmental > Terrestrial > Soil > Wetlands > Peat | place: USA: New York...
TTTGCGGAATGCGATGATGCCCGCCCACGGTCCGCGTGCTGCGGATCTTCTTCTTGTAGATCCATTGCTTGATAGTCGGGAAGCTGATTCCCAGTTGCAAGGCGGCATCGCGGAGCTGCAGCAGCTCAGCAGGGGTGGATCCCGCTTTTTGGGTTCTCGGCATTGGGCCGAATCGTACCGTCGTCGGGTTCCGCAGTCAATGTTGGCGGGCGGGAGCGGCGGGGAAGGGGCTCAGGAATCGCCTTCAAGAGCAACAAGCCCCTACTCGGTAACAGTTGATTATGAGTTACCTGACAGCTTTCACTCGAATTGCCGCCGAAACTTCTCCCACTCTTCCCGCAACGCCGAAACCTCGCTGCGCAGCGCGGCCATTTCTTCCTCCAGATGTGCTACGCGCCCGCTGTCGCCCGAACGCTGGTTACCAGGAGGGGAGACCTGCTCCGGCGCTGTCTCCGTCACCACCACATCGCCCGCAAGCAAGTGCGCATACCGCGATTCCTTGGTTCCCGGCTGCCGCGGCAGAACTTTCACCAGCGGAGGCTCCCGCTGCATCAGCTTCTGCAGCGCCCCCTGCACATCGTCGAGCGTCTCGAAGTGGTGCATGCGCTCGGCGCGCCCGCGCAGTTCGCCCGGAGTCTGCGGCCCGCGCAGCAGCAGCACGCAGATCAGCGCGTTTTCCCCGCGGGTGAAGTTGAATACTTCCTGCGCGCGGTGCTCATATTTCGTCACGCGGCTGTCGGCCCCGCGCGCCGGCCCGGCCAGATGATGCTCCTGCAATCCTCCGAGCGCATCGCGCACGGCGTCTTCGTCAAGCTGCATGACCGGGTCGCGATTCGACTTCTGATTGCACGCATTCACCAGCGCGTTGAGCGACAGCGGATAGTACTCGGGCGTGGTGATGTCCTTCTCCATGAGCGCACCGAGCACGCGAGCTTCATTTTCGGTTAATCGCAGTTCCATCGACCACCATCCTAATCCTGAGAACAGGCTTCTGGGGAGTTCCGCGCGGAGCAACCAAGGGATGCTGGGCGAATGGGGAGTGGAATGGCCATGTTTCACCACTTGGCCGAAGGAGGACGCGGAAGTGGTCTAAATCAACTTTTAGGCGACACGAGCTTGTTTAACATTGGTCGCAAGCGGGGAATGGGTTATTATCGGCGCGCGAGGGTTCAGGTTCATGACAACGGCACGGACGAGATTGCTCTACATCCTGATTAGCTTCACCATCGGATATCTATCGATGGGCGCGTCGGCTGTGGCGGCCCAGGGCGACTGCAAGACGATCTTGGACGCTGAGAGCAAGCTCGACAACACTCCCGCTCACGTCTACGCCACGACGAAGATCAACGGCGAAACCGTGGGCAGTGAGACGATTTACGCCGCCGGCTCTATTTACGGGAAGTTGAACGGCAAATGGATGGTGGTGGACTCCATCAAGGATATGGTGGAGTTAAGGCAAGAGAATCTAAAGAAGAACACGGACAAGTTGACGTGCCGTTATCTAAAGGACGAGCTGGTAAACGGTGAAATGGCGGCGGTCTACACCTCGCACGATGAGACACCTAAGGGGAAGGTCGATATGGACGTGTGGATTTCCAAGGCGAAGGGACTGCCGCTGCGCATGGAAACGGATGTCGACAAGGTTCACATGTCCACACGCTACGAATACGGCAACGTAAAGCCGCCGCTTTGAGGTATCAGCTCCCGAAATCTTAAGCCTTGGGTGGCTTACTTCACTTGCCCTGCGTCATCATCTCCCGCGCGACACGAAATGTATTCGCGTGAGCTTCTACCGTCAGCCGGATCGGCTCGGCGTAGCCTCCACCCAGTGTGATCACCAGCGGAACGCTTGCTGCGCGCGCCATCTCCATCACCATGCGGTCGCGCTCGCGCAGACCGGCGTGCGTCAGCGACAACTTGCCCAGCCGATCGTCCGCCAGCCCATCCACACCGGATTGATAAAAGATGATCTCCGGGCGAAACTCCAGCACCTTCGGGAGCACGCCGGCCAGCGTTTCGAGATATGCCTCGTCACCCGTCCCCGCCTCCAGTTCCACGTCAATCCGGCTCTGCTGTTTGCGCAGCGGAAAGTTGTTCTTGCAATGGACCGAAAGCGTGAGTACATCGCCGTCATCGCGAAAAATCTCCGCCGTTCCATCGCCCTGATGCACATCCAGATCGACTACCGCCGAGCGCCGCACTCCGCGCTCTGACCGCAGCCAGCCGATCGCCGCCGCAATATCGTTGAACACGCAGTAGCCCGATCCCTCGGCGCGAAATGCATGATGAGTGCCGCCCGCCAGCGTGCCTCCCCAGCCACAGGCCAGAGCCTCGCGCGCCGCAGCCAGCGTGCTGCCCACCGAAGCGAGCGTCCGCCGCACCAACCCCTCCGACCAGGGAAAACCAATCCGCCGCATGGCCGCGTCGCCCAGCCGGCCCTCGACAAATGCGCGAACATACTCAGGATCGTGCGCCAGCTCAATCGTCGCTACATCGGCCAGCGGCGCCGCTTCCAGCCTGAATCCGCCATCCGCCTCCAGAAGCTCCCGCAGTAACCGATATTTCTCGATCGGGAAGCGATGCGCCGCCGGCAATGGCAGCGGGCAATGATCGGTGTAGAAGAGCCGCGGGCTTTCTCGTTGGCTTGGGCTGGGATTTGGCACGATACTCTCAGGATAAGCCATGTAAACTTATCTCAATTCGCGTGTTTCAACTGATAGGCCGCGTTTTCAAGTCAAATGACCCGTATCGGATTCATGCTCGCGCTTGTCGTTTTTTTTGCCGTCGCGTCCGACGCGCAGAACGCGTCTGCGCCACCAGCACCGCGCAAGCCGGCCACGGCGAGCCCCGCCAAGCCTGCAGCAGACGCGCAACTCTATCGCAACGCTACCTTCGGTTTTCGTTACAAGATCCCCTACGGCTGGGTCGATCGCACCAAAGAGATGAACGACCAGCCCTCGGAACAGAAATCCCCAGCGGCTGGAGATCAATCCGCAGAGAGCAAAGCATCATCCCAGGGCCAAGTTCTTCTCGCCGCTTTCGAGCGACCGCCCGACGCCCCCGGCGATACCGTCAACTCCGCCGTCGTCATCGTCACCGAAAGCGCCTCCGCCTATCCCGGCCTCACGAAGGCCGAAGACTACCTCGGCCCCCTCACCGAACTCGCCACCGCCAAAGGCTTCAAGCCCGCCGGCGATCCTGAAGACATCGAGATCGACTCGCGCCAACTTATCCGCGCCGATTTCGCCAAGCCGCTGGGCCCCGCAAAAGAGCCTACGAAAGCTAACGACACGCTCACCATGCACCAGTCCACGCTGGTTTTGCTCGCCAAAGGCCAAATTCTTTCCTTCACCTTCATCGCCGGAAGCGAAGACGAAATCGATGACCTGATCGAAGGCCTGCACCTTGGCCCGGGAGTCCGTCGTTAGGCCTCCGCTCTCCGCGGTACTGCCTTCCAAGCATGCTCCGTAATGAGCACAAAAGGTTAGGTTTACGGGCGTGGTCCAGACCCACAAATCGCCCCCTTCTGTGGTAAAATCAACCTATCTCTGGTGATAGCTAACTATTAGAAATTTCAACGATTTGAAGTCACCTGAGCAGTTCCGGCAGCGTCCCCTCCAGCCGACCGCTGATCCGGTTTCCAAAGCAGTTGTTTTGGTCTGCTGGGCAGACACTTGGGAGCAGAATGGCCACGAAGGAATTGCAACCTGAACTTGTCGACGCCAAGAACGCCGAAACGAAGAGCGCCGACGCAAAAGCCAAGAACGGCAAAGCTGCCAACGGCAACGCCGACTACAATGCCGACTCCATCAAAGTTCTCGGCGGCATGGAAGCCGTACGCCTGCGCCCCGCCATGTATATCGGCTCTACGGGCGAAATCGGACTTCACCACTTAGTCTATGAAGTCGTCGATAACTCCGTCGACGAAGCCCTGGCCGGACATGCCGACAAGATCGACGTTACCATCCACGTCGATAACTCCATCACCGTCGTCGATAACGGCCGCGGCATTCCTGTCGACAACATGGATATCGACGGCGAAAAGGTTTCCGCTGCCCAGGTTGTCATGACCAAGCTCCACGCCGGCGGTAAGTTCGACTCCTCAACTTATAAAGTTTCCGGTGGATTGCACGGCGTGGGCGTAAGCTGCGTCAACGCGCTCAGTGAAGAACTCGAACTCGAAATCTGGCGGGATGGTTTTACCTGGGAGCAGACCTATTCGAAAGGCGAGCCTACCAGCAAACTGAAGAAGGCCGGCGCCGCCAAAATAAAAACAGGCACCAAGGTCCACTTCCTGCCCGACCGGTCGATCTTTACCGTCCTGGAATACAACTTCGACACGCTCGCCCAGCGCCTGCGCGAGCTGGCCTTTCTCAACAAAGGCCTGACGATCACGCTCACCGACGAGCGCCAGACCGATTCCAAAACCGGCGAGGCCAAACGCGCCGAATTCAAATACAACGGCGGCATCGCGGAATTCATCAAGCACCTCAACCGTGGCAAGTCGGTGCTTCATGACAAACCCATCTACATGGAAGCGGACAAGGACCTGGTCCACGTTGAAATCGGCCTGCAATACAACGACGGCTATTCCGAATCGGTTTTCAGTTTCGCCAACAATATCAACACCGTCGATGGCGGCACGCACTTATCCGGATTCCGCACCGCACTTACCCGCACGATTAACTACGCCGGCCAGCAGATGGGCCTGTTCAAAGACGTAAAAGAAAATCTCTCCGGAGATGATGTCCGCGAAGGATTAGTCGCAGTTATCAGCGTAAAATTGCCGCAACCGCAGTTCGAAGGCCAGACCAAGGGCAAGCTTAACTCCGACATAGCTGGCCTGGTGCAGGCCGTGGTCAACGAAAAGCTGGGCGCTTTCTTCGAGCAGAACACCACCGTGGCCCGCAAAATCATCAACAAGGCCATCGACGCCGCGCGCGCCCGCGAAGCCGCCCGCAAGGCCCGCGACCTTACGCGCCGCAAGGGCGCGCTCGATGGCGGAGGCCTTCCCGGAAAGCTCGCCGATTGCTCCGAGCGCGATCCCAATCGCTGCGAACTTTTCCTGGTCGAGGGTGAGAGCGCCGGCGGCACCGCCAAACAAGGCCGTGATCGCCGCTTTCAGGCCATCCTGCCGCTCAAGGGAAAAATTCTGAACGTGGAAAAAGCCCGCTACGACAAGATGCTGGCCCACGAAGAAATCCGCGCCATGATTACCGCCCTCGGCACCGGCATCTCAAAAGAAGACTTCGATCCCACCAAGCTCCGTTACGCCAAGATCGTTTTGATGACCGACGCTGACGTCGACGGCTCCCACATCCGCACCCTGCTCCTTACTTTTTTCTTCCGCCACATGCAGGAGCTGATCAAGCGCAACAACGTCTATATCGCGCAGCCGCCGCTGTTTGGCATTAAGAAAGGGAAGACGCTTCAGTACATCAAGAACGAGCACGAGTTCGTCAAAGTCATGGTCAAGCGTGCTTCCGAAGGCATGATCGTCCGCTACGGAGAAGGCGCGGCCAAACTCGAAGGCTCGGCACTTACTAAGTTCATCACCGTCCTCAACGAATATCTCGGCTTCCTCGACAAACTCAACCAGCGCCTGCGCGAAGAACACGTCGCTGAGCTCCTGCCCAAACTCGACTTCGCCAAGCGCGCCGATTTCGAAGGCGACAAGAAGGATGCGCCCAAGAAGATCGAGAAGCTGGAAAAGGAAATCAAGCGTCTGCAAAAGGATTTGAAGATCAAGAGCGTGGAAACTCACTTCGACGAAGAGCACAACCTCTGGGAAGTGAAATACGTCAACGCGCAGGGCGCCGAGCACATCATTAATTGGGAGTTGGCTTCCTCGCCCGCGTGCCGGCAGCTCATTTCCAAGTACAAGCAGATCTCCGAACATCTGGAGCCGCCGTTTGTCGTCGAGAGCCTGCCGAAGGCGGCCTCCAAGCCGCGCGACGGCGCTGCCGCGGAGGGCTCCGAGAACGGCGAAGAAGAATTGAGCGATGCTGAACTGGCCGAGGCCGAAAAGTCGCAGAAGCGGACCGGCAAAGTCCCGGCCAAACGCGCCGTGAAAGAACCGGAGATCGTCGAGAAAGCGACCGCCCGCGAACTCTTCGACTACGTTCTCAACGAAGGGCGCAAGGAGTATACGGTTCAGCGCTACAAAGGTCTGGGTGAAATGAGTGCCGAGCAGCTCTGGGAAACCACCATGGACCCGGAGCGCCGCACCTTGCTATCGGTCAGGCTCGAAGACATCGCCGAGTGCGAGACCATCTTCACCACGCTGATGGGCGAAGACGTCGAGGCGCGAAGAAAGTTCATCGAAGACAATGCGCTGGATGTGAAGAATTTGGACATCTAACCCGTCATCTGCCTCAGAGTGTGCTGGCTGCGTGGCTAGTCGTTTGAGATTAAGTCTGTGCCCTCGAACTCAACACGGTCTTGCGCACCACGCATTCGTGTTACACAATGGTCCGTCTTTTTGACCATCGATTTCTATGCGCTACCTCAAGAGCTTGCTTGCCGGATTGTTCGCGGTCGTGGGTGTGTTCTTTCCGCTTTTGCTTGCTTTGGTGATCAGCATGGTTGTCTACAACGTGCTCCGTCCACCTGTGATCGGCACACGAGGCTGGGACCCAATTAGTCTGATCCCCCATGAGCCGATTGCCTGGTTTGCAGCGGCCATCCTCTTTTGTTTTGGCTTCTTCTGGAAATTCCGAAAGCTCGTCCGCTAGCGCAGCTATTCGCTTTCGGTTCGCGAAACGTGAGATTTTCCGGCTCTGCTAAAAGATGAGCTGCGAATAATAAATATTTACTGTAGATTTCTATTGCTTGAAACTCTAACTCCTTATTCCTCAAAGCATGGCAAAATCACCGCGCTAAGTCTCTGATTCCAAGAGGTCGTCAGGTGGGTTGAGGTAACGAAAGGGTAAATAGCCGCAACAACCCTCCGAGTCTTGTGTTCATACTCGTGAGTTTGGCAGCATTAGAAGAATTGGCTAGGAAAAAGGGTCCCCATTATGAATAACAATCGCGCAATCCGCTGGCTGGTTCTGACCGGTCTCGTGTTCTCTCTCTCCGCCGCTTCGTTTGCCGGAGTTTTCATCGGCATCTCGGTCCGTGTCGGACCGCCCGCGATCCCGGTCTACGCTCAGCCCATCTGCCCCGGTCCCGGATACTTTTGGACTCCCGGCTACTGGGCCTGGAACGACGTTGGCGGCTATTACTGGGTTCCCGGAACTTGGGTAGTCGCGCCGGTCGGCATGCTTTGGACTCCCGGTTATTGGGGATGGGGCGGCGGTTTCTACAGCTGGCATGCCGGCTATTGGGGCCCGCACGTCGGCTTCTACGGCGGCATTAATTACGGATTCGGCTATGGAGGCGTCGGTTTCGGCGGTGGCGAGTGGCGCGGTGGCAACTTCTTCTACAATCGCTCGGTCACGAACGTGAACGTGACGAATGTGACGAACGTCTACAACCGCACGGTCGTGGTCAACAACGTGAACCACGTCAGCTATAACGGCGGGACGGGCGGAACGACGGCGCAACCCAGTGCCGAAGAACAGCGCTACGCGCAGGAGCAACACACTCCGGCGCTGGCCGCTCAGAACCAGCATGAGCAGGCGGCCAGCCAGAACCGCGCCATGTTCGCTTCGGAGAACCATGGCAGTCCCTCGGTTGCGGCCACCAGTCGGCCCGGTGAGTTCAGCGGCCACGGCGTAGTCGCGGCGAAGTCCGCCGGGGCGCCGTATCATGCGCCGGCGATGTCACCGCAGCAAGCGCGTGTTTCTCCCGCGGAAGCGAGAGCAGCGCAATCGGGCAACAATCGCGAGATGGGAGGGGCGGAGAGCCGCGCGAATAATTCGGAGTCCCGCGCTAACAACCCGCCCTCGCGGCAACCGCAGCCGCGGTCGCAGAAAGCGCAGCCGCAGAAAGCGAAGCCGCAACAACATCAGCCAAAGCAGCAGCGCGAGCCATCAAAGCACGAAGGCCGCCGCTAGGAACGCCCCAGCAGGGCCTGGGATCTATCTTCAGAGGCTCCGGCGCTTGGTTTGAAAGAAGCCAAGTGCCAGGAGCCTTTTCTCTTTTCTCGCACCTCCACCACGCCGCGTTCCTTATCGCCCGCTGCTTCGAATTCCCGCTATTCTGCCCATATACGTTCTCGCGACCGGAAACCTCATGCGGTTTGTTATGATGCTGCTTTAGTTTTAGGACGCTCTATTGCCTAGCCAGAAACAGCTGAAATGGTCGCAGCTCCGCGTGGGAATCACGGTGATTCTCGCCAGCGTCGTGCTCGCCGTTCTCATATTTCTCATGACCGGCACGGGCGGATGGTTCACCCACAAGATTGTCCTTAGGTCTTACTTCGATAACGCGCAGGGTTTGCGCGTGGGCGCGCCGGTTCGCCTGGCCGGTGTGGATATTGGCAACGTCACCAAAATCGAGATCGTTTCCGGAAGGCCGGCCGACCCCGTCGAAGTGACGATGAGGGTCAACACCACTTATCACACCAGCATGCGCAAGGACTCGGTCACCATCATGAGCACGGCCGGCATTCTGGGCGAAACCTACATCGATATCGATAGCGCCACGGCCAAGGGAGCTGAACTCGTCGATGGCGACACGCTGGCCGCCCGCGACCAGCCGCAGATTCAGGACGTTGTCCGCGCCAGCCAGGGCACGCTGCAAAATATGGACGTGCTACTCAAGCGACTGGACAGCATTCTCGCTTACGTCGAAAGCGGGAAAGGCTCGATCGGCAAGGTGATCTACGATCCCGGACTCTACGATCGCCTGAACGCGACCGTACTCGAGTTCAAGGGGCTGATGGATGACATTCAAAAGGGTAAAGGTTCGCTCGGGCCGCTGCTCACCAGCGACGAGGCCTACAAAAAGGCTATTGCGGCAATCGACAAGGTCAACCTGATGATCGACGACCTGCAGGCCGGCAAAGGATCAGCCGGCAAGCTGCTCAAGGATCCGCAGCTCTATGACAACTCCAATAAGACGATTGCCAACCTGCGCCAGCTTACCGACGACATCAATTCTGGCAAAGGCGCGGCCGGCAAGTTTACCCATGATCAGGAATTTGCCGACAAGCTGCAGGCAACGATCAACAATCTTGAGGCTCTCACCGCGCGCATGGAAAAGGGCGAAGGCACAGCGGGCATGCTCTTCAAAGACCCGGCACTCTACAACAACAGCAACCAGATGCTGGTGGAAACGCGCGAACTGGTGAAGGCGATCCGGGAAAATCCTAAGAAGTATCTGACGTTCCATGTGAAGGTATTTTAGAGATTGCGCTGCAGGACAAAGTCCCCACTCAAGCCAAAAGAAGGTTTGAATGGGGCACCCGACAAGAGTTGGCGCGGAAACTCCTGTTCGCGCTGGTTCTTCCTCGGAAAAACTACCGGTTAGCTAGAGAAGCAGATAGCGAGCGGCGGATTCTACCTCGATGCCACGTCCGCCTGCTCGTGCGCGTGATAACTCGAGCGCACCAGAGGCCCCGACTCAACGTGTTTGAAGCCGAACTTCAGCGCCTCTTCTTTGAGAAAGGTGAATTCCTCGGGTGTGTAGAAGCGCGTCATCGGCAGATGATCTTTTGACGGCCGCAGATACTGCCCGACGGTAAGAATATCGACGCCACGCTGGGCCAGGTCGCGAAACACTTCAATCAGTTCACCCAGTGATTCGCCGATTCCTACCATCACGCCACTCTTAGTCACAGTGGAAGCGTCCCATTTCTTGGCGTTGTCGAGCAGATCGAGTGTGCGTTGATAGCGCGCGCCGGAGCGCACGGCGCGATACAGGCGCGGCACCGTTTCGGTGTTGTGATTCAAGACGTCGGGCTTCGCTTCCATCACGATACGGAGCGGCTCTTCCAGTCCCTGAAAATCCGGAATCAGCACCTCGACGCGGCAGTCCGGTACAAGCTCTCGAATCTGCCGTATGGTTTCTGCAAATATCTTCGCGCCGCCCACATTATCGTCGTCGCGGTTGACACTGGTCACGACGGTGTAGCGAAGGCCCAAAGTCGCGACCGCCTCGGCGACGCGGCGCGGTTCGTCCCAATCAATCGGCCCCGGACGCCCTTTCGGCACGGCGCAGAATCCGCAGCGCCGGGTGCAGATATCGCCGAGGAGCATGAAGGTTGCGGTCTTGTGGTGCCAGCACTCGCCAATGTTGGGGCATTGCGCCGACTCGCAAACGGTATGCAGATCCAGCCCTCGAGCCAGCTTCTTCAGATTATGAAAGTTGTCGCCCACGGGAGCCTTGGCCTTAAGCCATGCAGGCTTGCGGCTCGGAATCCGCGGCCCGAAGTCGATCTGGACGAGTTGGGAAGAAGCAGACACGCGTCTGATTCAGTTTATCAAACTGTCGACGAGGCCACTTGGTGGAGCCGCGGGCCGGCAAAAACATACTTTCTCAATGTCACACAAGCTGGTATAGTACAAGATGTACAAAACGTACGTTAAGGACGTGACCACGCGCCGCAAAATCGCCAGCAGCACGGCCCGCAGCGAGTTCGCCGATATCGTCAACCGCGCCGCCTATGCGGGTGAGCGCATCATTGTGCACCGGCGGAAAAAGCCCGTGGCCGCTGTTGTGCCCCTCTCGGATCTGGAACTGCTCGAACAACTGGAGGATCGAATCGACCTTGAGGTCGCCCGCGAGCGCTTGCGCGAGCCAACCGTGCCGTGGACAAAGATCAAGAAGGATTTGGGCCTCTAGCAAAAGGCTATGCCTTGGCGGGTAGAATTCGCGACCTTGGCTCTGCGCGAGTTTAAAGCGCTTGATCGGGTTGTTCAGCGCCGCATCGCAACCCACATCGACCAGCTCGGCATCGATCCATTTACCAAGGGAACGAAAAGACTGCGGGGAGCGACGGATGAATACCGCATCCGAGTGGGGGATTACCGCGTGATCTATCGGGTGGACGGAAAACGGGCAATCGTGCTGGTGTTGAAAATCGGCCACCGGCGGGAAATCTATCGTTAGGCGCGAAGTGTATCGCTTAGAGCTCCGTTGTATTGGTGCTCCTGTAGCCCGTGCCGGTGGACTGCCTCAGCTTCCAAAAAGCCGAGTCACGACCTCCTTGCGGTAGGCAAAGATGGTCTCCACATCTTTCTTAACCTTCAGTCGATGCGCGATCAAACCGAGCGGGCCGAAGGGCAGCGCATATTGCACCTCGTCGCTGATGCGCGTCCCGGAACCCTCGGCAGCGAACCGATGCTCGTGGTGCCAGAGTTTATAGGGGCCCTTGAGCTGCACATCCACGAAACGGTGCGGTGGATCCCATTCGGTGATCTCGGTCGTCCAGCGAATCGGAAAGACTCTCCAGCGCAGCGAGTAGCGGATGAGTGTTCCCTGTCGAACCGGCGACGGGTTGACCTGCAAAATGCGGAAGTGCAGCCATGACGGCGTAAGTTCCTGCAGATTTTCCGCCTTCGAGAAGAATTCAAATACCTCGCCCAACGGGCGTGGTACATATTGCTCGGCACGAAAAATGAAAGGAGTCATGGATGAAAAACTCAGGACCGGAAAGAACTCGGGCGTGACGGCCGCGACGTTCTCGCCAGCTTACTTTAGATGTACGGGCGCCTCCGAACGCTTCGGGTCCTGAGGTTGTTGACTACGCGCGGCGCGAGCTGTCGGCATGGCATACTTTGGCTTGATCTCGTGGCAGGACGCCTCGCAATACACCCCGCCGCCGGCCGACTCGGGCGTCGGCATCGGAGAATTCACAGCGACCTCGCGATCGGCTTCGAGCTGGCGCTCGACGTCGGCAATGAGGCTTGCGTTCTCTTTCTCGGTCAGCCACTTTTTCTTCTTGACGATGTAATCTTCCAGCCGCGCAATCGGGTCGCGGCGCTTCCAGTACTCGAACAGTGGCTTCGGCACATACTCCGCGGCGTCGTGAATGGCATGCCCCTTCATGCGCATCATCTTGGCTTCGATCAGCGTCGGCCCCTCTCCGCGCCGCGCGCGTTCGCAGGCTTCGTGGCACGCGTCGTAGACCTGGCAGGCGTCTGTCCCATCGACAATGACGCCGGGGATGCCGTAGGCGGCCGCGCGCTCCGCCAGATTCTTCACGCGAAACTGCATATCGGACGGCGTCGAGTATCCCCACAAATTGTTTTCGACAATCAGCACCAGACCGAGGTTCTGAACCGCGGCAAAATTCAGGCCTTCGTAGGTGACGCCTGTCGACTGTCCGCCGTCGCCGATGTAAGTCATGGCGGCAATGTTCTTTCCTTGGAGCCGCGCACCCAGCGCGACGCCAGCGAGCACGGGGATCAAATCGCCGAGCGTGGAGATGGGCGCGACCACGTTGCGCTCTTTGATATCGCCGAAATGCGATGATGCATCGCGGCCCTTGGTGGGCGAGCCTGATTTCGCCATGTACTGCATCATGATGTCGGCGGGCGAAAAGCCGCGCACGAGCATCGCGCCCTGATTGCGAATCATCGGCCCCAGCCACTCATCTTTGTGAAGAGCGTAGGCTGAGGCGCACGAGCAGGCTTCCTGGCCGAGGCCGAAGTACACTCCGCCGACGACCTTGCCCTGCTTGTAGAGATTTTCGAGCGCCGTCTCCATGCGGCGGTTGAGCAGCATCCAGCGGTAGATTTCGATGACCTGTTCTCTCGCTAGATACTTCGAGTCGCGGATCGGCGGCGCCGGTTGCGAGAGATCGCCGCTCTCGACTTCGTAGCGCGTTTCGTCGCCGATGCGAACTTGGCGGAGCGTGAAGTTGGGCCGTTCCAGGCGGTAATCGACGATCGAGTAACTGCGACGCTCGGCTTTCAGCGGCCGGTTCTCGGATTTGGGCGTTTGGTTTTCGGCGCTTCGGCTTTCAAGCTTGTCGTGCTTGTTGGAGGCTCCGGCAGCGCGCTTTAGAAGGGATTTCTTCTTTATTGCCATAGTCGATCCGCGAAACATGCTAACGCAGAAAACACGAGTGCGTCTTGTATGGGCGAGGGCCGCCGGACTGTTTGCGCTCAGCCCAAGTTCTTTCCGCAGCGGATATACGCAAAAAGATGCGTGAGCTTAGACCTCAAACAAGTCTTCTTCCCCGCGCAGATGGCGCAGTTCGGAGGGCGCTTTCATCGGCACGCCCACCGTATTCCCGAGCAGCGCATCGACTGTTTCTACACACAGCATCTGCCGCCCAAATACCGTGCCAAAGTTGCGCGAGAGCGAGTGCGCCACCGCCTCCATCTCCATCTTGCGCCCCAGTTCCTTCTGCATCGAAGTCACCGGCTTCGAAGTGATTCCGCACGGAACGATCAAATCGAAGTAGCTGAGGTCGGTGTTGACGTTCAGCGCGAGCCCGTGCGACGTGACCGAGCGCGAGATGTGCACGCCGATGGCGGCGATCTTCGCTTCTTGCGCAGGAACAGCCGCCCGCTGTCCAGCCGAGCCTGAATGCTCCGTCCAGACTCCCGTCAATCCCGCAACCCGCCCCGACGCAATCCCAAAATCCGCGCACGTGCGAATCAATACCTCTTCCAGACAGCGAACATAATCCACCACGCCCAGCGTTTTCCTTCCTACTGGCAGCGAACCCTGCTTCGGGCCGTGTTCTTCCTGAGAACTGACAACTGACAACTGAGAACTCCTCTCGAATCCCCGCAAATCAAAGATCGGATAGCCGACGATCTGCCCCGGCCCGTGAAAGGTCACATCGCCGCCGCGGTCGCACTCGAACACTTCGACTCCGCGCGCCGCCAGCTGCTCGGTTGAAACCAGCACATTCACCGCCTTGGCATTGCGGCCCAGCGTGACGACAGGAGTGTGCTCAAGCAAAAGCAGAACGTCGCCGATGTTTCCCGCCTTGCGCAATTCCACGAGCGTTTGCTGCAGGCGCAGGCCTTCGCCGTAGGGGATCGTTCCAAGTTGAACGACGTAGATCATTCGTCCTCAATTGTAGCCCGACGAATAGCCGCGGGTCCTCGGGCGAGCCCGGTTTTGGTTTGACGAAGTGGTTGGCAACTACCCGCTGCCCGAAAACCAGCGTAAAATCAGCGAGTTAATCGCAGCCCGGGAACGCCCAACCTTCGTGTTGTGCAGATCAAGTAACTTTTTTGATTCTCCCCTTGCATTCCCTGGGAGGGTTTGGTATAAACATTGAGATCGAGGACAGTGACTGAGTGTCTAAGCCTGCCTGCTGAATCCTCGCGGCGGCTTGTGGCATCCAATACAGTAAGCCTCTATTTAACCCCTTTCGGGGTTCGCATTCGGGGACAAAGTGCCCTGAAGGGTTTCCGCGCATAGCAGAGCCTCCAAAGCGATCTTTAAGTTATTGACCCGTCTTCCGCTTCGGCCTGCGCCGATTTTCGCGATCCCGAGCGGAAGAGCGTTTTTTCGAGCGCGCATAACGAGTTTCAGCCATGAATTGCCTCGCGCAATCCTGCCTTGGAAACTCCCTGAGCTGTTGAAAACAGGTGGAAATCCTGTGCTTCCAGCAGGTTGACAGCGCTTTCGGTACGCGATAGGGTTGACAGGTTTCGAGGACGCACGGATTCGCCGCAAGGCGAGCCGGGCGGACTGAAAACGCGCCGCTCAGGCGGAAACGCGAATCGGTCTTTGACAAAAGGTTGAACGTGCCAGTCGTGAGTGTGAAGCGGACATTCGTGTCCGCACACAAAGCATCCGGCAAGGGCTTCGGCTCTTGGGTGGATGATGTTGGAAATGTTCGGGCCAAAAGTCTGAACGTACTCACAAAATAGGCTGTCGGCTTTCGAGCCGATGGCGAAATTGTTCGTTCCGAACAATTTTTTCAGGTTTCAAACGAGAGTTTGATCCTGGCTCAGAATCAACGCTGGCGGCGTGCCTAACACATGCAAGTCGTACGAGAAAGTGGAGCAATCCATGAGTAAAGTGGCGACCGGGTGAGTAACACGTGACTACCTACCTCCGAGTGGGGAATAACTCCGGGAAACCGGGGCTAATACCGCATAACATCGCAAGATCAAAGCAGCAATGCGCTTGGAGAGGGGGTCGCGGCTGATTAGCTAGTTGGTAAGGTAACGGCTTACCAAGGCAAAGATCGGTATCCGGCCTGAGAGGGCGCACGGACACACTGGAACTGAAACACGGTCCAGACTCCTACGGGAGGCAGCAGTGGGGAATTTTGCGCAATGGGGGAAACCCTGACGCAGCAACGCCGCGTGGAGGATGAAGCCCCTTGGGGTGTAAACTCCTTTCGACTGGGAAGATAATGACGGTACCAGTGGAAGAAGCACCGGCTAACTCTGTGCCAGCAGCCGCGGTAATACAGAGGGTGCGAGCGTTGTTCGGAATTATTGGGCGTAAAGGGCGCGTAGGCGGTGCGGTAAGTCACCTGTGAAATCCCCGGGCTTAACTCGGGGCCTGCAGGCGAAACTACCGTGCTGGAGTATGGGAGAGGTGCGTGGAATTCCCGGTGTAGCGGTGAAATGCGTAGATATCGGGAGGAACACCTGTGGCGAAAGCGGCGCACTGGACCATTACTGACGCTGATGCGCGAAAGCTAGGGGAGCAAACAGGATTAGATACCCTGGTAGTCCTAGCCCTAAACCATGATTGCTTGGTGTAGCAGGTATCCAATCCTGCTGTGCCGCAGCTAACGCGATAAGCAATCCGCCTGGGGAGTACGGTCGCAAGGCTGAAACTCAAAGGAATTGACGGGGGCCCGCACAAGCGGTGGAGCATGTGGTTCAATTCGACGCAACGCGAAGAA
>Ga0326728_10015642_pt1 | contig 15721 bp, 12 predicted proteins | sample MB3enrmetagenome_FD_207602 | JGI IMG/M metagenome (GOLD analysis project Ga0326728, IMG submission 207602) | Lab enriched peat soil microbial communities from McLean, Ithaca, NY, United States - MB31MN | ecosystem: Environmental > Terrestrial > Soil > Wetlands > Peat | place: USA: New York...
CCGCGGTAAGGTTGGGCTTGATGGCAAATTTATCGGAGAGACTCTGGCCGGGTGAATCGTGCCGGGTAAAGATTCGCCGGGCTAATTCGAATGCCTCTCGCCGCTTGGCTTCCGAATCATTTCTCGCAGACACATGGGTCCGGCGGATGAAGACCGCTTCCGGGTGCGCCTCAATGAAGGGATGGAGCCCGAAACAAGTGGGAGCGGCGCCTTCATCCCCAAGCAGGGCAAGTCCGGGCAACGCCTTGGAAGCAAGACCCAGACCCGTCGCGGTTTTTAGAAAAGCTCTGCGGTCCATAAGATGCTCTTTCCGCATAGCGCCTCTGGGTGAAGAATCAATTTCACTCGGGCGCAGCAACTTCCTCTACACGCATAATATATGAGCAAAGGGTTGTGCGCACAAGTCCCGCGCTTCCCTCCGCGCTTCCCCCCCCGGTCGCCCCCAACGCAACCTTTCCACCCCACAAGTGTTAATCATTTCAGGAAGATGCCCCGAGGACGAAAAGGCTCTGTCCTAGCTGGCGAGGGGTAATCCGCGGCAGCTTTCCGGGCATCCCAAGCGCGCGGATTAGTTGTAGAATAGCCTGTTGGGTGGATTCGGCGCATGCGCGCAATGAGAAATCACGGTTGCGCGCAACCGCCCCCGGCCAGCACGGTTGGGTAATTGCAGCAATGCCGATGCGAGGCGGCGAGAAGAAACTCTAACGATGCCCCGGGCACGCACAATTCGGATCATGATACTCGCAGCTTGGCTGTTTGGCGGGCTTGGCGCGGTTCTTTCTACTACCCCGCTGGCGGCGGATCAATTGCCCGGGGAAGCCCTTAACACTTTTCCGGCCGATACCCTTCAGGTGGCCTTTACGAATCTCGCCGCACTGCGTTCACTTTCTATTTACCCGCAAATCCGCCAGCGGATTCTGAACCGCCAGTTGCACGCCTTCGAGGATTTCCTGCGTCCTATGGGGATTGAGCCGGAGAAGGACATCGACGAGGTGATGCTGGGATGGCGCGGTGAGATGGTGGGCCCTGCGGGTTTTCTGGGATTGGCGGCGGGGCGCTTCCAGCCCGCCCTCATTCAGCAGTACTTTGAGCACACCGGCTTGCCGATCCGCGAGTACGATGGCGCCGACCTTTACGCGTTTGGTTCCGGCAGCGACCCGGACGACCTCTTTTTCACGTTCTTCGACAACACCCTCGCGGCCTTCGGGCGGCTGGGCGACCTCAAAGCCATGCTCGACGCGCGGCAAGGGTCGGCGAATGCGCTGAATGCGAATGCAGACTTTGTGAATTGGCAAGGCGAACTCGACGGCACCGCCCCCCAATGGGGAATCCTCAACGGCAAGTCCGCCGGCAATCTGGCGGGATTGTGGCTGGCCCCGGGCGGGCAGAAAAATGTAGATCTCAGCTCCCTGGGGCGCTCCGTGCGCGCCCTCCTCTACCGCGTGCAGTGGGACAGCGGCTTTTCCGCTCAGCTCTTTATGGTGTGCAACACGCCGGAAAGTGCCGCGGGCTTTGCCACCCTCATCGGCCTTTTGCAGCAAGCCGCACAGAAGCCCACCCCGGCAGGCGCAGCGGCCCTTCCTCCCATCCTTCAGAGTATTGAGACCCACCGCGACGGCGCGCGGCTGGAATTGGACGTGTCCGGCCCACCGGAATTGCTCGACCAGATCCTGCCCCAGGGCGGAAGCTGAAACTACTCGCTAACTGACCCGCGCCATGCGTTGGTACTCCGCTTCGGCGCCCTGCGAGGCCAGCACCCAGAGTGTGTAAATGCCGAGCGCCGTCCCGAACGGGAAGTCGATCAGCTTCAGGCAGCCGACGACGATGGCGAGCATCCGAGCCCAAGGCCGGCGGTCGATCAAGCCCCAGCCCACGAGGAACCCGACGACTGCGGTTATGGCAAGGTAAGCGCCCAGCGCGCCCATGATGGGCATGAGGAATCCTCGCATGGGAATCGTCAAAAACGGGATACCGATATGGCCGAAGAACACCATTGCCAGCGCAGGAATTAAGCGGAGAAAGGATACGACGATCCAAATGATGCCCAGGATCTGGACGTGCCCTGCCACCCGTGATGGTTGGGGGATGCCGCTGTAGGTTGCCGTGGGAACGGGCGCCGCCACGGGCGCTGTCGCACTCAGGGTTGGTAAGGGGGGATTTGGAGCCCGCGGCGGCGCGGATGGAGTCGGGGTGGCCGCCTGGCCGCAACGATTGCAGAAATTCTGCCCCGGCTGAATCGTGCCGCCGCAATTCGCACAGTGCATGTTTTCCTCCTCTGGGGGAGCGTTCCTATCTTGATGATACGCCCAAGACTGCCGCAAAGTTCCCTTAAAAGGACAGTGGACGGTGGAATGGGATGGCGCGGCATGCGAGTACCGCAATCCTCTCCCTTCTTACTTCAAATTCGGATACCTCTCCAGCATCTCCACCAAATCGCGCGCGCCCAAGGCTTCCGCCGCCCGCGCGTGCTTCCAGGCTCGTTGGTATTCGCCGCGAAGGGCATAGATGCGGCCCAAGCTCAGGTGGGGAGCCGCCTTGCCGTAATCGAGTTCGATGGACTTTTGGAAATGCTGAATGGCTCGCTCGGTCTCGCCCTGAAAATGCAGAAGCGTCCCCAGCGCAAAATAGGCATTGGCATTGTTTGGGTCATTCGCCAGGATGGACTGTTGCTCGGCGACGGCTGCTTCCACGTCGTGGTTGAGCGCGGGTTGGATGACTTCTTTTCGCCAGAAGCTGTTTACCATGCGCCGACCCAATCGTCAGGAGGGAATGAAAGCTTTGATCTCGAGTTCAACCTGCGCCGGGGTCAACTTCTCGCCTTCGTTCATGCGCGTCAGGATTTTCTCAATCATTTCCTTCGCCTGATCTTTCCGGTAGGCGCGAATAAAGCCGTCGTAGAAATGCTCGCCCGCCATGGCCCGGCTGATCTCGGTTTCCTTATTGTGATCCTGCAACTCCGTGAAGTAGACCACGCGGTACTTCCCGGTGTACGTCGTCTCCCGGTAAATCTCAAACATGATCTTGTCAGACTCGAATGGCATGAAAACCTCGGGACTCGGGGCTGGGGGCTAGGGACTGGGGAAAATCCCCTGCCGCTGACTCTACGTTTCGCTGTTTTTGATCGCTGCCCCGTTAATGCCCATATCCATGAATACCAGAGGCAGGGACTGGCGTCAATCGTTTGCAACGAGGCGAACGCAAGAAACATTTCACCACAGAGCGCACAGAGATCACAGAGAGCGAACGGAGAAAAACTGCGGCCTAACAAGGCAGAAAACGCAATTTCCACATGCCCAAGCGCAGATGCTTTTTTCTGCGTTCTCTGTGCGCTCTGCGGTGAATCTTTTCTTCGCGGCACTCATGAGCAGGTTGGTGTCACTGACGATCATACGCGCGCCTTTTCTGCATCCATTCCCACATTTTGCTGCGGCCGGAAAGGTCAAGCCCGGGTGGCAGCCCGCCTGCCGATGTTACCCAACGGATCCGGCGAGGACGGCGCGCTGGTCGGCCGCGAGCCAGTCTAAACTCCTGCCGTAAAGCGCGCCCCAGGATGTCCCTCAACTTCGTCTTGGTTTCGAGTGCCTTCCGTTTGGCGGCGAGAAGAAGGTCCACGGGAAGGTCCACAGTGATTTTCATGCGGTTTCTATATTACCACCCGGGTTCAATCTGGAATTATGGCGGATCAGGGAAAAATCTCAAAAGCTTGAGCATTAGGCGGTCGGAAAACCGAAAACCCCCGGCGGTCAAGGGTGAAGATATTGAAGACCCTGCGTCGCTCTGCCATTATCACCAACGAAGCGTCGGCAAAATCCATGGGTAAGTCTGCGTATCGTTCCATTAATATCCGTATTCTTGCCAGGTCCGTTGCCAGGATGTCATCCACCTGGACCACGTCACTCAGCACAAAGTTCCAGAGCATGCTGCGGCCTTTGGGACGGTCGATAAAATGAAAGGCTTCCGTCAGCACTGGCCAGGTTGTCACGAAGCCGCCGGTATAAGCCTTAAGCGCCGCAGTGCAGCGCTCATGTGCGTCGTCGGAGAGGTCGAAAAGTGCGATTAAAGGGCTTGCATCACAAAGTGCCCGCTCGACGCTTGGCAAGGAGTATCTCCTTCAATAAGCGGCTGGCGTTTCGCGCGCGGGCACGTTTTGGACCCGGCGGTGGTGGTTCAAGCTGGGGGAGGAGGCGTGAGTACACTTCCCAAGCGGTTTGGCGTGGCTCGTCCGCGCTGCTTTTTAGCTCGTTACGCAGAGCGTTCTTGATGACCGCCGACCTCGTGCTCTTCCTGCGCCGTACCTCCTTGCGGAGAGCACGCCCCATTTCCGCGTCCAGCCGGATTGTAACCGTATCACCCATGTCTTACATCGTAGCACAAATGCGGATGGCCGTCGAGGGCAGCCTTAACCCTGTTTGGCGGTCTTCGCCTGCACCGCGGCAATCCGCTCGAGCATCGCTTTCAGGCGTTCGCGAGCCTGGGCGGCGCGGTTCCGGCCCGCGGGTGTGGCGTCAATCAACTTTTCGAGGTTGGCGGCGAATTCAGGCGCATAGGCGTTGCGGATTTCGCTCAGCAACGGCTCGATTTTGGCAAAGACGCCGATGTGCTCACCATTGGCATGGGTGAAAAGGTCCAGGCCGATGGCTCCTTCATTGACCAGCGCCGCCGCCATGTCCCAATAGCTAATCACCATCCGCAAATGACCGCTGTGCTCACTAAACATGGCTGCGGTGAAGTCCGCGAGCGATTGCGGGTTAAATTCCCGAAAATACCAATCTCGTGCTTTGCGCATCGTGTCTTCCCTGCGCAGTTCATAAAGCTTCAGGATGAGACCGGCTTCGTCTTGTTTCGACATCGAAATGACTCCTTCGTCTTGGATTGTGCCCCTTGCACAATTCCAATGTAGCAAACGCGCGCGCCCATCGTCCAGCCGGGGCTGGACAGCAAGCCGCGGACCTACCGAACAGGTCCACGCTACCCCGCTTCGCCAGGTTAGGGTTGTAGGACAAGGGATCGTGTATGCATGGAAAGTGAGCCCCTCACCCGTCCCGCCCCGGCTGATGAAAACGCCGGTTGCGGTCCACCCTCTCCCCCAAGGGGGCGAGGGCAGAAAATTAAAATCCACCTCGGCGCATTTTCATCCAGCGTAGCGATCCCCAGGCTCATCTGTAGGGGAGGTTTTCTGTCCGGGTGGTGAAGCATTTCTTCCGGCGACGCGAATACTGCACCAGCCCAAAAACCAAGGGCTCGGAATTCAGTGCAGAATCCCAAGCCCTCAACTCTTAATTCGTAATTGAAGACCTACTCCTCCCGCCGGATCTGCCGAATCGCATTAATCCCAACCGGCGTTTCGATTTCATACGGCACGGGCGGCGGGCTGGGCATCAATGGTGTGCCAGCAAAAAGCGCGGCGTTCAACACTTTCAAACGATCTTGGCTGTACGCGTTTTGCTATTATGAACTAGAGATCGAAGCCACAAATGACCGCACGATGTTTGACAAGCTAGAGGCAGGAGCGCAGTATTTCGTCAAATGCCGAAGTTGCTCAAGGTCGGATTGGTCATCCTCGGTGCAGGCATTCTCGGCATCACCGTTCTCCAGATTCCCGGAGTCGAGATTGGGTCATGCTTCTCCGGCAGTTGGGGTGCTTCGATTGCCCTAATTGCGATGTTGTATACCGCTCTGACCTTTTCTGCCGGGATCATCGTGACGGTAGTGGGGGGAATCATTTGGGCCGTACGGAAAATGACCACAAAGACAACCATCACGCTGAATCTTCGATAAGTTCAGCACCTTCTCACTGCCTCTGTGCCTCAGTGGTGATACTTCCGACTATTCTTCCCGCCGGATCTGCCGGATGGCATTCATGCCGACGGGCGTTTCCATCTCATACGGCGCTGGCGGCGGGCTGGGCATGAGGCCTTCCATCTCAGCGCGGAGTTTCGCCTCGAATTCCCGCATCTTGGCGTCCACGTCCGCCTGCTTATTCTTATTGCGCACCATGTCTTCGCGGTAGCGCTTCAGGAAGTAGCTGATGGTCTCGACGCGAATTTTGATGGAGCCGGTGGGCTTGTTCTCGTCGATGTCCTTGAAGGAAAAGTAGGGCGTGCCGGATTTGGTCACGGTTTCTTCCACGGCCGTGTAAATCGGCGCGTCGTGGCCGCACTTAAAGCTGGAAAGTTCCAGCGCCACCAGGTTGGGGTGGCGAGCCGTATACTTGGCGGCCCAAATCTTCTGCGTGGTGTTTTCGCTGTAGCTGTTCTTCCACGCATCACTCACGTCCATGGGGTCTTTGATTATCCCCGCTTGGACGTCCTCACCGAAAAGCCGCCAGAGGATGTCCTCATCGATGGGCAGCGAGGCCAACGTCAGCACCGGGTAACCAATTTTCTGGAACTCTTCCATGATTTCGTGGTTGATGCCGGGGTCGTTGTGGTACGGCCGGCCCAGCACCACGATTCCAATGCGGTCTTCCGCTTCCAGCTTCCTCAGAATTTGGCGGCCCTGCGCGCGCATAACCTTATTCTCGAAATCATGCTGGGCTTCGAGGCCCGCCTTCACGGCGCGGGCGTTTTCTTCCCAGGAGAGGCCGAGAATATCCACAAACTGCTCGTACATCTGCTTGGTCAGAAGGGCCGGATTGCCGGGATTCACGAAGGTATCGAGGAAAAGGAGATTATTCTCCTTGAAAATATCCCCTTCTTTGGTGAAGGCGGCCTTGACGGCTTCCGGCGTGCTCGCCACCGTGGGGCAGGAGCGATGCGACTGCGCATGCTTCATGTTGCTCGGCAGGTCGTCAATCATCGGACAGAAGATGATGTCGAGCGGCTTCTTCTTGTGGTGCACGGCAAGCATGTTGTGCACGTGGGGAATGCCCACCTTCGAGGGGAAGCAGGGATCGATGGCCCCGCGCTTGGCGCCTTCCTTGTATAGCTGCTCGTTGGTGTAGTCGGAGTAAATCAGGTTCTCGGCGGGAATACCTAGGGCCTCAAAGTAGGCGCTGAAAATAGGATTCACCGTATACATATTGAGGATGCGCGGAATACCGATGCGCAGGCTGGCGCGCTTTTTCATCAACTCCACGCGCTTCTTTTGCCTGGAAGTTACCGCGAACTTGGGCAGCGGATCCGCCACCACCTTCGGCGCGTAGGATTTGAACACAGCCTTGGCAGCCACTTCCACCATGTTGGGGTTTTCCTTCTTGGCGGCGTCCAGGCCCTTCTTGATTTCCCGCATGTCGGCCACGTCTTCCACCAGACCCTTTTCGCAACTGTTGCCCACGATCAGCCGTTTCACGCCGACAGGTATGGGAATCTTCGACTTCTTCCACGATTCATCGGAGCTGGCAATCTTCACATCGATGAAAGTGCGCATGCACTTGTTCTTGCAGAAGTAGCAGCGCGTGCCCTCGTTGCGGTGAGTAACGTAGGTGATCTTTTCGACGGCTTCGAAGCCCACAAAGCTGGTGCGGTGGCCGTTCTTGTACAATCGGCGCGCTTCGATGGCGGCGCCGATGGCGCCCGCTTCGCCGCAGTGCTCGTGCACAATGACGTTGGGCTTGGCGCCCTTGTCCTTGAAGCGCGACTCGATGAAATCCACCTGTGATTTCACCGCGGCCAGGTTGTGCTGCGTGCCACCTTGCAGAATGAACGTGTTGCCGAGCGATGCCAGGTTGGGAATTTGCGAGACATACAGCCAAATGTTCTTGGGCAGCACATTGGCCAGGCCCGCCATGATCTCCTCGGGTTTCCATCCCTGGCGCTGGAAATCGACGATGTCCGATTGCATGAACACCGCGCAGCCATATCCGAACATGGGCATGGCTTTGGCGCTGAAGGCAAGGTCGGCGTAGCTCATCACATCGTGGCCAAACCCCACGCAGGTGGATTGCAGGAAGTAGCCGTTGCCGGCGGAACACTGGGTATTCAGTTTGAAGTCTTTCACCCGGCCGTCTTGCAGGATGATGAGCTTGATATCCTGGCCGCCGACGTCGCAGATGACATCCGCGTGCGGGTAGAAGTGTAGCGCCGCCTGCGTGTGCGCCACGGTTTCGACCAGCGCCACGTCCGCGTTCAGCACATCCTTCAGGATGTCTTTGGCATAACCCGTCGAGCCCACGCCCAACAACTCCAATGTCGCGCCCTGCGATTCCACCTGCTTGCGCAGGTTCGCGAACATTTCCATGGTGTCTTCCAGGGGATTGCCCTTGGATAGCTGGTAGCACTTCACCATGACCTCGCCCTCGTGACTTACCAGGACGGCTTTGGTGGAGGTGGAGCCACCGTCGATGCCCATGAAGGCCTCGACGTGCTCGCCGGGCTTGAACCTGCGGGGAACAAACTTCTTCGGCTTGTACCGGTCTTTGAACTCACTGAGTTCGTTTTCCGTTTTGTACAATCCGCTGCCGCCCTTTTTCTGTTTCTCTTCCAGGCGGCCATAGTTGATGTACCATTCGAGCTTTTCGCAACCCCTGTAGATTCCAATATTCGAATCCTCGTCCATGGCAAACCGCACGCAACCGAGAGCGGCAAAATACTGGGCATTGTCGGGAACTTTAATGAGGTCTTTGGGGTCCACGCCTTCCGGCAGCGGGAAGTTGCGCTCCTCCCAAACTTTCGGGATATTGAACTTCCAGCAATCCTGCATGCCTTTGATGTAAGTGTTGGGGCCGCCGAGCAGCAGCACCGTGGGGCGCAAGGTGTTGCCGCGCGTCAAGACTGCCAGATTCTGCTGTATGATCGCCTCAAACAACGAAGCCATCAGTTCGGAGGGTGGTACGCCGCTCTTCTGCAGACCATTGATATCCGTCTCCGCGAACACACCGCACTTCCCTGCCACGGGGTGCAGTTTGAGGCCCAGGTATCCCATATTGCAAAGTTCTTCCGCAGGAATTCGCACCTTGGCATTGATCTTGTCAATGACGGCGCCCGTGCCACCCGCGCACTTGTCGTTCATGGATGGAATTTTCTTTTTGCGGCCAGTCTCGGGGTCTTCCTTAAAGATGATGATTTTGGCATCCTGCCCGCCCAGTTCCACCACCGAACCGCATTCGGGATAAAGCTTCTCGACGGCAAGCGAAACGGCGTTCACTTCCTGGACAAACTTGGCGCCAATGTGGGCGCCCACAGGCCCGCCACCGCTGCCCGTCACGAAAACGCGGCTCTCCTCCGCTTTGATACCGGCTTCCGCTTCCATCCGCTTCAGAAATTCCAGGCACTTTTCGGGCTGCTTGGTGTCGTGGCGTTGGTAGTCGCTCCAGACGATCTGATCCGTCTGGGCGTCCACCACCACGGACTTCACCGTGGTCGAACCGACGTCAAAGCCCACGATCAAGTTTTTGGGATCTGCTTCGGGCATCACAATGCTCCTCAATGGAAGTCACGAGCAAGACCAGCAGGCAGTGGACAGATGGGCAGTCAGGCAGGTGGCAGTATGCAACCGCTTTTACCACCCTCGTACCTGCACATCTGCCTATCTGTCCACGGCCTGCTGGTCACTCATCACTTGTCACATGTCACCGCTTTTTCGCCATCTCCGCGAAAATGGCGTTGGCGCGACGTTCCATCTCCTCCTGCGCAACATCCTCGACGTGGGAACCCAACGCCCACGATTGGCCAAAGGGGTCAACAATCTGGCCATAGCGATCACCCCAAAACTGATTTGCCAGGGGCATCGTCACCTTGGCCCCGGCCGCGACCGCTTGTTTGAACAAGGTATCAACGTCCTCGACATAGATATTGAGCACCACTGGGCTACCGCCCAGGGTCTGAGGGGCTTTCGTGCCCATGCCGGGGAATTCATCGGCGAGCATCAGCCTGGAATCGCCAATCTTCAGCGTTGCGTGCATGACTTTGCCGTCAGGCATTTTGTGGACGAACAACACCTGAGCGCCAAACGCCTTCTGGTAAAACTCGATTGCCTTGGCCGCTTCGCGCACCGACAAGTGAGGTGTAATGGTGTGCGTGCCCTCGGGAACCGCTTTTATATTTCCTGCCATGCTGGTACCTCCTCTAAAAGGCAGTTGGAAGTGGTGCGTGGCTAGTGGTCAGAGGCAAGCAAACCAAGTGAAATTGCTCGCCACTAATCACTAGCCACTAGACAATGCCCTAATTGACCGCCACCAGTTCGCGCCTCTCCGCCTTCATGCGCGCGGCAGCGTGGAGCACAAAGTTCGCCGCCACTCCGACGACGCCCTTCTTGTGCCCGTACTTGTACATGGCCGGCTGCATCTCGGGATGGTCCTGCACAAAGGCGCGCACATCTTCGAGGGTCGTGCCCGTCTCGTCGAGCACGCGCTTGATTTCGTTCTTGGCGCGAACTTTCGCTTCGCCCAAGGCCATTTGCACGCGGCTGTGGGCGTTCACATCGCCTTCGCCCGAGGTCTCAACCGGGATGAAGATCATATCCTTGTAAGTTGAAACCACCGCGGACTGCGCCCCGTCCGACTGCGTGGAGGGCATGCAACCGAAGGGCTTCAGGCTGAGGACCATGTGGGCAAGATCTTTGTTCGAATAGTAAATGTTCTTGGCGACTTCCAGGTGGCCTTCGCCGCCGCCCGCCCGCGAATTGTAGAAGGGATGGCCCAGGCGCTGGAGTTCGTATTGATCGGTCAAGTGATGAGCAATACCGCCCAGGGCGTCGATCAAGCGATGGTATTCGCGCTTGAAGATCCCTTCCGCCACGCTCAGCTTGGCCAGCCGCTGCTGCGTGCTCAAGTGGCTGCCGAAAATCTGTTTGAGGTTCCACTTGGGGGTACCTTTCTGAACCAAATCCAGCCCCCGCTGGTCGCGGATTTGCTGCTTGGCTTGGTGAATCATGTACATGATCCAGGTGCCGATGGGCTCCACCAGAACCTGTGCACCTTCCTTCTCGAGGAAGCGGAACATATTGAAGTTGCCGTCGCCCTCGGTGGTTTGCGCCCAGAATTCGCCGGTGACCTTCACGATGGGCTTCACGCGCGTGCGGTCAATGGGGATGGCATTAAAGCGGTCGCGCACCTCATGGAGGGCCGCCGTGTAATCATCGCCGTAAAGCTGGTTCAGGAACTTGCCCAAGTATTCCGTGGTTGCGGAAAAACTCGTCTTGCCCAGCAGCGAGGCAAGCTTCCCTTCCAGCGTCCAGGGACGCTTGCGGCGCATGACCTCTTGCAGCATGTCCATGCTTTCATCCAGGACACGATCCGTTTCGCCGGGATTCACTTCGAAGGGACGAATCTGGTAAGCGACGTCATTAATAATGTCGCCGATGTTAAAGGCGTTGAGGATTCCCAAAAAGAAATCCAGGTTCATTTCGAGTCCGGCCTCGGCTTCCGCCTGATTGAGGCCGCCCGACTGCTGAAACAGCAGCACGCGGAAACCGTCGAAGCCCGAGTTACGCAACGCCAAGCGATACTCCGCCTCGTACATACCAAAGCGGCAGGGGCCGCAAGCACCCGCCGTGATGAAGACATATCGATCGATGATTTCCTGCTTGGTCAGGCCCTTCTCCTCCAGGCTCTGCACAAACTGCACGAGGTTGCCGACGGTAAAGTACGTGGGGTTGCATTGGCCATTGTTGCCATACTCTTTGCCCAACTGGAACGCCCGCTTGTTGGGCACTGGCACCGCCTCGCACTTGTAGCCAAGGCCTTCCAGCGCGCCATGGACCAGCTTTTCGTGCTTCCAGGTAAGGCCGCCGAAAAGAATGGTGGTGTGGTCGCGTTGTGATTTGGTGAAAGCGTGCTCGATGGGTTTGTGGAACTGCTGAACGGCCCGCCGCTCCAGGCCTGCCTCTCTTTCGAGTCGCCGTCTTTCGTCTTCGAGCTTTTGCCGGATCAGTGCTTCTTTCGATGAAATCTGGATCAAGGTCCCATTACCATAGGGCATTTCAGGAACAGTACTCATGTGTCACCTCGTCTGGAAAGGAGATATGGGGACTTTGGGCCGGTATACAAGAACGCGCCTTTTGCTTCAGTGATCAACGCTCCTCGGCGTAAGCCAGTGCTAGATGAAAATGGATACTTGGCTAATCCCTGAATCACCGCACAACAGAACGCACCCCGAAGCGCTCAGGTGAGGATTACTCAATCTGACGTCCGGCATAATGCTACTTGACGGACAGCAATGTACATTTTATTTCATTGAACGGTGAATTTCCCTGCCCCAAGTGGCTAGAGCGTGAGTCGAAGGGTAAATGCTGATTATTCAAATTGTTAGGGCGGATTAGCGACCTTCGCACTGAGGCTTGGGCTGCGGCAACGGATAATTTGTCATTTCATAATCTGACATGCGTCATCTTACTCATCATAAGACGGCCGCGGCCTGGGCGGCCGAATCACTCCCATCAAGTTGTAGCGGAGTTCCTCAGAAAGTTCAGTGACCTGCATCCCTTCCGCGACAAGCACCTTGCAGGCCAGCACGGCGCGCGGAGGGGCGTCCGGCCGACTCGTCAAGGTGTAGGAGATTCGGCAAAGCTGGCACTCCTGATTCCAGCAGAAGCGGCCGTAAGGGATCGTCTCCGGGCTCATGTACTGGAAGGCGCGCAGGCAGGTGTTCTTTTCCGGAACCTGAAAGGTTTTTCCCAGCACCGTGATATTGACCAGCCTTTCATAGTCCCGAAAAAGCGGATTTCTCATGTTACTCGCTGACAAAGGTGGCCAGGCGGCGAAGCTTTTCCTGGCGGCGCTTCAGGAGATCGACCACAGACAATTTGCTTAGCCGTTCGAGGCAATTGCGCAGAATCGGCCGCAGGAGCTCCGCCGCCTGCGCGTGGTCCATATGCGCGCCGCCCGCGGGTTCCGGCACGACTTGATCCACAATCTGCATACGATAAAGGTCCTCCGCCGTCAGTTTCAGCACGCGTGCCGCTTCTTGCTTGTGATCCCAATCGCGCCACAGGATGGACGAGCAGCTTTCCGGCGAGATCACCGAGTAGATGGAATTTTCGTGCATGAGAACTTCGTCGCCGACGGCGATGGCCAGGGCGCCGCCGCTGCCGCCCTCGCCGTGGATCAGCACCACAATGGGCACGCGCAGCTTGCAAATCTCCTTCAAGTTGTAAGCAATCGCCTCCGCCTGGCCGCGCTCCTCTGCCCCGATGCCTGGGTACGCTCCAGGTGTGTCGATAAAGCAAAGGATGGGCATGTTAAATTTGGAGCCGAGTTCCATTACCCGCAGAGCCTTGCGATAGCCTTCCGGATTGGCCATACCGAAATTGCGGAGGAGTTTTTGTTTAGTGTCGCGACCCTTCTGGTGCCCGATCACGACGACGGGACGATCTTCAAATTGCGCAAAGCCCGTGATCATGGCGGCGTCGTCCGCAAAGCGGCGGTCGCCATGCAATTCCAGAAAATCGGTACAGAGCATCTGGATGTAATCGAGGGTATAAGGCCGTTGCGGGTGGCGGGCCAGGAGGACGCGTTCCCAGGCGTCTTGCGGTGGCCCGGACACTTTCTGCCTTAACGCTACCACCTGCTGGCGCAGGCGCTCGATTTCTTCCTGTGAGGCGGCCGAACTTGAAGCGCCCTGAAGTTCCGCGATTTGCTTTTCGAGTTCCTGCGCGATCGCTTGGTCGTTTCCGGTATTTGCCATATCGTTGCGAACTCCTGCTTCTCACTGGATGGGGTTTTGCTTCCCAATTCGTTCCTGGTTGACCCCCTCACCCGGCGCTTCGTGCCGACCTCTTCCCCAAGGGGGGCGAGGGTAGTAAATTCAATTCAGCGCTCCCGTCGCCCCCTTGGGGGAGAAGGGCGGGGGGGTGGGGGCGTTCCAGGTCAAGCAGAGAATAGGCCCCTTCACAAAGCTTAGGTGAACAGCTCTCGATCGCTTGCCCAAACCCTACATTCCTTGCGCCTGTTTTTCCAGTCGAATCGCCTCATCGCCGCAGATTTCGCGCAGGCGATGCAGTAATTCATCATCGGTTCTTACGCCGCGGGGGGCGCTGGACAGGATGCGCACCACGAAGTTGCCGGGGCGCGCCAGTTCAAACACCACCGGACTCTCCCCGGGATAATCGGCCAAAATATTGGCGAGTTCATCCAGGCGGCCTTCCCGCAAGGCATCGAGGTTAATCCGAATCCGCAACTGGGCTTTGGCCCCATTCACCGCGGCTTCCAGCGGTCTGGCCTCACTCACCACGACGCGCGGCTTCTGGTTCTCCTCGTGCCGCACACGGCCCTTGATGAGCAGTGCGGTGTCCGGCTTCAGCACGCTCTGCATTTGCAGGTAGGCCTGCGGGAACACCAGCAGCTCGGCGGAGCCCCGCAGATCTTCCAGTTGCGCGCTCGCCCAGAGGTCCCCTTTCTTGCTGGGCTTCACGCGCAGGCCGCGCAGAATCCCCCCCAGCGTCACCGGCGCTTCGTTCGCCATCTCTTCGATGGAGGACGTGTCGTACCGGGTCAGTGCGCCCAGGCGCTGCATATACTTTTCCAGCGGGTGGCCGGTAACATAGAACCCCAGGACTTCCTTCTCGGCTGCCAGGCGCTCCGCCTCGGTCCAGTCGGGTACGTCGGGCATCTCGAAGGGCGGCGGAGGTGGGGTGTCCGCGCCGCCGATGAATAAACCATGCTGCCCACTCTCGGCTTCCCGCTGGCGCTTCTGTCCGATCTCCATCGCGCGGTCGAGCGCCGCGAGTAATTGCGTGCGCCGCGCGCCCAGGGAATCAAACGCCCCGGCCTTGATGAGGCTCTCCAGAACGCGTTTGTTCAGGAGGCGCAAGTCCACATGCTCGCAAAATTCCACCAAATTATCAAAGCGCCCCAGCTTTTGGCGCGCCGCTAACACCGATTCGATGGCGGTCGGGCCGACGTTCTTGATGGCTGTCAGGCCGAACCGAATGGCGTTGCCGGCGGGCGTGAAAGCCAAGTCGCTGGAGTTGACGTCCGGCGGCAGAATCCCGATGCCCATATCTTTGCATTCGGCCAGGTAGCGCGTGAGCTTGTCCTGGTTGCCGATTTCCGATGTCAGCAGCGCCGACATAAACTCCACCGGATAGTGCGTTTTCAGGTATGCGGTATGGTAGGCCACCAGCGCATAAGCGGCGGAATGCGATTTGTTGAAGCCATAACCCGCGAACTGCTCCACCAGATCCCACAGCTTCTGCGCTTTCGCCGCCGACACGTTATTCTTGCGCGCGCCCGCCAGGAATTTTTCCTTATTCGCCACCATCTCTTCAATATTCTTCTTACCCATGGCGCGGCGCACTACATCCGCTTCGCCCAGGGTAAAGCCCCCAACCTTGTTGAAGATTTGAATCACCTGTTCCTGGTAAACGATTACACCATAAGTTTCTTCCAGGATTTCCTCGAGTTGCGGGAGTTCGTAGGTGACCCGGCGTTTGCCCGAGCGGCGGGCGATGTAATCATCGATCATGCCGCCCTGGAGAGGCCCGGGCCGGTAGAGGGCGTTCAAAGCCGTGAGATCGGCGAGGCGGGTGGGTTTGACGCGGCGCAGGATGTCGGTCATGCCGCGACTTTCAAATTGGAAGATGCCCGCCGTCAGGCCTTTGCTGAGCAATTCGTAGGCCGCGGGGTCGTCCAGCGTCAAAGCGTCGAGGTCCAGTTTTTCGCCGCTCGTTTTTTCCATGAGCTTCACGCAGTCGTCGATGACCGTAAGGGTGGTGAGCCCCAGAAAATCCATCTTCAACAAGCCGATTTTCTCCAGGTCGTCCATCGCGTACTGGGTGGTGATTTCATCCTTGTTGCTCTTGTGGAGGGGAACGATTTCCTGGAGCGGCTGGGGCGAAATCACTA
>Ga0326728_10015643_pt1 | contig 15720 bp, 13 predicted proteins | sample MB3enrmetagenome_FD_207602 | JGI IMG/M metagenome (GOLD analysis project Ga0326728, IMG submission 207602) | Lab enriched peat soil microbial communities from McLean, Ithaca, NY, United States - MB31MN | ecosystem: Environmental > Terrestrial > Soil > Wetlands > Peat | place: USA: New York...
TCCTGCCCAGGAGGCTCATTTTTTAAGAAACTGGAGCGATTCGGGCGCCTGGATTTAGGTAAATTTGCAAAAATCAGGTCGTTGATTACCAACAGGTTACAATCATGTTTCTTAGAAGGATTAGGAATGATTGGGGGCGGGGCGGCCGGGTTATTCCGTGGAGGTGGCGGGGGTGTGGGCGCGCCATTGATCGCGGCGCTGCTTGGCGTTGGCGAAGAATTCCTCGATGGCTTTGACATCCTCGCGTTCCAGGGCCAGTTGAAACTCCTGCAGGTCCTCGATAAAAACGCCCAGAACGCGGCCCAGGTTTTTGCGATTGGCCAGCACAATGTCGCGCCACATTTCGGGGGAACTGGCGGCGATGCGCGTGGAGTCGCGGAAGCCGTTGGCGCAGACCAGCGCCTGCTCCCTGGGATGGGCGGGGCTGAGGACATAATTGGCCAGTTCCGCCGCCACCACGTGCGGCAGATGGCTGGAGCGGCTGACCAGGTCGTCGTGCATCTCAGGCGTCATGCGGATGGGCCAGCCGCCGACTCCTTTCCAAAAGTTTTGCACGGCGCAAATGGCGTCCACCGAAGCATGGGCCCCCGGCGTGACCAGGCAGATGGCGTTGCGGAACAAATCGGGACGGGCCGCGGCCAGGCCGGTTTTCTCGGAGCCGGCCATGGGATGGCTGCCCACAAAGAAAGCCTTGACGGCCTGGGCCATGGGTTCGAGTTCCTGTACGACGGCGCTCTTGGCGCTGCCCACGTCGGTCACGACCGCGCCGGGCTTGAGATGGGGCTGCATCTGCTCCATCAATGCCTTCATCTGCGACAGTGGTGTGCATAAAATGACCAAATCGGCCCCCAGCACCGCCTCCTTGACATCCAGCGTGACGACATCGGCAATGGCCCGTTTGGCGGCTTCATCGAGAGCAGCCTGGCGGCGGACGCAGGCATGGATTTTGAGCGCCAACTGCTTTTGCCTGATGGCCAAAGCCAGCGAGCCGCCCATTAGACCCAACCCAATCAAACTGATCTGGTTCCAGCGCATCGTGTTGATTGAGGCCAAAGTAGCAGTTCGGATGCCGGACGTCGAAAAAAATCGCAAGACGCCGCGGTGGCCGGGCGAATCCCTGGCGATTCCCGGTCAGGGCGCATAGATTTCCGCGCCGGTTTCGACGAATTGCCTGGCCTTCTCCGCCAGGCCCAGGCGAAGGGCTTCTTCCCCGCCAACTCCCTGTTCGGCGGCGTATTTGCGGACGTCCTCCGTGATTTTCATGCTGCAAAAGTGCGGGCCGCACATGGAACAGAAGTGGGCCGTCTTGGCCCCTTCCTGCGGCAGGGTTTCGTCGTGAAACTCGCGCGCGGTCGGCGGATCGAGCGCGAGGTTGAACTGGTCTTGCCAGCGAAACTCAAAGCGGGCCTGGCTCAAGGCGTTGTCGCGATATTGCGCGCCGGGATGGCCCTTGGCCAGGTCGGCGGCATGGGCGGCGATCTTGTAGGCGATGACGCCGTCCTTGACATCCTTTTTGTTCGGCAGGCCCAGGTGTTCCTTGGGGGTGACGTAGCAGAGCATGGCGCAGCCGTGCCATCCGATCATGGCGGCGCCGATGGCGCTGGTGATGTGGTCGTATCCGGGGGCGATGTCGGTGGTCAGGGGGCCGAGCGTGTAGAAAGGGGCCTCGTGGCACCATTCCAATTGCCTGGTCATGTTCTCCCGGATCATGTGCATCGGGATGTGGCCCGGTCCCTCGTTCATGACCTGCACGCCGAAAGCCCAGGCGCGCCGGGTCAGGCCGCCTTGGGCGTGGAGTTCGGCGAATTGCGCCTCGTCGTTGGCGTCGGCGATGGAGCCGGGGCGGAGGCCGTCGCCGATGGAGAAGCAGACATCGTAGGCGGCCATGATTTCGCAGATATCGTCCCAGTGGGTGTAGGTGAAGTTTTCCTGGTGATGGGCCAGGCACCACTTGGCCAGGATGGAGCCGCCGCGGCTGACGATGCCGGTGGCGCGGCGGGCGGTCAACGGGATGAAGCGAAGCAGGACGCCGGCATGGATGGTGAAATAATCGACGCCTTGCTCGCATTGTTCGAGGAGCGTGTCGCGATAAATTTCCCAGGTCAGGTCCTCGGCTTTGCCGCCGACTTTTTCCAGCGCCTGGTAAATGGGCACGGTGCCGATGGGCACGGGCGAATTGCGCAGGATCCACTCGCGGGTGGCGTGGATGTTTTTGCCGGTGGACAAATCCATGACGGTGTCGGCCCCCCATTTGATGGCCCAGCGCATCTTTTCCACCTCCTCCTCGATGCCGGAGGCGACGGCGGAGTTGCCGATGTTGGCGTTGATTTTGACGAGGAAATTGCGCCCGATGATCATCGGCTCCAGTTCGGGATGATTGATGTTGCAGGGGATGATGGCCCGGCCCCGCGCCACTTCATCGCGCACGAATTCCGGCGTGATATGCGCCGGGATGGCCGCGCCGAACGATTGGCCCGGATGCTGGCGCCATAATTCGCCGCCGCCGGGCGGTGTGTCGCGTCCCATGTTCTCGCGAATGGCGACGAACTCCATTTCCGGCGTGATGATGCCGCGGCGGGCATAATGCAGTTGGGTGACGGTTTGGCCGGCCTTGGCCCGCAACGGTCGCGGGCGCGGCTGATTGGGCATGGCCTGGCCGTCCGTCGGGGCGGCTTGGCGGCCATCGCACGGCTCGACATCTCCCCGGCGCGCGATCCAATCGCGGCGCAAGGGCGGCAGGCCTTCCCGCACAGTGCCGGTGAAGGCCTCGTCGCCCCACGGGCCGCTGCAATCATAGACCCGGACCGGGTCATTGGGCCGGCTGCGGCCGTCGCGGGTCTGGGTGGGGCTGAGGGCGATCTCGCGGAACGGGACGCGAATCTCCGGGTGGCGTTGGCCGGGCACGAAGACCTTTTTGGAACTGGGCAGCGCCTCGCTGCTGTGAGGCTCAAAGGACTTTTTGGTCGCGATCATAAACAATCTTTCACACGAAACCTGGGCGGAGCGAAGCGCGTGGCAGGCTGCTTCCCTTCGCCAGCATTACCTGGATCAGGTTCAACGGGTCTTTTGCGCTTGCAAAACTCTCAGCCTCGCGGCTCCCCGCACAAGGGCAAATTACCGCGAAGCGCCGGCTGCCGTCAAGCTGCTGAAACGCGGCCATTGGCAGGGGTCCAGGGACAGGCTGCTTGTTGCGGTGCGCCAGGAGCGGATTTGGGAAGTGAATATAGTAGTTTATTTAATACTGATTTTGTTAAGTGACGTGATTGCAAGGGGTTGTGCGTACGGAGTTTGGGTTCGTTTGGCAAAATCTCTTTCTGGGGAGGGGCTGGGGCAAGCAGGAAAGAATGGAACCACGGATGGCACGGATGGCACGGATCCGCCATCACGCGGAGGGACCACGCTACGGCGGCCAGGCGGGAGCGTGGCGCGTTGCAGTGAAGACACGACTTCATGGAAGCATTATGGCACACGGGGCGGAATTTCCACAGTCCACGGTGTGCATAAAATTTGTAACGCAAAAAGCCCGTAAATATTGAGGAAAACCGCCGCGCGGGGCCAACTTGTCAACTGTGAATTCTTGACAGGACGCCAAAAAATTCATTTAATCACAAGGAGCACATGATAAGCAATGCTGAAGGCTGAAGGCTGAAGTAGGACCCCATTCCCATAAAATTTTGAGCCCTACAAGTGGAGGATCTGGCCTGCCCAACCAATCACCCTCGCCAAACACGCGAACGCGCATAAAGCGCGGCATGGCCGAATCCAGCCCGCCGTTTCTCCGCCGGTCAAGTCCTTGAAATAGACCAAGCAATAGTTTTAGCGCTTCCAATTGTGCAAAGGCACGGTCGAACGCCTTTGACGGCCTTCCGAGCAGGATCAGCAAGCACCCCTTGTAAGACATTGTCAATTGTTAGAACTGACCCCTTGACGGCCGTGATAACTCTCAGGGCGACGTCCAGTCTGAGACGTTTGAGGCGTAGCTCTCGGAAAGGGGAATCAAGCGCCTCAGCCTCGGCGAAAGAGGGCACAAAACGGACAAAGCTATGGTACGACCCCTTGGAAGTTTTTATTTGCAAATATTTTATATATATATAATATATTGTATCCATGAAACGACGAAAGCGTGCTCGCCCATTTAAACCGACGCGGGAAAAGCAAAGCCAATCGTTGTTGGTGATGCTGCAAGGGCCGGAAAAAACAGCCTTCAACGATGCCGCCGCTTTGTCTGGCGCAAACTTGTCAGCTTGGGTTCGCCAAAGATTGAGAACCGCCGCAATTAGCGAACTTGAGAGCGCCGGGAGGCCAATTGCTTTTCAAGCCCAAAACGAGGCGTTTGACAAACACTGATTAAAATCGTTTGACGACATCGAATCCGCGAACCATACTTCCACATAATTATGACAGAAGAATCAACACCTGAAAAAGCCGGCATTCCTTATCCGATTGAGTGTCGCAGGAGTTATTTACACCGTTACATACCCGCAGACGGTGTTTGGTTGGGGCTGAACGATTATGGAAAGATTATTTTGAATTTTTACAATGACAGCCCTTTGCTTCCCAAAACGGTCATTCCAGAAACCACGGCAGACGGCAAAAAGTTCACCTCAAAAACGGCAGAGATAATTCTCGAATCTGAGGCGAAGTCGTTTCGCCAATACGAGGTCAGTATTTGTTTGTCCGTGGCGGCAGCAAAATTTCTCGTTGAGAACCTGAAGGCTTTCATAAAAATGTCTGAGGACAGAGAAAAAGAAAACGCCCCAAAATAAAATGAGTGCGATTCTTGAAGAAGAGTGGTCGCCGTTGCCTTTAGAGGGGCAAGAGGGGAGCCGCCAACAATTCAAGGGCGGCTTTCCTGCCATTTTTAACGAACGGTCTGGGACGATGAATGTATCACAAGCCTTTTTTTCCCAGTGCGTTATAACTTTAGGAAGATACCAAGCGACAGCAAACAGTGCAATTGAAGGACATGGTTATTCAGACCCTTCGACACCATCACCAACCGCCCCAATCGGGATAATTGATGAGCGGGCCAAACTGGAAAAGACTTTTAATTACCTTGCAGAGAAATGGAAAAACGAAACGAGCGGATATTCTTGGGTGGCCAGCATGGTGATGCACCCTGCATATTTGGAAATTATCAGCTACGGCGAAAAAATAATCCCTTTTATTCTTAAAGATTTACAATCGAAACCGAGCCACTGGTTTATTGCATTGAAAATTTTGGCGAAAGGCTCTCCTGTAAAGCCAGAAGATGCGGGCAATATTAAAAAAATGACTGAGGCTTGGCTTGCCTGGGGAAAAGCGAATGGCAAGCTCTCCTAAAAGGTATTTATCCCCAGAGCGGGAGGCGAATTTCCCTCACCTTACGAAAGACCTCTATGAAGTTACGGAGGATGAAACCAACGCCTATAATTGCATAGCCCTTGCCGCAGGTGACAAAACGAGACGTTGGGAGCCTGACCAAACTCAAGTTTATTTTTGGCCAATTCCAAAACGGGAATATACGGTGGAATGTTTTATCGAAGCGTTTGAATCATTGAATTATCAAAGGTGTAGGTGTTCTCTTAAGAAACGTAGATTTGAAAAAGTAGCTTTATATCACGATCCCGCGGGTTGTTGCGAAGCTATTGACAATTTCGGCTTTTGGCATCCTGAAGTGCTGCCTAATTCTCCAACTCATGCCGCCAAACAATTGCCGAGCGGGATTTGGAACAGCAAATTAGGCGACTGGGAAGAAATCGAGCACAAGACCTTGAAATGCCTCAATGGAACAGACACAACCGGAAAACGAGTCTCTTACGGCGAACCAATTCAGATTCTAAAGCGGGCTTTAGTTTGATGCCCAAAAAACAACTTTGGAGCGCATCCCCCTTGACAAGCGGGCGTTATCCGGGGAATATCAGGGGCATGTATTCCCATGTTGAAAAAGTCTCGGAAGTGGGCCAAGTCGAAGCCAACCAGCTTTTACGAGAGGGCTGGCAACTAATCAACACCTACAAGATTCAACGCAAATTGGCAGAGACCAAAGACGGGACTGCCGTTTACGGGGAAGTAATGATGTACGTCATGGGCAAAATTAAAGATCAGCCGCCGGAATAGAGCATGTAGGCGGCTCGTTCGCCCTGCTTGCATTTCTGGATTAAGACCGCCGCCAGCTTCCATCCCTTTCGCAAGTACGCGTTGGCTGTTTTGACGGTGGCAACTTCGATTATTTGCGCCTTTTTAGATTTCATAGCCGATTGCCCCGGCCAACTGGCCAGCAACAATCTAAGGCAACATCATCAATGGAGTTTTTGGGCGTCGGTTTTCTTTCCATTCTTGATGATTGACAAAAAATGGCGGACGGTGGAGCTGTATCATACTGCGGCGCAATTGGTTGTGATGGGGCGGGGGGAAGGCGCGGGGTGCCGGCTTTGTGGGATGGCCGTCGGAAAGTTTTACACTGTGGTGCGGATTGTGACGACTATGGGCGTCGGCGATTTTGTCATAACATATTGTGCTGTAATGGGTAACAGAGGCCTGGCGCTTCCTTGTCAATCATGGCGTGGAACCTGCTGAAATGAGGATGAACACGTAGAGTTAGCTAGATGCGATTCAGCGTCAGCGTTGGTGGGACTCCACCAGAGCAGTCGCCCGCAACCGGTTCACGGCTGGCTCATGAAGGGCCGGATGAGAGGGTGGGAAACCTCCTCTCCCCGCCCTCTCCTCCACAAGTGTGTGGAGGAGAGGGAGAAGACGGGGAAGGTTTCCCTTCATGAGCCAGCCGTGCAGCCCGTTCTGTTGCGGGCGATTTTCATTGCGTTTTTGGGGGATTTCTGAATAGAATCCGGCCTCGAACGAATGAGAACAGCAAAAAAACCGTTCATGACCGCAGGGGCGGGGTTATTCATGGCATTGAGCGGCATGACCGCGCAGGCCGGGAACTTGGGCCAGGCCGTGAGAAAAGAAACTTCCGATATTTCCAATCTGCCATTGGCGGTTTTTTTCCTGGCGGCCATTCTGGTCTATCTGTGCAATCGTCCCCGCGTGACGTTATTGGCGCGTTCGCGGCATCGAAGGGGATCGCATAGGGATTCTGAGTAGAGGGGCGCAGTTTTCGGGTCCGATTTCATCTGCCTCGTTTTCAATCCCGTCGTTGGTGCCGGCATTCAGGGCGCTTTGCGTATGTAGAGGGTCATGGCGCAGTTAGTGGCGTCCTGGCTGGCGATGGGTTCCCGCCAACGGCCCAGTTCATCGTTGAAGAAGCAGCCGCCCACGACATCGTATTGGGTGGCGAGCATTTTTCCGAGGAACCGGCCATAATCAGGGGGGGTGTCGGGCTGGGTCATCCAGCTTGAGCGGGAGCGGACGAGGACGATGGCGGCTGGAGGATGCCGTTGGAGATCGTGAATGACCTCGGCCTGGCAGCTTTTGGCGAGCGGGGTGGGGATGGTGAACGGATAAGCGATGTCGAAGCGTGTGGCGCTGAACCGGCGGGCGTAGCTGAGAATCTGCGGCTCGGAGCCGGCCACATAGACGAGGTCGGCAGGGGCCGTGTGTTGCCGGAGGTGGTCGGCAACCGTGGGCGAGATCAGAAAGGTTTTCCACGGGCCCCATCTGTCGGCGGCGAACTGTTGCGGGCTGCGAATGATCCAGGCGGCGTCGGGGGCGCACAGGGCGAGCACGACGAGGCCCGTGAAGACGGCCCTGAGCCGGTCTTGGTTCAGCGCCGCCTTGGCGGCAACCCAGGCGGCGAAACCGCGCAGCGCCAGGGCGTCGAGCAGCGCCCAGAAGGGCATGATGGCGATGTAATACTGGCCGTAATAGCTGCCGGCGCTGCCCAGCCACGCGCCGAAGAAGAGGGCGACCCAAAACCAGGCGCGCTTGTCCGGTTTGAGGGCCGGAAGGCAGGGCACGAGAAAGAGAATCCACCAAAAACGGCAGAACTCATCCAGTTTCCGCCCCAGATTGGCGAGGGAGAAGAAGGCGGAGGCGGCATAGTAGCGGTTGAAGACGACGGTGCATTCCCAAAGCCGCCGGCCGCCGTCGTGGAGCAGGAACGGCGCGAGCACGATGGCGGCGGCCCCCGTTCCGCCGGCGAGCGCCGCCAGGCAGTGGCCGGCAATGGCGCGCGGACTTTTGCCGGCGCGCCGTTCTTCAAAGGACCAGGCGGCAAAGACAAAGGCCAGGAGCGGCAGGGTGGTGTATTTGTAGCAAACGGCCAGGGCGGCGAAGACGCCGGCCGCCAGCCAATGGGCCGGGCCGCCATTGCCGCGCCGGCCATGAACATAGACGGCGACGGTCGCCAAGAGCGGCAGGAGCATGAACATCTCGGTGTTGGCGATGGTTTGGTCGAGTTCGGGCAGGAGGATCATGGGAGTCATGAGCCACATGGCCGGCAGGGCCGCGCCGGGGCCGAATTCGCGCCGGGCGACGAAGCCGAGCAGGACAGTGGCCAGGGCGGCGAACGCGGCGGCCAGGAGGCGCGGGAACCAGAAGACGTTCGGCGCCAGAAGGCCGGCCAAGGCATAGCTGTAGGCGACCATGGGGGGCTTTTGCAGGAAGGAATCCTCGTAGGGCAACCTGCCGTGGAGAAGGAGTTGGGCGGCGTAGGCGTATTCCCCTTCGTCGCGGATGAGGACGGCGTTGAAATTGTTCCACCGCAGCAGGACGAACAGGAATGCCAGGCCGGCCACGCCGAGCCACAAACCGGGCTTGAAAGACTTGGAGGTGGCGTCGCGGGCGTCGGTCATCAGCGGCCAAGTGTCTTCGGCCGGCGGATGAAATTCGAGCTAAAAATCCCGGCCCGGGGACGCGTCGGGCGCATCTCAAATCTCTTTCCATGGCATAGGCCGAAAAGTGTAACCCATGTCCTTGGGAGCTTCTGTAACCCATGTCCTTAGAACAAACCCTCCCCGACCCTCTCCTCCACAAGTCTGTGGAGGAGAGGGAGAAACAAGTTGCACAAAAACTGATTTGCGGCCAGGCCCAAAAAAAACGCCACGCGCCGGCTTGCCAAGCGGCCCGCGATCTGCTAAGGGTAGGGCAGTTTTATGCCATCATTCTCTTATGTAGCGCGGGACTCCGCCACGGGACGCGAGATTCGCGCCAGCGTGGAGGCGTCGTCGGAATCCAACGCCGTGGCGGCGCTGTTGAACCGGAACCTGATGGTGGTCTCCATCCAGGAAAGGATCGCCAAGAAGGGCCGGACCAGCGGCGGCAGGGTGCCCTTGTCCGACTTGGTCATGTTCACCCGGCAACTGGCGACCATGATCGATGCCGGGCTGGCCATGGTGCAGTCGCTGCAGGCCCTGGCCGAGCAGACGGAGAACAAAGTCACGCGCGACGTCATCAAAGACATCACGACGCGCGTGGAAGGGGGCGACAGTTTCTCGGACGCATTGCAGAAGCATCCCAAGGTGTTCAACCGGCTCTATTACTCGATGGTGAGCGCGGGGGAGAAGGGCGGGTTGCTGGCGGAAATCCTGGCCCGGCTGGCCACCTACCTGGAGAACACCGCGCGCCTGCGCAAGAAGGTCAAGTCCGCCATGATGTATCCGGTGGTGGTGACGATTGTGGCCATCGGCATCACCATCTTCCTGCTGGTCAAGGTGGTGCCGGTGTTCGGGGACATTTTCAGCCAATTGGGCGGGCATCTGCCCACGCCGACGTTGTACCTGATCAAGATCAGCAACCTGCTGCAGCATTATTTCTTCTATTTCATCCTGGCGGCCGGGGCGGTGGTGGGAGGCTGGCTCTACTATATTAAAACGCCCGTGGGCCGCGCCTTCTGGGACGCGCGGCGGATCAAGCTGCCGATCTTTGGCTCCATCGCGCACAAGATCTGCCTGGCGCGCTTTGCCCGGACGTTCGCCTCGCTGGTGCGGAGCGGCGTGCCCATTCTGGAGGTGCTGGGCATTGTCCAGAACACGGTGGGCAACGTGGTCATGGAGGCGGCCGTCAAGACGGCGGCCTCGGACATCGAGCGCGGGGAGGGGATATCCAACGCCCTGAGCAAGCACCCGGTTTTTCCAACCATGATCATCCGCATGATGACGGCCGGGGAGCAGACGGGCAAGCTGGACGCCATGCTGGAGCGGGTGGCGGATTTTCTGGATGAAGAGATCGAGAACACGCTCAACGGGTTGACCTCCCTGATCGAGCCGCTGTTGATCGTATTCCTGGGGGTGGTGGTGGGCGGCATCGTGATTTGCATGTTCCTGCCGATCTTCAAACTGAGCGACCTGGTGTCGGGGAACAAAACTTGAGAACGGAAGCCGCCGGGTTCCAGGGCGGGCTTGCCGCGGCCGGAGACCTTCAATACCATTGAGGCATGGCAAAAGTGCTGTTGATCGATGATGAGGTGACCATGGTGCAAATGGTCGCCGAGCTCTTGCGCGATGAAGGGCACGAAGTTTTTCCGTTCACCACCTACGACGCCGCCGTGGAAACGCTGGAAGCGCAAAAGCCCGAGCTGGTCATCACGGACCTTTACCTGGACAAGACCCGCACGCACGGGCTGGAGATCCTGCAAAAAGCGCGCGCCCTCAGCCCGCCCTCCACGGTCATCGTCATCACGGCCTACGCCACCATCGAGACGGCGGTGGACGCGATGAAGAAAGGGGCCTTCGACTATCTGGAGAAGCCGTTCAAGGTGGAGGACCTGCGCCTGTGCATCCAGCGGGCCCTTTCCTACAACGAGGCCATCTCGGAAAACGTCTATCTGCGCAAACAGCTCAAGAAGAAGTACCGCTTCGACCAGCTCATCGGCACCTCGCCCCAGATGCAGGAGGTCTTCAAGATGATCGAGCGGGTGGCCGACACCGACAGCACCATCCTGATCCTGGGCGAAAGCGGGACCGGCAAGGAACTGGTGGCCAAGGCGCTGCACTTCAACAGCCGCCGCCAGTTCGCGCCCTTCATTCCCATCAATTGCAGCGCGCTGCCCGAGAACCTGCTGGAATCCGAGTTGTTTGGCCATTGCAAGGGGGCCTTCACCGGGGCGATCAACGACAAGAAAGGGCTTTTCCAGGAGGCCGACGGCGGCACGATTTTCCTCGATGAGATCGGCTCCATGCCGCCCGTGCTGCAAAGCCGCCTCCTGCGCGTCTTGCAGGACAAGGAAGTGCGCCGGGTGGGCGACAACGTGGCGACCACCGTCAACGTCCGCGTCCTGGCCGCCACCAACGAGCCGCTGGAAAAGAAACTCAAGACCGGCACGTTCCGCGAGGACCTTTACTACCGCCTCAATGTCATCCCCATCACCCTGCCCAACCTGCGCGACCACCGCGAAGACGTGCCCGTCCTGACCATGCATTTCCTGCGCGGCAAGGTCAACCCCCGCACCGGCCGGCTCTTTCAAATCACGCGCAAAAGCCTGGACGTTCTCACGGCCTACGACTGGCCCGGCAACGTGCGCGAGCTGGAAAACGCCATCGAGCGCGGCTGCGCCTTGTGCGAGGAGGGCGTCATCCGCCTGGCGGACCTGCCGCCAGCCATTGGCCGCAACGCCGCCGGCGACACGGCGGAAGAAGTGGTGGAAATGCCGCCGGCCGACGCCGCGCCGGCCGGCGTGACGCCCGTGGCGCCGCGGACGGGCGGCGCGCCCGGCGGCCTCAACCAGCCGCTCGGCACGCTGCGGGAATTCCTGCGCGAACAGGAATTGAGCTACGTCAACCGCGCCCTGGCCCAAACGGGCGGGGACAAGGAAAAGGCGGCCGCCTTGCTGGGCGTGAGCGTGGCCACCATTTACCGCAAGCTGGCCGAGGAAGACATGGCCGCGCCCCCCCGCTAGGCTCCTGTCAACAATTCGGATATTTTCGCCGCGATGCCGGCCGGGTTGCGCAGCAGCGCCTCGCCCACCAGGACCGCCCCGGCCCCGGCACGCTGCGCGCGGAGGGCGTCGGCCCGGCTGTGAATGCCGCTTTCGGCGACCAGCCATATCTGCCGCGCCGCCGGGTGGCGGGCGAGCCTGGCCGCCAGCCGTTCCGTCACGCCCGGGTCCACCTGGAAGGTGTCCAGGTCCCGATTGTTGACACCGATGAGGCGCGCGCCGGCGGCCAGGGCGCGGTCCAGCTCGGCTTCGTCATGGACTTCCACCAGGGCGGCCAGGCCGGCCCCGGCCGCCAGGCCGTGCAACTGTTGGAGGGCGCGGTCGTCCAGAATCCGCGCGATCAACAGCACGGCGTCCGCGCCCAGTTCCGCCGCTTCCAGGATTTGGCGCTCGTCGATGATGAAATCCTTGCGCAGCAGCGGCAGCTTCACCGCCGCGCGCACCCGCCGCAGGTCGTCGGGCGAGCCTTGGAAGAATTTTTCGTCGGTCAGCACGGATAGGCACGCCGCCCCGGCCGCTTCATATTCGCGGGCGATGCGCGCGGCGTCGAAATCGGGGCGGATCAGCCCGGCGGAAGGGGAGGCCTTTTTAAGCTCGGCGATCAGGGCGGGCCGGCCGCGCCCCGGCGCCTGCAGGGCGGCCAGGAAATCGCGGCGCGGGGGCAGGAGGGCCAGGGCCTGTTGCAGGTCGGCCGGGGTGACGCGGACGGGCGGCAGGAGGGCGACTTCCCGCCTTTTTTGCGCCACGATGGAGTCAAGAATACTCATGGAGGGGCGGAGCTTAGTCCTCGTCCTTGACCCCGGCCAGGCGTTTGGCGGGGCAGCCGGCGCGCAGCCAGGCGTTGACGAAGGGGTCGAGATCGCCGTCCATCACCGCCTGGACGTTGCTGGTCTCGGCGCCGGTGCGAAGGTCCTTGACCATGCGGTAGGGCTGGAAGACGTAGCTGCGAATCTGGAACCCCCAGCCGATGGCGCCCTTCTCGCCATAGAACTGTTCCAGGGCGGTTTTTTGTTCGTCCAGGCGTTTGGCGTAGATTTTGGAAATCAACAGGCGCAGGGCGGTGGCGCGGTTTTGATGCTGCGACCGCTGGTTTTGCGAGGCGGCCACGATGCCGGTGGGCACATGGGTGATGCGCACCGCCGTTTCCACTTTGTTGACGTTCTGGCCCCCCTTGCCGCCGGAGCGGTAGGTGTCGATCTGCAATTCGGCGGGCGGCAGGACGATGTCGGCGCTGGTTTCCTGGATTTCAGCGATGACATCGACGCTGGCGAAGCTGGTGTGGCGGCGCTTGTTGGAGTCAAAGGGGGAAATGCGCACCAGGCGGTGGACGCCGCGCTCGGCCTTGCAAAAACCATAGGCGTATTCGCCCTGCACCAGCACGGTGGCGCTTTTGATCCCGGCGCTTTCGCCGGGCAGGGCGTCGGTGACCTCGGCCTCCCAGCCGCGCGTCTCGCACCAGCGCTGGTACATGCGCAGGAGCATCTGGGCCCAGTCGCACGCCTCGGTGCCGCCGGCGCCGGCGTTGATGCTCAGGATGCAATTGTTGCGGTCATGCGGGCCGCTCAGGAAGACCCGCAGTTCCAGGCTGTCAAGCTCCTTGCAAAACTGGGACAGCTCCCGCCCCAAGTCCGCCTCGTGGCCGGGCTGCTGGGCGGGCGGCTCTTCCTGGGCCAGTTGGAGCATGACGCGCAGATCGTCAATCTGTCGTTCGGCCTTGAGCACCGGCTCCGTCTTTTTGCGCAGCGCATTGGCTTCGTCGATCAGGCCCTGGGCTTTTTCGCGATTGTTCCAGAAGTCCTGCCGGGCCATCAAGGCATCCAGTTCCGCCAGCCGTTTTTGCACGCCGGGCAAGTCAAAGAAACCTCCGCAGGTGGGCGACTTTCTCCGCGGCAACCGGCAACTGCTCTTTGATGGTCTCGAACATAGGCCGATAGCATACAGGAGAAAGCCCCGATGTCCAAACCGCAAATACCGACGACCGGCCCGGTTTTTTGTCCTTTTCTCTCCTTGCAACGGGGCGGGGTCTGGGGGTAAGCTGCGCACAGACACCGGTCTGATAGATGAGTCATTATGTATTTTGGAGCTGATTATCATCCGGAACATTGGGTCTATCCCTACGCCGGCACGGCCGAGGAACCCGAGGCGCGCTGGAAACAGGACATCGAACTGATGGTGGCGGCCGGGATGAATGCGGTGCGGATGGGGGAATTTGTCTGGGGCCTGTGCGAGCCGCGCGAGGGCGAATACGATTTCAGATGGCTGGAACGGGTCATGGACCTGATGAAGGAGGAGGACATCAAGGTGTTTCTGGGCACGCCCACGGCCGCCCCGCCCGTCTGGCTGACCAAGAACCATCCGGAAATCCTGCCCATCGATGAACGCGGCCTGCCGCTGTCCCCGGGCACGCGCCACGCCTGTTGTTTGAACAGCGATTTATACTGGGAATATTCCAAGAGGATCATCCGGGCCATGGCGGAGGCGCTGGGCAAACATCCCCAGTTGATCGGCTGGCAGATCGACAACAACGTCGGGGCGCATTCCATGCTGCCTTGTTTCAACGAGGAGACGCGGCGGGATTGGCACGCCTGGCTCAAGGCCAAGTACGGCACGCTGGACAATCTCAACAACATGATGGGCACCCGCTTCTGGGGACAGGTGGTCAACGATTGGGAGCACCTGCCGATGCCCAAGACCGCGCCCGCGCCGCACAACCCGGCGCTGATGCTGGACTGGCGCCGCTTCAGCAGCGACACCATCGTGGCCTTCGTCCGCATGCAGGCCGAGTTGCTGCGGGAACTGACGCCCCACGCCCCCGTCACCACCAACCTGCGCGTCTTTGGCCAGAACCTGGATTTGTTTGACATGGGCGACGCGCTGGATTTTGTCTCGCTCAACAGCAACGCCACCATCAAATCCAAATCGTCGGAAAACGCCTGCGAGCTGGACATGCTGCGCTCCTTGAAAAAGAGCGGGGCCAAACTGCCGGGAGGGGAGGAGGGTTTCTGGGTGATTGAACAGAAGGCCGGGCACGTCAACTGGCAGGATGTCAATTCGCTGGTGCGGCCGGGGGTGGTGCGCCTGTTCACTTACCAGACCATCTCGCGGGGCGCCAACGGCGTGCTTTACTTTTTCTGGCGGCAGCCGCGCATCGGGCCGGAGAAATTCTACGGCGGGATTCTGACCCACGACGGGCGCGGCGAGAACCGCGTCTATAAGGAGATCAGCCAGATCGGCCAGGAACTCAAGCGCCTGGCCCCGGCCTTGCGCGGCACCAGGGTCACCGCCGAAGTCTGCATCCTCTACAGCCATGAGAACGACTGGACGCTCTCCCTGCCGCGCCAGCCGACCAAGTATTTCAATCTGCGGGAGCACGTCCAGTTCTTCCATTCCGCCTTTCACGATCGCAACATCCCGGTGGATTTCGCCCGGCCGGCCGAGGACCTTTCCAAGTACAAGCTGGTGGTGGCGCCGTCCCTGAGCCTGCTGGCGGGCGGGGAGGCCGACGCCTTGAAGCTTTACGTGCATAACGGGGGCACGCTGGTGGCCACCTGCAACACCGCGCTGGTCGATGAACATCACATGGCGTCGGGCACCGGCATTCCGCACGATCTGACCGACGTCTTCGGAATGGAAGTCACGGAATTCGATCCCTTGCCGCACGAGGAGGAGAATCACCTGGCGTTTAAAGGCGGTTTTCACACCAGCCAGATGCATACCGCGCGCCTGTGGTGCGACGTGATCGAGCCCAAGGGCTGCCAGGTGATGGCCTCGTTCACACGGGACTTCTACGCCGGGCGGCCGGCCATCACCCTGAACAATTTTGGGGCGGGCAAGGCCGTGTATGTCGGCACGGTTTCGCAGCAGGCCTTTTATTACGACCTTGTGGCCTGGCTGCGCACCCTCTGCCC
>Ga0326728_10015644_pt1 | contig 15719 bp, 14 predicted proteins | sample MB3enrmetagenome_FD_207602 | JGI IMG/M metagenome (GOLD analysis project Ga0326728, IMG submission 207602) | Lab enriched peat soil microbial communities from McLean, Ithaca, NY, United States - MB31MN | ecosystem: Environmental > Terrestrial > Soil > Wetlands > Peat | place: USA: New York...
TGCCGCTTTCCACCGTAGCAGCGCTCCGCGACGAGCGGCGAGAACAAAGCGGCAGCAAGCTGCCGCACTCCAAAAAAGCCAAACTACGACACTACCAACTACCGGTGCGGCACGCCCTCTCGCCCCTTTTTGTGATACATTCCGGGGAGCGGAAGGATCGGATTGACCCCATGACGACACGAATCACAAAGATTACGTCGCCGGAAGCCAGAGAACTGGAGAAGAAAAAGGCCGAACTGAGGAGTCTCGAAGCGAGACTGGCCGAACGTGAGCTCGATTTGGCAACTCTTCAGGCCGAGCTGCGTAGCTTCGAGGGAACCCACTTGCGCGTCGTGGGCTCCCGGCTCGCTGAGTTGGATGAAATTGAAGCTCAAATTGCGGAGGCTGGGTCCCGCAACAAGCCCAAAGACCGGGAAGCACAGGAGCGAGCGTCGCAAGCCCGCGCCCAGGCTCAAGAATCGGCCCGGGCCGTGGAAGCCGAACAAGCGGCAGGCAAGCGGGAACCCTTCACGCCATCGGAGAATCTGAAGAAACTCTACCGTGAGGTTGCCAAGCGAATTCATCCCGACCTGGCCACCGACGAAAGCGAGCGCCAACGCCGGCATGAATTGATGACGGAAGCAAACCGCGCCTACGAGGAGGGCGATGAGGCTCGCCTGGAGGCCATCCTCCGCGATTGGGAATCCAGCCCGGAGTCGGTGAAAGGCGAAGGGCCGGGAGCCGAGCTGGTTCGCGTCATACGCAAAATCGCTCAGGTGGAAGATCGGTTGAAGGCTATTGATGCGGAGATTGCGCGCCTCGAGGAATCCGACCTCTACCGCTTGAAAGGCCAGGTGGATCAAGCCAAGGAGGAAGGCCGTGACCTCTTGGCGGAGATGGCAGCACGGGTGAGCCAACAAGTTGTGGAGGCACGCGGACGATTGAGATCAATGACGGGACATGGCGCCACGTTATGAGCGAGGACGATAATCAGGTACCGAGTGCCCTTGTTGCCGTGGGGACCAAGGCCCTTACTGTAGGGTCGGCAGCCCTTGTAAAGAGAGGGCTGGCTTTGGTGCCGCTGCTGACCCGCGAAGGCGAAGTGAAAATCGCCAAGCGGATCGAGCACGGCGAGGCGGCGGTGCTCCAGGCCCTCTCGCGCTCGCCCATCGTGGTCCAGGAGATGGTTGCCTTGGGCGAGCAGTTGAAGGCGGGCGAGAGGTCCATCAGGGAAGTCGTGGTCTTCAATGGTGACGAGCTTACCGAGGGCAAGATCTACGAGGGACTGCAAACGGTCGTCGCGGCCATCGACGAGATGGACCGGCTTTATAAGCGCGCCCTGCAGTTCCAGGCCAAGCGCGAGTCCATCCCCCGTACCGAGCGGCCCCGCGACTATCGACGCTACGCGGTGGCGGAGGCGCGTCACCGCATCCTGGTCTCAAAGCTGTTCCGGTCCATCGAGTTCACCGACGCAGAGCGCAAGCGGCTGATCGACAGGATTCGCCAGTGCGTCGAGGAGCTCAAGCCCGTCGAGCGCGAAGTGAATCGACTGGAAAAGCGCCTGGAGGGATCGCGCCCCACTGACCACAAGGACCTTCGCAAAGAGCTTCGGCAGTACCGCGCCCGCCTGGGCGAGATTGAGGAGGAGAACCAGTCGAGCGTCGTCGCCCTCAAGCGCACGCTGCAAACGATCTTCAGGGGCGAGATGGAAGCCGAGGCCGCCAAGCGGGAGTTGATCGAATTCAGGAGCCTCGCGTGGGTGCGCGTCAACTCCGGCGTTGCGCTCGAAAACAAGGGCGACTGGGATGGTGCGATAGCGGAATACCGCGAGGCGATACGCTTGAACCCCAACAGTGACTTGGCCCACACCCACCTCGGCTTCGCGCTTTGGGAGAAGGGCGACTGGGACGGTGCGATGGCAGAATACCGCGAGGTCCTGCGCTTGAACCCCCATGATGACGCGGCGCACAACAACCTCGGCGCGGCGCTCTGGCAGAAGGGCGACACTGACGGTGCGATGGCGGAGTACCGCGAGGCGCTACTGTTGAACTCGAGTGTTGCAGCGGCGCACTACAACCTCGGCCTCGCGCTGGGACGGAAAGGCGACCAGCAGGGTGCTCTGGAGGAATTCCGCGCGGCCTACCTGCTTGACCCCAATGAGGCGACCTATAAGCAGGATTACGAGCGCCTGTTGCAGCAAGTGAGTAAATGATCGGTGCTGCGTGGCAAGAATCTGGTTGTCCGCCTTTCGCGGCGCACCCATCGCAAAACGATGAATGTGCCATCCGCGAAGGAATTCCTCGCTGAGGGAACTCGAGGTGCTTATTGTCAGAACGAGTGATCGAAGAGCGAACGCTTCAACCTGGCCAGTCAACACAGTTCGGCGCGGCGTTCAACGCAGTCACACAGCGACCACGCCTTGAAGTGAGAATTAGCGTTCCAGGCCACGTCCGAAGCCAAGTCGAATGTGAAGAGGCGCTACTCGGAGACCAAGGGCAACCCGAGAGGTGCCATCGCGTGTTTCGCGTGCACAACCGCAGTAGTTGGCTCGCCTTCTTGAAGTTTGTGGAATTGGTCGAAGACTGACGAATGGTGGGCGGGCTGGCGCAGAGCGCAGCCGTGCGACCCACACATAAGACTGAAATCAGGCGAACCGATCACTCTCAAAAAGCTTGGCGCGGTGATAGGTGCTATCAGTCAGGAAGGGCAGCTCTCCGGGGGCAAAATGGCGTCTGTGGGTGGGCAAGGCCGGCGCCAATGCGATACGCTGAAGCGTAGAACTGCGCTCTGCGCCCGCCAGCAAGCGTAGCGCAGACTTCACGCCCTTCGAAGTCTGCGGTTCTCTTTTTCGAGAGGACAGCGTTTCTCCGCGAGTTCGGGCTACCCGCTGTAGTTCATTCAATGCGGGAAATTCCTTCCAGGTCGAAATAGGGAGGTGAACCCGAGTGATCGAATCGGACAACGAAGTTCTCGAAGAGTCCACTTCTGCCGAGAAGAAATGAATCCACAGATTACGCAGATTTCACAGACCCATGATGAGAAGGCAAGAGGACAGATCAACGCCTTGCGGTCTCAGTTACTGGAGCCTCGTCGGCCGCGGCAGCAAGCGCGTTGCGTTCGAGGGCCTTCCACCACTGGCCGAGGGGTCCATCTGCAGCCCTTCGGCGGAAGTACTCAATTTCCTCTTCGGGCGAGAGTCCTTTGATCTCTTCGTAGATCTCGGCCTGAACCTTGCGCTTGAATCCGACACAGTCAAAGCCTTTTTCCAGCTTACGTCGCTTCATCGAGGCGCACCTCCTGCGGCGAAACAATCGACAGCAGGCCGAAGCCCGTCTGAAGATTCACTCGATTGTAAGCCCGCATCTTGTCAATCCGCACGATGTGTTTGAAGGCCCCGGAAAACCTACCCCTTTAGAGAATCCTGGAATCGAGGCCCGCGATTCCCCGAAATCCTTTGTCAAAAGACACTACGTGAAAGCTGTGAAGCAGCGCCAGCGCGGCGATATACGCATCCGTCCAGAGGCCGGCGGCCCGAAAGGGGCCTTGGGTGAGCTTCTTCCAGACGGGTTCGATACCGGGAGGTTCCAGGGCAAAAACGACGCGCGCGTCGCGGGCGAGCTGCTCGTAGACACTCCAAGCTTCACGCTGACTCAGAACGTCGTCGCCCATGACGCGCGAATTGGTCAACAGACGAAGCAATCCCATCTGGGTGACGCGGCAGAAGGCCGCGCCGGCCTCACCGACCGCCGCGAACCAGTCACGGGCGAGCCCGTGATGGAAATGCCGGTCGGACGCCAGCGCCAGCCAGACGTTGATATCAGGCAAGGTGATCTTCGATGTCGGCATTGGTTAGCTGCAGGGTTCCCGGATGCTTGGAACGGACGAGAGGAAGGTGGACTTTTTGGTGGCGAACCGTTCGCCTGCCCGCCACCGCCTGTTGCAATGCCTCCTGAACGAACTCCTTTAGACTGGAGCCTCGCAGCGCCGCCGCAGACTTTACCTGACGAAACAAAGGATCGGGTAGATCAACCGTGGTTCTCATAAAAGCATATTCGCACGAATGCCGCCGCTCGTCAAGCAAGCGCAGACTTCACGCCCTTCAAAGTCTGCGGTTCTTTCTTTCGAGAGAGCAGCGTTTCTCCGCGAGTCCGGGCTACCCGCTGTAGTTCATCAAATGCGGGGAATTTTTCCGGGTCGAAATCGGGCACTATGACGACCATGGTATAATGACCATGACAAGGAGTGGAAATGAAGACGATGGCAGCCGGCTCGTTCAAGGTGCATTGCCTTGCAGTCATGGACGAGGTTCAAGCCAAGAGGGAAACCGTGGTGATCACCAAGCGCGGCAAGCCGGTGGCAAAGCTGGTGCCCGCCGATAAAGACGCGGACGAGATTTATGACTTTCTCCGCGGCAAGGTTACCGTCACGGGTGACATTGTTTCGCCCGCCATCGAAGATTGGGGCGAGCTCGAGTGATTCTCCTTGACACGCACGTTGTGGTTTGGCTGGTATCCGACTCGAGCCAACTGTCCCGCAAGGCGAGAGTGGCGATCGACAATGCGCGTGGGAGCGGGGGCGGTTTGGCGGTCTCGGACATCTCCCTCTTGGAGCTGACAACACTCGCGAGCAAGGGACGCATCCACCTTGACATCAGCCTCGAATCTTTCCTGCGGGAAGTCGAGACCCGATTTATTATCTTACCGATCGGCGTCCGCGCCTGCGTGCTGACCCTTGGACTTCCGGCGAGCTATCCAAAAGATCCAGCGGATCGTATGATCGGGGCAACCGCACTGGCGGAAGGGATACCTCTCGTGACGGCTGATCGTGAGATTCGCCGGTCGAAAGCGGTCCCCACGATCTGGTGAGGGTGCTTGCGGATGGCGTCGAAGACCACCTTGATCTGGGCGTCATGGCGCTCATATTTCCGTTCCAACTGGTCGAGCTTCTGTAAGACCTCCTTGTGCGAGGAGAGGAGTTCGCGGAGCTTGACGAAAGCTCGCATGATCACAATATTCACCTGGATGGCTCGATCGCTGTTGAGCACTGTCGAAAGCATGGCCACGCCCTGCTCGGTGAAGACATAGGGCAACGTGCGCCTGCCACCCCTTCCTTCTTTTGACCTCGCAAATTGCGATGTCAAAGATTTCGCCTCCTCCTTCGTGAGTTGGAACAGTTGGAACATGAAGTGTGGCGGGAAGCGATTTCGATTCCTCTTCACCTGCTCGTTGAGCCGGAACGTTGGTGCTTGATAAAGGTCAGCTAAATCGGTGTCCAACATGACTTTTTGACCGCGGATCAAGGCAAATCCGTCGCTCAATCACTTCGACTGGCACTTCGACTGCCACTTGGATTGGGACGAACGAGTCGTGAGGCATTGGTTCTCCCTCGGCGAATTGTGCCCTTTCGGGACCTCGGTCAACCATCCGCGTATTGCCGACCCCTTTTTTTCATTGTTCATTCATAATTCATCATCTCTTGCGCGGATGCGTCGCCGTCGCCAGCGGAGTCATCCAAGGAGAGTGCGGCTAACTGAATTCAAAAGGAGAAAGCAAAATGTTTGCGATTACAGGTGCAACCGGAAACACGGGTAGTGCGATTGCGGAAAGGCTCTTGGCTCACGGGCAGAAGGTTCGCGTGATCGGCCGCGAGGCTGGCCGGCTGGCGCGGTTTGCCCAGAAGGGGGCCGAAGCGGTCGCTGCCGACCTCTCCGACGCGGATGCCCTGGCCCGCGCCTTCGACGGGGCCAGCGCCGTCTATGCCATGATCCCACCCAACATCGCCGCCGCCGACGTTCGAGGCTATCAGGAAACGGTGAGCGACGCCCTGGCCTCGGCCATTGGGAAAGCTTCGGTCACTCACGTGGTGGCTTTGAGCAGCGTCGGCGCCGACAAACCTGAAAAGACCGGCCCCGTGGTGGGGCTTCACAATCTGGAACAGAAATTGAACGCCATCGCCGGTCTCAACGCCGTCCACCTGCGCGCCGGCTACTTCATGGAGAATACGCTGCCGCAGGCGGAAGTGGTCCGCAGCTTCGGCATTGTGGCCGGACCCTTGCGCCCCGACTTGCGCCTCCCCTTGATCGCCACGCGCGACATTGGCGCCGCGGCGGCGGAGATCCTGCGCCATCGCGACTTCACCGGCCAGCAGGCGCGCGAACTGCTAGGCGCGCGCGACGTGGATTACCGGGAAGTGACGGCAACCATCGGCAAGGCCATCGGCCGGCCCGAGCTAGCCTATGCACAACTGCCGCCTTCACAATTGAAGCCGGCTTTCACCCAGATGGGCATGTCCCCCAATATGGCCGACCTGATTCTGGAAATGGCGGAGGCGCTGAATTCCGGGCACATGATCGCCCTCGAGCCGCGGTCCGCCGCCAACACCACGCCCACCACCTACGAAAGCTTCGTCGCGGAGGAGTTCATCCCCCGCTTCCACGCTGGCGCTGCCGGAGCTTAGTGGTCCTTTTCACAAATAGGGTCACATATGGGCTGACCCTCATCCGGCGCTTCGCGCCACCCTCTCCCTCTGGGAGAGGGCTGGAATCTTTAAGAAAATCGCCTCTCCCTCTGGGAGAGGGCTGGACTCTTTAGGAAAATCCCCTCTCCCTCTGGGAGAGGGTGGCGCGAAGCGCCGGGTGAGGGTCAGCCGAATACGTGGCCGTACTTATGAAAAGGAGGACTTAGTCGGGAGTCGGCAGTATTCGATGGCCTATGACTCATTCCCCGCCGATGGTAGGATTAAACCTCTATGAACGCGTGGCGGGATTTCGAGGGTGTTAACGCCGCTTACGTGGCGGAGCTCTACGAGCGCTACCTCCGGGAGCCAGCCTCGGTGGATGCGGCGACGCGGGCTTTCTTTGAGCGGGCGGGCGCCCCGCCGGAGGCCCCTGCGGAGCCTCAGCCCTCGCCGCCGGCCAGAGTGACGATGGTTGCGGCCGCCAGCCTGCCGGTGGAAAAGATCGTCGGGGCCGTCAACCTCGCGGAATCCATTCGCAAGTTCGGGCACCTCGACGCGCGCATCGATCCGTTGGGCCGGGAGCCGGCCGGCGATCCCTCCTTGCGGGCGGAGTTTCACGGCGTCACCGAAGACGATCTGCGGCGGCTGCCCGCCAGCCTGATTGTGGGCCCCATCGCTCGCGGTCCCATGGCTGAAGCGAGGTCCAGCGCTTTCCAAGTGATCGAGGAACTGCGCAAGATCTACTCCTCCGCGACGGGTTATGACTACGGACATCTGCGCGACCCGGAAGAGCGTGGCTGGCTGGTGAGCGCCGCCGAGTCGGGACTGTTCCGCGCGCCTGCTGACCCGATCGACGAGGTTGGCTTGCTCGAGAGACTGACGCAGGTGGAAACCTTTGAGCGCTTTCTGCATCGCACCTTCCCCGGCAAAACGCGCTTTTCGATTGAAGGGCTGGACATGCTGGTGCCGATCCTCGACGAGGTGATCGGCGAGGCGGCGGAGGCGGAGATTCCTAACATCCTCATCGGCATGGCCCACCGCGGGCGGCTCAACGTGCTGGCGCACGTTCTGAACGAGCCTTACCAGCAGATCCTCGCCCAGCTTAAAGACGTGCTGGGGGGGCGGCACTTCCGCGAGTACCTGGGTTGGACGGGCGACGTGAAGTACCACCTGGGCGCGCGCCGCGCCATCCGGGGCGGGAAAGCGGTGGACGTGGTGGTCTCGATGCCGCCCAATCCCAGCCATCTCGAAGCGATCGATCCCGTCGTGGAGGGCATGGCGCGCGCGGCCGGCACGCGCGTCGACCGGCCCGGCCCGCCGCGATTCGATTCCGCGCGCACCCTGCCGATCCTGATTCATGGCGACGCGGCTTTTCCCGGGCAGGGCGTGGTGGCGGAGACGCTCAATCTTTACCGGCTGCCGGGCTATCGCACCGGCGGGACCCTTCACGTCATCGCCGACAACCAGTTGGGTTATACCACCGATCCCGAGGACCTCCAGAGCGCGCCCTACGCGAGCGATCTGGCGCGCGGATTCCGTATTCCCATCGTGCACGTCAACGCCGACGATCCCGAGGCGTGCATCGAGGCGGCGCGCCTGGCCCTGGCCTATCGCCTGCGCTTCGAGAAGGACTTTGTGATCGACTTGGTCGGTTACCGGCGCCACGGCCACAACGAGGGCGACGAGCCGAGCTTCACCCAGCCGGTGATGGTCCGCAAGATCGCCGTCCATCCCACGGTGCGCGAGCTGTGGGGGCGTAAACTCGTGGAGCGCGGCCTCGTCGCGACGGACGAGCCGGAGAAACTCGTCGAGCAGCGAATGGCGGCCCTTCAGCGGCAGCTTGAATCGCTCGTGCCGGAAAAGTCGGTGGTTGAGCTCAGGCCCACGCCGCCTCCGCCCGGCGCGGCGCGGCACGCCATGACCGCGGTTCCGGCCGAGCGGCTGCGTGAGTTGAACCAGGGGCTGCTCCAGTTGCCGCCTGGCTTCAACCTTAACAAGAAACTGGAGCGGGCGCGGGCGCGGCGGCGTCGGGCGCTCGATGATCCGGCCGGCGACACGCGGACCATCGATTGGGCGATGGCCGAGGAGCTGGCGCTGGCGTCGATCCTGGCCGACGGCGTCGCCATCCGGTTCACCGGCGAAGACGTGGAGCGCGGCACCTTCAGCCAGCGTCACGCCGCTTTCTGCGACGCGCAGACCGGCAAGAAGTTCATCCCTTTGCAGGCTCTGCCCCAGGCGAAGGCAGCGTTTGAGTTGCGCAACAGTCCCCTTACCGAAGGCGCGACGGTCGGATTCGAGTACGGCTACAACGTGCAAGAGCCCACCCGCATGGTGATGTGGGAGGCGCAGTACGGCGATTTCATCAACGGCGCCCAAACGATGATCGACGAGTTCCTGGTTTCGGCGCGGGCCAAGTGGGGATTGACGCCGTCGCTGGTGCTGCTGCTGCCTCACGGCTACGAGGGTGCGGGGCCCGACCACTCGAGCGGGCGGCCGGAACGCTTCCTGCAACTGGCCGCCGAGACCAACATGCGCATCGCCAACTGCACCACCGCCGCGCAGTATTTCCACCTGCTGCGCCTGCACGCGGCGCTGCTGAAGACCGATCCACTGCCCCTGATCGTCCTCATGCCGAAGAGTCTCCTGCGCCATCCGCTGACGGCTTCGTCGCTGCGCGACTTGGCGGAGAGTGGTTGGCAGCGGGTGATTGATGATGCCGAGGCTCAGAAGTCGGGTGACAAAGTGCGTCGCCTGATTTTGTGCAGCGGCAAGGTCTACGTCGATCTGATCAGCAGCCCACGACGTACGGAGCGGCGCGACGCGGCCATCTGCCGGGTGGAGCAGCTTTATCCGTTCCCGGCGGAGGATCTGTCGCCGGTGTTGGAGAGCTACCCGAATCTGGAGGAAGTGGTCTGGGTGCAAGAGGAGCCGGAGAACATGGGGGCCTGGGAGTTTGCGCGGCCGCTGCTGGAGGATCTGATCCGGGGTCGCTGGCCGTTGCGGTCGGTCGCGCGTCCGCGCAATTCGAGCCCCGCCGAGGGGTCGCTCGCCTGGCACGTGTTCAACCAGCAGGCCCTGATCGAGCAGGCTTACGGCACCGCTGCGAGCGAGCACGAGCAGGAAGGGAAGGTCCGTTTGTTGGTTAAACAGTGATGGCAGAAATTTTGGATTTTAGATTTTGGATTGAAGAGCAACGCCGCACCTAACTAAAATGGGGTCTTCGTCTTAATCCAAAATCCAAAATCTAAAATCTAAAATTGTTTTCAGAGGCGACGATGCCGGCAAAAATCATAGTTCCGGAATTGGGCGAGTCGGTGGTGGAAGCGACGGTCGGCCACTGGCTCAAGAAAGAGGGCGAACGCGTGAGCGTCGGCGAAGCGCTGGTTTCGCTGGAGACCGACAAGGTTGACCTTGAAGTGGCTGCCGAGCAGAACGGGGTGCTGGCGCGCATCGAGCGCAAGGAAGGCGAGGACGTAAAGATCGGCGACGTGCTGGGCGTGATTGAAGATGCGGCTGGAAAAGCGGCCGTGTCTGCCTCGCCGGAAGCAGAACCCGCTCCTGCGCCTAAGCCAACGGCCACGGAGGCCATTGAAGCTGATGGCATTGCGGCCCAAACGCCCGCCGGGAGAATGGCTACGCCTTCGGCGCGACGCGCGGCGCGCGAACGCCAAGTCGATCTGCCTGCCGTTTCGCCTCACGGTGAAACCGGGCGGATTACGGAGGAAGATGTCGAGAGTTACGCGAAGAAGGCCGCAGCAGGCCCGACGGAGGTGGCGGCGCCGGCGATCGCGCACGCCGCCACGCCGGGAGCGCCGGCGATCGCGCCTGGTACGGCTTCCGACCGGACGGCTTTGGAAGAACGCGTGCGCATGAGCCGGCGTCGTCAGACGATCGCGCGACGCTTGGTGGAAGCGCAGCACACCGCGGCCATGTTGACCACGTTTAACGAAATCGACATGGGCGCGGTGATGGACCTGCGCACGCGCCTCAAGGAATCGTTCAAGGAGCGGCACGGCGTCAGCCTTGGAATTTCGTCCTTCTTCGTGAAAGCCGCGATTTTGGCCCTGCGCAGGTTTCCGCGGCTGAACGCCGAGGTTCAGGGCGACGTGATCGTCCTCAAGCACTACTACGATATCGGTGTGGCCATCGGCGCTTCGGAGGGGCTCGTCGTGCCCGTGCTGCGCGACGCCGATCGGATGTCGTTCGCGGAGATCGAAATCGCCATCAAGCAGTTTGCGCAGAAAGCCGAGAGCGGCACACTGACACTCGACGACTTGCGCGGCGGCAGCTTCACGATAACCAACGGCGGCATCTTCGGATCACTCATGAGCACACCCATCCTGAACCCACCCCAGGTGGGCATCCTGGGCCTGCACAACATCCAGGACCGCCCCGTGTCGCTGCCGGGGCAGATCGTCTCGCGCCCCATGATGTACGTGGCGCTGAGCTACGACCACCGCATCGTCGACGGGATCGAGGCCGTGCAGTTTCTGGTGCGAGTGAAGGAGCTTGTGGAAGACCCTGCGAGCATGCTCATTGAGGGATGAGAACAGTTTCTCAGTATTTCAGTACTTCAGTCACTCACCTGAGGATAATGGGATACGGACGCACTGAGATACTGACATACTGATATACTGACACACGCGAGGGCTGGCTATGGCAACCAAGAGCTTGATCAGCATGGAGGAATACGACGCCCTTCCGGAAACGGAAAACGGCGTTGAATACGAACTAAGCGAAGGAGAACTCATTGTGCTGGCATCGCCGTCACTTTTCCACAACTTTATGCGCGACGACATCCTGGAGCGGTTCCGCATCTTCCTTCGACAGCATCCGCATTTGGGCAGAGTCACTTGCGAAACGGACTTCTCACTCACGGCCGACACCGTTCGGAGACCGGACGTAGCTTTTATCAGCGCCGCGAAAATGGCGTCAGTCGACCCACGCAAGAAGCTTCAGTTCGCGCCGAACCTGGCCATCGAAATCGCCTCACCCCACGATGATCTACCGCGCAAGATCCAGGACTACTTGGCGGCGGGCACAAGGGTGTGGGCGCTTTATCCCGATGCGCGCGTTGCCCGAATCCATAAACCCGGCGAGCAGCCCTTGGTGCTGGACGCCGATGCCGGCGATAGCCTGGAAGACGCCGAATGGTTGCCAGGCCTGAAAATACCACTCGCCGAGATCTTCGCCTGAACCTGGTCCCTGAGATGCGCAAGTCTTTCATCGCTGTACCGGCGAGTACCTGCCTGTTTGTCCTGAAAGCTGAAGGCTCATGCCATGACTGACGGGGACGCCAAGGCGCTCGCGGGGGAGCTTCGCTCGAAGGTGCGCGGGGAGGTGCGCTTCGACGACGGCAGTCGCGCGCTCTATGCGACGGACAGCTCCAATTATCGCCAGGTGCCGATCGGCGTCGTGATCCCGAAGGACGTGGAGGACGTCGTCGCGACGATCGCCGCATGCCGGGGTCACGGCGCGCCCGTGCTCACGCGCGGCGGGGGTACGAGCCTGGCTGGGCAGTGCTGCAACGTCGCGGTCGTGGTGGATATGTCAAAGTCACTGCGCCGCATCCGCGATCTGGACCCGCACCGGAGGATCGCCACAGTGGAGCCAGGGGTGGTGCTGGACGCGCTCCGCAACGCGGCGGAAAAGTTCCATCTCACCTTTGCGCCAGACCCTTCCACCCACGCCCAATGCACGCTCGGCGGCATGATCGGCAACAACTCCTGCGGCGTGCACTCGGTGATGGCGGGGAAGACGGTCGACAATGTCGAAAGCCTGGAGATCCTCACCTACGACGGCGCGCGGATGCAGGTGGGGAGCACCGAGGAAGCGGAACTCGAACGGATCATCCGTGAGGGCGGCCGGCGCGGCCGGATTTACGAGCGGCTGAGGTCCCTTCGGGACCGCTATGCCGATTTGGTCCGGGCGCGCTACCCGAAGATTCCGCGCCGCGTCTCCGGCTACAACCTGGATCAGTTACTGCCGGAAAACGGTTTCAACGTCGCCCGCGCTTTGGTGGGCACCGAAGGGACGTGTGTGACGATGCTCGCAGCCGAGGTGCGGCTGGTGCCGAGCCCTCCGGCGCGGTCGTTGTTGGTGCTGGCCTATCCGGACATCGCGACGGCGGCGGATCACGTCCTGGAGATTCTGGCCGCGAAGCCCATCGGCCTCGAGGGACTGGCCGGGAGTGTGATCGAGAACATGAGGCGTCGGCGCATGAGACTGGAGGACATCGCACTCCTTCCGGAGGGCGGCGCCTGGCTGCTGGTTGAGTTCGGCGCCGCGACGACCCAGGAGGCGGACGACCGGGCTCGCGAGCTCATGGAAGCACTGAAGAAGCAAAGTGTGCCGCCGGGGATGTGCCTTTTCAGCGATCGGCGGATTGCGAAGCGAGTGTGGGAGATGCGGGAGATCGCGCTCAGCGTCACATCCGAGACTCTCAGCGGCAAGCGGGCCTGGGCGGGTTGGGAGGATGCCGCCGTCGCCCCAGCCGTGCTTGGCGATTACTTGCGTGACTTTCAGAAGCTGCTCGACGCTTACGGTTATCAGAGCGCGCTTTACGGCCACTTCGGCGACGGGTGCATTCATTCCCGCAGCGATTTTGACCTCACCTCCGAGGCCGGTATCGAGAAGTTCCGCGCCTTCATGAGCGACGCGGCGGACCTTGTGGTTCGCCACGGCGGATCGCTCTCGGGCGAGCACGGTGACGGTCAAGCTCGCGCCGAACTCCTGCCCAGGATGTTCGGCGAAGAGCTGGTTGAGGCGTTCCGCGAGTTCAAGGCCATCTGGGACCCCGACGGGAAAATGAATCCGGGCAAGGTGGTCGACGCCCGCCATCTCTATCGGATGGATGAGAACCTGCGCCTCGGGGCCGGCTACAACCCGATGCGACCGGCAACGCACTTCAAGTTTCATGGAGATCAGGAGGCTTTCGCCGACGCAGCATTGCGCTGCGTTGGGGTAGGGAAATGCCGCAGGGAAGCGGGCGGGACGATGTGCCCGAGCTACATGGTGACGCACGACGAGCAGCACTCGACGCGCGGGCGTGCCCGGCTGCTCTTCGAGATGCTGAAGGGCGAGACGATCGCCGGCGGCTGGCAAAATGAGCCGGTGAAGCAGGCGCTCGATCTGTGCCTGGCGTGCAAAGGCTGCAAAAGCGACTGCCCGGCCAATGTTGACATGGCCACGTACAAGGCCGAGTTCCTGTCGCACTATTATGCGGGGCGGCCGCGGCCGCGGAGCGCCTACATCGTCGGCTTGATTGATCGGTGGGCGGCGCTCGGTGCGCTCGTGCCGGGCGTGGCGAACTTCGTCACACAGTCCCCCGGTCTTAGCCGAGTGGCGAAATCAGTGGCGGGTATCGCGCCCGAGCGGCAGATACCGCGCTTTGCACCCAAGACGTTTCGCCAGCTATTTAGGCAGCGTTCAAGGAGGGCAGGAAAGATGGGTGCGAGCAGCGACCCGCGCCGGCCGCCCGTGATCCTGTGGCCCGACACCTTCAACAACTACTTTCATCCTGAAACGGCGCTGGCCGCGGTGGACGTGCTCGAAGCCGCTGGGTACCGGGTCGAGTTGCCGGCGCAGACGCTTTGCTGCGGCCGGCCGCTCTATGACTACGGCATGCTCGATCGGGCGGCGCTTCTGTTGCGCAAGGTGCTTCGCGCGCTTCGAGCCCAGATTGCCGGCGGCGTGCCCATGGTCGTCCTCGAGCCGAGTTGCGCGGCCGTCTTCCGCGACGAGCTGCTGGATTTATTTCCCCGCGATGATGACGCCTTGCGGCTCAGCAAGCAGACTCTCCTGCTGGCCGAGTTTCTTGAACAAAAGACCCCTGGGTGGCAGCTTCCCAAGCTCAGCGGCAAGGCGATCGTTCACGGGCACTGTCATCAGAGGGCCGTGATGGGAATGGAGGACGAGGAGAAAGCGCTGGCCAGGCTCGGCCTGGATTTCAGTCTTCTCGATTCCGGCTGCTGCGGTATGGCCGGCGGCTTTGGTTTTGAGAAAGGCCATTACGAGGTTTCTCTCAAAGTCGGTGAGCGGGTGTTGCTGCCCTCGGTGAGGAGCGCCGCGCCCGACACGTTAATTCTGGCCGACGGCTTCAGTTGCCGCGAGCAGATCGCCCAGACTACGGGGCGGCAGGCGCTGCACGTGGCTGAGGTCCTGCAAATGGCTCTTTCGGGAAGACCAGGGACTTGGGACTAGGGATTAAGGGGTTAGGGACTTGGGGCTAGGGACTCACAAGAAAACCTGCCTTGATTCTGCTAGTCCCTAATCCCTACCCCTTGTCCCTTCCTTGCCGACTGCGGACTCTTTTCATGTGGCAAGTCTTGAAGTACCCCCTCAACCCGTTTTCCAAAGAGCACCGCGTGCTCCTGACGGATCTGTCCTCCCACGAGTGCCTGGCGCGCTTGAGCGAGCGGCTGGCGTCGAACGGATCTGAGTCAGGGTCGGCGGCTGGCTTCAGATGGGAGATCGGCATCAGGGGTTCAGTGGGACCTTCCGGTTTCTCGGTTCATCCGGAGCCGTCCGCTCGCAACCGTTTTCAAACCGAAGCGGTCGGCCGGCTCACCCCAACTTCGGAAGGCACTCGCATTACCCTCGAATTCGGGGTCGCCCGGGGCGCGAAGCTATTCGCTGTGGCGGCCCTCGCTTTGAGCGGCACCATTTCGGTGGCGCTGGTCTTGCGCTGGCTGCGCGACCCGTCGTCGCCGTGGAGCAGTCTGTCGGTGCCGATCGCGGTTTTCTTTCCACCTTTTATCTACGGCTACTTTGCTGCCAGTCGCTGGCTTGCTCGTGAGGAAGGGCCGTTCCTCGTGAGGCTGCTCAGGAATCTGCTGGAGGCGAGAGAGGCCTGATCTGTAGCGCCGCCCTTCAGGGCGGCAACTGCCGGGCTAAAGCCCGGCGCTAAGATGAAAATAGAACACTACCAGACATTCGTCGCGGATCTTTCAGACGAAATCGGGATACAAGCTGCCGCCGTTTTCGCTCACCCGTTGCCGTCTCGCTGGCAAAGGCGGTAGCTGCGCTAGTGTTTGCTTGCAGAAGTAAGCGTTAGTTCAACTCGCGCAAAACAAAGCGCGGATGCCCAAAACAGCGCGACGCGAACTAACGTAACTAAGCACTGGCGCACTCCAAGGGGCGGACCTGAGGGCCAGCTCCGCGCTACGCCGCTTTGGCCGTGGTCAATTATTACTCCGAGCACTAAATAGGCGACATCTCAAAAAGCCGCGTATTGAACATGGCGCTCTCGAAAATAGCCTCGCACCGCGCCCGGATGGCCCTGG